>Ga0181600_10004602_pt1 | contig 10437 bp, 7 predicted proteins | sample 041ome_2_FD_132982 | JGI IMG/M metagenome (GOLD analysis project Ga0181600, IMG submission 132982) | Coastal salt marsh microbial communities from the Groves Creek Marsh, Skidaway Island, Georgia - 041406US metaG (megahit assembly) | ecosystem: Environmental > Aquatic > Marine > Intertidal zone... | reverse complement strand
AGGATATGTTGGCGAAGATGTAGAAAGTATTTTGACGCGTTTATTACAAGCAGCAGAATACGATTTGAGTAGAGCACAAGTTGGCATTGTGTTTATTGATGAGATAGATAAAATTGCTCGCAAGGGCGACAATCCTTCGATCACTCGGGATGTCAGTGGTGAAGGAGTGCAACAAGGACTTCTAAAGCTATTGGAGGGATCCAAAGTCAATGTGCCGCCTAAAGGAGGTAGAAAACACCCCGATCAAAAATACATTGAGGTAGATACAACCAACATTCTGTTTATTGCAGGTGGCGCATTTGTTGGAATAGAAAAGAAAATAGGGACTAGGTTGAATTCAGCTACGTTGGGTTATTCAAAAGACAGCCGTAATCATGTGGATGAAGACGAAGTGTTGAGCTACATCACCCCGTCAGATTTGAAAAGTTTTGGACTTATTCCTGAATTAATAGGCCGTATGCCTATTGTAACCTTCATGTCGCCATTAGACAAAAAAGCGCTTAGAGCGATTCTTACACTTCCAAAAAATGCATTGATCAAGCAGTATCAGCACCTCTTTCATATGGACGACATCAGTTTGACTTTTGATGATGATGTGTACGATTATATTGTTGGGGTAGCGATTGATTACGGTCTTGGCGCTCGTGGACTTCGCAGTGTTTGTGAGGCAATCCTCACAGATCATATGTTTGATGCGCCGGGATTGAAAGAGAAAGAATTACATATCAATATAGAATACGCAAAAGCTCAGATTGATCGAAGTTCATTGCGTAAAATTCCAGCATAAAAAAGCCGCTCAAAAGAGCGGCTTTTTTTATTTCTGACCAAGTCAATCTTATCTCATTGTGGTGTACACATTTTGAACGTCGTCGTCTTCTTCAAGCTTTTCAATCAGCTTTTCAATATCCTTAGTCTGTTGGTCATCAAGCTCTTTAGTAGTAGTTGGTATATATTCAAAACCAGATTCTACAATTTCGTGTCCTAATTCTTCAAGTCCTTTGGTAATGTTGCCGTAATCGGCAAATTGACCATATACCATGATGATTTCAGATTCTTCGCCGTCCTTCTCTTCTGTATCTTTAAAAACGTCTTCAGCCCCGTGATCAATCATTTCAAACTCTAATTCTTCCAAATCAATATCCCCTGCGGCAATCTTAACATGGCATTTATGCTCGAACATAAATTCAACTGAACCGGAAGTACCAAGTGAGCCCTCACATTTATTGAAATAAGAACGGACATTGGCTACTGTGCGAGTATTATTGTCTGTTGCAGTTTCAACAAGAACGGCAACTCCATGCTGACCGTATCCCTCATAAATGATGGTTTTATAGTCACTTTGGTCCTTTGACATTGCCTTTTTGATGGCACGCTCAACATTATCCTTGGGCATATTGGCGGCCTTTGCGTTTTGGAGAAGCATGCGCAAGCGGTAGTTGGAATCTGGATTATCACCGCCTTCTTTAACGGCCATGATAATATCCTTGGTAATCCTAGAGAAGGTTTTGGCCATCCCCGCCCAACGTTTAAACTTGCGTTCTTTTCTAAATTCAAATGCGCGTCCCATAGAAGAAATTCAATAGTAAAAGCCAAAAGTAACAACTATCCACGAGCTTTTTTAGAACGAGTTTTTTTGTTGCGCTTTTCTTGGTCAGAAGTCCACTTTTTGATTTCGCTTTTGCGTCCAATCTGCGAGGTAATAAAATCTTTGTTTAAATCCCAACCTCTAGCAGGACTGTATTCTCTGCCGTAAAAGATGATTTGCAGGTGAAGCTTATTCCAAAGGGCCTTGTCAAAGAGTCGTTTGGCGTCTTTTTCTGTTTGTTCAACGGATTTTCCGTTGGAAAATCCCCATCTAAACATGAGCCGTTGAATATGCGTGTCCACGGGAAAAGCGGGTATTCCGAAAGCTTGACTCATAACCACACTGGCTGTTTTATGACCAACGCTTGGCATTGCTTCAAGCGCTTCAAAGCTTGAAGGAACTTTCCCATTGTGTTGCTTCACAATCATATTACTAAATGCATGAATACCGTTGCTTTTCATAGGAACGAGTCCGCATGGGCGAATAATAGCAGCAATCTCCTCAACGGTAAGTTGAGCCATGTCATACGGATTGTCTGCTACAGCAAATAACTTTGGGGTGATTTTGTTGACGCGTTCATCAGTGCATTGCGCACTAAGGACTACTGCAACTAAAAGAGTAAAAGGATCCTTATGATCCAGCGGAACAGGGGTTTTGGGATACAATCGCTCCAGCTCATTGATGACGTATTCTACTTTTTCTGCTTTGGTCATGTGAAAAACTATTTTTTGAGAACAGTAGTTCTAAGGAACAAAACAAAGCTAACTTGGCATTGTTGAGAAATAAAATCAATTAACAATGGCATTAAAAATCGGACAAAAAGCACCTGCTTGGAGCGGGGTAAATCAGCACGGTGAATCCATTTCATCGGAACAATATTTAGGTAAAAAAGTTATTCTTTTTTTCTATCCTAAAGCTAGTACACCAGGGTGTACTGTGGAGGCGTGTAATTTCCGCGATCATTATTCAGAATTGAGTGAAAAAGGTTTTGAGGTTGTAGGCGTTAGCGCAGACTCTGTAAAGCGTCAGAGTAATTTTGCGACCAAACAGAGTCTCAATTACAATTTAATTGCAGATGAAGAAAAATCTATTATTATGGCCTTTGAAGCATGGGGTTGGAAGAAATTTATGGGTAAGGAATACGAAGGTATCTACAGACATACTTATGTCATTAATGAAGAAGGATTAATTGAACAAGTATTGGAGAAAGTAAAAACAAAAGAAGCAACTGAACAGGTGCTCGAACTTTTCCAAAATTAAATTTCTTGTCATAAATTATTAGAAAGGCTTTGAAGTTTGATTCAAAGTACTACATTTGTATAAATTCTAATATTTTTAGCATTCTAATATTATGAGCGCAGATAAAGACGCCAAACTCAAGGCACTCAAACTCACAATGGACCGTATGGATAAAGCATATGGTAAAGGAACAGTAATGAAGATGGGTGATGCCCCGGTCATTGAAGTGGATTCAATTCCAACTGGGTCGTTAACACTAGATGTTGCCCTAGGAGTTGGTGGATACCCTACAGGACGTGTAGTTGAAATTTATGGACCTGAAAGTTCAGGTAAAACCACATTAACACTTCATGCAATTGCTGAATGTCAACGCAAAGGTGGCATTGCTGCATTTATAGATGCTGAACACGCTTTTGATCGTTTTTATGCAGAAAAATTAGGCGTAAATACAGATGAACTTATTGTTTCTCAACCGGACAATGGTGAGCAGGCATTGGAAATAGCAGATAATTTGGTTCGCTCAGGTGCCATAGATATTCTTATTATAGATTCAGTTGCTGCTTTAACGCCAAAGGCAGAAATTGAAGGGGAAATGGGAGATGCACGCGTAGGTCTTCAAGCTAGACTGATGTCTCAGGCATTACGAAAACTTACTGGTACAATAAGTAAAACCAATTGTACATGTGTCTTTATAAATCAACTGCGCGAGAAAATTGGTGTAATGTTTGGAAACCCGGAGACAACTACTGGTGGTAATGCACTGAAATTTTACAGTTCTGTTCGTTTAGATATTCGCAGATCAACGCAAATCAAAGACGGCGATAAAGTAATTGGAAATAGAACTCGTGTCAAGGTGGTGAAAAATAAGGTGGCTCCGCCTTTCCGTTTGGCTGAATTTGACATCATGTACGGTTTGGGTATATCAAAAGCCGGTGAGTTGATTGATTTAGGCGTTGAACATGACATTTTAACTAAAAGCGGTTCATGGTTCAGTTATGGAGAAACACGATTGGGACAGGGCCGTGATACAGTGAAACAATTGTTCATTGACAACCCGGAACTTGCTGAAGAGGTAGAAGCGAAGATTAAGGCTGCGTTATCAGATTCTGAATAGCAGAATTCCGAACTAAACATTTGAAAGAAGGCGCTGATTATCAGCGCCTTTTGTTATTAACGTGTTCATATAAACTTAATGTATGAAAGCACAATCTCTTCTAGTCCTTGTTAAATTTGATATGAATAACCATTTCAAATAACAAACAATGAAAAAAGCTTTACTAATTGTAGGTGCATTATTCACAAGTGCATCTGCTTACGCTCAGGAAGCTGCTGCAGATTCTTTATTCAACATGTTGGATGAGATTACAGTAACTTCCAATGTAATTGATATCGCTAAGGAGCGAGAAACTCCCATAGCGGTTTCAACGATTTCGCCTGCTGAAATTTCTTTAAAAGTGGGTAACCTTGAATTTGTTGAGGTCATGAATAACACGCCAGGTGTTTATGCAACTAAGCAAGGCGGTGGTTACGGTGATTCTCGTTTATCACTTCGTGGATTTGACCAAAGAAACACTTCTTTCTTGATTAACGGTCAGCCGGTGAACGATATGGAGAACGGCTGGGTGTATTGGTCAAACTGGCAAGGTTTATCTGATGTTGCCTCTGGAATTCAGATTCAACGTGGTCTAGGTGCTTCTCGCTTAGCAGTTCCTTCGGTTGGTGGTACTGTGAGTATTTTCACAAAAGCTGCTGAATTGAAGGAGGGAGGTTCCTTTTCTCAGTCTGCCGGTAACGACGGATACTTTAAAACCACGGCTTCTTACAATTCAGGCAAGAATGATGCAGGTTGGGCTTCTTCAGTTCTTATTTCGCGCTGGATGGGTAACGGTTACATCAACCAAACGCAAGGTGAGGGGTATAATTACTTTGCTGCTGTTGGTTATAACCCAGAAGGTTCTGCGCACAGCATGAACGCAAGTTTTATTGGTGCGGGCCAATGGCACCATCAACGTGATGTTTGGGTAAGTATTCGTGACTACCAGTATTTCACAGAGGATAATGGCTTTAAAGGCGATGGTGGTGATATCAATCGCCGTTGGAATACCAATGGTGGTACTATGACTGATGATGACGGTAATGTTGAAGAATTCTCTATGCGTCGTAATTTTTACAACAAGCCGCTTGCAACATTTAACTGGGATTGGGAAATCTCTAAAAATATAAAACTAGCTACTTCATTATACGGTTCTGCCGGTCGTGGTGGAGGTACAGGTCCACGTGGAAATTACTTCCGCAACAGTGATATGAATGTTCTTCCATACCGCAAAGACTTGTACGAGCATTGGATGGAAGATAGCACGGGCATTGCTTCAAGAAATGCGGACGGAACTATAGACTTTGACAATATAGTTTCATTAAACCAAAGCACTACTGATCCATATACGGGTGAAATCTCTGATTTTAATGGTCAGCTAATAGGTTCCAACGGATTCCGTGACAGTAACGTGAATCGTGCCGTAATGGTAAGACGTGCTTCTATGAACTCACACAACTGGATTGGTGCCATTTCTAATCTTGAAATCACTCAAGGTAAAATGACGTATTCTATTGGTGTGGATCTAAGAAATTATACGGGTTACCACTATCGTGCAATGAACAACCTTATGGGTCTTGACGGATACTATTCCACAGGTAATGACAATGAGAACGGTCGCATTGTTAATACAACCATTGAAGCTTCTCCATTCAATAACACAGGTATTGCAGGTCCAAAGATTGATTACTACAACATTGGTAAAGTAGGATGGCAAGGTTTGAACGGTATGGCTGAATACAATGACAACGGTCGCTTGACTGCCGTAGTGCAGGCAGGTGTAAGTAACCAGAGCTTCCAGCGTATTGATTACTTTGATCAAGCAAACAATCCTGAATCTGAAGTGAGTAGTTTATTAGGTGGTTATGCTAAAGGTGGTGCTAACTATAACATAGACGAGCAATCAAACGTATTTATGAATGCAGGTTACATTTCTCGTCAGCCAAACTTTGACGGCGTGTTCCCTGGGTATGCCAATGACATCAACCCGGACCTTCAAAACGAGGAAATCATTTCATTTGAATTGGGTTACGGTTACCGCACCAGCAATATGTCTTTCAACGTGAATGCCTATGCAACGAACTGGGGTAACCGATTTATCTCTCAGTCGTTCATCAATGCAAACGGTGCAGAAGGTACAGCGCAATTCAAAAATATTGATGTTCAGCACAACGGTATTGAATTTGAGGGAACGTATTTAGCCACTAGTGACTTGACTATTAAAGGGATGGTTTCACTTGGAGATTGGAGATATACGAAAGATTTTGAGTCTACTTTGTTTGATGATAATCAAAATCAAATAGGTACTGGGGTTCTTTATGTAGCCGGTGCACGTGTTGGTGACGCTGCTCAAACTACTGCAGTTTTAAATGCAGACTATAAAATCAACAAAACCTCTAGTGTTGACTTGAACTTCCGTTATGTGGATGGTCTATATGCCGATTGGGGTGTGGTTGATTCAGATTTCAAAGACGAAGGAAACGCGGGTGCTGTGAAGCTTCCTGCCTACAGCTTAATTGATTTGGGCTTCACAACTCGTTTTGATTTATTTGGAAACGCGGCCTCATTCCGCTTTAACGTGAACAACCTATTGGATGCAGTTTATATTGCTGAATCTAATACAAACATTCACGCGAGTACAGATGAGACTCAAAACTGGAACGGTATCAATACAGCTAACTCTGTTTGGTTTGGTTTCGGTCGTACTTGGAACGCTTCATTGCGTTACAACTTCTAAGAATTGATTTATTGATTCTCTGCCCCGCCGCTTGGCGGGGCTTTTTTTTTACCTCATTTTTGACTTATGAATTGGATTCAAATACGTAGGGCCTTATTTGTGATTTTTGCCCTAAATATGGTCATAGGGTGTTCAAATACTTCAAATGAAAATGATTCTGTACTCATACCTGAAGTTAATGAGTCAGTTGCTGCCATAAACAAGGGTCGCGCTACTTTGGATAGTTTAAATGCGCTCATTATAGACAACCCAAATAATTTAGATGTTTTAGAATCTAGGGCTGCATTGTATCTAGGAGCTAGGAATTTAGCCTATGCTAAAGCGGATATAGATGCCGTTTTGGCTTTAGATAGTAATCGCCTGCGTGCGCTTGAAATTTTGGGTGATCTAGGATTTGCTACAAACATTACAAGAGAGAGTAGGGATGCATGGCAAAAGTGTATGCGTTTGGATCCTTCTTATGTGCCTTGCCGATTAAAAATGGCCCAGCTTTATCATGTAGTTACTGAATTTGAAAAGAGCGCTGAACTTGTAGATGGCGTATTGAATTTAGATCCAAAGAACCCTGAAGCACATTTCTTGAAAGGCTTATTAATGAGAGATGCTCTAGGTGATACGCTTCAAGCTTTACAATGGTTTCAGAAGGCTATAGATATTGCGCCTGATTACGTAGAGGCTATAGACATGTGCGGGGTACTTTACAGTGCGCTAGACAACCCTTTAGCTGTTGCTTACTATGATAGATTGATTGCATTAGATACTTTAAATAAATTAAGTTTCTATAACAGAGGTATGTATTACCTAAAGAATCAGCAGTGGAACGGAGCAATAGAGGATTTTACTGCATGTACAAAGTTGGATCCAGCAGATATTGAAAGTTTTTTCAATCTTGGATATATACATCTACAATTAGATTTAAGAAGAGAAGCCATAGGTTATTTCAATCAGGCGTTGTCCATTCAGCCAATTAATCACCGTGCACTCTATGGGCGTGGCTATGCCTTTGAACTTTTAGGCGACATAACCAACGCAGAGAAAGATTACAGAGAGGCCTTAAGCTACAATCCAGACCATGAGGGTTCACGTCAAGGAATAATGCGCATTCAGCGAGCTAATTCCCAGACACTTGCGAATTAAAAAACGAGCTCCTCAAACTTGTTTGGATAATCCGAAATAATTCCGTCAACGCCCATATCCAGTAGGCGTTGCATATCTTCAAGTTCATTCACCGTCCATGGAATGATGCTTATGCGCCTAAAGTGGCACCAATTCACAATATCTGGCGTAACTGTTTGATAATTTGGACTATATATATCTGCAGGAAACCCAAGTCTATCCATAGCTTCCGATGGATCTGTTTCGTTTTCTGTTAGTAGACATAGTTTGATTCCAAGATGAAGTTTACGCAGTTCACGCAGTGTTCTGTAATCAAAACTTTGAATGGTTACTTTATTGTACAGATCTGCTTTGGGATACCTCTTGGCGGCTTCTTCCAACTCTGTTGCTATAATTGCCGCGAATTCTTTGGGTTTAGGATGAAATACGTTGTCACCAGATGGCTTTGATTTTGTTTCAATATTTAGGTTTGGCCATCGTCCGTTATTATGCAATAAATCGAACAATTCACTTAGAGCAGGTTTATAAGTGACTACAGCCTTTTGATTAGGAAACCTAGGGTTGCCTTTACTTCCGCAATCAAACGACTGAATCTCTTCTGTAGTCATAGTATACAGGTTGAAATTCATAGGGTCGGTGGTGAGTGCAAACGCACAAATCTCATGATTGAGCCATGGCTCGTGGGAGATGATCAGATTTTTATCATAACTCACCACGACATCTAGTTCGAGCGTGGTCAATTTCTCAATGCTTAAGGCATAGTCAAACCCTTCTAGACTATTTTCCGGAAACAAGCCCCGAGCACCTCTATGCCCTTGGAAATCAATCTTTCTTTCCGGTTTGCGGCAGCTAAAAATGGTCAAAAGCAGCACAAAAACAAGAGGTAGGCGGTTATAGTTGATATTCAGTAATTTCATAGACCTTTAATGAGTCTCTAAAATAAACAACCCAATGCGACAAAAGGTAATCTTAGGCCTTAGTTTTGTAGCCTTTATGACACAATGTACCATGAAAGAAACCCCAAATACAGGCGAGCCAATTGCTAAAGAGGTCGCGCATGAAATGACCATTCATGGCGATACTCGGAATGACGAATATTACTGGATGCGCGATCGTGACAATCCAGAAGTCATAGACTATTTGAACGCAGAAAATACCTACCGAGAAAAAATCATGAAGGGAACCGAAAACCTTCAGGACCGTCTCTATGATGAAATTGTTGGGCGCATCAAGAAGGATGATAGTTCTGTTCCCTATCTATTGGATGGTTATTACTACTATACTCGTTTTGAAGGCGATAAAGAATATCCTCTGTACTGCAGAAAGAAAGGGTCGTTAGAGGCAGAAGAAGAGGTCATGCTAAATGTGAATGATATGGCGGAAGGCCACGCCTATTATCAAGTTGCAGGTATAAGTATTCACCCAAATAAGCAAAAAATAGCTTTTGGTGAAGACACCGTAAGCCGACGTATTTATACCATTTACACTAAAGACCTTATCACTGGTGAAATCACCCAAGTGACAGAAGGCGAATGTACAGGCGGATCCACTTGGAGCGCTGACGGTAATTATTTGTTTTACACGGTCAAAGATGTAAAGACATTGCGCAGTAACACAATTAAACGTTGGAGCGCAGCGGATAATTCTACAAAAACCATTTTTGTAGAGGAGGATGAAACTTTTTCATGTTTTGTTTACAAGAGTAAGAGCAGGAAATACTTAATGATTGGTTCTTCTTCCACTATGTCAGATGAACATAGATTCTTAGCTGCGGACAATCCCACAGGTGAGTTTACAATCATTCAACCTCGTGAGAGGGGGTTGGAATATAGCACAAGTCATTTTGGTGATCATTTTTATATTCGAACCAATGCTCAAAATGCCACAAATTTCAAGCTAGTTAAAACCCCTGTGAACGCCACTACAAAGGAGCACTGGATTGATGTATTGGCACATGATGAAAACGTGCTTTTTTCTGATATGGAGCTTTTCAAAGACTACCTTGTCACGGAAGAGCGTTCACAAGGCTTGGTGCGCATTCGAATCCAGCCGTGGGGTGGCGAAGCCTATTATCTGCCTTTTGATGAGGAGACCTACACCGCTTATGTTGGCAATAATCCTAGTTTTGATCAGAAGCACCTTCGCTATGGCTACACGTCACTAACCACACCAGGCAGTGTCATTGATTATGATTTCGCTTCGGGCGAAAAAACAGTTCGTAAGGAACAAGAGGTACTGGGCGGTTATGACAAGTCCAAATATGAAACTAAACGTATTTGGGCTACGGCGGATGACGGAGAAAAAGTTGCCATGTCATTGGTGTATAGAAAAGATTTACTGCGTGAGAACGGTCCAAACCCTACATTGCTTTACGGATACGGAAGTTACGGCTATACCATTGACCCTTCTTTTTCTAGTGTCCGATTGAGCCTGCTGGACAGAGGATTTGTTTATGCAATAGCGCATATTCGCGGTTCTCAGTACTTGGGAAGACCCTGGTATGAGGACGGTAAAATGTTCAATAAAATCAATACGTTCACAGATTTCATAGCGTGTGGTGATGAATTGGTAAAACAAGGCTATGCAGCACCTGAAACGCTCATGGCAATGGGAGGCTCTGCAGGTGGATTACTTATGGGTGCAGTTATCAATATGCGACCTGATCTT
>Ga0181600_10004597_pt1 | contig 10440 bp, 6 predicted proteins | sample 041ome_2_FD_132982 | JGI IMG/M metagenome (GOLD analysis project Ga0181600, IMG submission 132982) | Coastal salt marsh microbial communities from the Groves Creek Marsh, Skidaway Island, Georgia - 041406US metaG (megahit assembly) | ecosystem: Environmental > Aquatic > Marine > Intertidal zone... | reverse complement strand
CTTCCGCGACGCACGCGACGAGCGACGCGGGGGGTGGGGGGGGCGCCGCGGGGTTCGACGCCGGGTTCGGGGGGCAGGGCGCCGAGATCATCTTCACGGACGACATCTCCATGAACGTCTTCATGCAGCACCTCGCCAAGCTCGCCGTGCAGTCGTGATGACGCGCGAGGGCGCTCGAGAAACGCTCCGCGTCGTTTTAAAACATACCACCAGGTAGTCTAACTAACGTTCGTGAACCGCGCGCGCGACGGCGAATACACGCAGCCTAGGAGGTACACGCCTCGTCCCACTCCCCCCGCTCGGCGCGTTCGGGGTCCCACACGAACTTCGCCGCCACCTCCGCGACCGCCTCCATGAACGGGTCCGCCGTTTCTTCGTACTCGTACGCGTCGTCGTTCACGACGCCGTTGGCGTTTGTCTCGACGGCGACGGCGAGGAAAAACTCGCGAAAACACATTCGGGTAGATGTGTTTTCGAAGCGAGCGGCGTCGGGGTCGACCGCGGTATCGACCCGGACGTGCGCGTTGTCCACGCTGAATCCGTACGCGCGCCCGAGCTTGTTCGTGACGGTCGGGGCGTAGCGACCGGGCGCCTGAGGACCCGCCAGAGGACCCGCGCGCGCGAGCAGCGCGCGGCGTATCCCGGGGAGGAAGAATTTCGGGTACGCGTCAGGCACAGAGCGCGCGCGCCGCAGATAGGCGGCGTCAGTCACGCCGAGCGCGGCGGCGTCGCGCGGCGCCGCCGCGGCGCATCGCAACAGAAACGCGCGGTCCTCGGGGTGTAGGGATGTCGCTTGGCATCCAAATTTGTGTTGGTGGCTTTCACGGATACGCGGCGTTTCGTGGTTTTCTTTTAGCGTTTCGCGCTCAAAAAAACCGACGAGATCGGGCCGCGCGAGGATTAACGCGGCGCGCTGCAGCGCGCGCAGCGAGCACCTATTTCGTTTTTCGCAATCCAGCCCACCGGAAACGACGTCGTTCTCGAGCGCGCGGTACAGAAACGAGCCCACGCGGTAGGTCGAGTGTGTGTCGTTTTCGGGGGAATCGTCCTCGAAACGACACGCGTCCGTTCGTTTCTCCAGAATTCGAACCCAGCCGCCGCCGCCGCCGCGCGGCTTCGGCTTCGCCCACACCTCCGGCAACGCCGACGCGGCGTCGGCCTCGCCGGCGTCGCCGGCGTCGTCGAACAGGCGGTGCGTGATCCGCACGTCCTCTCCCGGCATGTGCCTCGCGGTCCACCGGCGTATGCCGGAAGGGCCGCACAGGTCGAAGCACCGGTTGAACGCGCGGTTGTCCGACGTCAAAAACAGCTTCGCGAGCTCGGCGCGCAGGGTCGTGACTTCGTTTTCGGTTTCGGTTTCGGTTTCGTCTTTCGACGCATCTTCGCGCGGGCACGCGCCGAACGCCAGAGGCGTGTCCTTGTCCAGCCCCGGGTGCGTTTGCGCGAGCTCGCGAAGCGCGACGCACGCCGCGATCGCGCCGAAGAGCTTGACCGTCGACGCGGGGTAGAAGTACTCCGCGTCCGCGCGGAACGCGTGCCTGCGCAGACGGGTGTGCCCGCGTGACGGCCCCGAGCCGGGTGTCTCGACCACCTCGGTGAGCAGCACCTGCGCGCGGAACCGCGCGGGGTCGGACAAGACGGGCGACAAGCGCGGGTCCGACAGCAAGCGCTCGCGGAACGCCGCGTCGTTCGCCTCGTCCGAGGACATCGGCCGGCGCGTGCGCGAGTGATGAGACGGCGGAGCTCGTTGTCATTTCGTGGAGATGACGAGAGCAGCCGATGTTCGAAACTCGCCTCTTCGTCGTCGAATGCTAAAAACACACGAAGCCCTCGACGGGGCCTCGAGCGCTCACTCCGACGCAGCGAGCCGCACGAACCATCAGTGCTATGCTCGCACGCGATGCCGCACGCGCGCTTCGCGAAGTGGCCCGCCGCGCGTGCGGCGCGACCGCGGTGTCTTCGCCGCAGCACGTGCCCTGGTGCGTTCTCGGGTCGGCACATTTTCGGGGCACGGATTCGGTCGAGTCTCGTCTCCCGGCGTCGGCGCGCGCGCGCGGCGCCGCGTCGTCCAGCGCGCTCGTCGGCGAGCGCTCGACGCGCTCGCGCGCCTCGGTTCGCGGCCACAGCCGTCGTTTCGCGTCCGAACGCCCCTCTCGCGGCGCGTCCCGCGACAAGATCCACCTGGAGTCGCTCGTTTTCCACGGGTACCACGGGGTTTTGCCCGAGGAGAAGGCGCTCGGTCAGAAGTTCGTGGTGGACGTGACGATGTCCGTGTGCCACCTGCGGTCGGGTGCGTCCGACGACATCGCGGACACCGTGGACTACGCCGCGGCGTACGAGCTCATCCGGAGAGAGGTGGAGGGGAAGGAAAACGCCAAGGACTTGATCGAGCGCGTCGGCGCCGGCGTCGCGGATGCGTTGCTTCGCGCCTTTCCCGACGCGAAAGACGTCGCCGTGCGCGTCCGGAAACCGCACGTCGCCGTCGCCGGCGTCGTCGGGTCGCTCGGGATCGAGGTGTACAGGGACAGGCTTAGGGTCACAGATGACGAATGAATGTTATGATGATCACGAGCGAAAGTGAGTGTACATACACGAGTGTATCTACACGAGCGAGCGACGAGCTCCACAGAGCACAGAGCTACGCGGAGAAGCGCAAGAGACGCGAAAGAAACGCGCCGCGTACACCGCGCTCGCTCGCTCTAAAAAACCTTCGGCGGATTCCGTAGGAGGCGTTTTTACCTGTTCCGCTCGCGCGCCCAGCGGCTGGCGCCGCGGTCCCTCCTCTCTCTCGCGCGCTCGCGCGCGGCCGCGTCCGCGGCGTCGTCCACGAGCAGATCCAGCGACCCCACGCTGGTAGTCGCGGCGCTTTCGTTTTCCGGACCCGGACGCTCCGCCCCCGGCGCGGTTTCGCCAACGCTCTCCGGCACCGCCGCGGCGAGCGCGTCTCTGATCACGGCGAGCTTCGCGTCGCGGTCGTCCTCTGTCGTGGCGGACAGCGACGGCGACGCGTTCACCTCGATGAGCCACGGCTTGAGCGACGCGTCGATCAGCATGTCGTACCCGTAGAGCTCGAAGCAATGCGCGTCGTTGTGCATGACGTTCTGCACGGCGCGGAGCGACTTGAGAATCACGGCGTCTAGCTCGCGCCACAGCCTCGCCGTCGCCTCGGCGCCGCGCGCGCTCTCCAGGAACAGTCGCAGGTTTTCGAGGCTCCACTTGCCGCCGTGCGCGGCGTTGTACTGCGCGTTCTTCTTCTGCACCGCCACGTTCGTGAGGTGCGCGTAGTGGTCGCCCAGGTCGCCGCTCTCGCTTCGCGGCGAGACGTACTTGGCGGCGCAGAAGCGCGCGAAGCCCAGCCGGCTGACGAACGCGCGAAGCGGGCGGAACCGCGTGACCACCACGTACAGACGCAGGTCGAACTTATAGCCGCCGATTAGTAACGGGTCGTCCACGTACCGCGAGACGACGTACGCCTCTTCCCCCTTCGTACTCACGCCGTCGTGTGGACCCCCCACGTACGACGCGTTCGCCCAACGCTTCGTCTGTTGCAGCGAGTTGATCAGGAAAATGCCCTTGCCCTGCGCCTTGCCGGTGGGCTTCATGATCCACGTCGGGTGCTTCCTTCGCCGCGGCGAGCTCGAGAAACGATCCGCGCTTTTCGACGCGCTTTTCGTGACGACGCTTTTCGTGACGCGCGAACGAGACGACGACCGAACAGACACGTGGGTGACGTTCTCTTTCGCGGAGCCTCGTGAAGCCTCGGTTTCGGTTTCTTTCCTGAACGCCTCGGCGAAGAGCGCGTACTCGCCGGGAAGCGCGAACGTCGCCGGCAAGAAATCGACAGCGCTCGATGCGTTTCGGGACGCCACCGAGGGATCCTCCCCCGCGCGTATCGCCTCTCGCTCCAGGTCTTTCCTGTACCTCTTCACGTTCTTCACCAGTAAGTCCTTCCGGGTGAGCTCGTAGTGGTTGGGGAAGTGGTTCACGCGCTGGTGCTCGCCGAGCCGTATGCCGTTCTCCGGCGCGAAGATCTCCCTCGTCGTGTGCACGTTCGCCCAGTACACGTTCCAGTCCAAGTCGTGGTTCGCGTGCCAGCGCTGCCACCCGCGGCGCTGGAAGTTTGCGGTGACCACGAACTTGTCGAAATCCGAGCGCCACAACAAGGGGGCAGGCGCGGGCGGCGCCATGAGCACCGGCGCGCCCGCGCCGAGCGGAGACCGGAGCAGTACCGCACGGCCCAGCGCGCCGCGCGGCCGAATGTGATGGAGTCGTTGCTGGTGCCGACTGAAGAAAACGACGACGATCGTCGTTCACGAAATGTCGTTCACGAAAACGGGTCAGCGCCACGGTCCAGGTCAGCACGATCAGCAGCAGCAATTATTGGAGCGACGTTCGATCGGGTCGCGCCACTGCGGGCCAAGCACGCGCGGGGCGCCTTTCGGTTCCCCGCGGGGTGTCACGGCATGACCGTGAATACGACGAACCCATGCGACGCCGCGTCGGACCGGGGTGAAGACCGGTCGCAGAGCGACGCGGAGGACGGCGATCCAACTCGCATGTCCGGGAAACATCGAGCTTCGGAACGTTTCGGCGCGCTTGCCTCGTCCCTCGACCTCGTCCCCGTGGAGATGTTGCGCGATCTGAGCCTGAACCCGGAGGACGACCCGGAGGACACCCCGTCCGTCATCACGCTGCGCGGCGAGGACGACGGCGCGGAGGACCTCGCCACCATCGCCGACCTCGAGCGCGACGTCGAGGTGGTTTCCCGGTGGATCGCCGACGAGGAGGCGGAGGCGGAGGAGCGAAGGCGGCGGCTCGAGGCGATCAGGAACGACACAGAGTCCGAGGCGAGGCGAGGGAGCGGGACCTACCGGGGCGACGGCACGCGTGACACGGCTCGCCTCGGTGATGGCGAGGCGAACGAAGACGCCAAAAATGCCGAAACTCGAAAGGAGACTGGCGCGCCTCGCGCGCGCGAGATGGCTCTGGCCAAGTTACGACGCAGGAAGCTTTTGGCAGAGCTGGAAGCCGCGCGCGCGCGCGAGGCACTGAAGATCGCCGCGCTCGAGTTTTCGCATGACTCGATGTCCGTCCAGTCCGCGCGGCGCACGCGCGAGGTGCAGCTCGAGGTGGAGCGTCTGCAGCTGTACATCGGCGTCTGCGAGGCGTCCCGGCGCGTCGGCGGTCTGGCCGGCGACCCCGACCGAAGGCTCTTCTTCTACGCCGACTGCCACGTCGGCGGCCTCGGCAAGTGGTACGCGTGGTGCCTGAGCGAGCGCCCGAACTGGCACCCCTACCCCGCGGCGACCTGGTTTCTGAACCCGAAGGACGCCACGCCGCTGTTCTGCCCCGTGGGCAAAGTGCTCGTCGACTTCACCGACCAGCCCGCCTTCTCGCTCGCCGTCGGCGGGTGCCCCGGGTCGGACTGGCTCGAGGACAAGAGCCGGCTGGCGCGTCTGCTGGCGGCGGCGGACCTGAGCCACCTGCACATCCCGACGTGGTTCGTGCGCGACCGCGAGTGGGTCCCCGCGAACGAAGGGCCGACCGAGGCGGACGCGCGCGCCATCGCGGCGTCGAACGACTTTTGGCACGACGTGTGGTTCGTGAAGGAGGCGAAGACCAACTTCGGCGTCGGTGTGCGCGTCGCGCCTTCGCCCGAGCGGTGCCTGGCGGTTGCCGAGCCCGGGAAGACGTACGTCGTGCAGCCGTCGGTGGCGTCGCCGCGCGTGGACGCGCGGGGGCACAAGCTGGGTTGGCGCATGTACATCGCGTGCGTCTCCGCGCCCAACGCGCGCGCGTTGCGGTGGTACATGTTCTGCGGGGGCTACCTCGTCGCCGCGGACGGCCCGCTCGCGCGCGGCGTCTTGGATCCGCTCGGACACGTCACGAAGGACCGCGTGTGCGCGTTCGACGATTGGCCGGAGGCGCCCGCGTACGAGCCGATCATGCGCGAGAAGATCACCGCTATGCTCCGCGCGGCGCAGCCCAAGATGAAGCCGCCCGTCGCCAAGGCGTGTTTCGAGCTGTTCGGGGTTGACCTGATCGTGCGGGAAACGGAGGCGCGCGTCGTACGTCGCGAAGGCGACGAAGGCGGCGTTTTCTCGCCGGACCCGGACGCGGTTCGCATCGTGGAGGTGAACCGCTCGCCGCGGGTCAAGATCGACGATAAGCCGATGCTGCACGCGCTGCTGAACATCGCGGTGCCCAAGTACGGCATCCCGCAGCACGACGCGGTGTGGGACCTGCTGGACGTCGACCCCGACATGTGCGACACGTGGCACCCCGACGCGCGCGACGAGCGCGAGGAGAGGGACGTCTGGGGAGGCGCGCGCTGGGACGGAGGCGGGCGCGACGGCCAGAACCCGATGCCTTCGGCGTTTGGGGGGGACCAGCACTGGGGCGCGCGCGCGGAGAAGGAATAATAAGAATACTTAGAGTTATCCACCACCGCGTTCCCTTTTTCACGTTTTCCTCCGCCACCGCGCGACGAAGAACCCGTCCGTGCCGTGTCGGTCAGGGGTCAGACCGACGACGTGCGTCGGCGATTCCGACGGCGTCACCGCGAGTGTGCTGTCGTTGTCGGTCGAAAACCCGGGCCACCCTGTCGGGAACGGCAAGGGCTCGAACGTCGCGGTGAACGCGTCGCCGAACCACGCCGCGACGTCCTCGTTCTCCGCGCGGAGCACGGAGCACGTGGCGTACACGAGCGCGCCCCCGACGCGGACGAGCGCCGCGGCGTCCCGCAGGAGTTCACGCTGCGTCGCCGGGAACGAACGCACGGACGTTCGGTCGGAAGAGACGTCAGAAGAGACGTCACCGTCGATCACGAAGGTGGTTTCGGAGTCGTCGAAGAACCGTCGAAGCGCGTTCGGGTCGCGGAATCCGTCGAATCCGTCGCGCTTCGAATCCGTCGCCGCGTCCGTGTCGCTCCGTGTCTTCCGCTCGTCCATCTCCCAACGCAGCGACGGGAACCGACGCAGCGCGCCCGCGCTCGAGCACGGCGCGTCCACCAGTACGGCGTCGTATTTGTTCGTCTCGACGTGCGCCGCGGCAACCGCGCGCAGGTCGAGCTTGGTGACGACGCGCGTCGCGTCTTCGCAGCCGGCGCGCCGCGTCGCGGCGGCCAGGTGACGCAGCCGGCGCGCGTCGACGTCGAAGCAGTCGATCCGGTACCCCGCGCCCATCGCCAGTCCCAGCGCGTGCAGTTGCGACGCGAGCGCGAGCGTCTTGCCGCCGTTGCCGCAGCACGCGTCCAGGACCTTGAGCGGCATCTCGCTCTCGAGACCCTCGAGACCCTCGAGACCCTCGGCGTGGATTTTGTTTTTCGCGGCGATTGTCTCCTCGACGCCTTGCGTCACCGCCGAGACGATGCACTGCGACCCCGCGTCCTGGACCTCGAACCACCCGAGGCGGTAGGTCTCGAGCCCGAAGATCCCCGCTCGTGGGCGCCCGCCTTCGAACGCAAGCGCGTCGGGCGCGCCCCTCCGCGTTTCTTTCCCGGCCGAGACGCGCGCGGCGACGTCCTCCGCCGCCAACGCCCGCGCCAGTTTTTCGCTGGAGTCGCACTTGAGCGCGTTGCGGCGCACCGTCAGAGGCGCCTTCTCCGAGAGCGCGGACGCGAGCGCCGCCGCGTTCGCCTCGCCGCGCTCCTCGATCAGCCGCTCCGCGAACCAACGAGGCACGGAGTGTTTCGCGGCGATCCTCGCGGCCGGCTCGGCGGGCCACGCGTCGCCCGCGATCGTGGCGCCGCCGCGGAGCACGGCGAGGCGGTCGCGCCGGAACTCGTTGCTCACCACGCGCTCGCGCATCCAGTGCAGGTCGAGCATGGCGCCCGCCGCGGCGACGTACCGCGCGCGCGGCAAGACACGTGGCGCGAACGGAGGGGTGGCGTCGTGTTCTGAGTCACCCACTGCGTCGAGTCGCTCGCCGCGCAGCGCTTCCTCGAGAGCGTCGACGCCGAAGGCGTCGATCCCGCCGGCGGCGCCGAGCGACTCGGCGTACGCCGAGCGCGCGCGCTCGACGACGAGCCACGCGAGGGTCAGGCGCTTCACCTCCAGACCGAGCACAGCCTCCGCGATGGCGGCCCTCTCGGCGTTATTGACGCCGCCGCCGCGCGCGTCGCCCGCCCACCCGGGTGCCTCGTCGAACCCGGGCCACTCGGGCCGCAGCGCCTTGCGCAGCACCTTCTGCGCGTCGCGGCGGTGCATCAAGATCTCCGCCGCGGCGGACACCGCGCGCGCGTGCACCAGGTCCCACCGGGGGGGCGCGTCGAGGCCCACGGGGGGGAGACGCGAGCGCGTCTCCCTCGTGGTCTCCGGTTCGGGTTCCCGCTCGTTCGATCCCGAGCGGACGCGCACGAGCCGGCGCCGTCCCCGCGAGCCCCGCGAGCCCCGCTCGCGAAAACTCGGCTCGGGGATGGCGTCCCCGAACAGGCGGTGACCGGGCACGTGGTCGTGGCCGGCCGGGCGCGCCCGCGGTGGGTCCGGTGCGCGCCGCGGGGCTGGAGCGGATCGACGTCCTCGATCGCCCGAGCGCCCGACGGGCGCCGGCGCCGTCCGCCGAGGCGCCGACGCGGACGCCGGGTGCGACGCCATGGCGCGGCGCGGAGTGAGGAACGCGCTATCAGGGATGTACCAAAAGTTAACAAGCAAGCAATCGTTTTGACAACACAACGTTTCTCGTTCATCAGATGGCGTCGCGCTCCGTGTTCCGCCGCTTGTTGAGCGGCGCGGCCGCGGCCGGCGCGAGGGCGCCGTCGGCGGCTGTCGCGACGCCTGAGCTCCAGGCGATCAAGGTGGATGACCGCGGGGGCGTGCGGCGGGTGGGGGTTCGGGTGGGTTCGGGCGAGCTTCTGAAACATCTGCACGTGCGCGACCGGCCGCTGCTCGAGAGGACCGGGTCGTTCGGAGACACGCCGGCGACGATGTCCACACGACCCGGCCTGTTGCTGGTCAGGTTCCAGCCCTTCACCGCGGTGATCGGCGAATCGTGCGCGTTGCTCATGGACGCGCACAGGGCGTCCTCCAAGGCGGCCGCGGGGGCGATCGCGGCGTCTGCGGGAAACGCCGAGACGAAAGGCGACGGCGACGACGAAAACGACGCGCACGCGTTCGTCCGCGCCATCGGCGCCGCCGCCTCCGCCGACCTCGACGGCCGCTCGCACGCGGGGATCTCTTTGCCTCCCGGCGTCGCGCGAGCGTCCTCGTCCTCGCGCGACTTCCCGCTGCGAGCGCTGGAGGCTGTGCTCAATGAGGCCACCGATTACTACCACCAAAAGATGCGGCGCATCAAACTGCTCACCGACTACTGCCTCGAGACCATCACCGAGGAGCTCAAGACGCCGGGCTGGGGACCGGGCACGGGCGAGGCCGGGTTCCAGCGTCTGCTCCCCCTGCGGCGCGCCATGACGGAGCTCGAGAGCGACATAAGGGAGGCGCACCACGCCATCTCAGACGCCATGCGCGACGACGCGCGAATCGACGGGCTCTTACCCGGCGGCGGCGCCGACGCCGCCGACGCCGAAGACGCGTCGGACCCATTCCCTCCGGACGCCACACCCGGAGGCACGCGTCATGATACAGGTACCCCGGTCTCGAAAAGGTTCGCGTCGAAAGACGGCACCGCGGACGCTAGGGATCGGGATCGGGATCCCGCGCGCGTCGCTCGCCGAGCCGCGGTGACCTCGCTGCTTCAGACGCACCTTTGGCGCGTGCGCGCGGCGGGCGGTCAGCTGAGCGAGATGTCGCGGCAAGTTGAGGCGACCCGCGAGGTGTGGGAGCTGTATCTTGACGGCGTGCGGAACCGCACGGTGCGTTTGAACCTGCAAGCCACCGTCGCGACGCTGGCGCTGACCGTGGCGGCTGTGCCCGCGTCTCTGGCGGGCATGAACGTGCCCAACGGATTCGAAGACGCGTCCCCGGTTTTGTTTTGGTCCGTCGCCGCCGCTCTCGGCGGTTTATCGGGTGCGACGTTTTGGTCCTTCATGCGCCACGGCTCGAGCGCGCGGAAGGGCCTGGCGGGCGCGCGCGTGGACGACCTGAGGGCGCTGCGGTTCGTGCTGCAGAGCATGGACGAGTTGGACGACGCGATGCGCGGCGCGACGTCGACGACAAAAAAACTCAAGAAGGATAAAGCGTCGCTGCTTCGCGCGCTCGCCGCGAGCGCGGGCGACGACGGTCGTCTGGCGAAGCGCGTGGCGGGCCTCGACGACGCCGCGCTGAACTTGCTGTTCCGCGTGTTCGACCGGGACGCGGACGGGTCCATCGACCCGTCAAGCGAGTGGGTCATCCGACCGTGGCCGGTGGAAGACGAGGGGAAACGAGAAGCCGAGACGAGACTGTCGTGACGAAAAACGACTTTTGATTTTTTCTTCGTACAATGTATTCGCCGCTACGCTTCGCGCCCGTCACCGCGAGCGCGTCGACCCCGTCCGCGTCCCCG
>Ga0181600_10004593_pt1 | contig 10445 bp, 8 predicted proteins | sample 041ome_2_FD_132982 | JGI IMG/M metagenome (GOLD analysis project Ga0181600, IMG submission 132982) | Coastal salt marsh microbial communities from the Groves Creek Marsh, Skidaway Island, Georgia - 041406US metaG (megahit assembly) | ecosystem: Environmental > Aquatic > Marine > Intertidal zone... | reverse complement strand
TTCGGGTACAATTATTATGGAAACCTTGGTGACGGGACAACCACAAACAGCCCATCTCCTGTGCTGATCAATGGGGGCTCGTTGAGTGGAAAAAGCGTCTCGTCGGTCGCATGTGGTGGGTATCACACCATGGTTATCGCGACAGACGGGACACTCCACGGGTTCGGGTACAACGGAGGTGGAAACCTTGGTGACGGGACAACCACAAACAGCCCATCTCCTGTGCTGATCAATGGGGGCTCGTTGAGTGGAAAAAGCGTCTCGTCGGTCGCATGTTCTAATTATGAATCATATGCACTCGCAACAGATGGCACGATACATCGATTACGTACAACTACATATCTGCTTGGTGGCGTTACCTTAAGTGGTAAGACTATCACGAATCTTCAGACTGGTTTCAGCATATCTCACATACGTACATCAGATAATGAGAGTTATGTATTTGGAAATAATTCGTATGGACAAATCGGGATCATTTACAATACCAGCTACTCTGACCAATCACCTGTCCTGTTGGATATCCCACTTAATCTGGTATGATTGTTTATCTTTGTAAATTACCTTTTTCTTTTTCAATACGATGTCACAGTGTATGCTGTGACTTCGGTGGTCGTCGGTGGCGCACTCGCCGGGGTCGTATACCTACTATCGAGTCTACGTCACGAGTGCTTATACAAATGGGACCACGACCACGGCCTCGACGGTCAAAACCATCACCAACAACTTCGACGAAAACTAAATTCTGCGCCTCTTACCAAGAATGGTCCTCTTGGTGAGAGGCAATTTGATCCAGAGTCTCACGAATTTGGACGCGATTCCGGACGGGTCTGTCGACAGTCCAGGTCTCAGATTTGCGTACAATCAACAGTCTGGCTTGTACCGTACTGGCGACAGTATAGGATTGAGTGTCGAAGGCCAAGGAATCCTCACGGCCAATACCACAGATGTCACCGTCTCCGGAAACATTACCGGGGGGTACCTCCTCGGCAACGGGGCATTTTTAGAAGTCACAGCCAATGTATTTGTTGGGAACGGAGCCGGGATCGATGGGATCGTCGCAGGGAACATTACAGGGTTGACACAAGCATTGGACGTGATACAGGCAACAAGCGTCACAGCCAATACACTAGATGCGGCGAGTGCGAATATTGGAAGTATACAGACAACAGGTACAATCACGGCCAACACGTTTGTGGGAGACGGGAGTGGATTGACGGGGATCAGTATTCCGCCTAGTATCACGACCATCCAGATCACAGACTCGTCGTATACCACCATCGATGATCTGGCACTGAGTACGACAAGTATGGGTTATTTTGTGATCGACGGTAACAATTTTGATGCCGTGGGAACAACTGTGAGTGTGGGTGGAACGGCGGCTGCGTCTGTATCATTGGTGGACGGTACACAATTACGAGTAAGTGTCAATCCGAAAACAACGGGCACATACGATCTGGTGGTCCAAACTGGGGCAGGATACGCGATTAAAGTAAATGCTGTCTCATTCGACCCGGTCCCCATCTGGCAAACGGGCACATCGTTAGGCGACGTGTATGGTGGAACCCCATTTTCAATTACGTTGGCCGCAAGCGATGGGGGGTCAAGCATCACGTACGCAAATACCACAGCCTTACCACCGTCAACCACGTTGGCAACGAATGGGACGTTGAGCGGCACCATCACACAACCGTCCTCGACCACATACAACTTTTCTGTCGAAGCCATTGATGCCCAGTTGCAGAGTGCTGCTCTACGGACGTTTTCTCTAAACTTTTTTGTGCTAGATGGATCAACTTCAGCAAAAGCAGCAGCATCAGCAGCGGCCATTAAAGACCTGACAGGTACCACCACGAACGGTGTGTATTGGATTATTCATAATGGTTCGCCACTGCAAGTTTATTGTGACATGAGCTTTGATGGCGGGGGATGGATGATGGTGACAAGAAATACAACCAACTCCTGGGGATGGAATGTATGGGGTTCAGATTCTGATTTGGAATATGCGTCGAACAACAATGACTTTTATTCGAACATGAGGCGCAATAGAAGTTATACAGCCGTGATGTTCAAGTGGAGCGGTAATCAGGTGAGTTATGCCGCCTCCAGTTCAAGCCTCAAAGACGTCACGGGTGGTGTTTATCCCAGGAGAACGGGTACATCTTTGCCAACAAGTGGTCTTGGTGGTTTGGGCACTCGTAATGAAAATTACTTATACCAACGTATCTCTTGTCCAGCCCACCGAGGATACGTGTTCTCGAACTATCTTAATAACTCTTCAAATCAAGGGGGGTTTATGGAGTGGTGTGGTTATTATGCTAATACGTCGAGTTTCATTAACCTTGGTGAAATTTACATTCGCTAGCATTCCAAAGTGTGATTGTTGTAGTTGCCGTCCAGACCACAGATACGCATTACTGTATGTCCACATTACTGTAAAGCCAAGCTTGCCGTCCTCACCACTCCGTCTTGTCCCCGATATTTGAACACGAGGGTTTGTGCATCTGCAGCTTCGATGAGGAGTTGTCCATTGAGTTCGGGGTCTTTGTTTTTGCCCACGGTGATCCGGGTCTGGAAGGTTTGGTCTTCGAGAGAGGTCCGTTTGAATCCGTCGAGCAAGACGTACGGGACTCCCACCTTCGTCACAAAACATGACAGATCGGTCGCATCCCCCTCAACAGGGTTTCCGAGCGCATCTTCCACCACGCGTCCATTGATTGACACTTGTGTGGGTGTGACTGTGACTGCGTTCCATCCGGGGGTCCGTGCCCACTCCGGAAGATCGAACGCCCCTGGAATTCGAAGAGAGGAACTCCCTGACGTAGGGATGTACACATTATATGTTAGAGAAGACACTTGTGCATCTTTGGCAAACAGACCTGAATCGAGTCCCGTTTCGTTGGGTCCGAATACCAGTTTCATGGTTTCTGCGGACGTGAGGGTGACGGACGCATAGTACCCGATGGCGTATTCGTAGAGATCCCAGCCGGTGACGTACGCATCATGTGGTGGTGGAACGGACGTCATGCTTGTTGATAGAAAAGTTATATCACGAATTGTATGCCGACGACAATTCGACCGATTCGACCAGTTCCGTTTACTGCCCGGATGCGTCAACAGATCCTCGAATTACATTCCACACCCCAATTGCGCCGTGAATACAGACGGGAGTGGACAGATCAGGCCGAGTTTGTTTCCTACTTGGCCAGACGTCATGCAGTGCACGAGGTCTTGGACAGTACGTATCCATCCATCCCTGGATTATCGAGGTACCTGGCACACGACCTGTCCCTGTTGGACATTGATTGGCGCCATGAGAACGCCTCGGTTCTTCCCTCGCGATTTTTGCCCTCTGATCGGCCTCGTCGGGTGGCCCATTATTACGCGTTCGTGTTGGCGCATTTGGTCGGGGGTGGACATGCCATTGCTCGGTCGGCAAGTCCTGTGCTTCCGCCGTGGTTTTGGGACGAGACGGTGTATTATGCCACGGGGGAATACGGAACACATCGACCAAATAGATTGGGACAGACGGTCCTGTATGAGATTGATGAGGAAGCTCTGTATTGGACAATCGAGGAGGAAAATACGTGTTTGGATGAATTGAGGCGTGCATTCGTTTATGGAACCACGATGATTTCGCCACTTTAAAGAAATATCTCTATTTGAATGTAAGATATGGTTGATCCGTCGACGCTTGTATTTGAGCTGGGATACCATGTGAAGGAGGCAGTGGGAGCATGGTACACGCCGATCGCACAAGAGGCCCGTGTTCGTGATTTTATCATGTGGTGCCGAAAGGATAGTGACGACATTGATGCCCGTTTACGACAAATCCATCTCGTGAATGTCCGTAATGAGCGTGCACACGGTGCGCCCCAGATCACAAAGGCAGAGCATGTGGCCATCATGCAGTTGATATCCTCTGTCGTCGGTCATTTCCGTGGTGGATGGCTTCCTGGATCTGTGGGTGATATGAATCAGGTGGCACAGTTCCGTAATGCAGTTGCGACTGCGTACATCCACGGACAGGGTGCTCAGGCCATCCACGTGCTTGGCCAATGGAATGTATACATGAGGACCACACTCCCTCGTGCATCGTTGATCCGTCGATCGTTCCGTGGTCTGGGGTACGTGGGTGTGGCCATTGCAGCTACGTATATGACATGGGTCGCGGTATTGATGAAGACTGATTTGGGGTCGTATACATGGCTCATGTCGGCAGGACGTGGTCGTGTTCCCTCTCGTTTCCAGGGCATGTACAACCGAGGCATGACGTATGCGACACATGGCTTTTTACGGCACCGTCAGCCATTCCAATTCACGCAGATGGGTCATGGGTATACGTTGTCCAATTGGCACCCGAGTCATCCCACGAGTGTATGGGGGGACTTTTCGACGAATGTGATTATATCTGCGTGTAGTGTGGTCGGTTTGCAGACCATGCGCCGGGGTGGATCATTATTACCGTTCGTTGTTGCTTTGGTGCGTATGACTGTGACATCCCTGAATGGGTGGGTATTACTGGCGTTCTGTACGATGATCCGGTTGGGGTTGTTGAGGGTGGCTGCACGAACGGTCCGGTCTCAGTTTTCTGTTGCGACGAGGTTGTCGTTGGGTGGTGCCCAGACGGTTGTCCAGAGATCACTCCCGCATATCCCGTTTACCAATATGTACCGACAGCAGCGACAGTTGCAACGGTATAATCGACATATAAGCCGTATGGAACCCGTATAGAAGCCGTATAGAAGCATTTGCCAGCACGATCCTGCCACGAGCGAGTCATTCCTTTGTTCTTTGTTCTTTTTGTTCTTTTCGACATGGATAACGAGGCAGCGAACGAGGCAGCGAACGAGGCAGCGAACGAGGCAGCGAACGAGGGAATACATCCACAAAACTCGGAATCGTGCATATCGCCTTTGAGAACGGGTGGAGCTGTTCGAGCTGTCTGTTACCGTTGCGGAAAGCCAGGTCACTTTATACGGGAATGTCCAGAATTGCCCCCTCGAAAGAAGAGTCGTCAGATATGTTACCATTGTGGACAGGTGGGTCACTTTTCAGCTGCATGTCCTGTATACGTACTGGAGAAGAATCCATGTTTCCGTTGCAACAAGGTAGGTCACTGGGTACGTGATTGTCCGGAGAAGAAGACAGGTCAGACAGGTCAGACAGGTCAGACACACAAGACATCCCCGATGGATACGAGGCCCTGTTTCCGTTGCAACAAACTTGGTCACTGGTCAAAGGATTGTCCGTTAAAGAAACAACGGAGGGTATTTCAGTGTCACATATGTGGATCACATGATCATTTTATGGAGGAATGTCCATCTGGTCCATATACACAGGGCCCTCACCCCTCGGCTGCATCGAGTGAGTCCAGTGAGCCTAGTGAGCCCAATGAGCCTCATCCGTCTCGACCCGGCCCATAATTATTCTGTTCTCTTAACCCATATATGATCCTGTACACACATCCACCATCTCCGCATGCTGGTCGCGGTCATGGGGTCAGTCGTAGTGGTCGTAGTGGTCGGAGTGGTCATACAGACATTCAGTCGTTACATCCTCACCAGGGTGCGATGATCCGTGACATATTACAGCGGAAACTCCGTGCTCCCGTCCAGCAGCTCAACATGGGCGGCGAGTACTCGCTGATGTATATGGTTCGTCGTCCGGGCATGCAACCCAGGCTGATCAAGGTGACCACATCGGCAGATGGAGAACGAGAGGCCGAGATATTGAGACATATCATGCACGCGCCACAGATCCGTAGTATGTGTGGTGTTCTGGACGCCAAGAGGTACGTCCCGAAACTGTATAGTGCTGGAGCGATTGGCAAGAACATCTATTTCCAGGTCATGGAATACATCCAGGGTGGGGAAACACTTACCAACCTGTTACAACGTGCTGCTGCTGGTCGTGTCCCCATCCAGATCCTGAGACGTGTGCACGACCATTTACACAGAGCACAACAGGCTTTATACGGACTGGGAGTATTCCACGGCGATTTGCATAGTAGCAATGTGATGATTAAAAATGGTGATGTGTACATTTTGGACTATGGGTTTGCCACATTTGTCCCCGAGTTGAGCAAGTATGCGTGTCACCCGGAGAACGTCCCCGAGTCGGTCGTGTATGCGATGCGTCGTCGACACCATCAGTACGGCCGTCAGATGATGTACGATAATAGAGCTATGTATGCAAAACACATCGGGATGCTCGAAGCAGCCATCCGCCGTATGGACCGACCCCCAGGACCGAGGTCATCTCCCGTACTCAAATCAGTGCGTCGTGATATACGGGTCCGACCGTCTCCCTTCGGATAATTTTAATTACATTATCTATCAAATCCATGCGGAAAAACATCTTAACAACACACCCGGGTGGCACGACTTTCTTCTGGACTCTTACATGTCTCAAAATCAACACCCGCTCTCACGGGTCCATCCCCACGCTACAGCCTGCGGGTGGAGATGCACAAAGACTTACAGGCTAAAAGAGACGACTGAGAACTTCTTGCAACTCCATCGGCGAAAGGATGGCGGAGTGAAGCCGGCGAATATGCTCTTCGAAAACGCCATATATTGCGTCATACAGACTCTCAGCGCGATGGACCCTCGGCCAGTGCAGGCACGTGTTTACGTACTGGACGAAACCGAGCATTTTTTCTTTGGGCGGGGTGTGGCCCTCCAACTCGGTCTCACCCGCGTCAATTGCAAAGTACTTCTCACGGTCGGACGAAGCAATCGTGACGATTTTGACCCCCCACTCGATGCCGTCGATCTTATATCCTGGCAACTGGAACTCGACTGGAACGTAGTTCTTCCCATCGCGATCATAGCCCATGTTCATACCCATCCTCCCCCACCGTTTTTCAAACTCGACGACGCTCACGTGTACATCCTCCATGCCGCTCACCCATTCGCCTGATTGAAGCTTCGTACTGATTGATTCTTTGGTACGAAGCTTCAATCCATTGTCGACGTGTTTTTCGAGCGCCTCGAAGCACACTGTCAGGTTATGCCTGAGGATTTGCTGGTAAAACTCAACCATCATAACCTCAATGGCGGATTTTACCTCCGGGACTTGCCATACGTCCAGCCCGTGTACACGGATACACTCATTTCGCAACGACCCGACCGTCTGTTCCACCCCGCAAACCACTGTCTTCCGGAGACCGTGGCAGCCTGAGCGGAGACCCCCGTGGCGGCAGTTGCCACAGCGGAGACCCTCACACGCAGGCTCATCGGCATGGAGTGAAAGCAGTCCCTTCAGTTCGGCGATAAGGCCTTGAAGATGCGTATCTTTCGGTATCTTTTCTGGTAAACGCCTCCTCATCGCGGTGAGTCGTTCTTCAACGTCAACCGCCGGATCGAATTCGCGGGCACGTTTCAGGGTTACTCCGACGCTCATGACTGGGTTGGTTGGTTGAGACATTTCCGTTGAAATCCACGCGAGTTGAAATCCACGCGAGTTTCCGTTCAAATCCACGCGAGTTTCTGTTTCAAACGACGCGAGTTTCCCTTGAAAAAAAGATTAATATGGCTGGGTTAGTCGCGAGCCCAGCATTTATAGTCACAAGTAATAGGGTATAGCACCGATAGGGACCCGGAGAACCCCTATACCCTATTATATGGAGCTATAAAAGTCGGGTCCTCGCGACCCCTTCCATAAATAAATATTTCGCCCGATCCGGATCGCGTCGAATATCAATCTCATTTCGCGTCGTTTTAAACGGATCGCGTAAACTCTCCAGACATTTCCAACGGATCGCGTCAATTCAACGTTCCAACGTTCCAACATGAGTCCATCCAAGACCACCCCCAAGAGGGCAACCAGGGCTTCCAGGAGGGCTGTGGAGGATATCGCTACCGCCCCTTCCCAGGAGCAGCCTCATCAGGAGGCCAAGAAGGGGAAGGGCAAGCACATCTTCGTTCCCAACTGCTTTGCTGCTGTGACTCCGGAGGGTGCTGCTGACTCGGGTGATCAGGGTGATCAGGATGCCATTTCGGAGAACGATGGCTCAGGCTCGGAGACCCCCGTGGCAGCGGAGACCCCCGTGGCAGCGGAGACCCCCGTGGCAGCGGAGACCCCCGTGGCAGTTGTGACAGCGGCAGTTGTGACAGCGGAGAGCCCCCCCCCTGTTGAGTTCCCTGCTGAGTCTGGTTATGCTTCCATGGTGGATGGTCTTGTGCAGGATGCTCGTAGCAGTCTGACATTTGACTGGGTGAAGAGACTGAAGGTGATGCAAAAGGAGGGCACTCCGCTTGCCTGTATTTTGGACTGTGCGGATTCGTGTGTGCGTGCGATGCTGACGGAGTTCTTATCCCTCCAGGGGTCCCCGTCTGCTGCTCCTCCATCACCCTCTGAATTGGCTGTGTCGAAGGAGGTTGCGAAGTTGCATTGTGATCTATCATGGACTGCCTTGTGGACTCTATATGGACAACAGGTGCAGCCGTCCGCGTTGACTGTTCTGGCTGTTCTCCCGTCGAGTGGCACTGACGAGCCGTGCAAGACTCTCCTGGAGAAAGACTGGACTGCGAGCAATTGGCTTAGCCACCATCTGGAGGTTTCCCAGAAGTATACTGGTACGAACGAGGTCAACCAGGCGTACGAGCGTCTGGCTATGGACCGTTTGTCTGCATATGGGTCAACGAAACGTGGTCGCGGGAGGCCTCCGAAGCATGGTGGTTCTGGTCCCAAGAAGCAGGTTCCCAAGCCTCAGTTGGTTGATTTCGTTGGTTTGAACGACGAGCAACAGAGAGAGGTCGATGCATGCTATGGTGCAGCCTTGGATTCGGTCATGATGAGAGTCACTCACGTGCCTCCTTCTGGTGGTGCTGTTCTTGGTTGGTCTGGTTCGTACAGTACGACCGTCAACCGCAGCAAGACGAACGACAGTGTGACGTACGAGGTGAAGGATTACACCTCTAATGTGTTCTTGTTGCCGCGCATGACGGATCCTCAGGCGACTTGTGTTGGTGTTGTTACGTTGCGTGCAGGGGCTGCTGGTCCGCTGGCATTCGGCCTGGGTGACACCAAGCACAGCCAGCTGGTTGAGTGGAAGGAGAAGCATGACTGGAGTCGCTGTGTGGTCTACCACCACCCTGAGCATCACTGTATGATTGTGGCTGGTGATGGGCATGCGACTCCTTCGTTCCATCGTCAGGCTGCTGGGAGGGGCTTCTGCCGTTTCCGTATCTTCGAGAGTGGGTTTGTGAAGATGTCGAAGGGTGCTCTGATGGACTTGTTCGGTGAGGATGGGACTAGTCTGTTCCACCCAGAGGGGCCCAGGAAGTCGGTGAAGAGGAAGGTGGTTGACTGTGTTGGCGCATCGGAGTCGAAGAAGCAGATGATGGATCCCCCAGGACTCGGGGATGGATCCCCCAGGACTCCTCTGGGAGAAGGCCTGCAGCAAGCGGTCGGGATGCTGAGGGTTTGATATTACTTAATAGCGATTTGTAACGAGTAGCGATTGATTAAGGGAGGAAGGGAGGAAGGGAGGAAGGGAGGAAGGGAGGAAGGGAGGAAGGGAGGAAGGGAGGAAGGGAGGAAGGGAGGAAGGGAGGAGACGATAAGTACAGGGGGAGGATGTAAAAAATAAGGATGCACAAATTTACCATGTTGCCAAACGCCGTGGAGGCCCAGACATCATTCGGGCTTTGAAAAGGGGGTATATACAGGCGTGTGGAAGTGTAAACAGAGGAACGTGGCATAAAACGAGAATAAAGAAAATCAGATATATGCGGAAGGTCCAGTGGTCCACGTGACGTCCCGAGTGAAACTGATATTGGTGATTTCTGTTTTTTACCATGTTCAGTAGTCTAGGGGTTGCGAGGTGCTCTATTACCCATGAAAAGGCAGTTTAGGGCTCCACAGCGTCTGGCAACATGGTAAATTCGTGCATCCTTAAATTGGAGGGTGGTCTGGGTGGTTATCCGTCTCCCGTGAGGACTCCCGAGGACTCCCGAGGACTCCCAAGGACTCCCAAGGACTCCCAAGGACTATTCGGTCATGGACTGTCACTTGCGTATGGTTGCGTATGGTTGCGTATCGTTCCGTATCTACCTTTGTACCTATATACCCGTATGCAGCTGTACGGAGTGAGGATACGGAGGACACAGAGACACGGGGAATACGGAGGACACGGAGAAGGGATGTCATGGAACCGAGGACAGAGGAGAGGGAGGACATGGAGGATGGAGCGTCCATGGAGCCCCGCCGCCGCCGAGTGGTGCCCGGCTGGGTTTGTTGTTTGAAAATAAAATCTAATCGCATTTTGATAATCCCCTGGCATTCCGTGCCCATAATCTGCCCGTGGCACGCAGCGGTCGTGTATGTATGCCTTGTGGCCCATGGAGTGCTGTACCATACTTTTCTGTACCCTCATTCGGATACGGGATGGAGCAAAAGCATACCCGTCTGCCCATATGTCCTTACTTCCGTACTTCCGT
>Ga0181600_10004584_pt1 | contig 10454 bp, 10 predicted proteins | sample 041ome_2_FD_132982 | JGI IMG/M metagenome (GOLD analysis project Ga0181600, IMG submission 132982) | Coastal salt marsh microbial communities from the Groves Creek Marsh, Skidaway Island, Georgia - 041406US metaG (megahit assembly) | ecosystem: Environmental > Aquatic > Marine > Intertidal zone... | reverse complement strand
TTTCGGGCGATACCGCCCGGCTGATCGCCGACAGGAGAATCGGGAACATGGCCCCCGACATGGCAAACCCGGTAAACACGCCGATCGACAGATGCGCCATAAACGGCGTGGTCGACACGGTCATCATCACCAGACCGATGGAGTAAAGAATACCCGCCGCGGCAATGACACGCCCGGTGCCGTACTTGTCGGCGATATTCCCGGCAACCGGCGTACCGATGCCCCAGAACAGCGACTGCAGCGCAATGGACAGCGACAGGATTTTAAGCTGGTTCGGCCCGAACAGGTCAAACGACGCATCCGGCATCCATAACCCGAACGTCATGCGCGCGCCGAGCGACAGGAACACAATCGTGGTCCCGGCAAGCAGAATAACGAAAGGGGTGCGCCAGTCGGTGGAGGTGGGGGATGTCATGGTAAGGTTATGCCCCCTCCGCCTGAACCCGCGCAACCGGCTTGTCGTCTATCGGGTAATGCAGCGCCGCGGCGACCAGGCCGAGCGCGATGCCAACCCACCAGATCGTGTCGTAGGAGCCCGTCGTCTCGAAGAACACGCCACCCAGCCAGGCGCCGGCGAAACTGCCAAGCTGGTGGCTAAAAAACACGATCCCGGTGAGCGTCGCCATGTAGCGCAGGCCGAACATGCGCGCGACCAGCCCAGAGGTCAGCGGCACGGTGGCGAGCCACAACAATCCGATAGCGGCGGCGAAGATGTAGGTGCTCATCGCCGTGATCGGCAGCATGATGTAGACGGCGAGCACGGCGGAGCGCAGCAGGTAAATGCTGGTGAGCAGATACTTCATACGGAACTTGCCGCCGAGCGCGCCCCAGGTGAGCGTCCCGATGATATTGAACAGACCGATAAGCGACAGCGCCGTCGCGCCGACCCAGGGGTTCTGCCCTGCTTCTGAAATGAAATTGGGCAGATGGGTGCCGAGAAACATCACCTGATAGCCACAGACGAAATACCCCACCGTCAGCAGGATAAACCCGCGATGCCCCATGGCCTCGCCGACAGCTTCGCGCAGGTTCTGCTGGCGTCCCGCATTGGGGTCGACCGCTTCCCGCTTCGGGTCCTTCATTGCCATGGATAACGGGATGATCGCCGCGACCAGACAGGCGAACACGATGGCCGCGATCGCCCAGCCATAGCCGTCGATTACGTATTGGCCCATCGGCACAAGCGCCAGCTGGCCGGACGAGCCTGCCGCACTGCCGATACCGAGGAACAAGCTACGGCGCTTGGCATCCACCCGCTTGGTGATGGCGGCGAGGATAATCGGGAAACCGGTCGCGCTTAAGCCCAGGCCGAGCATCAGCCCGGCCGTGAGGTGCATGTGCACCGGCGTCTGCACCATCGACATAAGGGCGAGACCCGCCGCATAGAGGATGCCGCCGAGCGCGATCATCCGCGCGGTGCCGTAGCGTTCTGCAATAGAGGCCGTGATCGGCGTGGTCAGGCCCCAGATCACCGCCTGTATGCCGATCGCGAGCGAAAAGTCGCCGACATCCAGCGCCGGCAACTCCGTCATCGGATCTAGCAGCAGCCCGAAAATGTTCCGCGCGCCGAAGCTGATGAACAGAATAATGGTGCCGCAGGTCAGAACGACCATCGGTGTACGCCACGATCCTTGCATATTCGGGAGTCCTTCTTTGGGAGGGCTTTCAGGTCTGTTGGCTTAGTCTATCCCGGCTGCGCATCTTGCGCCACGTCGCAGCCATGCACTTCACGCAACAATGCGTTGCGCCATTGCCGTCAGAACTTGCCGGTCCCCGTCAGATAGGCGCCGTAGGTCGCGTCGAGCGCGGCCATGCAGGCGGGATCGAAATCCGATGCGGGTTCCGGGTCCTCGCGCCAGTGACCGTGGGTATCCACGCCGCGCACCAGCGTCGCCGCAGCAGCTTCCTCCAGCTTCACCTGGTGAACATGCGGCGCGATGTAATGGATCGACAGCCCGATGCGCGGGCGCGGCGCATTATTGGCGCCGGAACCATGCACCACCGCCTCGTGATGGATCGAAAATTCACCCGCCCCGAGAATCACGTCCACCGCCTTGTCTTCGTCGACGTCCTGGATGGTCTGACCCTTCATCAGCAGGTTGCCTTCGCCGTGCAGTTCCTCGTGATCGATCTGACCGATCGTGTGGGTGCCGGGAATAAACCTCATGCAGCCGGACTCCACGTCCGAGCCGTTAAATGCATACCAGACGGTAACGGTGGCGCGTTCAGACAGGCCGTAATAGGTCGAATCCTGATGCCACGAGACATAGCGCGTGTCATGGGCGTTTTTGCAGAAGAACGACGAGCCCCAGCACAGGATGTCCGGCCCGACAATATCTTCGACCGCATCCAGGATCGTGTCGTTGCGGATGATGTCCCACATCCACGGGAACGGCAGATGCGCCTTGATTTTGAAACGCTTCTGCGGCTCGTCGCCGATTTTTTCTTCCAGCGCGGTAAAACGCGCGAGGTTGGCATCCGCCTCGGACTGCGACACGGCGCGGATCGGGAAGATGCAGCCATCGCTTTCCCAGGCAGCGATCTGTTCTTCGCTCAGAATTTTAGGCATTTCACAAACTCGTTCTTGTTATTTGTTAATATGGACGTCCGTCCCCTTCGACGGTGGTGCGCAGCAGCAGCCGGCGTTCGGTTTCCGGAAAATCGGTGCGCGCATGCATCGAACAGCGATTGTCCCATAGCAGCAAATCACCGACCTGCCATTCGTGCTCATAGACGAATTCAGGACTTTCCGAATGATCGAAGACCGCGGCAAGCAGGCGGTCGGCCTCTGCCTGGTCCATATCGACAATGCCTTCGGTCATCAGCCGGTTGACGTAAATCGCCTTCCGGCCGGTATCGTCATGCGTGCGGAACGCGGGGTGGGACGATTCGGCGAATGCCTCGATGCCGTCGCCCTTGCCCTTCACCGTCGTGCCGTAATTATAGTGATGGAAGGCACGCTTGCCCTCCAACGGGGTCCGGATATCATCCGGCAGCGTGTCATAGGCAGCGTAGCCGCTGGCGAACAGCGTGTTGCCGCCATGAGACGGAATTTCCACGGCGTTCAGCATGGTGGCTTTATGCGGGAGTTCGGCATGCATCATATCGTGGTGGAACATCATTTCGCCGTCGGGCAATGCGCCTATCGGCTCGCCATTTTCGCGAATGTTCGAGATCAGCATCACCCCGTCGGGCAGTGCGCCATACCCCGGAGGAAAATCTTCCTTGGGGCGTGCGATTGCCCCCATCCGGCCAAACCACCCGGTGACATGCACCTGGCGTTCGGGCGACAGGTTCTGGCCGCGGAACAGCAGGATAATATTGTCAAACCATGCCTGATTGATTGCAGCGATAGTCTCGGCGGTCTGGTCCTGGTTGAGGTCGATATCCTGTATTTCGGCGCCGATATGCGGCGACAGTTTACGCAGCTTCAATGCCATCTTTTTTCTCTTCCTCCGGCAGCGTGATCTTTGTGTAACGCGCTATTCGTGCAACGGCTGGCCCTTGATCGTGCAGCGACGCAGCATACGGCGGTCTGATGCCGGGAAATCCGTGCGCGCATGGCACGAGCACCAGTTATCCCACATCAACACATCGCCGAGACGCCATTCATGTTCATAGACAAGGCTCTTGTCGTCCGTAAAGCCGAACAATTCATCCAGAAGGGCCCGGCTTTCGTCATCCGGCATGTCTTCGATCCGCGCCGTGATCAGCGGATTCACATACAGCGCCCGCCTCCCGGTCACCGGGTGCGTTACCGTTACCGGCTGAACGCAGTGCTTGTACTGGGCGATATCGCCCGAAATATCGACAACCTCGCGCGTCGCGAAATCATAGATCTGTAATGCCGTAAGACCTTTAAGGCGCGCCTTTGTCTCGTCGCTCAGCCTGTCATAGGCCTCATACATGTTGGCAAACAACGTGTTGCCACCGGAGGAAGGCAGCTCCATCGCGTACAGGAATGTGCCCTTGTGCGGCGCCGGGTCGTAGCACATGTCGTGGTGGAACCACATTTCGCCGTCCGGCAGCGAGCCGATATATTCGCCATCCTTCTTGATGTTCGACACCAGCATGATCGACGCGTTGTAATCTGCCCCTTCAGGCCGCCGGCTTGCCGGGCGCGAGCGTGTACCGACCGTGCCGAATTTTTCTGCAAACGCGACCTGATCGTCTTCACTCAGGTCCTGGTCGCGGAACAGCAGCACGATATGTTCGTGCCAGGCATCGCGGATCGCGGCCGCCGTCGCATCGTCAAGCGGCTGCGACAGGTCGACACCGCGGATTTCCGCGCCAAGGGAATCGGATAACGGCCGGATATCCAGCCCCGTCAAAGTATCGCTCATTCGGCAGCCACCTCCGTCTGGCCGGGCGGATCGCCCATCATTACCGGGTTTTCATCTATCACTGTCAGGCGCCGAAGCTTCCGGCGCTCGGTGGACGGAAAATCCGTCCGCGCATGAATACTGCACCTGTTATCCCAGATGAGCAGGTCATCGGATTGCCACACGTGCTCGTAACAGAATTGCGCCTGGCTCTGGTGGGCGAACAGAAAGTCCAGCAGCTCGCGGCTTTCCGCCTCGGGCAGGCCGACGATTTCCTCGGTCATCAGCTCGCTGACATACAGCGCGGTGCGGCCCGTAACCGGGTGCTTGCGGAAAACAGGCTGGGCGAAATGAGGCGCGCTCTCACGGTCGAATTTGCCCGACTTTGTGACGGCGCCGTATTCGAACACATGCACCGCTTTGCGACCGGCAAGACGGCGTTTCACGTCTTCCGGCAACGTTTCGGCAGCCATGTAGCTATTGGCGAAAATCGTATGGCCGCCCACCGACGGGACCTCCATCGCAAAAAGCATCGTCGCCTTGTCTGGCTGCTCACGATAGGGCGTGTCCGAATGGAACATCATCTCGCCGTCGGGCAGCGAACCGATAGGCTTGCCGTTCTCGCGGATGTTGGACACGAGCATCACGTTGGGACCAAGCTCCGCCGCTTCGTTGCGGATCGCCTTCGGCCGCATATGCTTGCCAATCTCGCCGAAATAGCCGGCAAACTGCGTATGCTCCTCCAATCCCAGTGCCTGTCCACGGAACAGAAGCACGATATGTTCGTGCCACGCATCGTTTATCGCGGCGACCATCGCCGCGTCCTGCGGCTGTCGCAGGTCGAGTCCCCGGATCTCGGCACCGATTGCCTCTGAAAGCGGTACAATTTCCATCCCGTTGCCCATTCCCTATGGCGTTTCCATCTGGCGTTTTCACGCTTTTAGTTTGTTATCTAACTATAGCCGAAACCACTTTTCGCTGTATACGGTTTGTAAAGTGAGCCAGCTTATTATAAGCTGGCTTACTATAAAATGCCGGCCTATTCAGTATGGAACCCGGGACGAATGAACAACGTGGAATCCCTATCGCCCGGCGCGCAGCAGACGCAGGGACATAATGCAGACGGACAAACCCGCGCCGACTACGTCGGTTACCTGATCGGAGACGTCTCGCGGATGATCCGCACAGTATACGACCGCCGGGTCGAGCCGCTGGGGCTGACCCGCGCGCAATGGCGGGTGATGACGCGGCTGAACCGGCTCGAAAGCTGTACCCAGACCGAACTGGCCACCGAGCTTGAAATCGAAAAACCGACCCTCGGCAAGCTGATCGAACGGCTCGAAGCCAAGGGCTGGGTCGAACGCCGGGCGGACAAAAGCGATGCCCGCTCGAAACGACTGTTCCTGACGGCAGCTGCGCACCCCCTGCTCGACGAGATGACCGTATTGGCCGATGGCGTGATCGAGGGTGTTTTTGCCGGCATCGGAACGGATGAAGCCGCCCGGCTCCGCGAAACGCTAAGCCGCATAAAAGGCAACCTTACCGACATGCTTGAAACCGACATGGCGCCGGATACCAGTACCGGCGGGGAGACGCGGTCATGAGCCGCAACCTGCGCCGCGGTGCCACTCGTTTTATCCTGCTATTCGTCCTGCCGGTTGTCGCGATCATCGCGGCCGGACATTACTGGGTAAAGGCAACCCGGTACGTCACCACCGAGAACGCCTATGTAAAAGCGCATCACCTCGCGATCAGCGCCGATATCGACGGGCGCACCGTGCGCGTTCTCGTCCGGGAAAATGACCGCGTGAAGAAAGGTGATCTGCTATTCGAGCTCGACCCTGAACGCCACCGCATCGAGCTTGCCAAGACCGAGGCCGAACTGGCAGGAATCCGCAACACGCTGGATGCCCTGCGCGCCGAGTATCGCACAGCCCAGGCCGAGCTTGCGGATGCCCGCCAGGAGATCAAATATTTTCAGCGGGTGTTCGACCGCCAGAAAAAACTGTCCGCCCGCGGCGTATCCTCCCGTGCGGCATTTGATGTGGCCGAACGAAACCTGACCCAGGCACGCCAGGCCGCCCGGACCACCAACCAGAAGATACTGCAGGCACTGGCCAAGCTCGGCGGCCGGGTGGATATCGCCGCCGAAAAACACCCCATGTATATGGAAGCCAACGCTCGGCGCGAACAGGCTGCGCTGAACATCCGCCGCACGCGGGTCCACGCGCCGGATGACGGCATTGTCGGCAAGGTATCACTGCAAGCCGGCGAATACGTCGAAGAGGGCAAGGCGGTCATCCCCATCATTCAGTCCGGCGACACCTGGGTCGAAGCCAATCTGAAGGAAACGCAGCTAGCCCATATCCGTCCCGGCCAGACGGCGAAAATCATCATAGATGCCTATCCCGACCATCAACTGACTGCAAAAATTCTGTCAATCAGCCCGACCACCGGCGCAGAGCTTTCAGTGCTGCCGCCGCAGAATGCCAGCGGCAACTGGGTCAAGGTCGTCCAGCGTGTGCCAGTGCGGCTGGCGCTGGACCGGGTGCATGAGAGCCTGCCCTTACGCGCAGGCATGACGGTCGGGGTCGAAATCGATACCGGGCGCGACCGATCACTGTTCCGCATGATCGGTAGCGCCCTGGCGGATATTACGGGCGAATGACCTCCGCGCCAGCGGTTGCTGCCGGGAGCGACGAATTGCTCAACCGGCGCATGATTACCGCCTCGGTGATGATGGCAACAATCGTCGTCATCCTCGACATGACCATCGCCACGATTGCCCTTCCCCACATGCAGGGCGGGCTCGGCGCAACCCAGGACCAGGTTTCCTGGGTAATGACGACCTATTTCATGATGCAGGCCATCACCATGTCGGCGACCGGCTGGCTGGCCGGGAGGCTGGGGCGCAAACGCCTGTTTATCGGCGCCCTGGCGGGCTTTGCCGTCTTTTCGATTCTGTCGGGCAATGCGACCTCGATTGAGGAAATCCTTGTTTTCCGCGCACTCCAGGGGATGTTTTCGGCGCCGATCGTGCCTATCAGCCAGGCGCTGATGCTCGATTCATATCCCCGCGAACGCCACGCGCAGGCCATGTCGATCTGGGGCATGGGGGTCATGCTGGCACCGGTCATGGGGCCCGTGGTCGGCGGCTGGCTGACCGATGAATACAGCTGGCGCTGGGTGTTCTACGTGTCCATGCCGTTTTCGATTCTGGGCATCCTGGGCGCAGTGCTGTTTATCCGGGAATCACCAAAGAACCTGGAGCGCAAGTTCGACGTTTTCGGTTTTACGATGCTCGCACTCGCCCTGGCAGGAACCCAGTTCCTGCTCGATCGCGGCGAGAGCGAAGGCTGGTTCGGCTCCGACCTGATTATCGTGACGGCGGCCATCGCCATTCTGTCGCTCTACATGTTCGTGGTGCACAGCGCGACGACAAAGAACCCGTTTATCAGCCCCGGCATGCTCAAAGACCGCAATTTCATGATCGGGCTCGGGTTCATGTTCCTGCTCGGTGTGCTGGTACTGTCGATGAACGTCCTCATGCCGTTATTCCTGCAGAACCTGCGCGGCTACCCGATCCTGACGGCGGCAATGGTGATGATGCCACGCGGCCTGGGATCGCTGTTCGGGTTGGTCCTGGCAGGAAAACTCAGTGGAAAAATGGACCCACGCATCCAGATCGCCATCGGCTTCGCATCGACCGCCTATTCCGCCTACCTGTTTTCGACCTTCACGCCCGATGTCGGCATATGGACGTTCATCTTTGCCGCGTTCTTCAACGGCATCGGCATCGGTTTGATTTTCGTGCCGCTGACGGCGGTATCATTCTCGACACTGTCGGCGAGCCTGCGAACCGAGGCGTCCACCTTTACCAGCCTGTTGCGAAATTACGGTAGCGGGATCGGCGTTTCCATCGTCATCACCGTGCTATCGCGCACCCAGTCGACCAGCCACGCCTATATGGCGGAACAGGCAAACCCGTATAGCGAAGCGATGCAGGCGCCGTGGCTGCCCGAACAATGGGACATCCTGACCAATGACGGCCTCGCCATGCTGAACGCCGAGGTCAACCGCCAGGCGCTGGCGCTGGGCTTCCTGAACGATTTCACCCTGATCATGATCGGCTCGCTGATTTCGGTGCCTCTGGTTTTTCTGCTGGCCCGCGGCCGCGCAGCACCCGGCGAACCCGCCGCTGACGGCCCATCAAAATAAAGAATTTTTCGATTTCGTTCATTGGTACTTTCGCACGTTTGACGTCGTTGCTATGACGTCTCCATCATGGCCCTTCAAAATAAATCCCGTCTGCGCAATACGCTTAAAAAACTGAACGCCATTCCGTCCGACCGCACCGACATGCGCGAGGCTCAGGCCGGTGCACAGGAAGCACTCGATTTCCTGTCGATGATGGCAGGCGTCAAACCCGTGATGCTTCTGGGGCGCGGCTATAACGACCCGGTATGGATCAAGGGCGTGCTGCAGGTGGCAACCGATGCGAAGCTGCATATCGTCGAAGGCCCGTTCTGGGATGCAAGCCCCGATGCCGGTGCGGGCGCCGACCTGCCGGACTGGTATCTCGATCACACGCGCCAGGCCTTTGCCGAACACCGTGCCTATTACATCTGCCGGGCGAAATCTGTCGCGGACGAGGTCGTGGAAATCTGTGAATCAGCCGCAATCATGGTGGCCGACGAAGCGCGCCTGCTGAACTACCCCGAATGCTGTGTGCGCAGCCACTACGACCGCGCCGCTGACTACCAACGCATCTGGCTCGACCTGCTCCGCCGCAAGGCCGGTGGCGATGACGCAAAGGCCGCTGAAATGCTCGCCGCGAACGAGCCTCTGGCACCCGAAACCGACGAAGACATGAAACGTCTCGAATCCGCCATGCGCGCCATCCCCGTGCCGTTCACCAGTATCAATGCCTGCGAAGCCTGCATCAACGGCGGACCATCGGCACCCGCAAACATCAAATCGCTCGAAGGCAGAGCACTGGCCGACGAGATCGACGAAGGGCTGTCGCGCTCTATCGGTTAGGTGGTTCTGGGCCCGTGGACTCCGGAAGTTTCGGGATGACGACGATCTGACACCCCGTCAGACTATCGGCATCAGATTAGAGGAGCACACCCTATGCGTCCCACCGTTGCCGATAAACGCCAGACATTCCGCGAACTCCATCACACCGGCTGTTTCGTCATCCCCAATCCTTGGGATGCCGGTTCTGCCGCAATCCTGCAAAGCCTGGGGTTCAAGGCGCTTGCATCGTCCAGCGCCGGTATGGCCTGGTCACAAGCGAGGCCCGATTACAACGTTGCCCGCGATGACGTTCTCGCGCATCTGACCGCGCTCTGTGCCGCGACCGATATTCCGGTCAACGCGGATTTCGAGAACGGCTTTGCCGACGACCCGGAGGGCGTAGCCAGGAACGTCGCGCTTGCCATCGATACCGGTGTCGCAGGCCTGTCGGTCGAGGATTCAAGCTGGGCACCGGATGATCCGCTCTATGATTTCGATCTGTCGGTCGCGCGGCTGGTGGCGGCGCGCAAGGCAATTGATGACAGCGGCTCGGACGTGTTTCTGACCGCGCGGTCGGAGGGCTTTTTCGCCGGCAAGCCGGATTTCGACGACATGCTCGCGCGCATCACCGCCTATGCAGAGGCAGGCGCCGATTGTCTGTATGCCCCGGGAATTCGCGAAGAAGACCAGATCGCCGCCGTGGTCGAAGCCGTCGCGCCGAAACCGGTCAACGTGCTGACCTTCGGGCTGTCCGTTGAAACCCTGCGCAAACTGGGGGTTCGGCGTATCAGCGTCGGCGGCCAGCTTGCCCGCAGCGCCTATGCCGACCTGATCCGGGCCGCGACCGGGATCGTCGAAAACGGAGATTTCAGCGCCATACAGGGCAGCCACGTGAATATGAACAATCTGTACGAGACGTATCGGGAGGGTTGAATCCCGTCTCAACCCGTCGTCACGTCGCTCACCATTTCAAGGGTGAGACGGGTCAGACGAAGGGCGGTTTGGGATCTATCCCGAGCGACAGACGCCCGCGATTTTCCGCTGCGTTATTCGGATCGATCACAACATGTGAGCGGATCGCGTACATATCGCGGAACATCCGCTGCAGCGGGT
>Ga0181600_10004570_pt1 | contig 10467 bp, 16 predicted proteins | sample 041ome_2_FD_132982 | JGI IMG/M metagenome (GOLD analysis project Ga0181600, IMG submission 132982) | Coastal salt marsh microbial communities from the Groves Creek Marsh, Skidaway Island, Georgia - 041406US metaG (megahit assembly) | ecosystem: Environmental > Aquatic > Marine > Intertidal zone... | reverse complement strand
TAGATGATAGACATAAGAAATGGTTTATTGATGAGTTTGAACAATTTTGTAAACACAAGGCATTGGAAAGTGCTATCCTAAAAAGCACAGACTTGTTGGAAAAAAGCGAGTATGGTGCAGTAGAAAAACTAGTTAAAGATGCAGTACAACTTGGACTGGCAAAACACATGGGTACAAACTATTGGGACGATCCAGCAGGACGTATTGAAAGAGTTCGCAACAGTCGAGGTGGTACAAGTACAGGATGGAAAGATATCGATCAGAAACTATATGGTGGATTCAACAGAGGAGAACTAAACATTTTTGCGGCGGCCTCAGGCGGCGGTAAAAGTTTGTTCTTACAAAACTTGGCACTTAATTGGGCATTGGAAGGCATGAACGTATTGTACATTAGTTTGGAACTTAGTGAAGAACTATGTAGTATGCGTCTTGATAGTATGCTTACAGGCTATAATACAAAAGAGGTATTCCGCAATACAGATGATGTAGATTTAAAAGTTCGTATGGCTGGTAAAAAAGCAGGACGTTTACAGATTGTACAACTTCCTAATGGTATTACATGTAATGATTTAACAAGTTATATGCGTGAATTTGAAGTCAAGACTGGTGTTAAAGTAGACTGTATGTTACTTGACTATTTGGACTTGATGATGCCTGCACAACGCAAAGTACCACCAAGTGATTTGTTTATTAAAGATAAATTTGTAAGTGAGGAGTTGCGTAACTTTGCAGTAGAACATGATATGTTATTCGCAACAGCCTCACAGTTAAACCGTAGTGCAGTAGAAGAAATTGAATTTGATCACAGTCATATTAGTGGTGGTTTAAGTAAGATTCAAACAGCAGATAATGTTATTGGTATCTTTACAAGCCAAGCAATGCGTGAACGTGGTAGATATCAAGTACAGTTTATGAAAACACGAAGTAGTGCTGGTGTTGGACAAAAAGTAGACTTAGCATTTGACGTAGCAGGTTTGCGTATTACAGATTTAGAAGATGGCGCAGAAGATAACACAACAGCAGTAACAAAAGATATTTTTAATAAAATTAAAAATAGACAAGCAGATGCAGAAACTAAAGAAAATATTGCACAAAACAGTGTAGTTGAAAACACATTACAGGCAATGGGTAGATTAGACAGTGTTATCAAAAGACAAAATAATTAGAAATACGCTAAATACTAATAATAGTATTGGAGAAGTTCCTATGAAGAAACGTACAAGATCATTACTAGAAGAAATTAATTCTATTTCTCCAAATAGAGATGGAAATCAACTTCTAGAAAGTAGAGGTGTTAATGCAATTAGTAGCATTATTCATCTATTAGAAATGATAGATCAAAACTACGATTCAGAAATTGCTCAGGACTTACAAAAGCGTGTAATGCTAAGTATCAAAAATCGTGATGCTGATCGTTTTATGCGTGGTGTAAAACGATTACGAGGCAGTAAGTGAAAATAAAAGATGTTATTGTTGGTAATAAACGCAGAAGACATCGCGATTCTAGAAAAAATCGCATAATTCAGCACGATCCACTTTATACAATTACAGGTAAAAAACTTAAAGAAGGTAAAGGTAGGGATATTAACCATCTTGAAGACCTTGCTATCTTTAATGGAAGTGCAGGTGCAAAACGTGCATTAAATGTATTGCGTCAAATGGAAACCCACCCACAAGAAGCCACCATCAAATGGGACGGCAGACCTGCCCTTATTTTTGGCCGTAACGAAAATGGTGAATTTATTTTAACGGATAAAAGTGGTTTTGCAGCTAAAACATATAATGGTCGTGTAACAAGTGCTGATGATTTAGAAAAAATGTTTCTAAATAGAAAATTAAAAGATCCTAGTAAAGCAGGTGAAAGATCTCAGTTTGCAAAAAGTATGGCGAATTTATGGGATACCTTTGAACAAGCAACTCCTGAAGATTTTAGAGGATTTGTACATGGTGATCTATTGTACAGTAGCACACCGAAGATATCAAAAGGAAAAATACAATTCACACCTAACACAACAACATATCTTGTAGATCCTGCAAGTAATATTGGTAAGAAAATTCTTAATAGTGATGTAGGTATTGTAATACATGTTTATATCGATTTAGAAAATAATAAAAGTAATGTTGATATCAATAAATTTAAAGAGGGTCCGTTGTTAGTAATGCCTCCAGCATATGTAACACAAGCGCCTGAAGTTGATATTCCTGAAATTGATAGACTTGAAGGTGAAGTATCTAAATATGGTAGTGCTATTGATAAAATGATGACACCACCTGCAGAGTTACAGATGAAAAACTTTGATGATATTTTATACTCATTTATGAATGCCAGCACAAAAAGTAGCGGATTAGAAAATTTAAATGTAAATTCATTTGCACAGTTTATTGAAAATAGTGATTTAACAGCAACTAGAAAGCAGAAAGTATTAACATATACTTCTGAAAACCAAGAAACATTAGATGGGTTGCTAAAAATTATTATGGATATTATGATTGCAAAAAATAAAATTATTAATCAACTAGACAAACAACCAGCAGACATACAAGCGGTCACCGACGGCAAGCCAGGCGGCGAGGGATATGTTATAGGCAAGGATGTTAAACTGGTAAATAGAAGTGGGTTCACAGCGGCCAACTTTGCGAGGAATAACTAATGGAAAAGAAATATACGGCAATGGAATGGGCAACAATGGAAGGCGGTCATTCAGTGGAATCTACTCCTAGTTCATATTCCTTTATTCATGATGAATTATATGAAGCTCGTATGTTTAGAACTAAAGAGCAAATTGGTAGAGAAGGTGCAAGAAGTTTAACAGATCATTTATTTGTTGGCTTATTAAGTCTTTATGCTATGAGTAATGATTATAATTATGCGCCTGTTGCTAAAGAATATGCAAAGCGTACTACACAATTAGGTAATTGGAACAACGCAAGCCCTAGTAACACGGATATGTATATGACATTATACAGTTTACAACGACCTGAGACATTATTGAAATCTGAAAGAGATCAATTATTAATGAATAAGGTTCGTATTGACAGTGTAAAAATTAAAAGATTTCTGAATCAAATCAAAACAGGAACTATTTCACCAGGCCAAGCACAACAATTTTTCTTTAAAATGGAAAGAGATCTAAAAATTCAAGATCCCAAGTTAAGAGCAGCTAGACGATTAACACAAGATTGGAATACATTAACAACACAACAACAGCAGCTTGTTGCAACTCAATTAAACAGACACTATAGATTAAATGCTAGACGCAGTGATCTAATGCCATTGTTTACAAAATATGCAAATGATAGCAATTTACTATTGAGAGATCAGGAGAAGAAAACAATCAAGCAAAGAGTATTGCGTGGTATTGGAGCCTTCGCCGCCGGTTATGCAATAGGCAAAGCATTACCATCTTAATATGTCATCTTTATATAGACCAACTGAATCTTTATCCGGAGACCTCGAGTTTTTCTGTGCGTATACTCTTGTAGATATTACCGATACGGGATATAGTAATCCTAAAGGTAGTACTAAAGAGTACAGACAGGCTCAAAATTTAAATACCCTGATACAGATATTAAGTCTTAGAACACAATTAGTAATCAGTAGCGTATCTATATTAATACAAGATTTGGCAGATCATCAATTTGGAACAAATTATACAGGATTAAACAATATCTGGCTATTAAAGTTTGCTAGTGAAAGACCCGATGCTTGGGCTAAGAAAACAGACTCCTTGTATTTTGCTAATGAAGATTGCAATAATGTTCCTATAAACGCTAATTTAGATGAAACTACCATAATAGACGACGCTATGTTTTTAACAAATGATCCTGATAGTAAAAATTTATACTTTACTATGAGCAAATCTTTATAAATACGAATAGCGTACAGGAGTACAACGATAAAATCAGCTCTGTATAGACTAGGATAGCAATACTAATGGCAATGCAACAGTCAAGACTAGAGCGTGAAAATCTCGAGGCCCATGTAGATTTATGTGCAGAGAGATATCGCGTGTTAGAAGAAAAATTAGATAACTTAGATAAGAAGTTTGACAGACTCGAAAGTGCTATGAAGGACTTGACTGAAAAACAAGTAAATGACAAAGCCAGCAGTAACAAATTATTAATTGGTGCTGCCGCAACAGTTATTGCAGGTCTTTTAAGTACAGTAGTTCTATTACTTTTGAATTTGCAAGGACTTAATTAACAATGTTTTTGTTTGAGGAATTCAATACTATCGTGAGTGAAGCGAAGTTAGTGTTTGCTCGTCGTGGTAAAAAAGTAGTTAAAAAGTTTCGTTGCACAGTGGGTAAGCGTAAAGGAAGAGTGGTGACTCATCCAGCAAAGTGTAGTTCACCTATTGATCTTAAAAAACGTTTTGTATTAAAACGTACAAAAGCAATGAAAGGTAGTCGTATGCTTAGAAAAGCGCAAAGAACAAAAAGAACAAATCCAGCAAGTAAGATTGTACAACAGTTAAACAAGGCAAGAAGATGAAGTTACAGGGTGATAGTATTGTAGATACAGTTATTGAATACGCCAATATAAAGTTTGGTGTAGAATTATCAGTTGATCAAGTTAGCCAGCAATTAAAAAATATGACATTTGGTCAAACTTTAGAACTTGTAGACGCAATTAAAAAAGAAAATGATGAAGATTTTTCATCATTGATTGATATGAATGTAGCCGTAGAATCAGGATATGGAACAGCAAGTACATACGGTGGTTATGATAGAGCGTCTGCTAGACAATCAGACCAAGAAGTCAAAAACGCACAAAGACGTGATACAAACATGGCGGCAAAAAGCGTGAGACCTGGTAGTAATACAAGAGTAGTAGCAGGTGCAAACAAAGCACCAACAGGTGTAAAAACACCAGTCGATCCAGAAGATGAGCAACGTGCAGTAAATTCAACAACGGCCCAACATGCAGATGCACAAGCAGCACAAAATGCACAAGAATTAGAAAGATTAAGACAGTTAATTAAGGGTAGAAAATGAAAACCATTGAACTACCAGGTGGAATTCCAGTATTCCTAAGCAATTTAGAAAACAAAGTATACGAATGTATGACTGAAGAATTTACTTGCAAGGAAGACTTGAGTGAACGTGATGTCGAGATAGTACAAAGTCTAGTTAATAAAGGTGTTTGTACACGCACACAAAAAGACGGTAAAACATATTTTAGTAAAACCAGAGGAAGTCTATAATGTCTATTGATCCAGAAATGCTTAAAATTCTACAGAACCTTGAAAATGCTCAGCAAATACATGAAGATAAAAAACAGGCTCGAGTAGAAGGCAAAGAAGTAGTTAGTGAAAGTTCACAAGAAATGTACAATATTTTAAAACGTTTAGAAGATGCAACAACAAAAGCATCTGAACGTGTTTTAAATGAAAGGGATAGTAATCCAGTAGTGGCAGTCGCTATGAAAAAAGATAGTACAGTTACTATGGGCCAATACCATGTTGTAATGGAAAAAAGAAATCTAACACAAAAGTATGTAAAAACTTATTATGATATTACAGATAGCACAAGTAATATTATTCATAAAGACATCGCTCTTTTTGAGACTGCTATGGCTGTTTTAAAGAACTTAATTAACAATAGAAAAGATAAAGTGTCTAAATTAATTGAACTTGATTGTAGATATGCAAATTATCTTGCAGAAGCAGCATATCATAAAGAAAGATCAAACACACTTACTGAATCTATTAAAAAGGATGTTGCTATTGCTAAACAAGGAAGCGCAATGGATAAAGCATCTTACATCAAGAAACAAATTAAGGCTTTAATCTAAAGTTAAAAAAATTAATAATTGTATAAATACATTATAGTATAAAACAAGCGAGGTTTATTATGATTTTACACGACTTACAAGAAAATAAGTTCTCTAAATTACAGAAAGCATTGTCTGAAGTATTTGATACAGAATTTAATTTCGATCTACCAAAAGATAAATTAGTCAGAATTCAGGAATCGACAACAAAACGTATTTCTGTTTTAAGAGAAAAAGGAATTGATGCTAGTCACAAAGACTATCAAAAGTTATTATTAATTTCTGAAGGACTAAAGCACGTTATTGCTGAAGCACCAGAAGTTGAAGAAGAAGTTATTGAAGAAGCTGCTGATTTAGATCAAGCAGAAGTTCTTCTTGCTGCAAAGCAAATGGCAGATGACCTACAGAAAATGGCTGAAACCCTAGCAAGTATGCAGGTTGAAGACCTAATGAGTATTACAAATGCTATGAAGGAAGAAGTAGGTCTAGCAGAAGCGGAAGCATTTGAGGCGGCTGCGGAAGCGGCTATTGGCGGCGCATTGGATGCTGTTAAGAATGCTAACGAACAAGTTAGCAACGCAGTACTTGCAGCACAAGGTCAAGCACCTGCTCCAACTGATATGAGTATGGACATGGGTCCTGAAGAGCCAGCAATGGATATGGAAGTAGATGCAGATGCTACTGACGATTTTGCAGGCGCAGATGCAGCTGACGAAATGAGTGATGATGAAGGCCGTGAAATGAAAGAGGAAGTTGATCCTTATTTGTCAGCCTTAAAGAAAGTGAAAGAAGCACAATCAACAGGTACGCTTAATAAAGACGTTCTAAAGCAAGCATTTTCTTCTAAGAGATAAAATATGTTAATTGCTGAGATTGTTTTTTTAGAAAATAGTGAAGTTGAAGCGGTAGTGCTTGATCTTTTAACGGCAATGGCCGGTGAAGGATTAGATAGTACTACAATGACTTCTATCATAGACGAGCTAAACAATCAAGGAATAGATATTGATGAACCATCACTCTTTGATGTTCTTGAGAACCTCGCAATCGTTGATAACATCAAAGACAGTGTAGTATACTTCAATACAGATAGCGATGCAAGTCACTACGGTGAGAAGCCAGATCCTGAAAAGCAGGATAAAACGGTTGACAAGATGGCCCGTAAGCAAGTTCAAAAGGGTATTAAAAAATGAGCGTAGGGATGAATGCCGCACAGGCTAGAAATAAAGCACAACAGGATATGAAAATATATAATGAAGTGCAAAAAATTATGACAGAAATCATGACACAGAGTTTAGCAGGAAATTATGCGGCAACAATAAGCGATGGTACAGATATGACAGAAGCAACTCCTACGGTTGTTATTACAGGTACTGTTGCTAATCCTACAGTTGGTGTTGGACAAACATTAATCATTGACACACAAACGATTACATTAGGAACAACAGGCACTAATTTAAATAGCATTATTGCTGACATCAATGATGCCGGTATTAACGTTGTTGCTAGTAAAGATTCATCTAACCATTTAGTTTTAACTATTACAGCAGTAGCAAGCACAACTTGGGAATATGATATTGATGCAGCAGGCACAGCCAATACAGCGATTGGTATAACACCAGGACTTTATCAATATGCAACGCCTGAAAGTGTAGATTTCTGGTCAGCATGGCAAGGAACTACTACAGATAGAGGACGTATTGTGCAAATGGATTCAGTAATCAAACATTTCTCTACATTGGGTTTTAGAGTAGAGCGTACTACAAATACCAATACGAGTAGAACATTTCAGTGGCATATTTACTGGTAAATAAGTGTCCATTTCTACCGCTATAATTGGTTGTAGTTTTAGTGAATACTGTTATTTTTGTTGCTACCATACTTCATCTCATGGTTGGCCAGGTGAAAATAGAACCGGTATTGTTTCAAAAGATAAAACCTGGAGTGCATTATTAGCAAAAGACTACCCTGATCATAAATTTTACAATTACAGTAAGGGCGGAAGAGGAATAGACTACTTTCAATGGTGTTTATTAGATGCAAAGAAGCGTGACATTGATAATGTCATCATTATTAAAACACACCCCCATCGTTCTTCCTTAATGATTGATAATATATCAGAAGGGTATGATAATTCCTTTAAGTTTACACCGTGTGAAACGAATTATGATAATTTGTTTAAGATGGAATTCGGATCAGAGATGATTTGGACAAGTACTAAAACTAAGTTCGTACCTGAGAAAACACTTGCAACAAAAACTTTCTTGGATCAATACTATCAAATACACAGTGGATCAGATATTAAACAATCGTATGACGATACATTTTTTGAAAATGTTACCACTCTTTATAACTTCAAACACATATTAAATTATTCATTTAATAAACAAGATAAAGATAGCATATGGGATTGGTTTAAATCTAGATATGAATGTAAAAGCATTGATCAACTAGCGGTCAATGGTATTACTATTGCAACTGATGACGATCATCTAACTGAGTATGGTCATAAGATTTTATATGAAGAATATCTAAAAAAATCAATTGACAAAATACTAAAATCATTGTAATATAAATGTATGGTCAATATTACATCCCCCTATGAATACAAAGAATTTAAACGCACAAGTGTAGACGGCAAAAGGCTTTATGAAAATCCTTATGGCGAACCTGTACCCAGTGTTACAACAATTCTAGATAAAACAAAACCCCGCGAAAAAGTTGAAGCACTAAACAACTGGAAAAAACGTGTGGGTGAGGAAACAGCAAAACAAATTGTTACTGAAGCCGCTAATGTAGGCACAATTATGCATGCCATTCTTGAGCATTATGTTAAGAATGAAGAATATACCACTGGTAACAATTTAATCCATCAGCAAGCAAAAGCAATGGCACAAGAAGTCATTGATAACATTGAACCTGAACTTAATGAAGTCTGGGGCAGTGAAGTAAACTTATGCTTTCCACAATTATATGCTGGCACGACTGATTTAGTTGGAGTGTGGAAGGGCAAGCCTGCCATTATGGATTTTAAACAAACCAATAAACCCAAAAAACGAGAATGGATTGACGACTACTTTATGCAAGGAGCCGCATATGCTCTAGCACATAATGAAATGTTTGGAACAGAAATTGAAAACATTGCTATCTTTATGTGTAGTAGAGCAGGAGAGTGGCAACTGTTTGAAGTAGAAGCAGATGAATTTCCTGTATGGGAATTAAAATGGGCTAAAAGACTTGAGCAATTCTATGGCGTTTAATGCTAAATACTGTATACGGAGATTTGATAAATGAGTACAACAACTGCTAAAATTACAGTACGCAAAGGAGATATGGTTAATTTACCTAAAGGTCCAGTATCAGGAACATCTGGCACTCCTAAATTAGCTGCTGGTGAGTTTGCTTATGCAACTGACGAAAGAAGACTGTTTATTGGTAACGATATAGAAGAAACAAAAATTTTAGGTGATGGATCTACAGTACAATTTAATTTTGGTGTTGATTTAGATAATATAGATCCTAGAGCATATGATCTATATGAATGTGATCTAGATGGTTCTAACCCTGTCGCCTTAACAAAAGGTGCTGACTATGATTATAAAGATTATGTAGTAACATTTACTACTGCACCTGCAAGTACAAAAAGAGTTGTACTTTATTATCTAACCGAATTGTTAACTTTTGAACCTGATAAAAACTTTGATGCTCCTATCCGTGACACATTAGTAGCAGGTGCCACCTCACTACCTTTCGCAGCAATTACATTAGATTCAGATCATAATAATTATTTTGAAATTGAATATACAATCACAACAAGCGCAGGTGATTTTAGAAAAGGCATTGTTAGTATAGGATTAGAACCTAATACAAATGCCTTTACTATTAGTGATAACTATGATACAACAACTACAGCATTAGATCATAGTTTTAATGGTGTTCATACTCACCCCACCTTTATTTTAAATTATACAAATACATATACAAGTGATGTTACTTTCTCTTATATCATAAGAGATTGGAAATCTTAATTTTTTAAATGAATATTGTTTGGCAATTGAAACCGGAAGAACGTCTGAAAGAATGGAGAAATTTTAGACAAGAAATATCTACTAAATCTATTGACGACATATTACATGAGGTAATAGATTGGTGGAAGTATACTCCTATTGCTAGTAGGGTATTAGACGTCTATAATAGTGATACATGGCCTGATCCTTGGGAACTATTATATGATGGAAATTTTGACGAAAGTGCAATTAGTTTAGGCATTGCATATACGTTACATTTAATGGATAATCCTTGTGAAATACTTTTTGTACAGAATCACAAAAAAAGTTTTCTAGGATTGATAGTTTTAGTTGACGAAAAGTTCATTCTAAACTATAATTATGATAAAATAGATAACGTTAATATTTTAGAAGATTGTGAAATTTTAGGACGTTGGAATACAGAATATTTTGTCAAATAACAATAACATAGTATAAAACATTACTTAGACTATGTTAAATATAAAAACATTGTAAACTAATTTAAGGTAAGAAAATGACAGGAAATACAACCGTACTCAAACGAGATGGGTCAAGAGAGCCTCTAGATCTGGAAAAAATGCACAAGGTAGTTTTTTATGCTTGTGAAAACATTACAGGTGTTAGTGCTAGTGAAGTAGAAATTCGTAGTCATTTGCAGTTTTACAAT
>Ga0181600_10004546_pt1 | contig 10505 bp, 9 predicted proteins | sample 041ome_2_FD_132982 | JGI IMG/M metagenome (GOLD analysis project Ga0181600, IMG submission 132982) | Coastal salt marsh microbial communities from the Groves Creek Marsh, Skidaway Island, Georgia - 041406US metaG (megahit assembly) | ecosystem: Environmental > Aquatic > Marine > Intertidal zone... | reverse complement strand
TAGAAGTAGTGGGAACGAAGGGACGGCGATGATGACGGCGACAGCGGCGGCGGGCGGAGCGACGATTGCGCCGGCGCCGACGCCGACGCCGAACGAGAGTGAGAGAGCAAAGAACAAGTCGAGCATCGGGATCGCGGTAGTCATCATCTCTGCGCTGATCGGCGTTTTGTGCGGATGCACACTGACACTCGCGCCCACCTCGGGCGTCGCCGACGCGGTCGTATCACCTCCAGCGGTAACGCCCAGCGCGACGTTTGATCTCGCCGGAGCGGATCTCGACGCGTCCTTGATGGCTCAGTTAGACCGTGCTAGATTGGTTCACGACGCCTTGACTGACGAATCTCACCGTAAGCGGATTCGAGTCGCTGCGAAGCGCGCATCTCTGGCGCGTCGTGCCGCCGCTGAGCGCATTGCCGCGAGCGTCGGCGGCGAAGCCGATCCAGCTGGCGAGCAAATCCAACGCGCCGAATCGACGTGTCGAGCCGTGCGCGCCTTCTCCGAGCTTCACCGCGCGATAGACGACGTGGGTTAACTTATGACGTTCACTCTGAACGTCGCATGACGGCGTACCCTAGCCCACACCGAGTTGTGATGAAAATTTCATGGTCGCTCTCGACGTCGTTGTCGCGCGCGCGACGTGGGAACTTCAAACCATGCCTCGCGCCACGAAACGTAAGCGCACCGCGCCACGCGCGAAACCCACGAAACCCGCGAAAGAGGACAACATCGACGCGTCCGCGCGCAAGCGTCGTCGCACGACGAAGAAGCCACCGCGCGCAGACGAAAACCGGGGTTCTTACTTGCCGAACGATGTATGGAGCATCATCTTGGACAAACTCGTGCACCAGGCGTTTGGCCCGATCAAGCGCACGGTTTTCGAGGGTCCCGCGGACGTCCCCGTGGCGCGTGAAGTCGATCGAAGCGCGACTGTGTTTAAAGCTCGAGCCAAGGCGCTGCTCGCGCTTCGATGCGTGAATAAACAGTTGCGCGCGATTCTCGGAAGCGACTTTGGCGAGACGCTGTACGCGACGTGCAACGAGAGAGCGCGACATTACACGGATGTGCTCGATAGCCGCGATCTTTGCCCTGCGAGTATGCTTGAGCGACATATGTGTTATTTCGCGCACACGACTGGATGCCAGAAGTGCGACAAGCACCGGACCATGCGAAAGCCAAATTTTACATTTGGCGTTCGCATGTGCAAGGAATGCTTACGGAAACGCACGATCATCGATCGCGAGTTAGAAAATGACGTGTCGCTCCGGGCTTACTTGAACGAAATCTTCGCACGATTACCGCACGATGTCGTCAAGGGATGGTCTGCGTACTACAAGGAAGAGTACTACATGAAAAGGCTCTGGCGCGCGAGCGTGGCGAATCTCGTCGACGAGCTCCGTCGTCCAAAGGCCGCGCCCGCCGCGCATGAAACCGCCCGCGCGAAGGCCAAGTCCGCCAAGACGCGCGCGCGCGCGCTCACGGACGACCAAAAGCGCGCCGAGCGTAAGGCGACGATCGACGCAATCTTGGCTCCGCTCGCGAAGCCCGGCGTCGATTTCGCGCGCAGCGCGCTCTACCGCGCGCAAATCGCCGTCCCGCGGCTCCTCGCCTCCGTCGACGCCTTCGCCTGGCGCCACGCTCCGCACATTCTCGACGAGCTCGCGAGCGACGCCTCGCCGTCCGACGCCGACGCGTGAGTCTCACGCGCGACGTCTCTTCCGACCGACGACTCTTCTGACGACCGACCGACCGACCGACCGACCGAGATCGCCGCCACGTCAGCGCGCCCACGCCGGGATCTTTATCTCGCCGCGCGCGGCACTTTTTCCCATATATCCGCGCGACGAATCTGTTTGACGACGAAAAGCGAACACAAAAATCGCGACCCCGGACGCTTTTTCAGACACCCGGAAAAACCTCGCCCGCGCCGGAGACCCCGCACTGCATCTCGCGCGTGCGTCGCGTGCGAACATCCCGACTCGCGCGGTGCGGCGCTGCCGGACGAAACATATTGTCCACGCGCGCGCGCGCGCTTTTGAAGCGCTGACGATCGCGCGTCGACGCGAATTCGCTGAGAATTCGAACGCACATCCGCGCGGGACGAACGTGCACTTTTCGCGCGAGTTTTTCGTCGCGCGGCGGGTGTGGCGACCGCGCGCGGACGGTGCGCGCGGGTGAATCGGACGCGGGAATATGGCTTCGCCGATTCTCGTGCCGGGCGCGCACGGAGGAGAGTCCGCGAACGCGATGGACGGCGCGACGTCGCCGCCGCAACTCGGCGCGCCGCGAGAGGTTTGCCGCGATTTTTTAAAGGTGGGTCGTCTTGAGTCGTGACTCGTCGTTTTCGCGAAAAGACCCTTTCGAGCTCGAGCGAGAAAACGGTCGATCTGGCGATCGATCGAAGCGAATCGAGTGATGTGGTCGTGAAGATACTGACGATGGTGTGCGCGCTTCGCTTCGCGACGCAGGGAGCGTGTTTCCGGGAGAATTGTCGATACGCGCACGACGCGGCGGAGGGCGCGGCGGTGCCGACGCAGACGACGCAACCGGTTTGCAGAGACTATCAAAACGGTCGATGCTTCCGAGCTTCGTGCAGGTTTTATCACGGTTCCAACGCTGAGCAAGTAGCGGTGCAGCTTGGCGCGGGTAATCGAATGTTCCCTGGATCCATCAACGGCGCGCAAGGGATGTACGGCGCCGCCACTGGCGACTTGTTGCACAACAAGAATCCGCAGTTGCACATGATGAACAGGACGATGAATCTTCCCATGAACATGGTGGGCAACCCCGATCCCGCGGCTTTGCTTGGCGCCGACGCGAGTACTGCGGCTTTACTCGGAGGCAATTTGAGCTTGGAACAAGCGCTGTTTTTGCAAACGGCGATGGCAAACGGGACGGCGTACGATAATAACGCCGCGCTCACCGCCGTGGCCATGGCAAACGAGATTCTCCGAAGAAACGCCGCTGGACAGCAAGCACCGAACGGTAATTACGATATGAGCTCGATGTACGCGCAGCAAATGGCGACGGTAGTTGCGCAGCAGCAAGCGGCACTCGCACAGCAAATGGCTGCGGCGAATGGTCAATTGACAAACGGCGGCTTCGCCCCTCTCAACAACGGAGAGAAATTGTCGAAAGATGCCGGTGTTGGCGGTGCGTACCAACAAGCAGTTGCAGCAGCGAGCGCAGCGATGAACAATCCATCTGCCCCCGGTGAGCAATTTTCTTGGACTGGGATCGAATACGCCACAAACGGAGTCCACCAACAAAATCAATTTAAGCCAGTCGACTCCATCGCCGCGCTTCCGGATTCATTAGTCGACAATGATCTCTTTGGATTTGTCAACTCGGAAATGTCAAACGCAGCCGCCGCGTTTGTTCCTGGATCTGCTTTGGGGAACCTCCAATGACACAGCTCGCAGCTGCCGCGCGCTGTTGGATTTATTTTTCTCCGTGGTCGAGGCACTAACGTTTTGTTTGTGCGTGCACTTTTTGAGAGCCTCGATGACCTTGATACGATGAATTTTTGTGTATATTTAAGAGAAACCGGACTGGTACTGATACACGGCACTGGATTACATCCATTGTCCGAGTCAGTACGTCGTCCCATGGTTCGCTCGAACCGCCCGCTTCGCTGGCCCGTCGCTCAGCTCATTTCCCTTAAAGATTAGTTTCATAGCCCCACTATCACGCGTAGCTCGTTAGTGGTGTCAATACAATTTTGTACAGTTTTGCTCCAAAACGCGGCGCGCGATCGATGCATAAAGGCGACGTGTTGAATAAATGTGTTTGGTTATTTCCGAATTGTGGCTAATCTATCGCGCAGAAAGTTGATTCAAGCAAACAAACCTTCCTCTTTAAGCAGACAAGGCGGCGACTTCATCGCGCGCTTGCGGCACATCCACTTGCACGGACGGGCCCATGCTAGACGCAATGTACATGGAGCGCCAGTAGACACCCTTAGCACCGACCGGACGGTTCGCGTCAATCGCGCCGACGACGGAGAGAAGGTTCTCCTTCAAGTCGGCGGCGCTGAAGCTGAGCTTACCAAACGGAACGTGCACGATACCTTGCTTATCCGCGCGGAACTCAACCTTACCCCCCTTGAACTCATTGACAGTCGTCGTGACGTCGGTAGTCACCGTACCCGCCTTTGGGTTCGGCATGAGACCCTTCGGGCCGAGCTGACGACCGAGCTTGGCCACCTTCGGCATCATATCCGGAGTGGCGACGAGCAAGTCAAAATCCATCATACCGCCCGCAATCTCGTCAACCAAGTCATCATCACCCGCAAAGTCGGCACCCGCCGCTTTCGCCGCGGCGATGTTGTCGCCCGCGCACAAAACAGCGACGCGAACGTTCTTGCCCGTGCCCTTCGGCAACGCCACAGTCGCGCGCAACTGCTGGTCGTTGTACTTCGGGTCGATGTTCAATCGAATGTGCACCTCGGCCGATTCGTCAAACTTGGCCGTGGCCGAGCTCTTCATGAGTTCAATCGCCGCGCTCGCGCCCTGCGTCTCCAGGCGCGGCGGCACGGACTTTTGCGCGGCGCGGAATCGCTTAGACTGCTTGGCCTCCTTGGAGCTCAAGCCATCCTTGCGAACCGCGCGCGTCGGCGCCGCCGCCTCTTGTTCGAGCTCAGAAAAGTCCAAACCCGCGGCGCGCACGACTATTCGTTCGAAAAAAGCAAAACATGCCGTTTAAGGTCAGTCTCTCATCGTCATCACTCGACGCGCGCCCCTCGATCCCCCCCCCCCGCGCTCGCCCCGTCGCGCGCGTCTGGGTTTTCACCCAGTCCAGGTTTAGGGTCTCCACCGACCCATCGTCGCCCGTCCCACCCCTCGCGCGCGCTCGCGCGCCCTCCCCGCCCCCTCGCGCGCGCGCCGTTCGCGCCGTAAAATTCACCACCACCACCCCTCCCTCGCGCCGTCGCCATCGCGTCGACGCATCGCGCGCCGCGCCCCTCGTCGTCGCCCCGTCGTCGCGTCGCGTCGCGGTCGCACCTCGCGTCCTCGTCGTCGTCCTCTTCGTCGCCGTCCCTCGCGCGGTCGTCGCGAGGGCGGAGTACTGCGTCGTGAGCGCGAACATCGTGCGTCGCGATCGGCGATCGGCGCGGTCGGCGCGTCGTCGAGTGCGGCGTCGGCGCCGTCGCGCGCGCGCGGAATCGATAACGTGGCGGCCCGTCGAGGGGGACGCGCGCTCGAGTCGGGACCCGTCGTCGAGCCCCAGCCACATGCGCACAATCCAGGATGGGGTTTTGTTATTTCGCGACGCCCGCGACGCCGCGCGGCGACCGCGCGCGCGACCGCGACGCGCGCGATGCGCGCCGCGTCGAGGACCGCGCTCGACGCGCGCGCGCTCGCGACGCGCGCGGCGACGGGACGAGGACGACGACGCGACGCGACGGCGACGGCGAGCGTCGAAAAGATTCCGAGAGGAGGTGCGACGCGCGAAGACGCGCGCGCGACGCGATGCGAACGCGAGACGCGATGCGAGCGCGGAAAAAAAAGGGGACTGACGATGCGACGCGCGCGCGCGAATCGCGCGCAGCGGGAGCGACGGGAGAGCGGACGCTCGCGGTGTGCCTGGGGAAGTTTGACGCGATGCACCGGGGACACCTCGCGCTCGCCGAGCGGGCAGCGACGAGGGGCGACGTCGTCGTGGTGTCGTTTTCGGGGATGGCGGAGACGTTGGGGTGGGAAACGCGGTTGCCGATCACGGCGCCGAGCGATCGATCGCGCGTGTTGGCGATGTGGAGCGGGACGACGGGCGCGGCGGTGAGCGAGCACGCGTTGGCGTTCGGCGACGTGCGAGAGCTGTCGCCGGAGGCGTTCGTGGAGATGTTGACGCGAATGGGCGTCGGTGCGGTGGTGACTGGGAAAAATTATAGGTTTGGTTACAAAGCGGCGGGAGACGTCGAGGCTTTGAAGAGGTTTGGCGAGGCGAACGGGCTGACGGTGGACGTCGTGGATTTGGTGCCGGCGCGGCGACCCTCGTCGGCGGGCCTAGGTGACCAAGTGAGCAGTTCGCGCATCAGAAGCGCGCTGAGCGCCGGTGATATCGACGAAGTGAACGAAATGTTAGGCCGTGAGCACAGAGTGGTGTGCGATATGACGGGAGAGCGCGCGGCGAACGCGCTTCGAGCCGCCGTCGATCGCAACTTGGACGAGATTAACCTCTCGCTCGAATCCGCGGAAAATCAGCCCCCGAGCGACGGCGCGTACTCCGCGCGCGTGTACGTCGATCCAGTTTCTGCTGACACCGCCGTGTCCCCGCGAACGGTCTCCGTGAAGGTATCTTACGGCCGACTCTCCATCGACCGCGCCGACGTTCCCGAAATCGTGAGCGCCCGCGAGCGCGTCGCCATCGATTTCATTGCCCGCGAGAGTAAAGTCCACGCTTTCAGCGTCTCCGGTCGCTGGAACCCTAACGATCGAACCTAGCGGCCCAGCGTGCGGTTCTTTGAGATTTTAATCCTCGCGCTCGCTCACAATTTGTTCATTCATTCTTTTTTATTCAACATCGTAACGAAACGCCCTTTCGTGTCCCGTCCCGCACTTTGACACGCGCGGCGCGCCGCCATGACCGCCACCGAAGGTGACGCGGAAGACAATAAAGTCTTCGTCGCCGTGCGCGTGCGTCCGCTGAACGCGAGCGAGCGCAACGCGAGCGCCAGCGCATGGAACGTCGTGTCGACGAACGCGATTGCGCCGCAGGTGCGTCGAAAGAAAAGAAACGAATCTAACGTCGTGAACCGCTGCTTCCGCCGACGTTGCGCCGATGACGCTCGCGCACTCGTATGATGGGTCTCGAGCGTGAGCTACGGCGACGCGCGAGCGCGAAGGCGCGCGATGAAGACGCGCGATGACGAACGCGCGCTCGGGGGAACCAATCAGAATCTGACAAAGGCGCGCGCGGATGATTTTTACGCACGGCAGGATGGCGCGTCGACGACGTACGCGTTCGATCGCGTGTTTGATGAAACGAGCGATAATAGAGCGGTGTACGAGGCGACGACGTCGAAGATAGTGCAGAACGTAATCGGGGGATTTAACGGAACGGTGTTCGCGTACGGGCAGACGTCCAGCGGGAAGACGCACACGATGCACGGGACGAAGGAGGAGTTAGGGGTGATACCGCTCGCAGTGCGCGATGTGTTTGATGCGGTACGAAGACACGGGAGCGATCGAGAGTTTTTGATTCGAGTGAGTTATTTGGAGATTTACAACGAGAAGATGATGGACTTGTTCGACGGCGCCGGAGAAGATGAAGAGACGTCAAAGTTGTCAATTCGTGAGGATAAAGAGCGAGGGACGTACGTGATGGGTCTGCGAGAAGAGGTCGTGACGACACCATCGCAAGTGCTAGCGCTTCTAGAGCTCGGGACGACGCGCAGGCACGTCGGGGCGACGAATATGAACGCGCACTCGTCTCGTTCGCACACGATTTTCCGAATGATCGTCGAGTCAAGGGCGATCAGTGGGGGGATGCAGGGCGGTGCCGACGACGGCGCTGCGGTTTTAGTGTCTACTTTAAACTTGGTCGATCTCGCCGGGTCCGAGCGCATGTCAAAAACGGGTGCCGAAGGGCAGCGTGCCAAGGAGGGCGCGCACATCAACAAGAGTTTGATGACGCTCGGAGTCGTCATCAACAAACTTTCCGAAGGCGTCGAGTCCAAGGGAGGTCATATTCCCTATCGTGATTCAAAGTTGACTCGTATTTTACAGCCTGCGCTTGGTGGGAACTCCAAGACCGCCATCGTGTGCGCGATGACCCCGGCGGCGTCGCACTGCGAAGAGACGCACTCGACGCTGAAATTCGCCCAGCGCGCCAAACGCGTCGTCAACAAGGCGACTAAGAACGAGGTCGCCGCGAATGGTGCCACGAATGCGATGCTGAAACGTCAACAGAAGGAAATAGCCGCGCTTAAAGCGCGTTTGGAAGAGGAAGGGTGCGCCAAAGTGGACGACAAAGCCATCGAGGCTTTGCGAAGGCGTCTAGCCGAAGCCGACCGTGAGAAGAATCTCATGGCGCTCGCCCTGGAGGACGGGGAAGAGAAGGCCAAGGAGCGCGAGGCGAAGATTTCCGAGCTCGAGGCAAAAGTAAAGGAGCTCAACGACGCGTTGAACGAAGCAAAGGCGCGAGACGAAGAAGAAGACCCACACACGGTTGAGGTGCGTTTGAATTCAAAACGCCTTTCGCCGGAACAGCAGTCACTCTCCGCGATGACGCCTGACACCCTTCAAGCCGTGCGGGCGTTCGAAGCGAAGATTGCGGCACTTGAAAAGGATCGCGATGAGCTAAAGTCCAAGGCGAGCGATCTCGAGCGCTCAGAGAAGCGTCGAGAGGAGCTCGAGCGTCAACGCCTGGATGCAGTGCGGGACATCGCCTCACTCAAGGAGGAAATCGCCGAAATAACCGCCGCGATGGTGGATAGCGATGGCACGAACGGCGCTGGGGATGTTCAAATACTTCTTACACAAGCTAAACGCGCTCGTGCGCGCGCGGAAGACGAGCTTTCGAGTATCAAGGCGGAGTTTTTCGAGGAAAAGTCCCGGCGCGCCGTCGCCGAGGCGGAGGCCAAGCGTCTCGACGACAAACTTACGTCTTTACTCGAATCACAAAAGGACGGTGGGAATGCAGCGCACAGCAGTGATGTTGATTCCAAATCGTTGGCTCATTTGGCCCTGCGCAAGCAAGTCGTCAAGCAAAACGAAACCATCTCTTTGCTTGAGGCGCGCGTCAAGGAATCCGACCAAATGCTCGACGAAGCCATCAAGGTGTACGAGGAGGAGGTGGCGAAGAACAAGCGGCTGATCGAGGCAGGTGTTGCGACGCAAGGTGATGAAATTCCAGCCGATCTTAACGCTGATGTCGATACGGACGCCGCCCTCGAAGCTTTAGAGGCGGAGCGACGCGCGAACGATGACTTGACCAAGCGGTGCGCAACGCTGGAGAAGAAATATTCCGTCGCCAAGGCTGCATTTGCCAAGCTCTCGAGTGAAAAGACAAAGGAAAATGACAACGCCAGCGAGAAACTCAAGCGCGAAAACAAGGAGCTAAAGCGTCAAATGCACAAGCTCACTGAAGTCTACGCCCGACTGCGCGAGAAGTTTGCCGCGGGTGGTGACGCATTCGACAAAGTCAAGGACGCGACCGAGCTGAAGTACGATCTCCAGGCGCTCGAAAGAAAGCGGCAGATCGAGAAACAAGCACTCTTAGCGAAGATCAAGGAGTTCGAGGACATCGCCGCGTCGAACGGCCACGTATCTGAGCAAGGATCAGCGAAAAGGGTGAAGCGCGACTCGGGCGTCCCGCTCGCCGACGGCGCGAATCGACACCGAGTCGAGTGAAGCGCGATAGAAATTGATGATTAATTTGTAATGACTACGAGCGATGATTATTTGATTGGTATCTTGCTGAAACTTCGAGTTCGCGCGCGGCTAGATGGACTGATGACAAAAATCGAGGTCGAACTGCTCACCGCCGGTTTAGTCGTCCGGTGTACATCTTTCGCAAAGAGGTGGTGTTAAATGAACACCATGTTTTTTTGTGAAACACGGCGAGAGCCCGATAATCGTGCCGGGCTTTTTTCGCTATGATCTATTTTTGAAAGCCTAAAGTAACGATTTAAACCGTTTACTTCTTGGACTTCTTCGGCAACAAGACCGAGTGGATGTTCGGGAGAACACCACCGGCCGCGATCGTGACGGTGCCGAGGAGCTTGGAAAGCTCTTCGTCGTTGCGGATCGCGAGTTGGATGTGGCGCGGCACGATGCGCGACTTCTTGTTGTCGCGGGACGCGTTGCCGGCGAGTTCAAGCACTTCCGCGGCCAAGTATTCGAGCACGCCGGCCAAGTAGACCGGCGCACCGGCACCGACGCGCGTGGCGTACTTGCCAGCCTTCAAGTAGCGGGCAACACGGCCAACCGGGAATTGCAAGCCCGCCTTGGCGGATCGGCTCGTCGCCTTCTTGCCAGTCTTTCCTTTACCTCGTCCGGACATCGTGAGTTGTTTGTATTCGCGTGATGGAATGACGCCGGGGCAGACGCCAACCGTCGCGACGACGAAAATTTCGCGAAAATCGACTCATCGCCTCACGCGATGTCGCCGTCGCGAGCCAATCAAAACGCGAGTGTACCCGGGGTACATTTCTAAAACGACCGATCATGATTCAAAATCGTGCGCGCAATTTCTCGATTTACACGTAATCTCGCGATTTGATTGGCTAAAAACGCGAGAGTCACTCCATTTGACGAGTCATGACCCGTAGATTGTGCACGAAAAATGCGTGAGTCGATTTCGCGAAATCGGCGCTCGTGCGCGCGCGACGACGGCGGCCGGCGTCATTCCACGACACGAATACATTCAAAATGGCCAAGAAGCCCGCGCAAAAGAAGCCCTCGGGCGCCAAGAAGGTTGGACGCAAGTCCAAGTCCGAAACCTACAAGATCTACATCTACAAGGTCTTGAAGCAAGTGCACCCGGACACCGGTATCTCCTCCAAG
>Ga0181600_10004537_pt1 | contig 10524 bp, 7 predicted proteins | sample 041ome_2_FD_132982 | JGI IMG/M metagenome (GOLD analysis project Ga0181600, IMG submission 132982) | Coastal salt marsh microbial communities from the Groves Creek Marsh, Skidaway Island, Georgia - 041406US metaG (megahit assembly) | ecosystem: Environmental > Aquatic > Marine > Intertidal zone... | reverse complement strand
TCAATGTCCTCATCAGAAAAGTCCAAATGGGCCTCCACGAGCACACGAAAATCGACAAGCTGAGCCTGAAGATGATGAATTGTTTCGCTGAAAAGACCCGCTAAAGACCGGACAGCGGCCCTTAGGCTTCTCGACGACTGAGATTCAATAATGTCCGCCACGGCCTCGGCCTGAACAAGATCGAGGCGATCATTAAGAAATGCTCTTTGCGTAAACTCACCCGCATAAGCAAGCCTGATGGGATGTGACTGGCTAGACGCGTCAAGACAGGCTTGAAGCAAGGCACGAGGGGCAGCACGCCCCCCGTGACCCTGAAGCTCAAGGCTGTCCTCTCCTGTAAATGATCGCGGCCCACGGAAAAAAAGGGCGAGCCCCTCATCAAGAGGCTCCCCATTTATTGACCGAAAGACTGAAAAAACTGCCCGGCGATCAGGCAAGCGCCTACCCGTTAACTTCTCTCCAAGCCAGTAGGCCGAGGGCCCCGAAACCCTCACGATACCGATTGCTCCCTGACAATCCCCCGTTGCAATTGCAACGATGGTGTCTTCAGGCGGCATTAAACCTCTTTGTAATCACCCATTGCTGAGCAATCGAAACAAGATTGTTCACAAGCCAATAAAGCACCAAGCCCGCCGGGAAGAAGAAAAAGAATACCGAGAAAATAAGTGGCATGAACATCATCACCTTCGCCTGCACTGGGTCTGGCGGGGGCGGGTTCAGCTTAGTCTGAATGAACATCGTAATCGCCATCACGATAGGCAAAATATAAAAAGGATCCGGATGCGAGAGGTCGTCAATCCAGAGAATCCACGGTGCATTGCGCATCTCTACGCTTGCGAGCAAGACCCAATACAGCGCAATAAACACAGGGATCTGGATAAGAATAGGTAGACAGCCCCCCAAAGGATTGATCTTTTCATTCTTATACAACTCCATCATGGCCTGGTTCATCTTGGCCTTGTCGTTGATATAGCGCTCACGAATCTGTACGAGGCGTGGGGATACAGCCTTCATCTTGGCCATTGATCGATAGCTTGCCGCCGAAAGCGGGTAGAAAATTAGTTTAATAATTAGGGTGAGTAGAACAATGGCCCAGCCCCAGTTGTTCACCAGTTTGTGCAGTTGCTCCAACAACCAATAAATGGGCTTGGCTAAAAACGTTAGCCAGCCATAATCCACTACCAGATCAAGGCCGGGGGCAAGCGCTTCAAGCACGCGTTGCTCTTGAGGCCCCACATACAAAACAGCCTCATGGGTCTGTTGGGCGCCCGGAGCAATGGTTTGAATAGGCTGAATCATCCCCACTGCAAAAAGGCCCTCACCTACCTTGCGCGAAAAGAACTCTCGAACTCGATCGTTACCCAGCACCCAAGCCGACACAAAGTAATGCTGAATGAACCCTACCCAACCGTCCGAGGCCGTTTTGACATGCGACTGATTGTTTTTTTCAATCTCTGAAAAACTAACCTTTTGAAACTTCCCCTGATCTGTGTAAAGCGCTGGGCCTGTATAGGTCATATAAAACGAACTCTCTCCCGGCGGTGGGCGATCGTTTCTTAAAAGCTGGTAGTAAATGGACGGCGTAATAGCATCGGCACCTGTATTCACAATGGTGTGCTCAACCCTTACCTGATGCCCTGATTCGCTAAGTGATATCGATTTAAGTAACTTCACACCACCCGATTCGGCCACAAGCCGAAGCTCTCGCTCAGGGTTTTGACCCCCCTGCAACGGGAGGCGCTCGAAAAGAATAGTGTGATTCGGAGGACTAACGCCACCAGGCGTCGCAAAGACAAGCCCTGTCTGAGCCTCGTAACGAGAATCAACGCCGTCATCAAAAAGACGTACAAACCCCCCTGAATAATCGTCGGACTGCTGAGAAAGAAGGGTGGCCTTCACTATGCGCCCGCCGGACGAATCAATAACAAGCTCAAGATCCCGATTTTTAATAACAATACGATCGCCAGCCGAAAGCGTCGACATTGCTGTAATAGAGGCATCGGTTGGAGCAAGCGCCTGTTCTGGCTTGAGCGAGGGCTGTGGAATTGTGGCGTCGGCCTCCGAGCGAGTTGCTGAATCACTACCAGCTGCCGGTGGAACACCTGTTGGGGACTGAACGGAGGAACCCGCAGCCTCATCTGCCTGTCCCGTCGTGGACTGCCTCATCCAGGCGTCCCACAGCAAAAACAACGAAACCATAAAGACAATTAACAAAATTGAGCGGCGCGTATCCATAGCCAGATTAACCCTTGATAACTTGTGCAGGAAATACCTCGGGAACTGGGTCATAGCCAGACCCCCCCCCAGGACGACATCGACACAGACGAAAAGCTGTTAGACGAGTCGCTGTAAAAAGACTGTGCCTTTGATAAGACTCAATGGCGTAATCTGAACAGGACGGAAAAAAACGACAACGGGGTCCGATAACGAGCCGAATCGACAACTGGTAGCCTCGAATGAGAAAGCAAATAAGTCGATTCATCATGAGACTACTGAACCACCCTCTCGTAAGAAAACCAATGCTCTTAACTCTCGGTAAGCCTTCTTCTTGGTATCAAAACCAATGGCAGGAAGCTTATGGGTTACACGAAGGAGGTACGCACCCCCGGTTACCTTGTTCTGACAACTGGCTTGACGCAACATTTCATTGAACCAACGCCGAATAAGGTTTCTGTCAACAGACCGCTTTACGAGACGTTTAGGAATAATAAAACCAACAAAAACTGAACCAGGTTCTGTTTCTTTAAAGTGAAGACTTGCCCACGTTGACCGTCGAATAGGTCTTATCTCAAGAAGTCCTTTAAAACCCGGGCCCTTTGAAAGCGGTAACAGCAATAGCCCCAAAACCTGTCAAAAGCTTAGACTGCTAAACGATGCCGACCTTTAGCTCGCCGTGATCGGATCACAGCACGACCACCGCGTGTTTTCATTCGAACTAAAAATCCGTGCGTTCGTTTACGACGAACGACGGATGGCTGATATGTACGCTTCATGAGAAGGACTCCTATCTTAATAAGAAAAGCCCTCTATCTTAGCACTCAAGGGGCTTTCAATCAAAAGCTCCTTGCGTGTAAGTAAGCGCAAACATGTGGATAACTATCCCTTCCGAGTTACACTTTAGAGATGCCTATTAGCACCCTTCCCCTTACCCCCAATTTGGCTAATTCAAGCGATCTCAACCTTGCTGCGAATAAGTACTGGCAAGCGTTTAAGGAAGAATCAAAGGCAACGACAGCGCCCCTTCAATTTGCGACCTGGATACAACCACTCGAGTTTCGAGCACTTGAAAAACTTGATGTAAGTAAATACAAACTTATAATTGAGGCGCCTAACCGTTTCAAACTATCGTGGGCCATCGAAAACCTTTTGCCGGCACTCGAAGACTGGTGGGCGGCCAACACTTCCATTACCGCATACATTGAGATCAACCTACCCATCTCAGAGCAGATTGCAACATCAACGCAGCCTGTTGCCCATCCCTTGAATCTTCCCAACAATGAAGATCTGCCCGAATCACGTTCTATTGAGCTATCCGAACACCCCCGCCCTTTAGCTGATACACGACTTAACCCGGCATGGACCTTTGATGCGTTTGTGCCAGGAAAAGCCAATCAGCTCGCTCGTGCAGCAGCACTTCAAGTTGCCGAGAACCCTGGACGCGGTTACAACCCACTGTTTCTCTATGGGGGCGTTGGTCTTGGCAAAAGCCACCTTATCCATTCCATTGGTAACAGCATTATTCAACGCAATCCCAAAGCTCAGATTCGATACATCCACGCTGAAACTTATGTCTCTGATGTAGTGAAGGCCTATCAAAGAAAGTCATTCGACGACTTCAAAAAATACTACTACTCCCTCGATTTATTACTCGTCGACGATATACAGTTCTTTGCCGGCAAAAGCCGCACACAAGAGGAGTTTTTCTACGCTTTTGAAAAGTTCATCGCCGACCAGAAACAACTCATCATCACTTCAGACACATACCCAACGGAGCTAAACGGTATCGACATGCGACTCGTCAGCCGCTTTAGCTCTGGCCTTACGGTTGCCATTGAGCCGCCTGAAATTGAAATGCGCGTCGCCATCCTTATTAAAAAATCAACCGACGTCGGCTATCCTCTTCAAGAAGAAGAAGCTTTCTTCGTCGCCAAGCATTTGAAATCAAATGTTCGCGAACTTGAAGGAGCACTAAGGAAGATTGTTGCATTCTGCGATTTTCACCAAACCAAACCAAGCCTAGGCAGTGTTAAAGAGGCACTGAAAGACATCCTTCTGCTACAAAAAACATCGGTCTCTGTCGAAACCATTCAAAAATATGTCGCAGATTTTTACAAGATTAAAGTCGCTGACATGTACAGCAAAAAACGACCCGCCTCCATTGCTTTGCCTCGACAAATCGCAATGTACTTATCGAAAGAGTTGACCCAAAAAAGCCTCCCTGAAATTGGTGAGCTTTTTGGGGGCAGGGATCACACCACCGTATTACACGCCGTGCGAAAAATAACCGACACCCGCATTAAAAATGCAGATCTCAATCGTGACCTGCATTTACTCGAACAGCAGATAAGGTCCTAAGGCTGTGAACAACTATCTTGTAACAATAACGGACAGGTGCATCAGTACAAGTTATCCACAGGCCTACGGTCACGTATGTTTAAGAAAAACCAGTCAAAACAAAGCTTTGGGTGAGATACACACAAAACTTTCTTTCCTTATTCTTACTAAGGAACTTATATGATTCTTTTAAAAGCAAATCGCGATGTGTTGCTTAAGCCGATCCAGCAAATCGCTGGCATCGTTGAACGCAGGCATACACTGCCAATCCTGTCAAATATTCTCATTCAAAAAACGGGGTCAGCCATCTCATTTATTGCAACCGATATCGAGATACAAATTAGCGCGGCGCTCGCCAATGAAACTTCTACTGAAGAAGCATCGTTAACTGTTTCCGCCCGAAAGTTTCTTGACATCCTAAGAGCTCTACCAACCAATGACGAACTAACTTTAAGTGTGCAAGCAAACAACCGGCTTGTCATTCAACAAGGCCGCTCAAAGTTCTCGTTGCAAACCCTAAGTGCCGACGAATTTCCTACAATCTCTGCACAAAAAGAAGTAAAGAAGCATCTGAAGATCACTGAAAGCCAACTTAAGAATTTAATCAATCTGACTTCTTTTGCAATGGCACAGCAAGACATACGTTATTACTTAAATGGGATGTTGTTTGTGTTTGAGCCAACGCTGATACGCAGCGTGACCACCGATGGGCACCGCCTCGCTTATGCTCAATGCAACCTAGCCACGCAGGAGGAACAGGCAGACGGAGTAAACGAAGTCATTATTCCAAGGAAGGCCATTAATGAACTTCAAAAGATCTTAGAGGACTCTGATACAGAAATTGATGTTTATGTTGGCGCAAACCAAATAAGTTTTAGTTTTAGAAATATAAACATTATTTCTAAACTAATAGAAGGAAAGTTTCCGGATTACCAAAGAGTCGTTCCAACAGCGCACTCGAAGCACATTGTTCTCAACCGAGAGCAATTTGCCGGAGCATTACAACGTGCAGCCATTCTTACTACTGATAAATTCAAAGGCGTAAGAGTCATTCTTTCAAACGATCAATTACGAATCTCATCAACGAATGCTGAGCAGGAAGAAGCGCAAGAAGATTTGGCCGTCAGTTACGCGGGTGAGCCCTTGGATATCGGGTTTAACGTTCAATACCTTATTGACGTTCTAACCAATATTAAAGTAAGCGATATTAAACTTTCGTTAGAAGATCAAAATTCAAGTGCCCTTATTTCCACCGACGCCATTGAAAACTATCGGTATGTCGTTATGCCTATGCGAATTTAAGCTTTAACACTCACCACATTACGGATACCGACATGAGCAATACCTACGATTCAACCTCAATCAAGATGCTTAAAGGCCTTGAGGCTGTCCGGAAACGACCAGGGATGTACATTGGAGATACAAGCGACGGCACAGGCCTACATCACATGATATTTGAGGTGCTCGATAACTCTATCGACGAAGCACTGGCCGGTCATTGTGATCGTATTGAACTTACGATCCATGCGGATAACTCCATTTCTGTACTTGATAACGGTCGTGGAATTCCCATTGATATCCACGAAGACGATGAGCTAAAAAGAACCGCAGCAGAAATCGTAATGACGGAGTTGCACGCAGGTGGCAAGTTTGACCAAAACAGCTATAAGGTATCTGGCGGTCTACATGGCGTTGGTGTGTCAGTAGTTAACGCCTTGTCAGATTGGTTGCGTTTAACAGTTTATAAAGACGGCAAGGTTCACGCACTTGGTTTTCAAGCGGGTGTTGTAACCGATCCTATGGCCGTTATTGGGGAGACAAGCCAGCGGGGAACAAAAGTACACTTTTTGCCAAGCAAAGAAGTATTCACAACCATTGACTACCACTTTGAAATTCTTGTGAAACGTTTAAGGGAGCTGAGCTTTCTGAACAATGGGGTGTATATCTGTCTTACAGATGAGCGCCTTGAGCGACGCGTGGAAGAGTTTAATTTTGAAGGGGGTGTGCGAGGCTTTGTTGAATACATCAACAAATCGAAGCACGTATTAAACCAACAAATCTTTCATACTGAAGGCGCAAAAGACAACATTACTGTGGAAGCAGCCATGCAATGGAATGATGGCTTTGCAGAACAAGTACTTTGCTTTACGAATAACATCCCACAGAAAGATGGGGGAACGCATTTAACTGGTTTGCGCGCCGCAATGACGCGAGTTATAAATAAATACATTGCTGATCATGAGCTTGCGAAAAAGAATAAGGTTGAAACCACGGGCGATGATATGCGTGAAGGACTGACCTGCGTCCTCTCCGTAAAAGTACCCGAGCCAAAATTCTCATCACAGACAAAAGAGAAGCTTGTATCAAGTGAAGTGCGCCAGCCCGTTGAAGACCTCATTGCAACATCATTAGAAGCGTATCTGCTGGAAAATCCTGCCGACGCTAAGCAAATTTGCAGCAAAATTATTGACGCGGCTCGCGCTCGAGAGGCTGCACGACGCGCCCGTGATATGACACGGCGCAAGGGGGTGCTCGATAGTTTCGGCCTTTCAGGAAAGCTTGCCGACTGCCAGGAGCGAGACCCTAAAAAGGCAGAGCTTTATCTTGTTGAGGGCGATTCGGCTGGTGGTTCAGCCAAACAAGGACGTGACCGAAAGTTTCAGGCCATTCTTCCATTAAAAGGGAAGATCCTTAACGTGGAGAAGGCGCGTTACGAGAAACTTCTAAGCTCACAAGAAATTATTTCCTTAATTCAAACTCTTGGTACAGGAATTGGTAAGGACGATTACAAGATTGAGAATCTTCGTTATCACCGAATTATTCTTATGACAGACGCCGATGTTGACGGCTCGCATATCCGTACGTTGCTACTCACCTTCTTCTACCGACAACTCCCCGATCTTATTGAACGGGGCCATGTGTTTATTGCCCAACCTCCCCTTTACAAGATTAAGCTGGGCAAAGAAGAAATTTACGTCAAAGACGATGCGCAACTTCATGAGCATGTATTGAATTACGCGCTTAAAGACCCTCAAATCACTGCTGTTTCAACAGAGATTGACCAGACTAAAAGCATTGTCGAGGAATTAAAATCACTTAAAGCCATTTACCTTGACTATGAGTATTTAATAGGACGTCTTAAACGCGTTTTTGATCCATTCATTGTTGAAATTCTGCGGCTAATAGACTCAAGAGAGCTTGCGGAAGTGGATATTGAAAAACTTAAGGCATCCATTAATGCACATCTCTTGATCCATAGCGAGGGCGATCAAGTCACTAAAATCTTAGTTAACTATGACGACACATCGGCACAGTCCCTGACTGTGGAGCGCCTACGTTCAGGTAACCATCATCATTTCACGATCGATCAACTTGCGCTGAATCACCCTGATGTTCTAGCTTTAAAAGAGAAGTCCCAACAACTGAGCCGGCAGCTGCCACACCCGGTTTTGTTAAAGGCCAATCAGAGCGCTACGCCCATTCAGAGTTATCACAACCTTATCCAGCAGCTTTGTGAGTCCGCTGAACGATCCATCTCAAAACAGCGCTATAAAGGTCTTGGCGAAATGAACCCAGAGCAATTGTGGGAAACAACCATGAATGTTGAGACACGTACGTTGTTGCAGGTCAACATTGAGGACGCCATTGCAGCTGATGCCATCTTTACGACTTTAATGGGTGAAGAAGTGGAGCCGCGGCGACAGTTTATTGAGAACAATGCGTTGCGCGTTTCGAACCTGGATATTTAGACAGACTTCTTTTGCCGTTGGGTGTCGCAGTGGAGCACAAGCAAAATCTGACGCCTTTAACGGTCGCCATTTCTTCCCGTGCCCTTTTTAACTTTGAGGAAGAAAACACGGTTTTTGAGGAACAGAATGACAAACACTATATGAGTCTGCAATGGGCTCGACTGAATCAACCGGCCAAGCCCGGTGTAGCCTTTAACCTGGTCAAGAAACTTTTAAGTTTCAATCAAGAGGGAGACAACCTTACCGAGGTGGTTGTGCTCTCGCGCAATGATCCTGTGTCAGGTCTTCGTATATACCATTCCATTGCTCATCATCAATTGAAAATTGAACGGGCTGTTTTCACTCGCGGGCGATCTCCGTATAAGTACCTGCACCCACTAAAAGCCTCGCTATTTTTATCAGCCAATACAGATGACGTTGAGCAGGCGCTTCGCCTTGGATGCCCGGCAGCCCATGTTTATCCGGTTGCAGTTCCCGAGTCCGAGTCTCAACAGGTTAATGAATTACGAATTGCCTTTGATGGCGATGCCGTGCTTTTTTCAGATGAGGCCGAACGTATTTACCAAAAGGAAGGCCTTGTCGCGTTTGTTGACCACGAAAGAAAACATGCGGCGACCCCACTGAGTCCGGGACCTTTTAAACCCTTCCTAGAGGCTTTGGTTCAGTTGCGCGAAAAGGTTCGTCAGACAGACCTAACAGTACGAACAGCGCTTGTAACGGCGCGCTCTGCCCCCGCCCATGAACGAGCGATTCGAACCTTAAAGGCCTGGAATATTGAAATTGACGAGGCGATGTTTCTTGGTGGGCTAAAGAAAACAGACTTTCTGGCTGCTTTTTCACCGGACTTCTTTTTTGATGATCAGACTCGAAACTGCCAAGATGCCCTTTCAGTGAGCCCAACAGGCCATGTTCGCTCAGGCATTACAAACGAGCCCAAAGTCTCAACCAATTAAGCGGACTTTTCCTTTTTAGCGGCGAACTCAAATCCCACCTTGCCGTCTGTTCCAAGGGTTAAGAAAGCTTTGAACTTTCGCTTCGTACGATTTGAAACAAAACCTGTAAGAAGACTTGTTTTTTTCTCGGTAAGTAGCCTTGCCATCTCGGCCCGATCGATAATTTGCTGAAGAATGGATAAGCCCGATTTAAAGTCACAACTTCTTTGCGGCCCAACAGCCTTTTCGCAGACATACCCGTTGCCATGTTCGAAGACATTGGACTGGCACTTGGGGCAAGGGCCAATGGCTGTCTGCCCGTCGAAGCTAACTGGCTCAGCATTCTGATCATCGTCCTTGTTGCCAAAGTCAAACTCCAGCTTGAACTCAGGGGTGAGAACAATAGTACCAACAAAAGGAAAACCGGTTCGGCCACGGAAGCCCTCAGCGGGACCAAATCGCCGTTCAGTGATAAAACTTTCTGCCTCGGTCGGACTGAGAATTCGACCCCCAGGAATCTTGGTAAAGGAGAAGTCACATCCCTGGCAGCTGTAGCGACGATAATTCTCGACCACCGACCCGCCGCATTTGGGGCAGGCCACTTTCAGTGTGGTGTAATCACCAGGAATGGTCTCGCTGTTGTAATTACGGGCTCTGTCAACAATATGATGGGTGAGCTCGGAAATCTCCTGCATAAAGCTTGTCGGGTCGCGTTGCCCAAGCTCGATCTCTTTAAGCTTAAATTCCCAGTCGCCTGTAAGTTCAGCCTTTGAAAGGCTGTCCACACCAAGCCCACGAAGCAAAGTCATGAGCTGAAAGGCTTTGGCCGTAGGTGTAAGTTCCCTGCCCTCACGAACCACATACTGCTTAGCAATCAGCTCTTCAATAATGGCGGCACGGGTTGCCGGGGTACCAAGACCCTTGCCCGACATGGCATCACGCTTTTCCTCATCGTCTACAAAACGACCCGCGCCCTCCATCGCGCTTAAAAGTGTGGCCTCTGAATAACGAGCCGGCGGCTTGGTTTGAAGCTCATGCAGTTCATGGCTTGCAAGCGCAATGCTTTTTCCTTCTGGAAGCGGAGGTAGAAAAGGCTGTTCGTCGATGGTCTTGCCATAAACCGCCATCCATCCAGCTGCCTTAAGCACCTTTCCCTCGGTCCTAAAGAAGTTATTCGCAATCTCAGAAATACGTGTGGTGTTTAGAAACTCGGCTGGAGGAAAGAAAACAGCAAGCGAACGACGAACAATAAGATCAAAAATCTTGGCCTCAGGTTCAGTAAGGCTCTT
>Ga0181600_10004536_pt1 | contig 10524 bp, 3 predicted proteins | sample 041ome_2_FD_132982 | JGI IMG/M metagenome (GOLD analysis project Ga0181600, IMG submission 132982) | Coastal salt marsh microbial communities from the Groves Creek Marsh, Skidaway Island, Georgia - 041406US metaG (megahit assembly) | ecosystem: Environmental > Aquatic > Marine > Intertidal zone... | reverse complement strand
TCCTCTTCCTCCTCCTCCTCCTCGGTGGACTCCTCTTCCTCCTCCTCCTCCTCGGTGGACTCCTCTTCCTCCTCCTCCTCCTCCTCCTCGATAGACGCATCCTCTTCCTGCTCCTCCTGCTCCACCTCGTCGAGCAGACTCTCCGCCTCGGCGTCGAGCGCGTCGTCAGCGACGCGCTTCAGTTTCTTCTCGGACCGCCGGACCCGCTCCCCCGCCTCCTTCGCCTCGGAGGACGCCCTCCGCAGCTCTGTCTCCGAGCGCTCGGCCTTGTCCTCGCGCGACCGCACGACGGCCGCCGCGTCGTCGATCTTCGCGTCCAGCTCGCTTTGCTCGCGCGTCGCCTCCTCTAGGTCCTCTCGCGCGTCAAGAACAAGGGTCTCAGCCTCGGCGGCGCGCGCCTCGATGCGCGCGCGCTCGCGCTCCGCCACACCCGCCTCGGCGTTCACGTCCTCGGCGGTGGCGACGCGGTCGGCGAGGATGCGCTCCAGACGCGCCGCCTCCTTCTCCGACATCGCCACCTCGCTCTCGTGCCTCTCGCGCAGCTCCAGCAGGTGCGCCAGCTCCTCCTCCGCCGCCGACTCAAGCCGAGTCGCCGCCGCAGCCGCGCGCACAGCCTCGCTCTTCTCCTCGAGCGCCTCCTCCCTTCGCCGCTCCGCCTCCGCCTCCGCCTCGCGCGCCTCGTCGATCTTCGCCTGCGCGTCAGAGAGCTCGCGCTCCACCTCGTGCTCAATCTCGCCGCGCACAGCCTCGGCGCTCGCGCGCTCGCGGCTGATCTTCGCCTCGGCGCGCTTCTTGACGTCGTCCACCTCGCGCTTGGCCAACCGTGCGACTTTGTCCGGGATCGCCGCCTCAGCCTCCTTCGCCGCCGTGACGGCGGCGGCGGACCGAGCGCTCTCTGCCTTGATCGCGTCGCGCGCGGCTTGAATCTCCTCCATCGCGCGACCGGACTCGTTCCGAAGCAAAGCCTCAGCCGCGCTCGCCTCGGCGCGCGCCGCGACCAAATCGTTCCGCGCGTCCCTTGCGTCTCGAAGAGCCTTGGCGGTCGCCTTCTTCGCCTCGGCGGCTTCCTTCTTCGCCTTCGCCTCAGCAGTCTCAGCCGCGCGAACCTCGCGACGCGCCTCCTCCGTCGCCGCCTCGGCGGCGTCCGCGGCGCGCTCGGTGGCGGCGCGGCCAGCCTCCTCCGCCGCCTCCGCCGCCGCCTGCGCCATCTCGAGCTTGTTCGCCATGTCCCCCGCCCACGCGACCGTCTCGCGCGTCGCGGCGTCGTCCGAGCGGTACGCGTACCCCGCCGGCGCGACGGGAACGGGAACGGGAACGACCCGCTGAGGCGAATTCGCCGGCTGCGCGAAAAGAGACGACGCGTCGACTCCCGCGGGAAACGAACCGGGAACCGCTCCCCCGGAGGTTCCGAGGTAGGGATCGAACGAGTTATCGCCCGTGTACCAGTCCCCGAGGGACGAAGGCTCCCTCTTCTCGTCTTTCGCGGCGGTTTTTTTTCGCCGCGACTTAGTCGCGGGCTGAGGCTCGGCGTCCCCCAGCGCGGGCTGAGGCATCGACGCGATCGTATCGGCGGTTTCCGCGGCGGGAACCTCCGCGAACGCCCCGAGCAGCGCCAGAGTCTTCAAACGCGAACTCCGCGGCTCGGGCTCGCCGTTCGCGGCGGCGGCGCTCTTTCCCTCGCCGCGCTCGTCCACGACGGCGGCCATCACGCGCAGAATCGCCGCGCGTAGCGACGTCAGCGCGGCGTCGGCGTCGCCGGAAACCTCCGCGTCTCGGTCCGCCGCCACGCGCAGCGCCGCGCGCTTCTCCTCCAGGTCGTCCCGCAGCGACGCCAGCTCCGTCGCGCCTTTTTCATTTCGGTCTCCGCTCGCCTTCGCGGTCTTCTTCGCCTCCGCCGCGAGCGTCTCGAGCGTCTCGAGCACGTCCAGCGCCTCGCGCGCCCTCTCGCGCGACTCGGCGAAACGAGCGGCGATCTTCTCCTCCCACAGACGCACGGTCTCGACGCCCGCGCGCACGTCGGTCAAATCGCGCGCGCCGCCGCCGCTGGAACCTCCAGACGCGCGAAGCACCTCGTCCAGCTCGGTCATCTTCTCCGTGTGCCCGCGAAGGCGCGCCGCCGCGCGGCGCGTCCACTGCGCGTCGACGTCCATGTCCTCCGCGAACGACGACGCCGCGCGCGACGCGAGGGAAACGCGAAACGCGAGGTCGCCGAGCGAGGGCGTCGCGTCCGGAGAGTCGGCGTCGGCTGACTTTATTTTTTTCGCGGCGGCGTTGGCGTTCGCCGGGCGCTCGCTCCGCTTCGTCGACCCTCGTCGCGTCGTATCCTCGACGTCCACGCGCGCCTCCTTCGAAAGCACCTCGGGGTCGAGCGACGTTTGTGCCAACCGCCTCAGCAGCTCCTCGTTCTGCTCACGGAGCGCCGCGACGCCCTGCTCGACGGACTCGAGACGGGACGCGCCTACGTCGCCGACGACGTCGTTCGCCACCGTCTTCGCGTCGCGCACTCGGCCGCTGAGCGCGGCGACGCCGCCCGTGAGCCCGCGCGAGCCCCCCCCTGTGGCCGCGGCGTAGGCCACCAGGACGACCACCGCCACGGTCATCAGCGTCAGCGCGAACGACGTGCTTTTCGTGACGGACCAGCTTGACGACGACGCGTTTGATCCGTTTCGTCGCGTCCGAGACGAAGACAATCCCGCGCCCTCCTCGGTGAGCTCGGCGTCGCCCAGGGGGAGTCCCTCGAGGTGTTTCCGCATGCGCCGCTGCTCGCGCGTCACGCCCTCCCTGAAGACCTCGTTCGCGCGGCGCTCGCTGCGCAGATCCGCCTGCAGCGTGCTCGCCGTGCGCGCGAGCGCATCCACGGCGACCGCCACATCAGTTCCGCCGTACGAAGCCGCCTCGCCGCCCATGCACGCCGCGAGCAACCCGCGGCGCGGCCCGCGACCGCCGCGTCCTGCGCGCGCGGAGAAGGATGAGGAGAGGAGGGTCAGGGCGCGGGTCGAGGGAGGCGGAGGGGCGAAGGCGGTCGCGATCCGAGGAGGAGGCGTCGTCTCTTCCGACGAGGTGACCCGCGCGAAAAATGAACGAGCGGGCGACTCGAGCGGGGTCCCGGGATCGGCTCGTCCGCGAGCGTCGCGTCTCGACGGCTTCGGGACCCGATTGAATGCGCGCGAGCGGGGCTCCACGTACCGTCGGACATGGCGTCGGCGTCCAGGCGCGCCTGCGCTGTGCCGCCTCGAGCGAGCTTCGAGCGGTTGTTTTCAACACCCTCGCCGGGGTGTTCATTTTTCATAATTCGACATGTGCGATTCAGTCTCGAAATACTTTTCAGAGCACAAAATTTGCAATATGAAGACTGATTACTCACTGACGGGCCGGGCCTTTCACGGCACTCGCCCGCGAATCGCGTCGCGACTCGGCGACTCGCTCCGTCGCTCGCGTGAAACTCGTTGAGATGACTCTAACGGTGGCGACGAGCTCGTCGCTCCGACACTCCCGCGGGAGCCGGAGCGCGCGCCAGAAGGGCGGCGCCGGCTGAACGCTCGCGGCGACACCCGGGTGGTCGTCCCGTGCGTCCCGCGCTCTCCTTCTCCTCGTCGCTGGAGCAGAGGACCGCGGTCACCATGGTGGAAATATCGTCCGTCGTGCCAAGCTGGACTCCGCTCGCGCGGAAAGGCACGCGGGGTTTTCCTCCGCGAGTCACGGTGCGTCTCGGACGCGCGCACGCGGCGACGTCGCGAACGCGCGTCGCGCGTCCGGACCGGAGCGGGCTCGAGACCCCGCGCGCTCGAACCACCCCCGGGACGTCTCGCGTCCGCTCCGGTCGGGACGCGCGACGAGACCGAGAAGATCGAGTCGGCAACGGTTTTTCGACTCTTTTTCTTTGAAAAAGCGCACCTCGGCATCCGACGCGACGTCCGAAAGCGTTCGCGTCTTTCCAAAGAGCGCGAAGCGCCTTTGACGCTCGCGACGCTCGCGACGCTCGAACCCGCGACCGTTCGCGCGCTGAGCCGTGATCCACCCACCCCCCACATACGTATACCACGCAACGCGCAGACTCGCGCGACCGCGCGCCAGACAACCCGCTCGCGGTCGTTCCAAGTCGCCGCGTCGCGATCGTTCGCGAACCTCGCCGGCGAAAAACGCGAAGACGGAAAAACGCGCGGCGACGAGTCTCGGCCCGGCGCGTCGCGGCTGTTCGACGAGGCGCGGGCGAAGGGAACGAGCCAGAACCCGAGTCAGAACCACGCGAAAACACACGCGGTCGCGACGCACGCGCCCGGCGCGCTCGCCTCCACGAACGTCGTCCCGGCGGCGGCGGCGGCGGCGGCGGCGGCGGCGGCGGCGGGCGCGTTTCTTCTCCGGCGGAAAAAAAAATGGGCGAACGCGGATCCGTCTTCAGATTTGTCTTCATCGCCGCTCGTCCCCGCGGCGACGGCGAGCGGCGAGGCGGCGTGGATTGACCCGAAGGCATCGCCCGCGCCGCGGCTGGACATCGCCGGGGACGCGTTCTCTTCGTTCGCCGCGGGGGAGCAAAAAACCGCGCGCCTTGAAAAAACCACGTCGCTCGAGGCGGAGCTGGCGGATCTCGAGCTGGACCTCGCCGCGTTCGAGGCGGCGCTCAAGTCGGGTGGCAAGGCGCTCAGGCGCGCGACTTCGGCGACTTCCGCGACTTCCGCGCCGATAAAAGGCACCGAAACGACCGGTATTGACCGGGACCCCGGTGCAATCGCGTCACGAAAAAACGCGACGACGAAGACGACGGATGCGCGCCGGGCGTTTGTCCCCGAGCCAAAAGCGACGAAGAAAGACGGTTTCCGCGCGTTTGGCGATCGTCTCGGGTCTCCTTCTTCCTCTTCTCCCGTCGCTTCTCCCTCGTCGTTCGACCTTCCCCCCAGCGCGTCGACGGCGTGGTGGGACATAGACATCGACGAGCGTTTTTACCGACCGGCGCCCACGCGCAAGATGAAAGACGTTGAACTGCGTGAGGCGGAGCGACGTCGCGAGGCGCGCAAACGGCGCCGAGTCGCGTATTTCAAAACAAACGTTTCCGTAAGAGCCGCGTCGGTGCTCGTCGCGCGCCGCGCGGAGCAAGATTTGCTAAAGAGACTCGCGCCTTCCTCGCCTCTGGACGCGCGCGTCTTCGACTCCAGAGTCATCGGTCCGGCGGCGTACGGCGTGGCGCTCGCGGCGCTGTGCAAGGAGCAGAACCTGGGCGACGTGCGCGGCGAAGGCACCTTCTCGGACGTCTACGCCACCGAGCCCGCGACGAACGGTTCGTCGGGGAAACCGCCGAGCACAAAAAAGCTCGGGGACTGGTCCTTCGCGGGCGACGCCGCGCCCGGCTTCGACGCCGAACCGCCGCGCTTCTGCGCGCTTCTGGAGGAGACGACGACGAATACCCGTGGCGACACGAAAACGTACCGCACCGCGGAAGCCGCGGTGATCAAGTGTTCCGTGCCTTTCCCCGGCGCGGTGAACGGTCGCCGCGTGGGCGACGGGTTACGCGTCGGCGAAACCGAAGCGCGGGTTTTGGCGTCGCTTCCGCCGCACGAAAACGTCGTGCGTCTGTTGGCGGCTTTTTTAAGTGAGGAACGCAACGAGAGCTACTTGCTTCTTAAAGACGCGGGAACCAACTTACACGCCATGCGCGAGCGAGGCGAGGTGAGCCCTAAAGACATCAGAAGGTACGCCCGAGTCATCTTAAAAGCGCTCGCGCACGTGCACGCGCACGGCGTCGTGCACCGCGACGTGAAGGGCGGGAACGTGCTGGTGGCGGATACGCGTTATTCTGACTTACCGTCAGACGTACATTCGTTCCCTCGCGCGACGCTGATCGACTTCGGCGTGGCGAGGCATAAATCCGTGCCGGACACCGAGCCGGCGAGTCGGTATGGCACGCCGGGGTACCAGGCGCCCGAGCTGCTCATGACCGACATGCGTTTGGCCGAAGAAAACCACGAGCTCTACGCCAAAGTGGACGTCTTCGCGTTGGGGTGCACGCTGTTCTTCCTGTGCGTCGGCAAGGAGCTCTTCGGCGCGACGCCGGGCGACGACGGCGCGGACGAGTTCGGCGCGCGAACCAAGACCAAAGCCAGGGCGCAGCTGGCGCAGGAGATGATGGACGAGACAATGACGAGGTCCACAGACGGAAGGACCGACGGGACGGACGTCGCGTTTGAATCAAACGAGTCGGGCGTCGAGGAGGGGATGGTGGTTCGGCGGCGAAAAAGCGCGAAAGCGCGCGACTCCGCTTCGGAGCCCGACGCCGGTACGAATTTCGCCGCCGCCGCGCTGGCGCGCGCTCTGGGGCGTGCGGCGGAGCGTGCCGAGCTCGAGTCGCGCGAGACCGAGCAAGAGCTGGACGTGCTGATGCTCAAATCGATGGCGGAGTTCCCGGGGTACGAGCCGAGGACGCCGGAGGAGGTTGCGTTTGTGGAGCGGACGTACGGCGCGCCGGCGCCGCCGGCGGCGCCGGCGCACCGCGAGTCTCTGGCGGCGTTCGTCAACCGCAAGGTGACCCCCAGGCAGCCCCCCGGGTTCGCGTCGCTGATCGGCGCGTGCCTGGCGCGCGACCCCGAGGACAGACCGAGCGCCGCGGAGGCGCTCAACTGGCCGGGCGCGTGGGTCGAGCTCGACGACGACGCGTAGCGACGTCCTCCTTCCGGCGCGCTTGACACGAGTCGGTGGCGAAAAAAGTCGAACTCGAAACGTCGTCTCACTCGCTCTTTGCGCGCGAAAGCAGTACGTGTCATATGTCATACGGTCGTCGTGTACCTCTATATTTCTCTCGTATATATCAGAAGTAGTCCGCCTTGAACACGGCTCGGTCGAAGTCCACCTTGTGTTTTTCTCGAGGCGCGGGCGTGATGACGCCGCTCCCGTCCGGTTTCACCGCCACGCGGTCCAGCCGCGGGTGGTACGGCGGCTGCATGACGGCGAGTTGCGCTTCCGACATGCCGTCGAGGAACGATGGAGGCCACCCGCCGTTCTCCACAAACCCTCTTCCGTACGCGCTCGTCGCCGGCGAAAACCGGTAAATCAAGTTCCGTCGTTGTTTATCGCCTCGCCAAGGTAACGTGCCGTGCGTCGTGGCCTCGGTGAAAACAACCACCGAGCCGGCTTTGATTTTTGGTTGGTACGCGTGTTCCGTCGCGGTTTCTAACCGACGCATGGATGGCGGACATCGAAAGTTGCTCTTGTGACTCCCCCTAATTATCGCGAAACCGCCGTCACCCTCGTTCACGTCCGTGAGGTGCACGGCGAACGCTAACAGGTTACACCGCATCTTGCCGTGCTTAAAGTCGTACCCTAACGGGTGGTTCCACGACCCGTCGTCCAAAGTGCTTCCGCCGTGGAACTCGAATCCTTCCGCCCCTGGGTCCTGCAGGATGCACAGCGGGTTGTGGTCCAGCCTGTACCCGGGGCCGACCAGGTCGTGCAGATACGGCACGAGCTTGGGGTGGCACAGCACCTCCCGAAACGGCTCGCGATGCGGAGCTTCCCACCCGAGAAAACCCGCGAGGTCCTTGCGACCGGTCACGCCGTCGCCGCGCAGAGGGTCATCCTTCCCGCCGCGCGTCAAACGAAGTTGGCCTTTTCGTTCGTGGATGGCGTCGGCGTGCGCGTCGATGGCGTCGTGGAACCGCTTGAGGTCCTCCGCGCCGAACACGTCCGGGACGACCACGAACCCGTTCGTGTCGAACAGGAACTTGTCCGCGTCGGACATGCCGTCCTTGAACGGGTGCAGCGCCGCCGCGTCGTGGCACGCGCGCCGGGGCGGCAGCGCGCGCGGGGAGGACGAGGGCACCGCGTCGCGGGGGGTGCCCAGCGCGGCCGAGGGCCACCCCGGGCCCGCGGAGAGGTCGCGGCGCGCGGCGGAGACCACGCGGCGCGCCGCCGCGGCGCTCGCGCGCCGCCACATCAAAGGTCGTGCGCGCGGGGCCGAGGCTCGGGGGCGGTTTCCACGGACGGACGGCGAGGCGTGCGCGTGTGTCTCGGAGCGCGCCGGATAAAGCGACGTTTTACGTCGTGGCGCGTTTCATCCCGACGCAAGTGTTGAATCACAAAAACGCGCTCTCCCTCACTCCGCCTTCCCCTCACTCATGTCATCACTCCGTCTTGCTCTTGCGCGCGGGCGCGAGCGCCGCGCAGTTGGCCAACGACACGGCGACGCCCAACGCGCCGACGTGGCGTTTCGATAACGGCGTCTTATCCAACAGCGCGAGCGCTAACAGAGCCTGCGCGCCGCTCGTGACCACCGCGCGCATGTGCGCGCGCGCGTTAGCCGCGGCCGCTCTCTGTTTCTCGAGGCGATCTTTTTTCGCCGCTTTTTTAGAATCATCATTCTTAGACTTCTTACCGTCGTCGTCTTCCACGACGTCCTCCTTGAGCGCGGACATCTCGTCCAGCGCCTTCGTCAGGTCGCTCGTCTGCGTCAGCACGCTCGCGACGCTCGCGGCGAACCACGACCACAGCGAGAGCTTTTGGAAAAAGTCCCCGCGCGCCTTTGCGTTTTCGTCCGCGAAGATCCCGGCGCTCGCCGCCCACACCACGTGATCGGCGCCCACGTACAGAGCCATGCCCACGGCTTTCACCTGCGACGACACACAAATAGGTGGATCCGTCGGGAAGTGCGTTACCCGCGTGGGGTCACACAAAAGGAGGCGTTTTTTGTAGCGACGTGAGGCGTGAAGGCGTGTCAGAGCACGAGACGCGCGTGTATCAGAGGGGAGACCGCGGACGCCGCCGAGGGGGACATCCGTTTTTTTCGGGCGCGCACGCACACGGGACGACGCCTCGGGGTGGACCGTTGTCCGGAAAACTCGGGACACGTTGTTGCTTTTCGGCGAAGATTCTCGGGGGTGCGGCGGCCTCGGGGGGGGAACACTCACATACGCCAGGCACGCCCCCAGGCCCTTGCCCTTCGGCGGCCTCTCTACGAGCGGCATGAGGAACTCCACGGGCTTGAACACGCGGAAGGGTTTGCGCGCGGCGCTGAGGGATTTCTGCGCCGCGAGAAACGCGCCGGGCTCGCCCGCGGACGCGAACATCGCCGCGTACTGAAGCAGCGCGATGAACTTATCCTTGCCGTCCGCCTTGGCGAGCAGGCCCTTGAGCTGGTTCGCGTACGTCAAGGAGACGTCCATGTTCGCGTTTCGGGCGCGGCGGTGCGTGTGTCGAGCGGGTCGCCCGCGCGCGAGGGTGTGCCGAGAGCGAAAAGCGGAAGAAAAACTCCTCTCGGCGGTGCTGACCCCTTCCCGACGCGCGTGGTGAACGACGAGGGTTTTCGTTTCTGGTTCGCGACTCGTCGTTTCGCCGTTGTGCGTCGAGAAGATTTTTTCCGAACGTATGCGTCTCAGTCTCGTGCTGGCCAATCACGCGCGGTGCCAGACTGCGAACGCTGTGCTCGACCGATCGGGCTCGCGTCGAGCGCGCGTCCGTCGCCGCGCCGACCGCTCGCCGCCCCAGATCGGACCGCGCGACCGCACTCGGCGACCTCTTCCCTCGTCCGCGGCACCCGCTTTCGTCGCTTTCGTCCGCGTCGACGAACGCACCCGAGCGGCGCAGCGCGCAGTCTCCACCCAACGCACACGATGGGGCTTTCCAAGGCTCTGCGCGTCGCCGCGCGCGGCGTGAGCACGTCCTCCGCCGCGCGCATGTCGCTCCCCGCGCTCACCACGGCGCAGGCGAAGCCCAGCCTGATGTCCGCCATCTTCGGTGGCGCCGCGGGCCCGGCGATGCCCCCCATGGACCAGCCCGTCCCCGGGCTCGCCATCCCTGACCCCCCGGTGGCTCCCGCGACCGCGCCGGGCACGATCGTGACCACGCTGTCGAACGGCGCGAAGATCGCGAGCGAGGACACAAACGGCGCGTCGCTCGCCGTCGGAATGTACATCGCCGCGGGCTCCAAGAACGAGAACCCCTACACCACCGGCGCCGCGCACCTGCTCGAGCGCATGGCGTTCAAGGCGACCAAGCACCGCACCGCGTTCAGGGTGACGCGCGAAGCGGAGGTGATCGGCGCGAATCTGCTCGCCAGCGCGTCTCGCGAGCAGATGGCGTACACGGTGGATTGTTTGAAGACCAACTTACCCGAGGCGGTGGAGCTGCTCGCGGACACCGTGATGAACCCCAAGCTGGCGGATCACGAGGTGGCGGACGTGGCGAACGCGCTGAAAGCCGAGATGACCGAACTCGCGGCCAACCCCGCGAACCTCATGATGGAAGCCGTGCACGCCGTCGCGTTCGACGGCGGATTGGGCCAGCCCCTCGTCGCGTCCGCCGGCGCGCTGAGCCGCATGGACGGCGACACGCTCGCGCACTTCGTGCAGCAGAACTACACCGCGCCGCGGGTGGTGCTCGCCGCCTCCGGGTGCGCGCACGAGGACCTCGTCGCGGTCGCGGAGCCGCTCCTCGCGCAGTTACCCGCGGGCGACGCGTCGTCGGCGACGGCGCCTTCCAAGTACGTCGGCGGCGATTACCGCGTCGCGTCCGATTCCCCGGTCGCGAACGTCGTGCTGGCGT
>Ga0181600_10004529_pt1 | contig 10529 bp, 9 predicted proteins | sample 041ome_2_FD_132982 | JGI IMG/M metagenome (GOLD analysis project Ga0181600, IMG submission 132982) | Coastal salt marsh microbial communities from the Groves Creek Marsh, Skidaway Island, Georgia - 041406US metaG (megahit assembly) | ecosystem: Environmental > Aquatic > Marine > Intertidal zone... | reverse complement strand
TTTCTGGGTATTCCGAATACATCCGCTCTAACGTTGCATCCACTCTCGCTTCAATGCGCGCTGCTCCGTCTTCTGTATTTTGTTTTGGAAGCGCTTCTTTAACACGTTCAACTGCGGCACATCCTGCAACAGATGCCGCCAATATCAGTCCCGCAAATGCGCGTCGTGAAAAACGTTGCATATTAATTTACCTGCTCTTTGTTATTTGCTCGAATATAGCGCGTTTTCAGCGAGCTGTCATCCTAATTTGGCGAGTCGACGCGCAGCTTCGGGGGCGAAATATGTCAATATGCCATCACATCCGGCGCGCTTAAACGTCAGCAGGCTTTCCATGATAACCTTATCAGAATCTAGCCACCCATTTTGAATGGCCGCTTGTATCATCGCATATTCACCCGACACTTGATAGGCAAAGGTTGGCGCGCCAAAGGCAGCTTTGACTAGGCGGCAAATATCCAGATAGGGCATGCCTGGTTTGACCATGACCATATCTGCGCCTTCGCTAAGGTCACGCGCGACCAAACGCAGCGCTTCATCACTATTGGCAGGATCCATTTGATAGCTGCTTTTATCCCCTTTAAGCGCACCAGATGCTCCAACCGCATCGCGGAAAGGTCCGTAAAATCCACTGGCGTATTTCGCGGCATAGGACATTAACACCACGTTAGTATGCCCATGGCTTTCCAGTGCATACCGCAGCGCTCCAATACGCCCGTCCATCATGTCAGAGGGTCCGATTATATCTGCGCCGGCTTCTGCCTGAGATAGGGCTTGTTTAACCAATGCCTCGACCGTTTCATCATTCAGAATTTTGCCATCAACAACAAATCCATCGTGACCATCAATATTATAGGGATCTAGCGCCACATCTGTCATGATTGCGATATCGGGAACGGCTGACTTAATTGCGCGAGTTGCTGTGTTGGAAAGATTATTTGGGTTCCATGCTTCTGCACAGTCTTTGGTTTTCTTCGCTGGATCGGTGTAGGGGAACAAACAAATCGCAGGGATGCCCAAATCTGCTGCCTCCTTGGCAGCTTCGACTAATTTATCAACGCTGCGACGCACAACGCCTGGCATGGAGTTCACGGGTTGTTCAACATCTTCACCATCACAAATGAACACAGGCCAAATCAAATCTTCGACGCTGATACGGTTTTCGCGGATTAGGGCGCGGGTTTGCGCAGACTGACGGGCACGGCGAAAACGTGTTTTGGGGAATGCGGCTTGTGCATTGGGGTTCATTTGGTCGCTCCTGCGTATTTGATACAAAATTGCACCAAAACGCGAAAGACCACAAGGCGTTAGCGCACGCATACTCTTGCAAACCCCTGTCCCCTCGCTAGGTTATGGTTCGGAAGGGGCATGAATGAAAAGGTAATGTAGATTGAACCAAGTCGATACATATGCATTCAGCAGTATTTGGTTTTGGGCGCTGCTGATCCTGATCTGGACGTTAATTACATCCCGCGTGATGGGATTGCCCTATTATTACTGGAAGCTTGGCAAAAATGCGGATGCAGATGTTCAGGCGCGCATGATGGATGCCACATTGTTGCAGGCGCAGGTGGCCTTGTCTCATTCTGGAATCCGCTATCCTAGTTTAACCACGGGTGCGGTGTCCTTCGTTATCGCGCTTTGGGGTTTTTCGGGTTTTTTGTTTGAGCATGAACTGTTGCAAGCAACGTTTTTACTCTTTGTTCCGCTGCTGTCGCTTGTACCATTGCGTCTATGGCTTGCGCGAAAACTTGAATGTGCTGAGGCCACATACGAAACCTATCATGGGTTGATTACACGCTATCGACGTCTCTGCATGATGATTGCAGCATTCACAATCTTCATCAGCACGTTTTGGGGAATGATCTATAACCTAGCACATGCAAATATTTTGACCTAAATCACGCAGTCTAATCATTAAGGACAGTTTATGAGCACGCAACACATCAAAATTGGCGGTGCGCCCGAGGGATATGACGCCCAATTGGTACTGCGCGAATTACATGCGCAAAGGGCACCCGTGGTTCATATTGCGCGGGACGATAAACGCATGTCCGCCATAGCCGAGACATTGGCGTTTTTTGCCCCTGATTTACCAGTGATAAAATTCCCTGCGTGGGATTGTGTGCCATATGATCGCGTGTCCCCCAAAGCAGATGTTGCGGCGGCGCGGATGGCAACATTGGCCGCACTGGTTCATGACATGCCGACGGGTTTTGTCCTGCTGACAACGATGAATGCCGCCACGCAACGCATCCCTGCGCGCCGCGTTTTGAAAGAGGCCGCCTTTCGCGCCGAAGTGGGGCAGCGTTTAGATGAGGCTGCATTGCGTAATTTCCTTATGCGCATGGGTTTTACGCAGGCACCAACAGTTATGGAGCCGGGCGATTACGCAATACGCGGAGGGATCATTGACATTTTTCCACCGGGTCACGCGTCACCTGTACGATTGGATTTGTTCGGCGATGTTTTGGACGGAGCGCGGCGTTTTGATGTGGCAACACAGCGTACGACAGAAAAGCTGGACCTGATCGAACTCGCCCCCGTGTCCGAGGTTATCTTGGATGATGCGGCCATTCGCAGGTTTCGTCAAAATTACCGGATCGAATTTGGTGCGGCCCGAACGGATGATCCCCTATATGAATCGGTCAGTGCGGGGCGCAAACATCAGGGCGTTGAACATTGGCTGCCGTTTTTCCATGACGGTCTTGAAACCCTGTTTGATTATTTGCCTAAGGCGACTATCACCATTGATGATCAGGTATCTGCTGCACGCCTGTCGCGCTGGGAGACAATTGTTGATCAATATGAAACGCGCAAAATTGCGATGGAACAAAAATCACGCATTGATACGGTTTATAAACCGATTTCGCCCGAATTGCTCTACATGGATGACACGGCGTTTACGTTGGCCCTTGCAGGGCATCGGGTAATCGAATTTAACCCATTCGCACAGGCATCGGGTCCTGGTGTTGTCGATGCAGGCGGGCGTATTGGACGCAATTTTTCGCCCGAGCGGCAATTGGAAAATATCAGCCTTTTTGGCGCCTTAGCTGATCATATTAAGAAGAAATCAGAAACGGCACCTGTTGTCATCGCCAGCTATTCCGAAGGAGCACGTGAACGCCTGACGGGATTGATCGAGGATGAGGGGATTGGTGAGGTGATCCCAATCCAGAATGGAACGCGCATCGGGAAACGTGGTATTCATTTGGCGGTTTGGGGATTAGAGGCGGGATTTGAAACGCCCGAGCTAACCGTCATATCAGAGCAGGATGTTCTGGGTGATCGCCTGATCCGTCAACCGAAAAAACGCCGTAAGGCCGAAAATTTCCTGACCGAGGTTCAAAGTCTATCGCCCGGCGATTTGGTTGTGCATGTGGATCACGGTGTAGGGCGCTTTCATGGGTTAGAGGTTGTGACCGCAGCAGGGGCGGCGCATGAATGTTTGCTGCTGGAATATGCAGAAAAATCACGCCTGTACCTGCCAGTCGAAAACATCGAACTTCTCACTCGCTATGGCCATGAAGAAGGGCTGCTTGATCGTTTGGGCGGTGGCGCGTGGCAGGCAAAAAAGGCCAAGCTAAAAGAGCGTATTCGCGAAATGGCGGACCGTTTAATCCGTGTTGCCGCCGAACGTACGTTGCGACGCGCCCCGATTATGTCGCCCCCTGATGGAATGTGGGATGCGTTTTCGGCACGCTTTCCTTATCAGGAAACAGATGATCAACTTCGCGCCATAGAAGATGTAATTGCCGATTTGGATGTGGGCCATCCTATGGATCGTCTGATTTGTGGCGATGTGGGGTTCGGTAAAACCGAGGTAGCGATGCGTGCGGCCTTTGTCGCTGCGATGTCAGGCCGTCAGGTTGCGGTGATTGCACCAACAACGCTGCTTGCACGCCAACACGCGCAAAGTTTTCAGGAACGCTTCCGTGGTTTTCCGATCCGTGTGCGTCAGCTTTCCCGCTTTGTCTCCAGTAAGGAAGCAAGTCTGACACGCCAAGGATTGGCAGATGGCACCATTGATATTGTTGTTGGCACCCACGCTGTATTAGCCAAAACCGTCAAAATCGCAAACCTTGGGCTGTTGATTATTGATGAAGAACAGCGTTTTGGGGTGCAGCACAAAGAACGTTTAAAACAGCTGCGCAGTGATATTCACGTATTGACTCTTTCCGCCACGCCCATCCCGCGAACATTGCAATTGTCGCTAACTGGGGTGCGGGACTTGTCCATTATTGGCTCACCCCCCGTAGATCGCTTGGCTATTCGCACATTTGTTAGTGAATTTGATCCAATTTCGATCCGCGAGGCTTTGTTGCGCGAACATTATCGCGGTGGACAATCCTTCTATGTGGTTCCGCGGATCAAGGATTTGCCTGAGGTTGAAGCGTTCCTTAAGGAACAACTACCCGAGCTTTCCTATGTCGTGGCCCATGGCCAAATGGCAGCGGGCGAATTGGATGATCGGATGAATGCGTTTTATGACGCGAAATACGATATCCTAGTGGCTACAACCATTGTTGAAAGCGGTTTGGACATTCCAACCGCCAACACCATGGTTGTGCATCGCGCTGATATGTTTGGGTTGGCGCAGCTATATCAAATTCGGGGACGGGTGGGGCGATCCAAAGTGCGCGCCTATGCCTATATGACGACGAAACCACGTATGAAGCTGACCCAAACTGCGGAAAAACGTCTGCGCGTTTTAGGGTCGCTTGATACGCTTGGGGCGGGTTTTACCCTTGCCAGTCAGGATTTGGATATTCGTGGTGCTGGTAACCTGCTGGGAGAAGAGCAGTCAGGCCATATGCGTGATGTGGGCTATGAACTTTATCAATCCATGTTGGAAGAGGCGATTGCCAAAATAAAATCGGGCGAATTGGAAGGATTGTCCGCCTCGGATGATCAATGGGCACCGCAGATCAATTTGGGCGTTCCAGTCCTGATCCCTGAGGATTATGTGCCTGATTTGGACGTGCGATTGGGGTTATATCGTCGTTTGTCGGATCTCAGCACCAAGGTCGAACTAGAAGGGTTCGCCGCCGAATTGATCGACCGATTTGGCAAATTACCGCGTGAGGTGAACACATTGCTACTGGTTGTGCGGATCAAATCCATGTGTAAACGGGCAGGAATTGCTAAATTGGACGGTGGGCCCAAGGGGGCGACCATTCAATTCCACAGTGACAAATTCGCCTCTCCCCGAGGATTAGTTGAATTTATCGAAGATCAAAAGGGATTGGCAAAAATCAAGGACAACAAAATCGTTGTGCGCCGTGATTGGGCCAAAGAGTCAGATAAAATCAAAGGCGCCTATGCTATTGCACGTGATCTGGCAATAAAGGTGAAAGAAAGCAAATCCCAAGAAAAGGGCTAAATTAGGGTTTGGTTAAATTATCAAGTCTAAACAAATTTTATGAAAATCAACTGTGTGATCATTGGTCTTACATTGTGTGGCTGCGGTGGCGGATCAGTTTCGGCAGGTGACATAGCTGTGCAAACACCTGCGCCCATCGAATTTTCAAGCGGAACAACGGTTCTGTCTGAGGATAAGATCCATGTTTCAGTTGACAGGTTGATGCGGACACTTGCTAAGCCTGATTGGCAAAGTATTCTGGCGCAGCATACAGGCAGCGAGCATGCCTATATCGCGCGACGTGCTTAAAACTAATTCGGGATTGCAAGGCAGGTTAACGACAAAACTTTTAGTGAAATTATCGGGAATATAGGGTCATTTTGGCAAGCATCCGTTATACGATCCAACGGGCAAATAAATTTCCTCCGTGAAAGTTTTAACAGAGTTACAAAGAACGATTTAAAGGTGAATTTGGGATCTATTGCACCACGATTAAGCACTTGTGACAGCGATCTTGATATCGATCCTGATGCTCCATCAATGCCGACGGATAATTTAGCAACAGATATGTTATATTTTTGGAGGATCGAGTCCTATTAAAGAGCGGTTTTTTCAATAAAGATTCAACAAAATGCTAAGAAACTAATGTAGAGGCATTGGCAACTGACGCGTTTTACGGCCCACTGATAGCTTGGGAGAAAAATGGTCCACTTTTAGGATCCCTGCGCTCAATCTTTTAGGGGTCGTCGCGAAATTCATTCGGTAAAGCGCACGCGGATTGATGTCATAGAGGCCTCCTCCATCGTGGATGAGGCAGAAACTAAAACCTTGGCCGTTTCATAAATCACATATTCGTTGCTTAGCTCATTGGCCAAGTCAATCGCACCCTTGGCCAAATTTTCTGCAACCTATGCTACAACGAGCTTTGGTTTACCGTGTATTTTCGGTCAAACGGCGTTTCACATATGTAGTCACATGATCAATCATCGGGTCCATATGCGGCTCTTCAAAGAAGTGGCCCGCACTGTCCAATTCCGTATGCGTTATTGTGATGCCACGCTGTTCTTGAAGCTTTTCAACCAACGAAACCGTATCTGCAGGGGGCGCAATGCGATCTGCGCTGCCATTGATGATCAATCCAGATGACGGGCAGGGCGCAAGAAATGAAAAATCATACATGTTTGCAGGTGGCGCTACTGAAATAAATCCCGTGATTTCGGGGCGGCGCATCAGCAATTGCATCCCAATCCATGCCCCAAAGCTGAACCCAGCAACCCAGCAATGTTTGGAATTGTTGTTCATGGATTGCAGGTAATCCAAGGCTGACGCCGCATCCGACAATTCACCCACCCCTTGATCATATTCACCTTGTGAACGCCCAACACCACGAAAATTAAACCGCAGTACCGTGAACCCCATATTATAAAATGCATAGTGCAAGTTATAAACTACCTTGTTGTTCATGGTGCCGCCGAATTGAGGATGTGGGTGCAATACAATCGCAATTGGGGCATCGCGGTCTTTTTGGGGATGATAACGGCCTTCTAGTCGTCCATCAGGACCTGGAAAAATCACCTCGGGCATTGCGCAAATACTCTCCTCAAAGGCGGTTGGTAATTCTTGACAAATTAGCTCAACCTTCTTAGAATAGTTCTAAATACAGTCTGGCTGTACTGGGTTTTGTGTTGGCATAAGACCTGACAGACCCAAGGTCAATCAAATTGCGGATAAACGGGGATGAAACTCAGCACAAAAGGTCGGTATGCGATGGTGGCGCTGTGCGATATTGCACTTCAGCCACAGGATGAGTTGGTGACTCTATCGGATATTTCCCGCCGTCAGGATATTTCGTTGGCATATCTTGAACAGCTTTTCGTTAAATTGCGCCGCAGTGGGTTGGTTGAATCCGTTCGTGGTCCTGGGGGCGGGTATAAGCTGTCAAAATCTACACATGAAATTCGCGTGGTTGATGTACTGTCCGCCGTTGATGAAACGATTGATGCGCTTCACAAAGGTGCGGGTGCGCAGGGTGGCCAATCAGGAAGCAAGGCGCAATCCCTTAGCAATCGCATGTGGGAGGGTTTGAGCGCACATGTGTATGTATTTTTGCATCAAACGCGGATGTCCGATGTGATCGAAAATGAAATTGCACCCTGTCCTGCGGTGCCATCCCTTTTTGCGGTTGTAGATGAAGACGATGATGCAGACGTTGGTGGTGCAGGTTAATGAGGCGCATTTATCTGGATTATAATGCTACTACCCCGCTTCGGCCCGAGGCGCGTGCTGCGATGATTGCAGCAATGGATGAGGTTGGAAACCCTTCTTCGGTGCACCAAGAGGGGCGGGCGGCCAAAATGATCATGGAGCGTGCGCGCGAACAGGTGGCCGTTGCGCTGGGTGCGCAGGCGGCCGATGTCGTGTTCACCTCTGGCGCGACCGAGGCCGCTGCGCTGTGTTTGGGTGGCACGGATATGCATTGTTCCCGAATTGAACACGAGGCGGTTAGCGCGTATTGTATCGCCGATCAAGCGGTAGATCATATGGGCAAGGTGCGTGTGACATCCCCTGAGAATAGCGTATTGCAGCTTGCAAATTCCGAAACGGGTATTATGCAGGATCTGCCGGATGGGCTATTTGCATCGGATATGACGCAGGCTTTTGGCAAGGTGCCGTTGGCATTCGGCTGGTCCGGTGCGCAGATGGCCATGGTGTCGGCACATAAATTGGGTGGCCCAAAAGGTGTTGGCGCACTGATCCTGAAAAAAGGAACTGATGTTGCAGCACAGTTGCGCGGGGGCGGTCAGGAAATGGGACGGCGTTCGGGTACCGAAAATATCATAGGGATAGCGGGTTTTGGGGCCGCTGCAGAGGCCTCTGCGCGCGATTTGGATGCAGGGGTTTGGGATGAAGTTGAAAAACTTAGAAACATTCTAGAAAATGCCATTGCACAATCTTCAAATGGAACTATTTTTGTCGGGAACGTTGCAAGCCGTTTGCCCAACACCACATGCATGATTACTCCAGGTTGGAAGGGCGAGACGCAGGTGATGCAGATGGACCTTGCGGGTCTTGCGGTGTCGGCAGGATCTGCCTGTTCAAGTGGAAAGGTGAAATCAAGCCGCGTGCTCATGGAGATGGGGTATGATGAGGCGGATGCAGCCTGCGCGCTGCGCGTGTCATTGGGGCCCACAACGAGCGAAGAAGACGTAATGGCGTTTGTTGAAAAATGGACGTTCGCATACGAAAAATTCATGGCCCGTCAGGGCGTAAATTTATAAGGAGCCATAAGGTGACTTTGGATCAAGTTGGGGTCAAAGAAGGCGTCGATCAGGAAACCGTAGATGCCGTGCGTGAAGCCAGCACCTACAAATACGGTTGGGAAACTGAAATTGAAATGGAATACGCGCCCAAGGGCGTGAATCCAGATATCGTACGTTTGATTTCTGAGAAAAACGAAGAACCACAATGGATGACCGAATGGCGTCTATCTGCGTTTAAACGTTGGACACAGATGGACGAACCTAAATGGGCCATGGTAAACTACCCTAAAATCGATTTTCAGGATCAGTATTACTATGCCCGTCCTAAATCCATGGCCGAAAAGCCGAAATCATTGGATGAGGTTGATCTCAAGCTATTGGCGACCTACGAAAAGCTGGGCATCCCGCTGAAGGAACAGATGATCCTTGCTGGAATCGAAGGGGCAGAGGATGCACCCGCCGAGGGACGTAAAGTTGCCGTTGATGCGGTGTTTGACTCAGTCTCTGTGGGTACCACGTTTCAAGATGAGCTGAAAAAGGCTGGCGTCATTTTCTGTTCAATTTCTGAGGCGATCCGCGAACACCCAGAGTTGGTGAAAAAATATCTAGGCTCGGTAGTTCCTGTGTCGGACAATTTCTATGCCACGTTGAACAGTGCTGTATTTTCGGATGGGTCTTTTGTTTACATCCCACCGGGCGTGCGATGTCCAATGGAGTTGTCTACTTATTTCCGTATCAACGCGGAAAACACGGGGCAGTTTGAACGCACGTTGATCATCGCGGACAAGGGATCTTATGTATCCTACCTTGAGGGTTGTACAGCCCCGCAACGTGACACAGCGCAGTTGCACGCAGCCGTTGTTGAAATCATCATCGAAGAAGATGCCGAAGTTAAATATTCAACGGTCCAAAACTGGTTCCCAGGGGACGAAGACGGCAATGGTGGGATTTACAATTTTGTTACCAAACGCGCGGATTGTCGTGGCGCGCGATCCAAGGTGATGTGGACCCAAGTGGAAACAGGATCAGCGGTCACATGGAAATACCCGTCTTGCATCCTGCGTGGTGATGAATCACAGGGCGAGTTTTATTCCATCGCGATTGCGAACAATCATCAACAGGCCGATACAGGTACCAAGATGATCCATTTGGGCAAAGATACCAAATCACGCATCGTGTCCAAAGGGATCAGCGCCGGCGTGGCCCAAAACACCTATCGCGGATTGGTTACCATGCACCCACGCGCGAAAAACAGCCGGAATTACACGCAATGTGACAGTTTGCTGATTGGCGATAAATGTGGCGCGCATACTGTGCCCTATATCGAGGTCAAAAATAATTCGAGCCGTGTGGAACATGAAGCCACCACATCAAAAGTTGATGATGATCAACTCTTCTATTGTCGCCAACGCGGCATGGACGAAGAAGAGGCCGTTGCCTTGGTTGTGAACGGATTCTGTAAGGATGTGCTTCAAGCGTTGCCTATGGAGTTTGCGATGGAGGCCCAGCAATTGGTCGCCATCTCACTTGAAGGATCGGTGGGCTAAGTGTCACGTCCCATCGATCACATTTGGTATATATGTGATTGTTGGGATGGAGAATAGGAATGATCATAACAACAACGCAGTCTATAGATTGGCAAAGCATCCGCGAATATAAAGAGATCGTGGTCGGGGAAGTGTTCATGGGTACCAATATTGTGTGCGATTTCTTTGCCTTGATCACCGATGTAATCGGGTGTCGCAGCGGCGTGCTTGATCAATATAGTATTGAACTGCTTGCAGTATCATTCAGCGAAAATGATCAGCTTAATGATTACGCTTGGGATGAATTGCGCAATCACTTACGTGCCTTTGAAGGCTAGAAAAAAGGAAAACCCACATGTTGGAAATCAAAAACCTACAAGTATC
>Ga0181600_10004526_pt1 | contig 10533 bp, 4 predicted proteins | sample 041ome_2_FD_132982 | JGI IMG/M metagenome (GOLD analysis project Ga0181600, IMG submission 132982) | Coastal salt marsh microbial communities from the Groves Creek Marsh, Skidaway Island, Georgia - 041406US metaG (megahit assembly) | ecosystem: Environmental > Aquatic > Marine > Intertidal zone... | reverse complement strand
TCGAACTCGCAGTACCGCACGCTCGGGGACGGCATCGACGTGTACACGCGGGACATGGACGTGCACACCGAGGCGGGCGCGGCGACTGTGCTCGCCGCGTCCGCCGCGTTCCGCGCCGACCCCTACGTCGCCGACGCGTCGGTGGTTTCGTGGATCGAGGCTTTCAATGCGCACCGCGGCTCGGCGGGCGCGTTTGAGTACGTCGACTTGTTTACCTACGTCACGTCCGCGAGCGGCTCTATGTACTACGGCGACATCGTGTGGGTCAACGAAACGGGCACTGCCCCGATGGAGGGCATCCAGGTGACGCGCATGCGCGGCAACCACGTCAAGACGGACTCCTCGAACGACAAGGTGAAGTCGATGGATTCGCTTCGCGCGTCGCTCGCGCGCGTGGAGGGTAACGAGGACGGAAACGTCTTTGCGTTTTCTTCCTCCTGGCTCAACTACGAGCAGTACAAGGCGATCGAGGTGGAGGCCATTCGGAACATCAGCAGCACGATGGCGGTGATGGTGGTGATCATCGCGTTCCTGCTCGTGAACCCCAAGGCTGTTTTGGTGGTGTGCTTCTGCCTGTGCCTGATCATCGTCAACATCATCGGCTACATGCACTTCTGGGGCCTCACACTGGACTCGGTGACCATCATCATGCTCATCATCGCGCTGGGTTTGTCCGTGGACTACGCCGCGCACATCGGCCGCGCGTTCATGGAGCTTCCCGGCACGCCCGACCAGAGGCTCAAGCTGTGCCTCGAGAACATGGGCGTCGCCGTGCTCAACGGCGCCGTCTCCACCTTCCTCGCCGTGTTGATCCTCGCCGGATCGAAGAGTTACGTGTTCATCACGTTTTTCCGCCAGCTCTTCCTGTGCATCGTCTTCGGGCTCGCGCACGGTCTGCTGCTGTTGCCGGTGCTCATGTCCATCGTCAACCCCAAGCCCTACGCCGCGGGCGCGTTCGGACACTGAACGCACACGCGCGGAAACGATTAGGCTGTCGTATCTTATTCTTTCCTCCGCGCCCGAGCCGACGGCGACGCGCGGAGACGGAACCTAGGCTGTTTGTTGTAAGGACAAGCGTCTTCAAAGAAATCTCATCCACACTCGCTGCGGCGCCGCCCGCCACCAGTTCGAACGGCGCACGGCGCACGGATGTCGTCTCCCGGTCGCTTCGCTGTTGGGGCGTCGCCGCCGCGCGCGGGGGGCATGGCGCACCGCTTCGCGTCGCAGACCACGCCGGTGTCCCGCGGCGCGCCCGCCTCGGCGTCCTCCGGCGCGGCGGGCGCGCCCGCGCCCGACGCGCGCCGCGACCGCTCGCCCGGCCTGGTGGTGGGTCTCGGCGATCCCGTGAGCGACATCCTCGTGCGCCTGGACGACGCGGACCTCGCGCGGCGCGTGTTCGCGAAGTGCGGCATCGACGAGCCCGGGGGCTGCCTCCCGGTGGACTCCGACGCGGACATCCAGCGCCTGCTTACGGCGTGCGGGGACGAGTGGGTGGACGGCGCGGGCGTCCCCACCGCCACCGCGGATGAGGAGGACGACTCGTGCGAGCCCTCTTTTTGCCCGGGCGGGAGCGCGGCGAACGTGTGCAAGGGCATCGCCAACCTGTCTTTGGGGTGCGACGCGGCGTTCGTGGGGATGATCGGCAGGGACGACGTCGGAAGGCGGTACCAGTCGCTGCTCGCGGCGCAGAACGTGCGGCCCGTTCTGCTGACGACGGCGCCGGATGACGACGTCTCGTCGGCGCAGTGCCTGTCGCTCGTCGAGAGGGGCGGCCAACGGACGATGCGCACGTTCCTGGGCGCGTCTCTGCGCATGCAGGCGGGCGACTTCCCCGCCGATGAGGCGTTCGGAGAGGCACCCAGGCTGCTTCACGTCGAGGGGTACACCCTGTACCGCCCGGCGCTGGCGAAGCAGGCGATGCGGGAGGCGAAACAGAGAGGCGCGCTCGTCAGCCTGGACCTCGCGTCGTTCGAGGTTGTGCGCAACTGCCGCGCCGCGCTCGTCGAGATTTTGACCGAGGGCCACGTCGATCTGCTCTTCGCGAACGAGGACGAGGCCGCCGAGCTGCTGCGGGGTGACTCCGACAGCGAGGAGGGTAGGGCGTTTCAGGAACGGCGTTCTTCCGGGGAGGACGAGGCTTCCACGTTCTCGCGCCGCGACGCCGACGACGCCATGCGCTGGATGCTTCGGCACTGCTCGTTTGCCACCGTGTCGCTCGGCGCGCGGGGGTGCGTGTCGATGGATAAAGCTGGTTCCCGTGGCGTCGCGCCCGGTGTTCGAGTCCCGGTGGTGGACACCACGGGCGCCGGTGACGCGTTCACCGCCGGATACCTCGCCGCGTTCCTCAACGGCGCGTCTCCGCAGGCGTGCGCCTCCGCCGGGTGCGCCGTCGGCACCGCCGCGGTGCAGGTCCTGGGCGCGGAGCTTTCATTCGCGAAGTGGGCCGAGCTGCGATCTGTGGTTCTCGGCGTCGTCGAGCGAGACGGTGAGTTTAGACGAGCGCGGGGGACGGGCGCGGACGGCGAGGACGAGGATGGGAGTCGCGCGAGTCACGAGCGCGCGGCGAACGAGGGCGCGAGCGTCGAGGCGAGCGTCGGCGCGTGACGCAGACGGCTTTTGTGGAAAATATTCATTCATTTTTTTCGTTCCGGAGTCGTGTGTTCGCTCTCACGTGACTCGTTCGGAACCCGGTGATGTTAGATTGGTCCGTCAGAGATCTGGGCGCGGAAGGAGCATGGGGTGGACGCGGCATCCGGTGCGCTTCGCGCTCGCGGCGTCGCTCCTGCTGCTGCTCGCGGCGCCCCGCGCGTGCGACGCGGCGATCTCGCTGAAGGCGGCGGAGAACAAGCTTCGCGAGCAGGGTCTGCTCTTGCACGCCTCCGATTCGTCCGGGTCGCGTCGCGCGCGCGATGCCGACGCGGGTCCGTCGACGGCGACGGAACACCCTCCCCCCTCCCCCGCGGAGTTGAAGTTTCGCGCGGCGCGGGACGCGCTGGAAGGCTCGGCCGCGCGCTTCTCGCGGCGCAAGGCGCACGCCGTGCGCGCCCTGCGCGAGGTCCTGGCGCTCGAGCCGCGCCACCGCGAGGCGATGACGTGCCTCGGCCGCGCCTACCAGACGGGCGAGGGCGTCGAGCAGGACGACGCGGAGGCGCTGCGTCTGTTCCGCGAGGCCGCGGCTCTGGGTGACCCGGGCGCGCACGAGGAGCTCGGGTTCGCGCACAGCGTCGGGTGGGGCGGGGTGGAGCAGAGCACGGCGAAGGCTGTGCTTCACCAGTACTTCGCGGCGATGGGGGGCGCTCCTTTAGCGCAGATGGCCATGGGGTGGCGTCATCTGCGCGGCGCGGGCGTCCCCGAGAGCTGCCAGAGCGCGGTTCTGTACTACGACCCCCCCGCGTCGGCGGTGGCGGACAGCACGAATAAAAAAGGCGCGTCGTTCACCGGCGGCGGACCAAACGCCGCGAACGGCGCGAACGGCGCGATTCGACTCACCGCCGAGACCTCTACGGGGTTCGACGGCGCGGCGCGCCGCGACGCGGATGTCGCGCAGTACTACAAGTACTCCGCCGACATGGGCAACGCCGACGCGGCGAGCGCGGTGGGTCGGTTGCTGACGTTCGGCTCGCGGGGCGTCAAGCAGGACGCGCGAACCGCATACAAGTACTTCACGCAAGCCGCCGCCGCGGGCGACGCCGACGCGATGGCGCACTTGGGCCATATGTTTGCCAACGGGATTGGCGTGAACGAGCCGAGCAACGAAACCGCGTTGGCGTTATTCCGCGCCGCCGTCGACAAAGGGAACGCGCGCGCGGCGTACGGTTTGGGGTACATGCACCTCGGCGGGTTCGGTGTCGATCGCGACTTGCAGAAGGCGTTCGAGCACATCACGAACGCGGCGGAGGCGGGATCGCCCGAGGCGCAGTTCCACCTCGGGGCGCTCTACGCGCGGGGCGTCTTCGGGAAAGAGAACCCGAAAGAGGGAAACGCCGAAAAGGAAAGCGAAAACGGCGCCGTACAACCGGAAGACGAGCTCAAGACGACGAAAAACGCGTACGCGCGTCCTTCTAAACGCGACCACGCCAAGGCGTTCTACAACTTCAACCTCGCGGCCGCGCAGGGGCACGCCACGGCGACGTACAACCTCGCCATCATGCAGCTCAGCGGCTCGCTGGGGCTGCCGCAGACGTGCAAGGCGGCGGCGTTGCTTTTAAAAGGTTTAGCGGAACGGGGCGCGTGGACCGCGGGGGTCGAGGAGGCGCGCGGCGCGCTCGCCGCCGGGCGCAAGCGCGCTGGTTTGGTGAAGTACATGAAGGTGGCTGAGGCGGGCGTGGAGGTGGCGCAGGCGAACGCGGCGTTCGTGCTGGACCGCGCGGAGCCGTGGTACGAGGAGTCGACGGACGACGATGACGACGATGACGCGCGGATACGCCGCCGCGGTTTCGAAAACAAAGGGCGGTTCTCTTCGGTCCTCGGCGCGTCCACTTTTGGTTCGTCGGCGTCGGCGTCGGACCGCGAGCGGCGCGCGCTGCACTACCACAAGCTCGCCGCCGACCAGGGCAACGTGCTGAGTCTGCTGAAGATCGGGGACGCGTACTTCTACGGGCGCACGGGCGGGAAGGCGCCTTCGGATCGGTCCAAATTTTCCACGCGCGACGGCGAAAAGCGGAAAGTCTTGAACGCGTTGGACGAGCGGCGAAACGTCTCGGCGGCTGTGTATCTTCGCGCGACGCAGCGCCGGAGCGCGCAGGCGATGTTCAACCTGGGCGCCATGCACGAGCACGGGCTGGGTCTGCCGAAAGATCTGCACCTCGCGAAGCGGTACTACGACATGGCGCTGAGCACGGACCCGAAGGCGTACGTGCCCGTCAAGCTGGCGCTGTATAAGCTCCAGGCGCACGCGTGGCTTTTGGAAAAAAGCAAACAGTCGCGTTTCGCGGCGTTTTTAGTTCGCCTCGTCGCCGACGTCGTCGAGCTTGTATCGCCGAGCTCGAGCTTGAGCGCCGAGACACGAGTAGACGGGCGTTTTTTCTTTTTTTTCAGCGCGAACACGAATGAGGAACAGTCGATGGACGCGCCGAAACATGGAAGCGAGTACGACGTGATGGCACTCGCGGTGTTAACGACCGCGCTTTTGGTCGTGGTGGTCGCGCGGCTGTTTGTGGACGCGGGCGTGCTCCGGGTGGCGCGAGCCGAGGCAGTGCTTGACGGCGCGGAGGACGCGACTTCTTAGCCTCTGTGTCACAGAGTAGACATACTGAGTCATGGATGAGGCGCGAGTCATGAAATGACGACGCGAGGTGTTAGACGACACGCGAGAGACGCGAGAGACGAACCTTTGAATTTTGTGAAAGGATGACGTCGGCGGGTACCGGAAACGACGCGACGCGCGATTGACGACGCGCGACGCGCGCCGTCCGCGACTCGACTGGTTGCTTTTCCTCGCTCCTCGCTCAGATCTTGTCCTCGGCGCCTGTCCCGGCGGTCCTCGCGCCCAGAAACCTCTCGAGCTCGGGCGAGAACACCTCGTAGATGACGCACAGGGGCTTGTCGCCCGCCCAGAAGATGTAGTGCCTCGCCCAGAAGGGGCCCCGCACGTTCCACGCCGCCTCCAGTTTCGGCGCGTTTCCCAGGTAGACGCGGCGCACCTCTCGGTAGAGCTCCGTCTTTTTATCGCTGAGGTGGAACCAGACCGGCCGAGATGTGGCAAAGCCGGTGTCCGCGTCCACGATGCCGTACGCGATCGCGGCCTCCTCGGTCCACCAGCTCGAGGCGTACACCAGGGGCGACCCGGACGCGCCGTCGCAAAGGTCCACCTCGCGGTGCACCACTTTCGCCACGCGGGACGACGCGGCGGAGGTTCGAAACCCGTCCCTCGTCAGCACGTCCACGACGTCCGCCGGCACGGAGGGGTCCGCGGCGACGTCGCCGGGCCTCACGAGTCTCTGATCCAGCACGTCCACGCGCACCTTCGCGTCCGTCAGGAGCGTGAGGTGCCTGGTGACCGAGCCGTCCGAGAGGAGCATCACGCGCCACGGAGGCGCCACTAGCGGAGCCACCGCGCCGCGGCGCATCGCCGAGGCCTCGTCGAACTCCGCCGCGGTTTCCACGAGCGCGGGCCAGCGCGAACGCGTGTCGCGAGGAGACGTATCGTGAGGCACCGTGTCACGAGCGGCGTCCGCTCGCTCCAGCGCGAGGGCGCGGTACAGGGGGACGTCGTCCTCCGAGGAGACGTCGGAGTCTTCCGGTTGGAAAAAGACCTCTTCCGCCTCGTCGAACCGAGAGAGGGGCTCGTCGGGGACGACCGGGGGGGCGTTTTTCTCGTCGGAGCGGAACGCGCGCCTCGGCGCGTCCGCGCGGGCGCCGTCCGTCGCGACGGGGGAGCCGCGGAACGACCGGCGGGACGAGTGGTGTCGAGGAGTCTCGTCGCCGGCGCGCTCGTCGTCCCCGCGTCGCGCGGCGTCGCCGTTCCTCAAACCCCCGTTCTTGAGCACGGCGCGCGCGCCACCCGCCGCGCCCCGCCCCCGCTGCGCGCGACGGTTCGCGACCCTTCGCTGGAGCGCCGGCGGCGCGCGCGGCGCGGCGGTGAGTGTTAGCATCGAGAGGAGGGCGGCGTCGCCGAGGCGTCTCGCGGAGGTGGCCGGGCGCGCGTGCGCGTGGGCGGCTGCGGTTGTGAGCGCCCGTCGGTTCTCGCGAAGGACGTGGGAGCAGGAGCGGCGGGCGTCCAACCTTCGTCACGGGACCCGCCGACGGTGACGCGACGCGACGCGCGACCGCGAGCCTCTCGTTGCCGTCGTTCGCGTCGTCCCGTGCGGCTCGCTCGCGGCTCGTCCGAGAGCGTCCTCTCGGACGCCTCGGTCGACGCCTTTTTGCGCTCTCCGAGGAAAAACGCCCCAGGGGGTTTTCACGAAAACGCCCCACGAGAATTGCAAAGTGTCTGCAAGTCTGTCGTCACTGTCGTCGAACACCGAATATTTGCCGGTCGGCAAATATTTTCCGTCCCCGCGCTCGCGGGCACTCTCCCATGCGTCGCGCGGGTCGCGCCCCCGCCCGGGGGGACCCCCCCGGCAGCGACGAAGCGGGTCCCGGCCCCGCTTCCTCGTTGTCGAGCGACGCGCCCGACCCGTGGTGGTACCCCGGCAAGATCGAGTGGACCGCGCACCCGAACCGCCGCATCTCGTACGGCGGTTTCCACGGCGAGCGCGACGAGTTCGTTGATGTCATGGTGGGCGTGCTTCGAGACGCCGGGTTGTTCCGCTCGAGCCAGATGCCCCGCCTGGACGAGCCCGCGGCGGAGGCTTTTTTCGACCGCGTCTTCGAGGCCTTCAAGCCCGTGCCGTACCACTGCGCGTTCCGGGGCCAGGAGACCGCCGCGGCCGCGCACGCGCTGCTTCGGCAGATGCGCGCGAGGCGCCACGGCCCCATCGACGACATCGAGTGCCTGGCGACGCTCGTCGCGGCGTGCGCGGGGTCCCTCGGGCACCTCGGTCTGTCCGACCAGCACTTACAGTACACGAACCACGCGCTGTGCGGTCTGTACCCGGGCGAAACCAACGTCGTGGAGCTGTACAGCGCGCACATACTTCAGCATTTCCTGACCGATCAGACGGTGGGCCTCGCGCCGAGGGTCTCGGATGACCCCGCGACGCGCGACGCGTTCGCGCGCCTCGTCGAGCGCCTCGTGCTGGACCGCGACCCGGAGACGCGGAACGTCGTCGCGCGCGCCTTCTACGGCACGGTCGAGCGCCTGAGAGCCGAAGCCGGTCATCCGAGCACGAACCGAACGCGAACGCGATCGAACGCGATCGCCGCCGGGTCCTCTCGGCTCGCGCGGTATTCGGGAGACACGACGGGACTCGAGTCGAGCCTAAACGACGAGAGCTTTGAGGACGAGAGTCTTGTCGACGGACACGTCTCGCGCCCGCCGCTCCCGCCCGGCGCGGCGCTCTCCGCGCGCGACAAGTTGGCGGCTCTGCGAGCGGTGATCCTGTGCGCGGAGGCTTCCGCGGCGGCCATGCCCGTGGCGCGCGCGGATTTCTGGGGGCACAGGGAGCTCATGGAGCGCGCGCGCGAGTGCGAGGCGCGCGCCGCCTTCGACTCCAACGCGGGCGTCGCGGGTACCCATCGCGGCGCCGCGCGGAGGAGACGCGCGATGCTGCGCTCGCTTCGCGACAGACACTCCCAGCGGCAGGTGGACGAGTTGGCGCGCACGACGATCCCCACGTTCGAGGCGCTCGGCGCTTTCTGCGACGGCGCGTTCGCGGGCGCCGTGCTGCGCCAGGCGCGCGCCAATTTATTGGCGTGGCGCGAGCGTCTGGCGACGGCGCGCGAGGCGCGCGTGGCTGTTGAGCGTAAGCACAGGTGCTCCTTGGCGTACATCGACGCGGTGGGCGGTTTCGGGATGATCGCCACGTACGCCGTGTCTCGTCAGAGCGTGCTTCGGGACAAGATCCAGTACATGAAGGGCGTCGGACGCGGGTTGTCTTCGGACGCCAGCGTCCAGGCGTCTCTGTCTTTAGCGGTGGCTCAGTACGAGACGGTGCGCGGCACGATAGCGGTGTTCGCCGCCGTCTGCGCCGGTTCGATCATAGCGTGCCTAGCGCTGGCGACGCCGCACGCCAAGCGGCGCGTCCCGGAGCACGTTCGCGAGCGTTTCCTGTACCTGGTGTGCCTCGTGCAGATCTCGGCGCGGTTCTTCTTCACGCACCACAGGTTCACGCTGAACTCCACCGTGCGAAGCGTCGAGCGCGCGACGGGCGCTTCTTTCGCCGGGCATCTGGGCGAGGAGTCGATGTTCCGCCGGCGGCCCGTCATCAGCGACGCCTGGGCGCGAACCGTGCACGGCCCGGTGGTTGTGCCGTGCGTCACGTCGCTGTTGTGCTACTTCGTCATTACGCGTATGAGCCCGCGCACACACTTGTTGTTCCACGCGCTCGCCGTCCTCGTGCGCTTCGAGCAGGACGAGAGCATGACGCGCGGGGACGACACGTACGTGTACTTGACGCCGGCGCACGCCTCGGTCGTCGCGAGGAATTGGAGGGTGTGGCGCGCGGTGGCGGCGTTCATCGTCGTCGTGTGCGCGGTGGACTGGCAACACGCGAGGCAGATCTTCCCGGGGGCGCTCCGGAGACGCGTCGCGTCCGCGCTGTTCCCGGGGCGCGAGCCGTCGGCGGACCCGCGGGGGTGGGAGACCGTCTCGAGGACGGGACGCAGGGTCGGCGTGTTCTCCAGCGTGCTCTGCCTCAAGAACCAGGATTTGTGAAAAGAATTTTCACACCACCGGAGCGCGCGCGCGCCGCGTTGGTCGTCGTTAGATGTAAGTACTATGTACAAGTATTCATATCATAGAAAGTACAGGATGCGTATTACCGAAGGTATGTAGCTAGGTGTATTAGGGTACGATGTCGATGACCTTCCAGCGCGGCGAGAGCCTCAGAGGTCCCCGAGTTTTCCCGTCGCGGACAGCGCGAGCCACGCGACGCCGATGGCGATGGCGGCGGCGCCCGCGAAGAGGTTCAGGCCCATCGCGACGCGCACGGGCGCGTCAGAGACTCGCGCCGCGGGGTCCCGGTCCCGCGTCGGCGCCGCCGCCGCCACCGCCGCGGCGGCGGCGGCGACGAGGCCGAAGGCTCCCGCGAACGCGCCCATGCTCGCGGTGGACGTGATGAAGAACGCCACCAGGTACGCGGACGCTTTCGCGGAGTCGTCCAGCACCACGGCGGGTAAGACGGAAAGGATCCCGCTCGGGCTCGCGACGCCGTGCGAGAAACCGATGGCGAAGGACCAACGCGATTTCGCTTTCGCTTCATCGCTCACGGAAGGCTCTGTTTTGTCTTGGTTTTGTGTTTCGTCTTCGGCGTTCACGGCGTTCACGTCTTCCGAAGAGACGCCGAGCTCGACGTCCAACGCGTCATTTTCTTCCATCCGAGCCTCGCGGTGCACGTGCGGGAGGTCGAGGTCGTGCGCGTGCGCGTGCGCGGCGCTTCCCGGTTGAACCGCCAGAGGGGCGAAATTAGACGACATCCTTTGTTTTGCCGTCTGATCGTGATCAAACGCCGTCTGTTTTGTGTCGGAGACGGACCCTTTCAAACCTCGCGCGGAGCTGGACCGCGCCTCGAGGTCCATCCGCCGCCCTTCGGCGTGCGGTTGTAAGTCCGCGGCGGCGTTGGCGAGCGCGTCGTTTAGGTGCGCGCGCTCCAGCGCGCGCCTCCGCCGCCACGCGCGCAGCTGTGCCAGCGCCAGCACGCCCAGGAGCACCATGGAGGCGCCGACCACCTTGTCGGTGACGTCGCCGACGCCGTCCAGCGAGACGGCGCCCTTTGCGGAGAAAAACGCCAAACACACCAGCGCTAAGCCGGCGGCGTGCCCCAGGCCCCACCGGACGCCCAGCGCGGTGGACTTCAGGAACGTCTGTGTCGCGAAGTGTGTTTTCTTTTTCGTGTCAACGGGCGCCGAGCCCGAGGGTCGCAGATCGGACTCGCCGGGCGCGGCGACGACCGCGAGCGCGCACAGGTGGTCCGCGCCCATCAGCACGTGCAG
>Ga0181600_10004525_pt1 | contig 10534 bp, 9 predicted proteins | sample 041ome_2_FD_132982 | JGI IMG/M metagenome (GOLD analysis project Ga0181600, IMG submission 132982) | Coastal salt marsh microbial communities from the Groves Creek Marsh, Skidaway Island, Georgia - 041406US metaG (megahit assembly) | ecosystem: Environmental > Aquatic > Marine > Intertidal zone... | reverse complement strand
TGTGGGGTTGGACGGAGAATTAAAAATCAGCCATTTTGTTTTTGGCGTGATCGCCGCTTCTAAAACATCCGCTTGCAATTTAAACCCATGTTCAGCGGTCGCCTCGACAATCACAGGCGTTCCGCCGGCGAGGTTAACAATATCGGGATAGCTCACCCAATAAGGAGCCGGAATGATGACTTCATCGCCTGGATTCAGCGTCGCCATCATCGCGTTATAAATAATCGGTTTGCCGCCGGGGGCGACATAGCACTGCTCAGGCGCATAGGTCAGATTATTCTCGCGAGCGAATTTCGCGGCGATCGCCTTTTTCAACTCGGGGATGCCCGTTACATCCGTATATTTCGTCTCCCCTCGACGGATCGCGTCAATGGCTGCCTCTTTTATATTTTCAGGCGTATCGAAGTCGGGTTCGCCCGCTCCTAAGCCAATCACATCGCGCCCTTCCGCCTTCAACTGACGGGCTTTTTGGGTCACGGCGATGGTGGCAGAGGGTTGAACGCGTGAAAGACTATCGGCGATGAACGACATGCTTACTCCTATGGTTAGAAAGCCGTCGCAACATATCCCGAGCGCAGATACGATTCAACCGCCGAGATGCAGCTTGGATCGATTTGTTGCCCTCACATTTTGGACAAGAGACAAAGCGCGTCGCTGGACTAGCGATCGCTCGGCCGCTGTGGTTTACTGGCGCTTCCATGGTCATTCCAAATGAGTTTTAAATGGCGTCTCCCCTAGCCTCCCCCTTACCGCCGATCGATGAGCCCGGCCTGACAAAGGCCCAATTGGCTGCTTTTGTTCCGCAAAAGACGGCGCTCCATGATAAGCTCGAAGGCGGCATTGATTTCGATTTTCAAGCGCCGTTTGAGCCGAATGGCGATCAGCCCACTGCTATTCGAGAGTTAATTGGCGGCTTGGCGGCGCAAGAGCGCAATCAAGTTCTGCTGGGCGTGACGGGCTCAGGCAAAACCTTCACAATGGCAAAGGTCATCGCCCAAACCGGCCGCCCTGCCCTAATATTGGCACCCAACAAAACCCTGGCCGCCCAGCTTTATGGCGAATTTAAAGGTTTTTTTCCGAATAACGCCGTCGAGTATTTTGTCTCCTATTACGACTATTATCAGCCTGAAGCCTATGTGCCACGCACCGATACCTATATCGAAAAAGAGAGCAATATTAACGAGCAAATTGACCGCATGCGACATGCCGCAACACGCGCCTTGCTCGAACGCGACGATGTCATCATCGTCGCCTCCGTATCCTGTATTTATGGTATCGGCTCGGTCGAGAGCTATTCGGCCATGACCTTTGAAATGAAGCGCGGCAATAGCTATCCGCGCCAGCAACTGCTTGCTGATTTAGTGGCGTTGCAATATCGCCGAAATGATCTGGGCTTTGCCCGAGGCGATTTTCGGGTGCGGGGCGATACGATTGAGCTGTTTCCAGCCCACTATGCAGACCGAGCTTGGCGCATTGAATTATTCGGAGACGAAATTGATAGACTGTCCGAAATTGACCCCCTGACAGGAGAAAAAAAGGCGGCGCTCGATCGCCTTCGCGTCTATGCCAATTCGCACTACGTCATTCCTGGCCCAACAGTCAAGCAAGCCGTGAACCAAATACGCACAGACCTCACCGCACGGCTCGAGCAGTTCGAAGCAGCGGGTCGATTACTCGAGGCACAACGGCTCGAGCAAAGAACGCTATATGATATCGAAATGCTGGAAGCGACCGGTAGTTGTGCGGGCATTGAGAACTATTCGCGCTATCTGACAGGACGCAAGGCTGGCGAACCGCCGCCCACACTTTTTGAATATTTACCAGATAATGCGATCGTGTTCGTCGATGAGAGCCATGTCAGCGTTCCTCAACTCGGCGGCATGTTTCGCGGCGACTTTCGTCGCAAATCGGTTTTGGCGGAACATGGTTTCCGGCTGCCGAGCTGTGTCGATAATCGACCTTTACGGTTTGAGGAATGGGACCTGATGCGCCCGCAAACTGTTTTTGTCTCGGCGACACCAGGGCCTTGGGAGATGGAGGCGGCCGATGGCGTGTTTGTCGAGCAAGTTATTCGGCCAACAGGGCTGATCGACCCTGAATGCGAGATCCGGCCCGCCCGAAATCAAGTCGATGATTTATTGAGCGAATGCCATGAGATCATTAAACGCAATCATCGCATATTGGTTACAACTCTCACCAAGAAAATGGCCGAAGACCTGACAGATTACATGCATGAGCAGGGCTTGCGCGTGCGCTATATGCATTCAGATATTGATACGCTCGAGCGCATCGAGATCGTTCGCGATTTGCGCTTGGGTGTTTTTGATATTTTGATTGGCATTAACTTACTACGCGAAGGGCTCGACATTCCGGAATGCGCGCTGGTGGCAATTCTCGATGCCGATAAGGAAGGCTTTTTGCGCTCGGAAACGTCTTTGATCCAGACCATTGGTCGGGCCGCCCGAAATGTCGAAGGCCGGGTCATTCTTTACGCCGATAAAATTACCGGCTCCATGGAGCGCGCATTAAGTGAAACCGAGAGGCGGCGGCAACGGCAGCTCGCCTATAATGAAGCCCATGGCATTGTTCCGACCGGTATTAAAAAGGGCGTCAACGACATCATTGAGGGAATGGCCGCGCCCATGGCTAGCCTCGCCAATGAACCTTATCGGGTTTTGGAGGGCATGGCGGAAGACGGGCGTCCTCTCATTGGAGATAATTTGCGGGCGCATATTGATATGCTCGATAAACAAATGCGCGACGCAGCGGCAGATCTTGAATTTGAGACCGCCGCCCGGCTCCGCGATGAAATTCGACGCTTACAGGAAACAGAGCTAATTGTCGCCGATAACCCCTATGCCCGCCAAAGCGATATTGACGACCAACGAAATGACACGCAGCGCGCTAACCCACGCAAGAAAAAAGCGCGCCCAAGCTCCCGACGCACCAGCCGCCCCTAACCCCATCCAACACGAAATCATCAGCCGCGCCTCTGAAATGCGGCCCCGCATCACAGGCCGGCATCACAGGCCGGCATCACAGGCCCGCATCGCCGAAAGCGCAAAATCATTTGCTCGCACGTTCACTTCTGCTACACACTAGCCATGACCGGATCATCGCCTAAAGCCGCCTTAATCACAGGTGCCAGCAAGCGCATCGGCCGAGCCCTCGCTTTGGGACTGGCTGATGATGGCTGGCACATTGGCATCCACTATCATCAGTCCACCGAAGATGCGGAAGCGCTGGCGACCGAGATCGCGGCGCGCGGCGGCCGCGCGGCTCTCTTGCAGGCCGATCTCAGCCAAATTCAAGAAGTTGGAAACTTGGTGGCGCGATGCAAAGAACATTTGGGCCCTCTTGGTCTTTTAATTAACAATGCCTCGCTTTTTGAACGCGATACCGTTGGAACAGTCAGCCCCTCCTCATGGGAAGCCCATCTCACAACAAATTTGCAGGCGCCTGCTTTTTTGATGCAAGACTTCGCACATCAAGCTGAAGCAGGGGACGCGATTATCAATATTATCGATCAGCGTATTTGGCGGCTGAACCCCGACTTTATCAGCTATACCGTGTCCAAGACCGGCTTGTGGACGCTCACACAAACTTTTGCCCAAGCGCTGGCTGACAAGCAGATCCGCGTCAATGCGATTGGCCCCGGCCCTACTTTGCCTAATCCACGCCAGTCGATTGCTGATTTCGAGAAACAGGCTTCATTGGTTCCCTTGTCTTACGGCGCGCAGCCGGACGACATTGTTCACGCCGCCCGCTTCATTCTCTCGGCGCCCGCTATGACAGGGCAAATGATTGCCCTCGATGGCGGGCAACATCTAGCCTGGAAAACGCCTGACATTGTTGAGATCAATGAGTAAGCACGGTCGATGAAAAGAGAGATAGAGACGTGAATCAATTACGAACAGATGTGGTTAATTATGCGAGCGCCCAGCGCGGGCTTCGGCATATTTTCATTCGAGATTTACAGCTCAGCGCTCGGATTGGAATTCACGCCCACGAAAAAGCCTCGCCGCAAAACATTGTGATTAATGTCGACGTGGCTGTTCAAGAAACCGATCAAACCGTCACACATATTGCCCACACGGTCTGCTACGAACAGCTGACTTTGCGCATCCAAGATCGCCTTGCCCAAGGCCATATTGACCTGGTTGAAACCTTGGCTGAGCAAATCGCCGAAGACATTCTGGAAGATCCGCGCATTTTAATGGCGCGGGTTCGGATTGAAAAACCAGACGCAATCGCAGCAGCGGCAGGGGTTGGCGTCGAAATCGAACGCCGGCAATTGGTTTCTCAAGCACCTCAATAGCTGTATTTTTGGCCGAAAACCGCGTCTCAGCCGCCCCCACCCCCTTATAACGTATTGTTTTTTAAGTATATTTTGCCTCAGCTGGCGAAAGACCATGAAGCGTAGTTGTGCACAGGGCGCCCGCCAAAATTTTACATTTTTGTAAAGCGTCAAAAATACCGGTAAAAAAAAATTTTAAAGGATCTTGATTTTAAATTATATAATATAATCAATTATTTAATAAATATGCTTAAATTTTGTGCAAAGCGGTCGACTAGATTAGAAATCAATAACTTGCCCCGAGGACAGGTTTTTTTTTCACAAACTTATCCACAGCACTGGTGAAGATTTTTTGGTACATTGGTGGCCACGTAAAGTTCAGCACGAAGGAGGCGAATAACTGCCGTGACCGAGCACCGCTCACATGACCCCGATTTCAATGAGGTGGACGATCCTGCGTCCCCTTCTGCGAGCCTGGTCGGTCATGCTTTGATCGCGAGTAAGGTCAAAACATTGCCAGCGGCGCCGGGCGTCTACCGCATGTATGGCGCCAATGAAGAAGTGTTATACGTTGGTAAGGCCAAAAATCTTCGTAATCGCGTGACCGCTTACACGCGCCCCACGGGCCACAGTAACCGTATTTTACAAATGATTAATCAAACCCGGGCGATGGAGTTCACCCGCACGACCACTGAAACCGACGCTTTGCTGTTAGAAGCCAATTTAATCAAACAACTTAAGCCCGCCTTTAATATTCTCCTACGAGACGATAAGTCGTTCCCGTATATTTTGCTTGCGGACGATCATGCCATTCCGCAACTCACCAAACATCGCGGCCGCCACCGCCGTCCCGGAAAATATTTTGGTCCCTTTGCATCGGCGTCAGCGGTTAACCGAGCGATGAAAACCTTACAGCGCGCTTTCCTGTTGCGCTCATGCTCTGATTCCGTCTTGAGCAATCGCCAGCGCCCGTGCCTCTTACACCAAATCAAACGATGCAGTGCGCCATGCACGCACGAAATTAGTGCAGAAGCCTATACCCAACTGGTCGACGATGCGCGCGCATTTCTCGACGGAAAATCTCGCAGCCTACAAGAGAGGCTACAGCAAAATATGGAGGAGGCCAGCGCATCCCTGAATTTTGAAAAAGCCGCCATTGCCCGCGACCGGATTCGAGCTCTGAACTATATCCAAACTGAAAATAATATTCAGTCGGAAAGCGTTGCCGATGCGGATGTGCTGGCGATTGCAAAAGAGGGGGGCCAATGTTGCATCCAAGTCTTCTTTTTTCGCGCCTATCAAAATTTGGGCAATCGATCCTTTTTTCCAAGACACAGCAGCGATGCCGAGCCGGCCGACGTACTCGAGGCCTTTATGGGGCAATTTTATAACGATCGTACGGTGCCCCAGCACATTTTTCTCAATATCGACATTCCCAATCGGGCGCTTCTTGCCGAGGCCTTGAGTTCAAAAAACAATGCACGCATATCGATTTCCATCCCTCAACGTGGCGCCAAAGCGCAATTGCGCGAACATGCAGAAAAAAATGCGCGCGAGGGGATAGCGCGTCATCTTGCTGAAACGGCGAGCCAACGTGCGGTGCTTGAGGGGGTTGCGGAAACCTTTCAGCTCCCCCGCCCACCCGAACGAATTGAGATTTACGACAATAGCCACCTACAAGGCACCCACCAAATTGGCGGCATGGTGGTTGCGGGTGCCGAAGGCTTCATCAAAAATCAGTATCGAAAATTCAACATTGGCGCAGATGAGGTCGAGCCCGGTGATGATTACGGCATGATGCGTATCATGCTGACCCGTCGGTTTTCGCGGCTTCTGAAAGAGATGGATCTCGACCCCAGCAAACGGCCCGATCTCGTTCTCATTGATGGCGGACGTGGACAATTAAGTGCGGCGCATGAGGTGTTGGTGGCTTTATCTTTAACTGATATTCCCTTAGTGGCGATTGCCAAGGGCCCCGACCGCAATGCGGGGCGCGAACAATTTTTTAGGGTCGGACACCCCTCTTTCTTGCTGCCCCACAACTCGCCCGTTTTATACTATCTCCAGCGCTTGCGCGATGAAGCGCACCGTTTTGCCATTGGCAGCCATCGGGCGAAGCGCCGCCAAGCCATGCACAGCTCAAATCTCGATTCTATTCCGGGGATTGGCGGGCAGCGTAAAAAAGCCCTGCTCTTTCATTTTGGATCCGCCAAAGCCGTTGGTCAGGCCGCTATTCACGATTTAGAAAAAGTCGAGGGAATTAGTGCACGAATCGCCCAACGAATATATGATCACTTTCACGGGAACGCCGATTAAGGGCGGCCCCGTTGTCAGACTGTGAGGGGTGCTGAACATGGCCAATTCTATTCCAAATATGATCACGCTTTTTAGGATCGCGCTCATCCCAGCGCTTTACCTTTGTCATTGGGTACCTGGAAATTTTGGGGATTGGGCGGCTGTCACCATTTTCACGATTGCCGGCATTTCTGACTTTTTCGATGGCTATTTAGCGCGACGTCTGAACCAGCAATCGACGCTCGGACGGATGCTGGATCCGATTGCCGACAAGCTGATGGTGGGCACCGCTTTATTGATATTAGTGGCCGACCAATCCATTGCCGGCATTCATGTGGTCGCGGCCATTATCATTTTATGTCGCGAACTTTTGGTCTCTGGTCTTCGCGAGTTTTTAATGGAGTCGCGCGTCGCGCTCCCTGTAACAGGTTTAGCCAAGCTCAAGACGGTGATCCAGATGGTGGCCATTGGCTTTTTGCTCTCCGTCCCCGCCGGAATCGGTGTGTTGGCGCTCGCCTGGGAAATTGGACTGGCGTTGCTGTGGATTGCCGCCCTCATGACCTTATGGACAGGCTATGCCTATCTTCAAATCAGCATTAACCACGTGACCGACGACAATGCCTAACGGCCTATTGAACGCCGAGTTTTTTCTGTAGCTGCGTGCTCGATGTTGTGTATTGGAAGGTCAATTTCTGATCCGGATGCACGCGCTTAAAAGCATCATGGGCCATCAGCGCAGCTTCATGGAAGCCGCTCAAGATGAGCTTCAACTTGCCAGGATACGTGTTGATATCGCCAATTGCATAAATGCCGTCTTGATCAGTGGCAAAGCGTGCGGTGTCGACTGAAATTAAATTTTCGGTCAAGTTGAGGCCCCAATCCGCGATCGGACCCAATTTCATTGTGAGCCCAAAAAACGGCAAAAATGAAGAGCAGGTGAGGTCCACCATTTCGCCCTCTTTGGTTTTCAGCCGCGCCCCCGCGAGTTCACCGTGATCGCCCAATAATTCGGTAATTTGTCCGATGTGTAAATTAACGTCTCCCGCAGCAACAAGCGCGCGCATTTTATTAACGCTATCAGGCGCTGCCCGAAACTCGTCGCGGCGATGCACCAAAGTCATCGAGCGCGCAATAGGCTGCAGATTGAGCACCCAATCCAGCGCCGAGTCGCCACCGCCCGAGATAAGAATATCTTGATCTCGGAACGCCTCCATTTTGCGCACCGCATAGTGCACGCCTGTGCCATTCGAGGACTGGCTTTGCTCATATTCTTCAATGCCAGGAATCGGCGGTTTTTTCGGTTGGAAACTGCCGCCGCCGGCCGCAATCACGACCACCTTTGCGCGAAAAACATCATTCTCGTCTGTGGTGACTTCCCATACATGATCATCAATTTTTTGCACAGATGTGACCATGCGATTGAAATGAAAAACGGGATTAAACGGCGCCGCCTGTTCCATCAGCTGGTCGACCAAGGCTTGTCCACTGACTTCGGGCATGCCTGGAATATCGTAAATCGGCTTCTCAGGATACAGTTCCGCACATTGCCCGCCGGGGCGATCAAGAATATCGATCAGATGCGCTTTCATATCGAGCAAGCCCAGTTCAAACACGGCAAACAACCCAACAGGGCCGGCGCCTATAATCACTACATCGGTTTCGGTGATCGTCGATGACATTTTTTGCTCGCTCTCTTCTTAACGTCTGAATTTTTTAATTGTACTATAATTAAATGTAGATTAAATAGTTTTACACATTTGACTTGTGCTTATAGCACCCTATATAAAAAGACAAGAGCTTTTTGAAGAAATGGATGGGGCGAGGTCTACAAACTCCGCCAATGCCCGCTAACACAGTGAGAGACATTCACATGCCGAACCGCCCGCGCGTTGCCTTACCCTGTCCCGAAATGGCATCCATTCGTGAAGACATTGATGCGCTTGATTCACAAATCGTCGCATTATTGGCGCAACGTCAGCAGCTCGTGCATCAAGCGGGGCTCGTTAAGCCGTCACGCGACGACATTATCGATCATGACCGGATCGAAGAAGTCGTCGCCCATGTTATTGAATTGGCTGAAAAGCATGGCCTGTCACGCAACATAGCAGAGCCCTTGTGGCGTCGGCTCATCGAGCTCAGCATTGACTATGAATTCAAGGTTTACGACGCGCGACCCTAAAATTGTTTTTCAGGCAAGTCGACGACCAGGCCATCGAGCGCATCTGAAACTTTGATCTGGCAGGACAGACGGCTTGTCTCGCGAACGTCAAAGGCGAAGTCCAGCATATCTTCTTCCATTTGCTCGGGCTTCCCAACTTTATCCGACCACTCAGGGCGCACATATACGTGGCACGTTGCACATGCACATGCTCCACCACAATCTGCATCAATACCTGGAACAGAGTTTTTAATCGCCACTTCCATGACGGTCATGCCCACTTCCCCCTCATGGGAATGTTCTGTACCATTATGCTCAACATAGGTAATCTTTGCCATGCACAGCTCCATCTCTATCAATTTGTAGGCTCACTATACGCAAAAAACGATTTCCGGCAACCCAGCATGATCGAGCATCCTGTGCTAAAATGACGCTTCGTGTTTGCCCCTAATAAGTTTCGACCCTCCTGCTTAAACAGGTGCTTAAACCACTCCTTAAAACAACACTGAAACCTGTGCTTAAACCTTCTGGACCCAACACATATGCGCGACGTCACCATTTGTACCCATGCTTGGCCCCTCAAAGCCCCCTTTCGAATTTCGCGCGGGGTTAAAACCCAAGCAGAGACCATTAGCGTCACCATAACGGAAAAGGGGTTCACCGGCCGCGGCGAGTGCGTTCCTTATGCCCGATATGGAGAGAGCATCGAGACCGTCTCAGCCAGTATCGAACAATTGATACCAATGATCAAAAATGGGCTCGATCGCGACGCGCTTCAATCCGCGCTCTACCCCGGGGCCGCGCGCAATGCCATTGATTGCGCCTTATGGGACCTCACATGCAAACAAGAAGGCAAGTCCATTTATGATCTCCTGAGCATGACACCGCCCAAGCCTTTACTTACCGCTGTGACCCTCTCTCTTGATACGGCCGGCAAAATGGCGCAAGCCGCACGCCAGCTCGCGCATCATCCGCTTATTAAAGTGAAATGTGGTGCGCCAGAGGGTCTCGCGGCCGATATTGATCGGCTCGAGGCCATTCGCGCCGTTTTACCCGAGCACCGATTGATCATTGATGCCAATGAGGCCTGGTCCGCCAAGGAATTACGGATCCATGCGGCGGCCTTGCACGCTCTGGCCCCTGAACTGATTGAGCAGCCCCTCGCTTCGTCTTTAGATGCTGAATTAGAGGATATCGATTTACCTTTTTGTGCCGATGAAAGCTTGCATGATCGCCATGACCTGGCCAGCCTCAATGCAGCTTATCGATGGATTAATATTAAGCTCGACAAAGCTGGTGGTCTGACTGAAGCCCTAGCCATGGTGGAACTTGCGCAGCAGGCCCAACTTAAAATTATGGTGGGGTGCATGGTGGCCAGCTCGCTTGCCATGGCTCCCGCCTGCATTCTGGCGCAACATGCAGATCTCGTTGATCTTGACGGGTCGCTGTTGCTCGCCGAGGATGTGTCGCCTGAACTGACGATTGACAACAGCCTCATAGCGCCGGTCCCATCCGGTTTATGGGGCTAGTCTATTGCTCGACAGATTACCCGTCGGATCAAAAGGAGTGAATCATGTGGCCAGAAGAGAAATATATTGAGCTTCCCGATCTCACCATGGCCTATTGGGAGGCCGGAACCCCAAACCCATCGCGACCTTCAATTATTCTGTGCCACGGTTTTCCAGAAATTGCCTATAGCTGGCGATATATTTTGCCAGAAATTGCGGCGGCGGGCTTTCATGTGATTGCACCAGACCAGCGCGGTTTCGGGAAAACAGGCCGAC
>Ga0181600_10004524_pt1 | contig 10534 bp, 3 predicted proteins | sample 041ome_2_FD_132982 | JGI IMG/M metagenome (GOLD analysis project Ga0181600, IMG submission 132982) | Coastal salt marsh microbial communities from the Groves Creek Marsh, Skidaway Island, Georgia - 041406US metaG (megahit assembly) | ecosystem: Environmental > Aquatic > Marine > Intertidal zone... | reverse complement strand
ATCGCGGCGAATGGCGCTCCGTTCACGCGCGTCGTTGTGATGAAAGCCGCTTCAAAAAGCGTCGCCCAAAAAAAACACCGGTCGTCGCTCGGCTTGCGGGTTGCGGGTGTTTTTAAATCAGCTAGACTACCAAAAAGCGCGGGACAACCACACCGACTCCACAGCCGGGCGCGCGACGGAGGATCAGCTTCACCCCGCGGAGGAGAGGCGTGCGCTGCCAGTGGCAGGAGCGATAACGCGTACTCCCGAGGCGACCGCGGGAACCTCAGCCAGAGTCGTCACGAACGAGATGCGACACGCGTGATTGTGATTCCTGTGTCAAGGTGCCGAGCGAGATCCGCACAACAAACGCGCGGTATGGCGGACGCAGACCCCGCGGAGGTGGCGGCCGAGGACCCGAACCCCACGGTCTCGCTGCTCTCCGCGCGGTCGCTCGAGACGGACGGGGACTCGGAGGACGACGCCGACTTCGATCCCGTGAAATCCGGGGACGAAGCGTCGTCAGACGACGACGACGACGACGGTTCGGGGGATGACGACGAGGACGACGCCTCCGGCGCGGATGACGCATCCGACGACGACGAAGTCGCGCGAGCGGTTAAGGCGTCCTTCCTCCGGAGTTTCGGCGAACCCGACGAACGAATCGATGATGATCGCATCGCCGAGGCGGCGGCGACGACCGTCCCCGGCGACGCCGCCGCGGACGACGACGCCTTGCCGCTCGGGGACGCGGAGATGGAGCGGCTTTTCGACACGGACGAGTCGGACACCGACGACGACGATTCCGACGACGACGAAGAGGACATCTCGTTGGTTCCCGAGGACTCCAACGTGTTGAACGCCAGCACGGGTTTGCTCGTTCCCGGGTCGGAGTATTCCCCGAGCGCGAGCGTCTCCGCGGTGACTCGCCCGCCATACGAGAAAAACAAAAACGCGAGGCGCGCGGAGGTCTCGCCGGCGGCGTCCATACCGAGGGAGCTGTTCCTGTACTCGCCTTCGCTCAAAAGAAAAGCGCGAGAACAAGAGGAAGCCCTATTAGAGGCGCGATCGAAAAAGACCAAGCCGACAGCAGACGCGGCGTCCCCCGCGACGCGCGCGGGGGCTAGACGCGCGCTCGAGTTCGACGCCGCGGCGAGTCGAGGACCGGAGGCGAAGGAGAGCGGCGGAGAGGATGGAACAAATCTCCGGGGGGCGTCAGACGAAAAAGACGCGGGGCGAAAAACGCTTCCCAAGCCGTACATCGGGTCGCTGGAGGATTCCGACGACGAGTCCGAGAACCGCGGCGTGGCACGACGCACGCGCGCGCACATTTCGCTCGCGGACATAGACCTGGACTACATCGAGAGCATGATGCCGCTCCCCGACGAAGGCGACATGGGGTTCCAGTTCCACGACGACGACGAGGAGTACGCGAACTTCCTGTCCGCCATAAACCTGGACTTCGAGGTGGGCGGGGACGCGGCGGGCGGCGGCGAAACGAACGCGCGGCGGCCGCCGGCGACGCTCCGCGACGACGACGACGACGAGTCGGACGACGACGATTACGCGAACGTCGACCCGAAAGCCGCGCGCGTCGAGCGGCGCGCGCGGCGGTACCAGGCGGCGAACGCGCCCATCCTGGCGGCGGCGGCGGACCTGCCCGACCCCCAGAAGCGCCGCACGAAACGCAAGGAGTACACGTACCGGTACCGGTCGAAACTGGACCGACCGGAGTACAAAGAGCGACCGGTGTGGTCCACGGTGGTGACTCGCAACGCGCGGCTCAGGGCGGCGGCGGCGGCGGCGGCGGCGGCGGCGGCGGCGGCGGCGGCGAAAAACGGAACCGCGCCGGGGGCCGCCGGACCCGGCGCGGCGGCGGGACCGGCGGCGCTCGCCGGCCCCGCGCTTCCCAAAGCCGAGTTCACGCGCGCGCAGATCGGCGCGCTGCACGCGATGATCAGCGACCACGTGCAGTTGCTGCTGACGACGTTCGCGCGCGGCGCGTGGGACATCGACCCCGTCGCGAACGCCGCCGCGCAGAGAGCGCACAGGCTGCTCGGGCAGATGCTGGAGACGGTGAAGGCGCGTCTGATGGCGAAAGACGCGGCCAAGGACCCGCCGCACGCCGAGGCGTGCTTCACGCCGCCGCCGGCGGCGGCAGGCCCGAACGCCGACGGCGCGCGGCGGTGGGTCCCCCCCCCCCGACCCGGGAATTCGCGCGTGTACACGGTGATGGACGTGATGCCTCTGCGCATGGCCGGCAAGTTCATGGCGGACGTGCGCGCGTGCGGCTTCGTGATGCGCGTCCCGCCGGGAAGGCGCCTGCCGCCCGTCGCGCCGCCGCAGGTGATGCTGCCCCCGGCGTCGGCGGCGGGCGGCCTCCCTCCCGCGGCGCCGCGCGTGCCTTCTGCCGAGGAGCTCCGCGACGCGCAGAACGCGATGGAGATGCGGTACGGGCGCCTCTCGCAGCTGTTCCGCGCGGAGCACGCCGAGCCAAACGAGGCGCACTTCCTGGACGACTGGCGCCAAAAAAAAGAGCTCTCCGACGCCGAGACGCGCCGCAAACGGCGAAAACCGCCGCCGGACGAGATGGTCCCCTTTTACGTGCGCGTGCCCGCGGGCGTGGTGCTCGCGTCGAGACCTTTCGCGTTTTGTGTGAACCCGCACGTCCTGCCGCGCGTCCCGAACCTGCGCATCACCTGGGAGAAGGACCGGTGGTTGCCGTCGGAGGACGCGTTGTTAGCGGCGGGGATCGAAAACTACGGCGTGCGCTGGGACGTGATCCGAGTCAACCTGTTACCCGCGAAGACCTCGCGGCAGATCATCAACCGGCAGAAGAACCTGTGCAACGAGACGCGGTTCAAGGGCGAGAACGTCGTGCGCGACGCGAAGCAGAAGGTTCTGCAGCCGCTCAGCGCGGCGGAGATCCGGGCGATTCGCGAGGTCCTGCACCGCGACGACGCCGTCGCCGGCGGCGAAAACTGGGACGCGATCCAGCGCGAACGCCTTCCGAACCGAAACGCTTCGTGCCTGGACCGGCTGTGGAAAGAAGCGCACCCGCGCGGTCTCGTGGCGTGCGAGCCGTACCCGGAACCGGGCGCGCCTCTGCTGCTGGCGAGCGCCGAGCACGTCGGAACCGCGCCGATCGACATGATCAACTCCAGCTTCCACGACCACAACGTGTCAATCCACGTCCCGAGGAAAGCGAAGCTCAGGCGCGGCGCGGAAGCCGACGCCGAGCCCGCCAGGTTCCACCCCTCGCTGTTTGGGGGCGACCCCGGTTCGGAGGAGCCCCGACTGGATCACGGCGGTTTCGGCGGTTCGGGCGCGCGCGGGTCCCCGGACGCGTCGCCCGCGAAAGCGTTCGCGACGCGCGTCTCCCCCCGCCGCCGCGGCGACGCGCCCGCCGCCTCGCTGCTGTTCGGTAGGCTGGAAGACTCGCGGGACACTGGCCTCGGGTTCGGGATGGCGAGCGGCGGCGCGCCGGCGTCGCCGACGGCGGCGGCGACGCAGCGCGAGATGGCGCGCGCGCTCTTTTCGCCCTCGAAGGTGCCCGAGGCGCTCCAGTCGCCGCCGAAAGCCGCGGCGACGCGGGACCGTGACCGGGACCCGGCGCACACGCCCGGCAAGGGCGTGGACTTCGAGCAGGAGGCGCTGCACGACACGGACAGCGATGGCGACGACGACGCGGCGCGCGGCGCGTGGGCTCGGCGCGGCCGGGGCCGGCCGAGCCGCGCGGCGATGTACGCAGAGAAGGCTATGCAGGACCGCGCGGCTCGCGTCGCGGCTGAGCGCGAGGCGCTCCCCTCGTCGGACGACGAGTCCGAGGACTCGCTCGGCGCCGAGCGCGAGGACATCGTGAGCTCTGAGGATGAGCGCGCCGAGCGCAGCGACCTCGAGGACTCGGACGACGAGGACGCCGGGGAGCGGGACCGGCCACCTGACTCGGGACGCGTCGAGGGAGGCGCGGAGACGCGCGACGCCTCCGCGCCTCCCCCGCCTTCGATTCTGTTCGGGTCGCTGGAGAGCACGATGCCGCTTCCCGAGGATGACGCGTTCGGCCCGTTCCCGAACCGCGCTTCGGGAACCGCGGAGGCGCCGAAGCAACACGCGTGGTCCGCCGAGCAGGACCACGCCGTGCTCGTCGCCGCGCAGACGCGCGGCGTCTCGGCGGCGACGTGGGAAAGCCTGGCGGGCGCGGGCGGCGCGTGCCGCGGCGCCACAGCCGCGCAGGTGGAGGCGCGGTTCGCGTGGCTCTGCGACGCGGCGAAGAAGCAGAAGTGCGCGAGCGCGGCGCGCGGCGGGAAGCCAAAGGGCAAGCCGCGTAAGCCGAAGCCGCGCGGATAGCAGACACGTAGTAGGTAGTAGGTCAAAAAAAGAACTTCCTTCGATAGCTACGTAGCTAGCCTCCGATAGTACGCGACCCCGGTCGCGTACTACTCCGAGCCCTTCCCCAGCCCGACCAACTCCAGCACGTCGTTCACCTTGAGCAGCGTCCCCATGTCCTCCTCGGGGAGCTCGGCCCCGGGCGAAGCCAGTCCTGTGAGGAAATCCGGCGCGTCCAGGAACGAAAACGCCGCGGCGACGTCGGCGGCGGTTCCCTTCACCGGCGCGTCGTAGTGCGCGGGCACGATTTCGTCGAAGGCGTCGCCCCAGTCCGCGCGCAGCTCTTCCAGGAACCGACGCGTCGGCCCCTTCCCCTTGGAGAAGACGAGCGTTCTCAAGATGGGCGACGGCAAAACGCGGTTCTCGATCGCCGCGAAACTGCGTTCCCACCCCGGTTCCCAGCGGAGCTTCCCCTTGAACGCGCCCGCCTCGACTTGCGACTGCCTGGACGGCCCCAGGAACGAAACCACCAAGCTCGCCTTGGCCCAGCCCGCTCTGAGCGCGTCGTCGCTCATGGGCGCGGGCGCGTCTTCCGGGTCGTCCGGCGCGAGGTTGAGGAGCCGGTCGCGGTCGATCACCGCGGGGGGGTCGGTGGGGATGGAAAAGACCAGGTCCGTGACCAGCAGCGTCCTCGAGGCTTTGTGCAGGAACACCGCCTCGATGTACGGGTTGGCGCCCGCGGTGTCCACGCGAAGCACCTTGTACTCTAACTCGTCGAGCCAAGGAGGTTGCGGGTTCGCCGGCGTCGGGTCGTTCGCGTCGCCTCGCCCGTTCGGAAACCGCCGGTCTGTTCCGCTCGGCACCAAGACCCCCGCGGGGTTGATCCCCAGAAACGTGTTCGGCAGGTCCACCGGCACGGACCACAGCCCGTCCGCGACCCACACCTTCGCGTCTCGGTACCGCCGCGCGAGCGCCGGCAACCACACCTTGTGCTCGATGGCGTACGTCGGCAACACGACGTGCTCGACCTCGCCGAGCTCGTCGAGCAGTTTGAAAAACTCGGCGGTGGGCGCCTGCGGCGCGAAGACCACCAGCCCCCCGGTTCGCCGAAGCTTAACCACGGTCGTGCGGATGTTCATCGCCAAAACGTCGAGCGCCTGCTCCTGCTCCAGCGACCACACGACGCCCGGCACGAGCTCGCGTCGGACGGTGACGCGCTCGCCGAACCCGAAGTACGGCTCCCACAACGGCGGGAAGGTCTGGAAGAAGCGCCGGTTTGGGTCCAGGCCGCCGGGGGTGAGCTTCACGGCGGCGGACGCGTCGGATGGCGCGAGCGCGGCGGTCGCCGCCGCGCTGAACGCGGAGGTGAGGCCGACGAGCGTGTCCCGACGCGATGGGGTGGAGGCTTGGTCCGCTCGATGGGACGACGATTCGACCGAGGCCCGAACAGACTCGCGCGAGGCGTGGACGGCTCGGCACGCGCGTCTCGGGCGCGAGGGGACCTTCGCGCGGGCGCGATGCCCGCCGAACGCCCGCGCGGACGCGTCTGTGGCGGCGGACATGTCGGCCGTGCGCTCGTCGCGCGACCCGGAGTGCGAGTCCCGGTGATGACACGCAGAGAGATCGCTACGTGCGATTCGTGGCTCTCGTCGAACGCGCGCTGACGCGATTCGCCACGCGGCGTTCGCGGAGGATAAAAAAGCACGACGTCGTCCCTTCGCGCGTTATCCTCGTCGCGGCCTCGGGGTCGCCACGACGCGTGGTCGGGAGCGATGACGACGGTCGTCTGTTCAACCGCGACGGGTATCGCGGGGGGCGCCGCCTTTCGGTCGGAGCGACGCGTCCGCTCGCGTTCGGTTTCGGGACGGCGAAACGCGCCTCCTTCGCGATGCGTGACCGTCCGCGGGTGGTCGCTGGACCAGTGCGACCCCGACCCGGACTACGCCCCGCGAAGCGTGGGGGCGACGCGAACGACGAAAACCGATGATGACCGGGACCGCGTTTCCGACTCTGACCACGACTCGACCCCGGTCGAGTCGTCTCGGGCTCGGTCCTCGTGGACCTCTCGCGAGGCGACGCAGGATGCGTCCGGCGTGGATTACCTCGTGGAGCTCGGGCGGCAGTCCCCCAACACGAACATCGAGGTGGGCGCGCGCTACGGTTTGGTGGACGACGTGTTCGCGGGCCGAGCCAACAAGAACTTCAACCTCGGCGCCGACTCCGACATCGCGTCCGGGAAGCTCCGGTACACGGAGATGCCGCGCACGTTCAACAACCTGGTGGGCGACTTCCACGTCCCCCAAGCGTTTCAAGACCGCGTGGCGCTGCACTTGGCGAAGAACTTCCTGAGCGACGCGTCTAATCCCGGGGTGAGCGGGACCGTTTCCGGCCAGGAGAAGAGCGGCGCGCTGGGCACCACGAACGTGCCTTTGATTCTGGGCATCTGGGGAGGCAAGGGCAGCGGCAAGACGTTCAACCTGGAGCTGAGCTGCAAGGCGATGGGCGTGACCCCGGTGGTGATGTCGGCGGGCGAGCTGGAGGACGAGTGGGCGGGCGAGCCCGGCCGTTTGGTAAGGAGGCGGTACCGCAAAGCCGCCGAGCTGATGAAGAACGCGGGCCAGCCTTCGTGCCTGATCGTGCACGACATCGACGCCGGCGCGGGCGTGTTCAAGCAGACGCAGAACACCGTGAACATGCAGATGGTGGTGGGGACGCTCATGAACCTGTGCGACCACCCGAACCGCGTGAGCGACGAATCCGACGACGAGATCCACGACTGGCGCGAGGAGGACATCGTGCGCCGCGTGCCCATCATCGTCACCGGGAACGACCTATCGACGCTGTACGCGCCCTTGCTGCGCGACGGGCGCATGGAGAAGTTCTACTGGGAGCCGTCGTTCGTAGATATCTGCGACATGGTGCACGCCATGTTCAAGGACGAGGACGTGTCCCGCGAAACGGTGACGCGGCTGGTGAGCGAGTACGCCGGCCAGCCCCTGGACTTTTTCGGCGCGATCCGCGCGCGCATGTACGACGAGGCGATCCGCGCGTGGCTGGAGGCGTTCCGATCGACGAGCCCGAACGAGCACACCGGGCAGCGCTTTGTCGGTAAGGGAATGGGCGAGATGCTGATGGACAAGCGCGACCGGGAACGGCCGGACGACGAGGAGGACCCCGGGCGCTTCATCTACTGGCGCCCGGATTTCATCCATCGCGACGCGGAAACGTCGGGCGTGGACATGTCCGAGGCGAACATTTTCGCGTACGCCGCGGATCTGCAGCGAGAGCAGCAGCTCGTGAACGACCAGCAGCTGTCGCTGGAGTACATGCGGTACCAGAAAACCTGGGACGAGCTCGTCGCCGAGGGGAAGGCGAGGTCGGACGACGCGCCGCCGGAGAAAACCGCCGAGCAGAGGCTGGCGGAGGACGCGGCGCACGCCGCGCGACGGGACGCCAATAAAAAAGCCGCGGACGCCGCTCGCGCGGCGCTCCTCGAATCGGAGGCGGCGGCCCGAGCCGAGCGCGAGGCGTGGTTGCGCGCGAACCCGCCTCTTCCCGAACCCCCCAACCCTGAACCGCTCGATCCTGAAAGTCGGGAAGTCGACTTCCCGCGCGACTGGGCGCTGGTGGCCGTTCCCGAGTGCTTCGACGCGTTCAAAAACGAAAACGTACCGGTGGTGGACGTGCGCGGGACGCGAGACTTCCGCCGCGAATCCGTCGTCGGGTCGATCAACGTCCCCGCGGTTGAAATCACCGGCCGTCCCCTGCACTGGGAACGGGAACGGCTGGACGGGTTCGTGGACGCGTTCGTGGAACAGTTCCCGGACACCGACGCCGCGATCGTGGTGGTGGGCAGCTGTGACTCGGAAACCGCGGAGGACGGCGCGGCGGTGGCGCTGGCGCGCCTGCGGGACGCGGGGTTCGCCTATCGCAACGCCGCCGAGGCAGCCGGAGGGTACGAGAATTGGGTGCGCCAGTACACGCCCGCGGGCAAGAAGCGCACCGGCAACGCCAAGTACACGAACGTGGTGGGCGCGCCGGGAACGATCTGCGCCTTCTCGGAGATCATCACGCAGGAGGACGGCGTCTTCGAGGACCTCATGCAGAAGTGAGCTCGACGAGCGAGTAGCAGCTAGCTAGAGCTAGTAGTTTCTACGTCTACGAGCAACGCGTTGTTGATCATTCGTAGCTACTACTTGTAGTAGTTTTATTAATAATAGCTACTAGCTCCTCTCGCTCCCGCGTCAGAGGAACGCGAACGCGGCTCCGCGCGCCGCCGCCGCGGCCGCGCCGCGGAGCCCGACCGCGTTTCCCCGGCGCAGACGCGACGCGACCCCGAGCCCGGCGGCGAACCTCGGCCGGCGCGCGGCGACGCCTCCGGCGACGGAGGGGAAAGTCCGCGGGGCTCCGGACGGTAACGCGCTCGCGCGACCGCCCCCGCGGGACGCGTCGGACGCCCGGGACGCCTGGGACGCCTGGTTGTCGTTCGTCACGGTGGGAGCAGGTGGGGTGACATCCGGTGTCGAGGCGTTCGGCTCGCGGGTGGACTGTACCCTGGGGGACCGCGCCCTCGGCCGCGCCGCGCCGCGCGCCGCCGCCGATTTCGTCACCGCCGCTTTCGCGCCGTTTTTGTTTTCGTCGCCGCCGACAGTCGCCGCGTCCCTCGTAGGCCCGCCGCTTTCCTTGCCGCCGCTTTCCTTCCCGCGGCCCCGCTTCGGCCTCGCCTTGGCCTGGCTCTCGCCGCCCGGCTTCGCGCCGCCCTTGCCGCCTTCCCTGCCCCCCGCGCCCTTGTTGCCCTTGGCGCCCTTTTTCGTTTGCTTCCCGCCGCCGCCCGGCCCGCCGGCCACCAGGGGCGCCTCGCCGCCGACGGCCCACCGCGCGATGACCGGCTCGGCGTCCCCGTCGTAGCGCCTTATTTCGTGCATCTGCCCCCCCACCGGGCGGCAGCCGGCGGGCGTGACCCTCGCGGCCCAGCGCGGGATGTCCTCCGCGAGCGTGAGCGCGTCGTTCAGGGTCAGGTCCACTTCGGGCGGGTCACAGGACGTGTGGTGCCAGATCAAAACCGGCTGGTCGCCCAGCGTCCGCAGCGTCTCCTCGTCCTCGTTCAAGCCGTCGTCCAGGCTGACGCGCGCCACCGCGCCCTCGAGGTCATTCAGGGGCGGCGGGGGCTTGTCCTGCGCGTGCTGAGGCGCGCGGCTCAGGTGCTCCAGGTGCCGCCGGTTCAGCTTCTTGAGCACCTCGCGCGCCACGTCCCCGCCCGCCGCGGCAGCCTCGCGGATGGTCGCGTCGCCGCCGGCGAACTTGCGGGACAAATCGCGCGCCCGCGTAGCCTCCGCGCCGCGCGCGTCCCCGCGGCCCCTCCCCCGCCCCCTTCCGCGCCCGCGCCCGCGCGCCCGCTTGCCGCCGCCGCCGGGCCCCGCGGACTCCTGCTGGATGACGCGCTCGAGCGGCCCGGCGGTGATCCTGTGCTTGATGCAGGTGACGCAGTAGTCGTCGCAGAACAGGTGGTGCACCGGGCTGCCGGCGTCCACCAGCGGGCGCACGCCGCGCGCCAAAACGGCGCGGCCGCCGCGCGGGATCACCGCCAGCGAGTAGGCCAGCGGCGTGATGGGGTACCGGTTCAGGTACGCGATGGCCGCGCGGTTCCGGTCGCGCAGCGGGTCCAGGCTCGGATCGTACGTGTCCGGAAGCGTCTGGAAGTCCGCCAGGTCGACCGCGGGGGGGGGGATGGTGTTCCGCCCGCCCATGTGCGGAGGCTTGGCCGGCGCGACGAAAGCGCCGGGCCCACCGTTTTTCGAGTGTTTCGAGTCGGCGGAGGTTTTGGTCTCGCCGCCGCTCGCCGCCGCCGCCGCCGCCGCAGCCGCGGCCATCGCCGCCGTCGCCGCGGCGGTCGCGGCGGCGTCCGCGGCGCGCGCCAGCCTGCTCGCGCCGTTTTCGTTTATGCCGCCCGCGCCGTCGACGCCGATGGTGGCCGCGATGCCGGCGTTGTGCTCCTTGGAGCTGTACTGGAAGTGGTACCCGTAGTCCAGGCAGGCGCCGCCGTAGTACATCTCCAGCACCCACCCGACGCCGTGCACGTACTCGTACGCGCGGCGCGCGCTGCGCTTGGGGTCCAGCATCGCGCGCACCACCCCCGCGACCCCAGGGATGGTGGAGAAGTTGCCCTCGCGCAGCTCGTCCGGCGCGAGGTCCTCGTCGCGCTCGCGCTGCTCGCGGCCGTCCACCGAGT
>Ga0181600_10004518_pt1 | contig 10541 bp, 11 predicted proteins | sample 041ome_2_FD_132982 | JGI IMG/M metagenome (GOLD analysis project Ga0181600, IMG submission 132982) | Coastal salt marsh microbial communities from the Groves Creek Marsh, Skidaway Island, Georgia - 041406US metaG (megahit assembly) | ecosystem: Environmental > Aquatic > Marine > Intertidal zone... | reverse complement strand
TAAATTTTTGTACTGTAGATTTATCAGCATTCTATTTTGATATAAGAAAAGATACTCTTTACTGTGATCCTATTAACTCAACTAAAAGACAATCAACAATTATTTTGTTAAATATAATTTTAGATTGTTTATTAAAATGGTTTGCACCTATACTTTCATTTACAACTGAGGAAATTTATAAATTAATATCAGAAAATAATAAAAGCATTCATCTCCAAAAATTTTTGAAAATCCCAGATACTTTTCAAAATAATGAATTAAATAAAAAATGGATTGAGCTTTTAAAAATTAGAAATATTTGTAATATAAGTATTGAAGAAAAGAGAGCTTTAAAAGAAATAGGTTCAAGCCTTGAAGCTGATTTAAAAATAGATTTAAATTCAAGTTATAAAAAAATTATTAACAACATTGATTTTGCAGAAATATGTATAACATCTAAAGCTTCAATTACTTTTAGTGAGAAGTCTGATATAATAGTATCAACAACAAAATCTAAAGGTGAAAAATGTCCAGTATGTTGGAAAATATCAATTGAACCCTGTAAAAGACATAAGACTTAAATGATAAATAAAAAAAATATTTTTTATTTTTTTTTTGTGATTATAATATTTGTGATTGATCGTGCTAGTAAGATAATAGTAATCAACTTAGTTAATGATAATTCTAAATCTGAAATTATAATTCTTGATTTTTTAAGTATAAGTTTAGTTTGGAATGAAGGAATTGCATTCGGTTTTTTGTCGCTTGAAGAAAAAATATTTTATAATATTTTAACAGTTATAATTATATTGGTTATTTTTCTTGTTTTTTTGATGATGTTAAAATCTAATGGTTGGGAGAAAATTGGCTTTATTATGGTTTTTTCAGGCGCTCTAGGTAATGCGTTTGATAGAATAGTTTTTTCAGCTGTGCCAGATTTTATAGACTTTCATATAAATAATTTTCATTGGTTTACTTTTAACTTTGCTGATGTATTCATTACTTTAGGAGTATTTCTATTAATTATAAATGAAGTAAAATTAATAAAAAAAAAATGAAAAAATTTTTAATTTTAATTTTAACTTTTAGTATTTTATCTGGCTGCCAATCAGCTCAACAATCTTTTAGTTTAAAAAAAAAAGATAATGCTGATGAATTTTTAGTAAAAAAAAAAAATCCTTTGGTATTGCCACCTAATTTTAATAAGTTACCCGTACCTGGAGAAGATCAGTCATTTGATTCAAATGATGAGGTTAAAGAATTTCAAATAATAATTGAAAAGCAGTCTTTAAATCAAGGTAATAAAGATGTTAATGTTTCATCTATAGAAGAGACTATTCTAAAGAATATTAATAAAAATGAATCTAACTAATAATATTTATTTTTCTAATTTCAAAGTAGTTAGAAAAGATCCAAAAATTAAAAAATTATTGTTAAACCTATTAATTTTTAAAAATGAAATAATTAATTCTTTAAAAAAATCCTATAAATACTCATATGATAAAAATATAATTTTAAAATTTAAAAATATTCCCACAGTTATTTTAATTGGAATGGGAGGATCTATTCTTGGAGCAAAATCAATTTATAGTTTTTTGAAATTTAAAATAAAAAAAAAATTTATTTTTATTGATAATTATTCAATTAAAAAAAAAAATACTTTAAAAAAAAATTTTGTTAATCTAGTCATATCAAAATCTGGAAATACTTTAGAAACAATTGTAAACTCTAATATTTTTGTTAAAAAAAATCATAAAAATATTTTTGTAACAGAAAATAAGAAGAGTTATCTTCGAGATTTTGCATATAAATTAAAAGCAGAAATAATTGATCATAATAATTATATAGGTGGTAGATATTCTGTTTTGTCCGAAGTGGGGATGCTGCCTGCAGAGCTAATGGGTTTAAACACTTCAGGTTTCAAAAAATTTGAAATTTTAGTTAAAAATAAAAATTTTATGAATTCTTTAATTCAAAATGTTTCAAATACATTAAATTTTTTAAAAAAAAAAAAATATAATTCAATTATTTTAAATTATGACCAAAGTTCCAATGAATTATTTAGTTGGTATCAACAATTGATTGCGGAAAGTTTAGGTAAACAAAATAAAGGATTTTTTCCAATAATTTCAAACTTACCGGAAGACAATCATAGTCTTATGCAATATTATTTAGACGGGCCCAAAAATAATTTTTACACTTTTTTTTATGTTGAAGATCACAGTTCTATAAAAATTAATGATAATTTAAATACATATTTTTATCTCAAAAATAAAAAAGTAAATGATATTAAATTTGCTCAGTTTAAAGCTACTCAGACTATTTTCAAAAATAAAAATATTCCATTTAGAAGTTTTATTATAAAAAAAAAAAATGAAGAATCTTTGGGAGAGCTTTTTACTTTTTTTATTCTTGAGACAATCCTTCTTGGACAAGCTATGAAAATAAATCCTTATGATCAACCAGCAGTTGAATTAATTAAAGAAGAAACTATCAAAAATATGATTAATAGTTAATTATAAATATTTTAGAGACACCATAAGTTCGAGTGTCAAGTATCTTAAATTCTTTATTTATATCAATATTATCTTTTTTATGTCTATGAATAATTATCGTTCCGTTTTTACTAAGTATTCTTTTTTTTTTAATAACTTCTAAAATATTATTAATTTTAGTTTCCCTATAAGGGGGATCCATAAAAATTAAATCATAAGTGTTAAAAAATTTTTTTTCCGTGTTAAAATATTCAAAACAATCATCTTTGATGATAGTAGATTTTTTTTCTTCTTTTAGTAAATGAATATTTTTTTTTAATATATCTAAAACATTAGAATAATTTTCTACAAAAGTTACATTTTTTGCTCCTCTTGAAATGCATTCAAGTCCGAAAGATCCTGATCCAGAAAATAAATCTAGAATTTCAGAATTCTCAATTCTTTTTACGATATAATTTGAGTGCTTTACTAAATTAAATATAGATTCTTTTACCAAATCTCTTAAAGGCCTAGTAGTTTTGTCTAGTGGTTGCAAAAGTTTTTTACCTTTGTGAAATCCACTTATAATTCTCATGAGTCAATTACTTTAAAGCCTATGTCTTTTCTGAAAAAACCATTTTTCCAATTAAGTTTTTTGATTATATCAATGGCTTTTTTTCTGCTATTTTTAAAATTATTTGAACAAATTACAAAGTTTAAAACTCTTCCCCCGTTTGATAAAATTTTATTATCAATTTTTTTAGTTCCCGCATGGAAAATAAACTCCCCATCAACTAATTTTTGTTTATCTAAATCCGGAATTACTATTTCATTTTGATAACTATCTGGATAGCCCTTAGAACATAGAACAATACAAAGACTTTTTTTGTCATGCCATTCTAGATGTATTTGATCTAGTTTTTCATTAATTACAGAATTTATTATTGATACTAAATCTGTTTTGAGTCTTGGAAGGATTGTTTGGCATTCTGGATCACCCATCCTCACATTGTATTCAATTAAGTATGGTTCATTATTTACAATCATCAATCCAGCATATAAAAACCCTTTATACGTGGTACCCATTTTTTTTAAACCTTCCAAAGTAGGTTTTATAATCTTATTAATTATCTTTTGATTTAATTCTTCACTTTCTAGTCTTGATGGAGAATATGCACCCATACCACCTGTATTTTTTCCCAAATCACCTTCCTTAACTCTTTTATGATCCTGCGCTGTTCCAAAAATTTTAAAATTTTTACCATCAGAAATTATAAAAAAACTCATTTCTTCACCATTTAAAAACTCTTCAATTAAAACATTTTCTGATTTGCCAAATTTTCCATTAAAAATTTCTCTAGAGGCTTCAATAGCTTGAAATTTATTTTCGCAAATATACACTCCTTTACCTGCCGCTAATCCATCTGCTTTAATTACAATTGGAAACTCACTTTTGTTAATATAATCAATAGCAGAACTAAAAGTCTTCAATATTTCAAATTTTGCTGTTGGGATATTGTAGTTTTTACATAAATTCTTGGTAAAAATTTTAGAACCTTCTAGCTGTGCAGAAATTTTATTTGGTCCAAAAACTTTAATTTTATATTTATTGAGGTAATCAACCAAACCTTCAACCAAAGGTTTTTCTGGACCTATAATTGTAATATCAATTTTTTTTTTTTTAATAAAATTTTTAATTTCTTCAAAGTTATTTAAATCTAAATTTATATTTTGACTTATTAACTCTGTTCCAGCATTTCCAGGTAAGCAAAAAATTTCTTCCGTTTTAGGTGAATTTTTAATAAAACTACAAATAGAATGCTCACGTCCTCCACTTCCTATGATTAAAAATTTCATGTAATAGTATATAAACTAAAAATGTTTAAAAAATTAGCAAAAATAAAATATTTACCTAACAATTTCAAAATTATTGAAAACGGAGATCATGTTATTTGTTCAATATCTGGTAAAAAGATATCGTTAGACAATCTAACTTATTGGAACGTCAATACTCAGGAAGCTTATTTTTCTTATATTGAGGCCTCAATAAAAAGAGACAAAAATTAACTATTTCCATCGATTGTGTGTCCATATCCATTGATCAGGATTTTTTATAATCATTTTTTCTAAAATTTGATTAAGGTTTAAAGTAATCGATTCAATAGTTTCTTTTTCAGAAAAATTTATTGGATGATGTATTTTTAAATTAAAATTATTCCCATTTACTCTTTCTATGTGAATAGGAACAACTTTAGCTTTAAATTTTTTCACAAATTGGGCTGGAATTGTAGTTGTTAGAGCTTTTTTAGAAAAAAAACTGGCACTTATACCCTCAGAAACTCTTTGATCAATCATTAATGCTATAGAATTGCCTTGTTTAAATTGTTTTAATAATTTTCTAGTTCCTGATGAGCCTTTTTCAATTTGGTTTTTACAAATAAATCTCTTTCTAATTTTTTCCATTAGTGGATTTAAGAACTTATTATTTAGAGGTCTATAAATTACAGATAAATTAATTCCAGATTTTTCAATATGCATCGCCATTAATTCAAAATTATCAAAATGTCCTGAAACAAATATAACAGGAGAAGCATCTTTTTTAATTTTGTTTAAAATATCTTGATTTTCAACTTTAATCTTTTTAGAGAAACTGCCATATCTAAATTTTCCTATATAAATATACTCTGCAAAAATTTTTCCATAATTAGACCACATTTTTTTTATGATTTCTGTTTTCTTAAAATTACTGATATTGGGAAAAGCAATTGATAAATTATTTTTAATTACCATTTTTGATTTAAACAGAGGTCCTAAATACATAAACATTAAAGAAGATAAAAATGTTGCAAGCTTTAAGCCAATTAATCTATAAATAAAAAATAGCAAAACAATTAAAATAAATTGTATTATATATTTAAATTTTCTCATTAATCTTTTTTTTAATAAAGTGAATTAAAGATTTTTGATTTTTAAATATTAATTCAATTTTAATATAATCAATTCCTCTTCTTTCTTTTTTTGGTAGTTTTACATAGTCTTTCTCAGTTGTAATTATTTTAGCATTATATTTCTTTGCAATTTTTTTAACTTTTCTTAAATCATCTACTTTATAATCAAAATGATCTGGAAAAATCATTTCATGAATTATTTTTATATTATTTTTTATTAGAATATTTTTGAAATCCTCAGGATTTCCAATACCAGAAAAAATAAGATATTTGTTTGCGAAATTAAATTTATTTAAATTAGTAATTTTATAGTTAGTAAAAAAAATTTTAATTTTATGATTAATTTTTTTTATTATTTTAATAATATTTTTTTTTGAATTAGTAAAATTTTTTAAAAATACAGCATCATATTTCTTTAAACTTTTAAGATTTTCTCGAAGTGGTCCAGCAGGAATTAAAAGTCCATTCCCAATCCAATTTAAACAGTCAAAACATACAAATTTTAGGTCGTAGTCAATTTTTTTATCTTGTAATCCATCATCAAATATAATTACTTCCACATTAAGATTTTTCAGCGATAATATTTTATCACGAGAGGAGCTTATTAATAAATTGCTTTCTTCATTTAATATTTTAATTTCATCTTTATGGCTGGGATAAAATTTTCTACCAATTGCAACATTAAGATTGTATTTGGTTAAAATTTTATTTAATTTTATTGCTGTAGGTGTCTTACCAGTGCCCCCAAGATAAATATTGCCAACACAAATTGTAAATATATCTTTAGACTTTATTTTTGATTTATTATTTAATAAAAAATTGTTCATCCTGATTGGTATTGTCAAAGGAAACAATAGGTAAGTAAATAAATTGGGATTTGGAAAATCCCAAAATCTTGGTTTTTTATAAATCATTATGAATTAAATAATTAATATTTTTTTTAGTTAAAAATAGTATTTTGTTTCCAATTTTTTCTAATTTTTTTTGATTATTGAGAGTATTTTTTTTTATTAATAATTTTTCATTCAACAAATTTTTCAGTTGATTTAAATTTTTTATTTTTTTTGAAATTTTAGCGTTATCTAGGTATTTATATACATCTTGAAAATTATGAACATAAGGGCCATAAAATATATTACATCCAAATTTTGCTGCTTCTAAAGGATTTTGTCCTCCATGCTTAATTAATGACCCACCCAAAAAAACACTATTTGATATTGAATAAAAAGATTTTGTTTTACCATATGAATTTACTAGAAAAATATCAGTATTATCATTTAGTTTATTATTTCTCTTATCGACATATACTTGTAATTTTAAATTCTCAAGATCTTCTTTTATTGAATTAATTCTGTTTATGTGTCTTGGAATTATAATTGTTAATAAATTTTTTATTTTTTTTTTTAATATTTTATGAACCATGCCACAAATTTTTTCTTCGGTTTCATGTGTGCTTGAAGCACACCATATAATTTTTTTGGAAAAAAATTTTCTAATATCAGAATTTAGATGAATCTTTTCATTTTTAACTTGTGAGAACTTTAGATTACCAAAAAATTTTACATTTCTAACGCCAAGTTTTTTTAGAAAATTTTTTGAGTTATTACTTGATGCAAGACAAAGGTCAAATTTTTTAAAAATTTCCTTAGAAAAATTTTCAAACATAATCCATCTATTAAACGTTTTTTTCGTAATTCTTCCGTTTATAAGACACAAAGGAATCTTTTTTAGTTTAATGTTATTAATCATGTTGGGCCAAATTTCAGAGTCTATAAAAAACACAGTTTTGGGGTTCCAATAATTTAAAAATTTTTTTGTTAAAATATTATTATCAATTGGAAAAAATTGATGAATTACTTTTTCAAATCCAAGTTTATTTATTATTTTTGAAGAACTTAAAGTGTTGGATGTTAGAAGAATTTGATGGATTTTATTATCTAGCTCGAATTTTTCAATCAGTGGTATAATACTCTGTATCTCACCAACACTTGCACCGTGAAACCAAATAAGGTTACCATTTTTTCTTTTCTCTGAGAAAAAACAATATTTTTCTTTGAATCTATAAAAATCCTCTTTCTTTTTACAAAGTCTAAATATGAATATTATTGGTGATAAAATTAAAACTATATTTATTAAGAGTCTATAAAAAAACAACATTATTACTTTTTAATCTGTTTGTCATAAAAGTTTTTATATACTTCTGAAGATTCTAGTAATTCGTTATGATTACCTTGATCAATTACTTCTCCATTATTTATTACAAAAATTCTATCAGCATTCAGTATTGTTGATAGCCTATGAGCAATAACTATTGTTGTTTTACCAGAGGTTAAAAAATTTATAGCTTGTTGTATTTTGTCTTCAGTTTCTGCATCTAGAGATGATGTAGCCTCATCTAACAAAATAATAGAACTTTTCTTGAGAATCGCTCTTGCAATTGATATTCTTTGTTTTTCACCTCCTGATAATCTGACTCCATTTTCACCTATCATGGTTTCATATTTTTGAGGTAATTTTTGAATAAACTCATCTGCAAAAGAAAATTTAGCAGCTTCTTTTATTTCATTTTCTGAAGCATTTGAATTTGCATAGGCAATATTTTTGAAAATTGTTTCATCAAATAAGGTTGTATCTTGACTTACAAGTGAAATATTTTTTCTAAGTGAATTAATTTTTACCTCATTGATAATTTGGTTATCAATCATAATTGCACCACTATTAATATTGTAAAACCTAGGAATTAAATTCAAAATAGTTGATTTTCCAGCACCACTTAGGCCTACTAGAGCAGTCATTTTTTTTCCAGGCATTACTAAATTTAAATTTTTTAATGTTGTCTCATTATTTTTTGGATATGAAAAATTTACATTTTTAAATTCTATTTGGGCGTTACTAATAATTAATTCTTTAGCATTCTGCTTTTCTTTTATTTTTTCTTCATCATCGATTATAGGCAATACTCTCCTAGCACCAGTAATTCCCTGTTGAATAGTTATATTTAAAGTGGCTAATGATCTTACTGGTTGGTAGGCCAACATCATTGCAGCTAAAAAAGAAAAAAAGTTTCCCACTTCGAGTTCGTTTTTGATCACTAATTTTGCCGCAACAAAAATTAATAATGCAATCATAATTCCAGTGAGAAATTCCATAATTGGTGAGGCTCTAACATGTACCACAGCAATTTTTTTTGTTGTTTCTTTTAATTTATTTATAAATTCACTAGCTCTATTTTTTTCATAATTTTCCTTTTGAAAAATTTTCATCAGCTTATGATTTTTAAATATTTCAATAAGATATGAATTTAATATTCCAGCATTATTCATTTGATCAACGGTTACTTTCCCAATTCTCTTGCCAAGAGTTCTTGCTGCTGTGCTTGCAAGAGGTATCATTATTACTGCAATTAGAGATAATTTCCAATTTTGATAAAACATTACAACTAATAGACCCAACAACGTTAAACTATCCTTAAATAAGTTTAATATAGCTACGCTCACAAGATTTGTAATTTGATCCACATCATTTGTAAGGTTGGTGATAAATTTTCCAGAGTGTTTGTTGTCAATTAATTGAGTATCTGCTTTAATCAATGATGCAAACATGTCCGTTTGCATATCTTTTCTAACATTAACAGAAACTCCAATCATTATTACCCTAGCCACATATAGCGATATTCCTTTAACAGCAAAAGCAAGTATAATTAGTGATGGTATTAAATAAATATAAGATTGCTTCTGTTCTACAAATAATTGTTTAATGGCTGGATCTAATAGGTATGCAACTGCAGAAGTGCTTCCTGCTAACAATGCAGTAAATAAAATTGAAATTAAAATATTTTTTATGTAATTTTTGGTATAATCTTCATACAAACGTTTTAATATCTCAAAATCATTCATAAATTTATATTTTACCTATAATTAGATTTATAAAAACCATAAAGCCTAATAAGTTATTAGATTTAAATATTTCTAGACATTTTCTTGGAGCATGAATATCAAGTTGTTTAATTTGGAAATAAAACATCTGTATGAAAATTACTATCATAAATATAAAATAAAATTTATTAAAGTTCATTAAATACCCTAATAATAATAAAGCTAATAAAAATATTGAATAAGAAAAATACAAAAATAAAGTAGGAATATTTTTAAATTTAATTGAGGTAGATTTTAATCCGATAATTTCATCATCCTTTAGGTCTTGAAAACCATAAATAGTATCGTAGCCAAGTGTCCAGAAAACTGCCCCAAAATAAAATATCACTGGTATGAGATCAATTTCATTTTTAATTGATGTCCAACCTAGTATTAATCCATAATTAAAAGTAATTCCTAAAAAAAGTTGAGGCCAATAAGTATATCTTTTCATTAAAGGATAAGTAAATGCTAGTGGCATTGAGGCAAGCGCTAATAAAATAGTGAAAGAATTGAAATTAATTAAAATAAAAAATGATAAAATACATAAACTTCCCGCTAACAAATATCCGGTAATTACTGTTACTTTTCCTGATGCTATTGGTCTATTTTTTGTTCTTTGGACTCTGATGTCATATTTTTTGTCAGCAATATCATTGATTATACAGCCTGCCGATCTCATTAAAATTGATCCCAAAAAAAATAATACTAAATAAAAATAAAAAGTAATATTCTCATTTTTAAAATCATGGCCAATCAGTAATCCCCATGCACATGGCCAAAATAGAAGCATGTATCCAATTGGTTTATTAATTCTTGAAAGTTCAATAAATATCTTTAATTGGTTCATATTTTTTCTTGTAAATAACAAACGGTAGATTGATAATCAAACTGATTCGTATGAATATAGATTATACAGTTACAGCATTAATGTTTCCTGCGATACCACTTTTAATGAGCGTATATAGTAACAGGTTTCATTCATTAAGCATTCTTATTAGGCAACTTCATGATGAACATGTTTATGAAAAACATATACCTCCTGAGTGGAAAAAACAGTTTATTAATTTAAGTGGGAGGATAAATCTTTTACGATGGACAATTCTTTTTGCCTCTTTTGGCTTTTTATTTGACATGCTAACCGTTTTTGCATTATATTTAGATGAAGTTTTTTTAGCTAGATTAATATTTGGATCTTGCTGTTTATCGATGATTGTTTCTATTCT
>Ga0181600_10004511_pt1 | contig 10551 bp, 2 predicted proteins | sample 041ome_2_FD_132982 | JGI IMG/M metagenome (GOLD analysis project Ga0181600, IMG submission 132982) | Coastal salt marsh microbial communities from the Groves Creek Marsh, Skidaway Island, Georgia - 041406US metaG (megahit assembly) | ecosystem: Environmental > Aquatic > Marine > Intertidal zone... | reverse complement strand
GCGCGGGGGTGGGAAATTCCGCGGCGGGCCGACGTCTCTGTTCTTCTCGAAGAAGCTCGAGCGCGACACGTACGTCGGGTTCCTGAAGCAGATCTTCGGGACCATCAACGGCGCGACGATCGCCGAGGTTATGGGCTTCGACATCATCGTGAACGTCGGGGAGATGGACGCCTCCCGGAGCGGCGCGCTGAGCCAGATTGACTTGGCGGCGTTCCGCGAGCGGCTTGTCCAGACGTCGACGAAAAAGTCCCGACGCGAGATCGAGGCGTTCGTGGACTGGCTGATGGCCGACCCGGTGTACAACATCAAGGCTGTCCCCGACGCCGTCGAGCGCCAGGTGTACATCAACGTCTTCGAGCTGCTCGCGTCGCTGGTCTCCGTGGCGCTGACCACGTTCGAGGTGCAGCTGCTCGGCCGCCAGCTTGCCATGAAGGTGGTGGAGTGCGCGCCGGAGGAGGCCAAGACGGACTTCGCGAACGAGAAGAGGTTCAAGCCCGACCCCTTGGTGATCCAGAAGTTCGCGGAGAGCGTCACGCCGGTGAAGCCGGCGCAGGAAGTGATGTGCAACGTCTTCTCCTTCGCTCTGGCGTTCGTGGCGTTCGAGATCCGGTCCATCGAAGCCGTGATGGTGGGAAGAAAGCTCGGCGTCGCGCTGGCGCGTCCGCTCGAGGGGGCCGCCGAGACGCTCGAGGCGTTCGACGTCGAGGAGTCCCTGGACGTCGAGTTCAACGCCACGCTGCGCCGCGCGCTCGTGGTGCTGGCGCAGGAGATGCTGGTGGCCTCGCCGGGCGTGGTCTCTGGCGACGTGCTCGAGGAGATGTCCGAGGCGGCGGCGGCGGCTCCGGGAACCGGCGCCGGGACGGCGGCGGAGACGAAGAAAAAGGAAATGCCCCGCCGGCGGGACGAGACGCGCGAGGACGAGAACAAAAACCGAAACCGTCTGTTCGACGGGGTGATGGCCGGCGCGCGGGACGTGTTCGCGTCGTTCGGGGCGTTCGGGTCGACGGACATGGACGACGACGACAAGATCACGGGCAAGGCGCAGGTGCGGCCGGGGGACGCGCTGGAGGACATGGTGTACGCCACGTTCATCGCGCACCACTCGGAGCCGGACGCGAAGTTCCCCTTCGCCTACCTCACGCCCGGCGCCTTCGACGAGGCGGTGACAGAGCTCGTTGCCGCGCTCAGGCCCGGGGAGAAGGTGCCCCGCAGCGCGACCGCGGCGATCGCGGCCGCCGCGGACGCCAACGGCGACGGGGTCATTCAGTGGCAGGAGTACCTGTTCTGCGCCAAAGAGCTGGACCAGGTGCTGCGCGAGCGCATGGAGACAGCCGCCGCCGCGAAGGGAACGGCGACGTAGAAGACGTTTTTTTAGAGAAAGTAGCTACTAGCTAGTGAAGAATATTCGTATTAGAAATCGTGGCGATGATGATGCACGCGCAGCCGTTAGGCTCACGCGTCGCTCTTAGGCGTGTCGGTGGGCTTGGCTGCCGCGGGGGAAGGAGGATGCGCGGGCACGGGCGCGGGCGTCGGCGTCGGCGTCGGCGTCGGCGTCGGCGTCGGCGTTGCCGTCGGCGTCGGCGTCGCCGTCGCCGTCGGAGCCGCCGGCTTGGAAGTCAAATGCGCCGGCGGCGCCGCCGCCGCGGGCACGGCCGCCGCCGCCGGAGCGTCTGCCTTCGTTCCCGCGTCCGGTTTCGGTTTCGGCGGATGCGCAGGCGGCACCGGAGTGGTCGGCGCGGGAGGAGGATGCTTGTTCCTGGGAGGTTGCGGCGGCGGTGCCGGCCTCGCCGCCCGCGGCGGCGGAGGCGACGAAACTATTTGCTCATAGGTGCCTTCGCGGCGCGTCGTCCGCGCCGCGGGCGGCGGCGGCGACGCAGGCGTCGCCGGCGCCTGCGCCTGGAAATCGTGAAACGCCTTGGTTTTCTGCGCCATCCAGTCTCGCATGACGTCCCCGTTCACCTTCTGCGGCTCGGGATCCTTGGCCGCCGCCGCGCGCGCGCGCCGCCGCCGCGCCCGGGGGAGCCGCAGCGGTTTCCCCGCCTTCTTCCGCTCCTTGGCGACGCCGGCGAGGCCGGCCATCGCGATCGCCGCGAGCGCGCGCACCGGCCGCTCCGCCGCGGCGTCCAGCACGACTTGCGCGGCTCGGTTCGCGCGCGCGCGGACCCACTTCCCGACCGCCACCGCCACTTGCGCCGCCTTGGCGCTGTCCTCCCGGAAGTGGATCCCGAAGAAGGCGTCCGAGGCGGGCGGCTGCTCGCGGTCCCACCACCCGGCGCCCAGCGCGCGCACCTCCGGGAGCGCGTCGCGGAGCATCGCCCAGCGCTCGACCGCCTCGTGGCGCAGCGCCTTCTGGCGCGCCCACCAGCGCGCGGTCCTGAACGCGGCGAAGGCGCCGCGCTTGGTGACCCCGCGCTTGCGCGGCTTCCCGTCCGCGCCCGCGCCGGCGACGGACTCGACGTCCTTGGTCGCCGCGCGCTTGACGGCGTCTTGGTACGAGTGCGCATCCGAGGCGTTCGCGAGCGCCTCCTTGCGCAGGCGCTTCATGGAGTGCAGGAACCAGGGGTCGTCCAGCCGCCGACGCAGAACCGCCAGAAGCTCATCCAGCGCCTGCGACACGCGGTGCAGGCGCACGCGCGCCGCCAGAACCTCGCGGCCCTGCGCCGGGGTGAGCTGCCGCTGCCTGCGCGCCTGCAGGCTCGCGTAGCGGTGGTACTGCAGGTGCAGGGGGACCATCCACCGCGCCCACGGCTCGTTCGCGGCGCCGGTTCTCGATAAAGCGCTCTCCAGCCTGATCACGAAGTCCGTGTACAGCATCTCGCCGAGGCCGGCCGCGGAGGAAGAGGTCGCCGCGGGAGACCCGTGGGACGGACCGGCGGCGACAGATCCGGGAGCGCCGCGCGCGCCGTCGTTCCGTCCAACGCCGCCGCCGGCGTCCCGCGCTCCCCCCCGCGCGCGCCCGCGGGCCGTCTCCTCGCCGAAAACCTCCGCGATCGCGGTCTGCGTGTCCCGGAAGAGGCGCAGGGGGAACCGGCCCACGCGCAGGCCCGGCTCGTCCGGGGACTCGGAGAGCGAAAACGAGACGCCCGGCGCTAAAGGACCGACGCGGTTCGTCGGTCCATCGGGCGCGCCGCCGACGCCGTTCCCGACGCCGTTCCCGACGCCATCCGTCCCGTCGCCGCGGTGGAGCTCAGCGCCGGGGCTCCCCGCGAGCGTTCCCGCGGTGGAGCTCAGCGCGCGCGCGGTGGCCTTGAAGCTGGGCCTCGTGATCACTTTCGGGTCCTCGTCCCCGTTCTCGAGCTTCTCCTTCTCGAGCTTCGCCTTGGCCTTGGCCGCCGCCGCCGCGCGCCGCTTCGCGCTTTCCCTGGCGACCGCCGCGTCGATGACGTCGTACAGGCGCTCGCGCGCCTTGGTGGCGTCCACCAGCGGGTCGCTCGAGGCGAGCGCCTGCCGCACGCGCTCGAGGCGGACGTCCACGGCGACTTGCCAGGCATCGTCCATGGCGAGCTCGCCGTCGCTGTGGATACCGCGCTGGAGCTGCTCGACCCAGAACAGGTAGCGGCACAGCCGGTACAGCGTGGTGTTGATGGACTCTTCCGGGTCCTCCAGGTAGTGCGAGGCGAAGTAGTTGTGCCGCGCGTGCCCGGTGGGGGGCGTGGGCAGCAGAATCTCCTGCAGGCGCACGTTCAGGTCGCGCGCCGCCGAGCGGAGCGGGCCCGCGAGCGATCGGCGCATGACCGCGAGCCTTGCCTTACGCTCCATGATCCCCCTCTGCTCCTCCTTTCGGGACTCCGCCAGCACGCTCTCGCGGCTGGAAATAACCTTGTAGATGGTGAGCAGCACCAGCACGCCGGAGACCCCGCCCGTGATCGCCGCGGTGGCCTGGTCCTTCAGCTTGTCAAGCAAGCCTGCTTGCAATCCCTTGAATTTCCCAATCAGCGGAGGCTTGGCCTTGGCCTTGCTCTTGCCCTTGGCGTCGTCGCCCCCCCGCCACGGGAGCGAAAACCCGCCGAGCCCCTTGGGCTTGGGAGGAGGCGGCACAGGGGACATCCCCAGCCGCTCCTTGATGGCGTCCATGGTCGCGCGACGAACTCTAGCGCGGGGCGCGCGCTCTTCCGGAACCCACACGGTTTCGTTGTTATGTGTGCACTCTCACGAAATCGACACACTCACGACAGGTCACTGAGCGCTCGGCCGTCGAAGATTCTCTTGTACTTTCGCATCATACACTAACGCGTTCTATCGAAGACTTCCGGCGCGTTCTACTCCCGCTCCTCCTCGAGCCCGAGCGCGAGCCTGATGACCTCCCGCACGCTTTCGCTCTCCCGACCCTCATCTGAAAACAGCGCGAGCACTTCGCGCCGCTCGTCCTCGCGCAGCTGCCTCTGCGTGCGCAGCGCCACCAACGCGACGCGCTCGCGCTCCTCCGGCGACGCCGCCGCCGCCGCGAAGGCGACGAGCGTCCGCGCCAAGACGACGCTCTCGCCCCGCGCGTCGTCCCAGTCGCCCGCGCGCGCGTGCGCCGCGCACTGCACGAGCGTCTTCTCCACGCGGCGCACGACCGCCTCGGTGACCAGCGCGCCCGCGCGCGCGGGACGCAAGCCGAGGTCGCGCGCGAGGTCGGACAGGAAACGCAGGGGCTCCTGCCCCCCGAGCGAACGCCAATCCTCAAATCCCTCCTCCGCTTCCACGGCGGCGCACGCCGCCTCCACGCCCGCCCGGAAGGCGGTGTCCCTCTTCCCCCCCTCGAGGCGCTTCGAGCGCGCGACGTCCTCGGCGCCGTGCGCGGCGCACGCGACGCGCAGCCGCACGGCGTCCGAAGGCCGCACGCCGACCGAGGAGACGCGCGCGCGGTCCAGAGCCAAAAGCGCGTCGAGCGGTTTCTCCGTTTTTTCGTTTCGCTTCGGAAGCGAAAGCTCTTCGTCAGACGCGTCTCGCCACCACCCCGGAACGTCACGCGGCGGCGCGACTGGAGACGGAGAGTGTCTGGAGTCCGCTTCGCGTTTCGAGCGTTTCGTCGCGCCGAGCGTTTCGTCGCGCGTCGGCGCCGTCTCGGATTTACTCGCGGCGCCGCTCGCCGCGAAGGCGCGCTCCAGGAGGTTGATCTCGAGCGACGCGAACTCCGCCTCCAGGCTCCCGGGCGCGACGTCTTTCGCGTTCGCGGACGGCGCGGCCACCGCGCCTTCCGCGCTCTCGTCCGCGATTTCGCCCGCGTAGACGATGATGGCCATCTCGATCTTGCGCGCCAGCTCCTTGAGCACCTCGGCGCGCGCGATGGTGCGATCGAGCGCCTCCTTCACCTGCGCGCGCTCGCGGAGGAGCCGCCTCGCCTGGTCCTCGTCCCGGTCCGCGCCAAGGGTCATCGCGCGCTCCGCGGCGGCGGTGAGCTCGTCGATCTTCTCCGCGAGCCGGCCGCCGCGCGTCAGAAGCCGACGCGCGCGGGTCGACACGCCGTCGTACTCCTCGCGCAGCGCATCCGCCTTCTCCAGCTGGAGGCGACGCTCGGGCGTGACCTCGGCGTCGTCCCCGGCGGAAGCGGCGACGCCCACGCGCGCGCGGACGGCGCGGACGAGACGCGAGCGAGCGGCGCGCGCGTGCGGCAGCGCGGCCGCTGCGATGCTGGGCACCAGCGCGGGAGCCATCGTCGCGCGCGTCACTGTGTCGAGATCACCTCTCTCGAAAACTTCGTCAGCACGACGCGCGTGAGTTGTCAACGAAGTTTTGAAGACGAAGCACGAAGGTTGTTGTGTGTCGACTTCAAGTGCCCCGAATCGATCGTACTCTGCTGCGCGTTTTTACACGCGCCGTCGCGTGGCGTACCTATCAACCGCCTTCTTCTCTTCGTGAACGATGATTGCATCCAACGCGTCAGTAGCCGCCCCCCATGCCCGGCATGCCCATGGGCGGCATGCCGTTCATGCCGCCGGGCGAGCCCATCCCGGGCACGCCGTACGCGCCGCCATGCCCGGGCGACATCCCATCCATCCCCGGCGCGGGCGGCGCCGGCAGCGCCGCCGGCAGCAGCTGCGCGTACAGGTTCTGGTTCATCTGCTCCTTCACCGCCTCCTTCTCCGCCTCCACCTGCTCCTGGTTGCGGTCCTTCTTGTCCGCGATGAGCGCGTCCACCTTCCCGGAGTACTCGCGCATGAACTGGATCATGTACGGCATCGAGTACTCCATCAAGCCGTGCATCCACGCCAGCTCGAACACGACGTCCGCGCGCAGCAAGTCGTAGCACGTGTACAGGCACGCGGCGAAGCACTCCTTGTTGGATTCGTCGATGAAGTACTTGAGCAGCGCCTCCGCGAGCTCTTTGTCCCCAGATTGCGCGCACGCCTCCATCGCATCCTTGAACAGCCCGTCCCGCTTCGCGAGCTCCACGCTCTGCTTCCAGCGCTTGTTTTTCTGGTAGATGTACCCGGAGATTCGGCGAAACTCGATGAGCTCGTGCGACTCGCACCGCAGCGCCAAGGAAATCTGGTCAAAGTTGTCGTACAGGTCGATGGAGTTGCGCAGCGCCTCGTAGTCCTCCTCCTCGATGCACAGCTCGTTTACGGCGTCGTTCACCGCCTGCAGGTTGTTGGTCTGCGCCTGCGCGAGGTAGGGCTTCACGAGCGCCAGGTGGTCGCGCTTCCGCATCAGGTCCACCACGCGCGAGTGGTCCACGCGCGGCGTGAGCACGGCGAGCAAATCCACCAGCTGCGTGGGGTGCTCCTCGAGGTAAAACGAAAGTGCTGTGTAGTAGATCTCGGCGTTGGCCACCTTCACGCAGACGTCCTTGAACGAGACGTGCTCCCAGGCGTCGGGGTGCGCCATCATCACGCCCGCGGCGTTGTCGAACTCGTCGTACGCCACGTACAGGAACGAGAGCTCCTTCCACGCCGCCATCTCCTCGCACGCGCGGATGAGCCGCGGGATGTTGATGCGAGTGCTGAACAGCTTGAGGTGCTCCATGAGCTTCTCCGGGCGGTGCTTGGCGTACAGGATGCCCAGCTCGGTGAAGATGCCCATGTGCGCGCGCTCTAGGCCGACGCCTGCCTCCATCAGCGCCAGGAGCTCGTCGAAGCGGCCGCGGATCTGGTAGTACTCGGAGATCTCCTCGAGCTCGTCCGCCTGCACGATGATGTTCAAACCGCACAGCTGCGCCAAGCGGAACTCGCCCTCGTCCACGCACGCGAAGCAAATTTCCTTCCACGTCTTGGCGGAGTTGGCTTTGCGCGCGGCGTCCACCGCGGCTTGGAACTGGTGCAGCTTGACCAGCGTCGACGCGAGCCGGCCCCAGTTGCTGTCGGAAATGAACATCACCTTCGCGGCTTCGTACAAACCTTCGTCGAAGCAGCGGTCGCCGACCACGGCGCGGTTCGCCGCGTTGGGCGTCCCGATGAACTCCTCCAGGTCCGAGAGCTTGTCGATGCGCGCGTACGCGTAGCAGAGCTCGGTGTCCACCTTGGCGTCCTTCACCTTCTTGCGCACCATCACCAGGTACGACACGAGCGCCTCGTAGTCGTCGCAGCGCTTGGCGACGTCGATGACGTCACCGTGGTCGGAGGAGTCGCCGGCTTTGATGTACGCGGCGACGGCGGCGCCCACGTCGCCCGCCGCGAGCTGCGCCTTGGCGAGCTGGCTCCACACCTCGTTCGTGTCCACGCGCTGCGCGTACTCCAAGCCGCGCTCGATGGACTCGAGGCACTCCAGCAACACTTTCATCGCGTCGAGGTGCAGGTCGAACTTCTTGAAGATGGCGAACGCCTCTTCGTACAGCTCGTTCCCGACGGCAATCTCGCCAACCTCCGGGCCGTTGAACGCGTCCAGCCGGTTGATGTAGTCCATCACGCGCGTCTTGTCCGCCTTGATGGCGGTGAGGATGAGCAGGTTCTGCAAGTTGGGGTTGTTGTTGAACGCGCTGTTCTGCAGCACGATCTTTTCCAGCAGCTCGATGAGCTCCTGCGGCATCTCCGCGGTCATGAACGCCTTGACGGTCACGGACACCTGCTCCGGGTTCTTGCTCTCGGGGAGCGCGGTGGACACCACCTGGTCGATGAGGTTGCGGCGGTGCGGGTTGTCGTCGGCGAGCACGTGCGCCCAGAGGTCGACGTCCATGCGCTCCACCACGTATCGCGACTGCATCTTGAACAGCGAGTTCTTGTTCGTCACCTCCACGAGCTCGATGTCGCACTTGCCTCGCTTGTACGCCACGCACGCCAGGTTGGGGTCGCGCTTCTCGCAGTACTTGCCCACCACCTTGCTGTCGTAGTGCTCGTTGGTGGCCAGGAAGTGCTCCGGGTTCGAGTTGCTGTCGATGAGGATCATGCCCAGCGCGTTGTGTACGTTGGCGTCCACCGAGCCCTCGGACACGAGGTGCTCCAGGAACGGCGTGAGCATCTTTAGGCGGTTGCGCTTGCCCACCTCCTCCACGAGCGGGCCCACGGGCAGCAGCGAGCGCACGGACAAAATCAGGTTCTGCAGGAAATCCTCCGAGCACTCCTGATCCAGCAGCGCGCCCACCACGAAGGGCGCGTTGCCGGGGTTCACCTTCTGCACGTACCCCTCGATGTAGCGCATCATGTTGTTCTGGTACAGGTACGTGGTGAGGTCGCCCACGAAGTTGAAGCGGTCGCACACGTTAATCAGCGGGCGCGCGTCCGGCAGCTTCGCCTCCATCAGGAACACCTTCGCCTTCTCGGGGTCGTAAAAGTTGCTCTCGCGCGTCACGCGCTCAACCTCCTTGATCTGGCCCGTCTTGGACGCCGCCTCGATGTACTTGAAGTGCATGTCCGGGTCTTCCGAGGTGGCGACGAGCGCGCCGAGGTAGAAGAATAAACCTTCCATCGAGTTCTGCTCCTCCAGCAGCGCCACGATCGCCTCCGCGGTGAGCTGCTCGGTGTACTCCTTGCACACGTTGACCACGACCTGCAGATTCTGGCGCGGGTTCGAGACGAGCAGCTCCTTGACGCACTCCAGCGCCCACTCCGCGCTGAGCGTGCCGAACCACTCAATGAGCGCCTGCGGGTCGATGCTGTGCGTGTTCACGCAGCACCGCTTCAAATCAGACACCTCGGTGTAGTGCTGCAGCGCGCGCATGTACAGGCCAGCCTTCTCGCAGAGCTGCGCGATGCGCGGGCGGTCGTAGTGCGTCAGCTTGCCCTGGCCGAGAATCGCGTCGGCGACGTTGGGGAACGTCACCAGGTTGATCTCCAGCACCTTCGTCTGCATGCCAGCCTGCTCTTCGTTGTCCTCCTTCAAGACGTCCAGCAAGAAGCTGGTCGCTTCGCGGATCATGTTCCTCTGCAGGAACAGATCCGCCACCGCGTTGGGGTCCATCGGCGGCGGGTTCTGCTTCCCGATCTGAATCGCGATCTGCACCGCGCCCTGCGGGTTGCTCATCAGCGTGGACTGCAGCATGTACGCGTAGTCGGGCTTATGCCCGGTCATCTCGCAGTACTTGCCCATCTTCTCGAACTCACCCTTCTGCGCGAGCGCGGCCACCACCTTGCCGTTGGCCTTGGCCTTGATGTACACGCGCAGCGCCATGTCGGGGTCGACGCGCTGGAGCAGGTCGCCCAGCTCCTCCGAGCACTCCAGCTTGTCCTCCGCCATCCACGTGTCCAGCAGCTGCTTCTTGTTCTGCGCCAGCACGAGCTTCGACAGCTCCACCGCCTCGAACGCGTTGAGCTGGCCGCGCTGCAGGCAGATCCCGAAGTACTGCAGCAGCGCCGAGGGCTGGTTAGGCACCGTGGGCACGTTCTGGAACCGCGCGATGGTCTCTTTGGTGCGCAGCGCGCCGCCGGAGGCGGCGGCGAGTTCGGCGGCGCCCTTGAAGTTGCCCGAGTTGAACAGCGCCTCGAACTTGGGCATCACGAGCGCCTCCGCGCCGGGCAGGTTGCCCCTCTGCGCCAGGGACAGCGCCAGCTCCGGGTTCTTGAGTTGGCCGGAGACGAACGGCACCACAGCCTGCTCGTTGATGTTCATCAGCAGCACCTGCCCGCGCCTGTTCACCGCGTACACGCCGCCGACGCTGGGCGCGCCGGCGGCGATGAAAACCGGATCGTTGGACACCTTGTTGCGGTAAATCGCCGTCGCCGTTTCGACGTCGTACACGAACAGCAGCCCCATCTTCGTGACCACGTACAGCACGCCGTACTTCGCCGAGGCGTGCATGGAGACGGGGAAGTCGTCCGCGAAGTCGGGCGGGAAGAATAGCTCCGCCTGGCGCTTCGCGAACGGCGTCTGGCCGGGCGCCGCGCCCAGCTCGATGACGTGCAGCTTCGAGGAGACGGACCCGTCGGGCTGCGCGGTTTTCTGCGCAAACGCCACCAGCTGCGACTTCTGCGCGTTCCCGGGGACGTGGTGCGTGGCGAACGCGGCGGCGTGCGCCTCGAGCGCCTGCGAGCGCTGCTGCGCCGCGGAGTACAGCTGCATGTTGCCCTTGACGAGCGACGGGCGCGAGGGGTCGCCGGGCGCGATGCCCACGAGCGTGAACCACTTCATGTCCTGGCTGGCGCGGTAGGAGATGATCTGCGCGCCGTTCAGGTTGGGCGTGCGGTCGAACACCTT
>Ga0181600_10004505_pt1 | contig 10559 bp, 7 predicted proteins | sample 041ome_2_FD_132982 | JGI IMG/M metagenome (GOLD analysis project Ga0181600, IMG submission 132982) | Coastal salt marsh microbial communities from the Groves Creek Marsh, Skidaway Island, Georgia - 041406US metaG (megahit assembly) | ecosystem: Environmental > Aquatic > Marine > Intertidal zone... | reverse complement strand
TCTGGATGTGGGAGTAGATTCGCAGCAGTCGTGGGAAAGGGAGGAGAACGCTCGATCGCGACCACGACAAAAATAAACGCAGGCATGGGGTCGCCAACAGGGACTGCGCCTGCCCCAACAGAGCCTTTAGAGGAAGAGCACGAACTGATCTGGGATGCGGGAGATAAGCACCCAGAAACTGCGCTGGACAATTTACCCGCGAAGATAGTTGGAAAATACGAAGCTTTGGGTATGCTCGTCGGTGCTTTGTGCTTCATGGGTGGAGTGTACACTTTTGCCGGCTACTACGATAAAGCAGCGTCTCGACCCTTCGTCGAACGCGACATGGAGAAGAGCTTAAAGAAAGAGTTAGGCGGGCGGTAAAGTTGTAAAATAAGAAACCAAAACAGAACTAATTGAACGTAAAACTCTAACGCGGCGCGTCTGCTGTTGTTACAACCTGCGATATCTATTGTTACTAGTACTACTTTCCAACTTCGACGTCGATTAATTCTCTGTTTTTCACTTGGGCTTTGAAGTCAGCGTGCGCGTCATCCCATACTTTTTTTGAGTCGTAACTCTTCGCAGACGCCGATCGATCCGGAAGCTTTAGCATTTCTCCATGATTCTCTTCGTCTTTCAAGCACTTTTGCCACCAGTGACGCATCAACTCCACGCTCTTTTTCTGCGCAGTTACTCGGATCACGCGATTATTCTCGTCGTAATCTGTAACTTCCCAGGAGCCGTAAGTCAGCTTTCGTCGAATCGGCGTGAAACTTTTGTCGGACTCGTTAAACTTCAAGCCGCCATTGGCGTTGTATTCCTCTTCTTCATCGTATTCTTCCACTTCTTCTCCAATCGGATGTTCCCACTCGCGGTCGAACACTACTTCTTTGCACAGTGCGATTTTAACAGAAGTTTCTGTGACATCTACGCGAACGTCTTTGGCCTTTGTCCCGAGCGGCGCCAATACCGAAAGCGTGACATCGCTCGAGGTTTGCGACCACATGTAATCGAGTTCTCCCGCGCTGTTTTCGTTCTCTTCCGTACCGCGACTGCTTTTTTTCCTGACGTAAATGCCGTTTCGGGTGAACTTTTCTTTCCTCCGTGCGATGGCTACTCGCCTTCTTTCCTCTTTTTCTTCTTCGGAAAAGAGACTCGTCGTCTTTGTTTCGTGTTTTTCTTCTTCTTTTTCTTTTTCTTCTTCTTCTTCTTTCGACGACGACGGCGGTTCTCGAAACATTATCGTGCCGGGATGTTCGCGCTCAAACTGTTTACCTTGCTCGATCCATTGCATCTCACGGAACTCGCGTTCGCTCATCATCTTCTCGTCTTTTGAAAGATGATTGTCTTCGGACGAAGTCGCAGAAGGAGGCAGCACGTTGAAGTCGACGCTTTCGCCGCTTCCAATCGTCACTCTCGTCGGTTGGTCCAGTTTCGTCACCTGCGGTTGCTGCGGGAAGTGCGGCACGTTTTTATCGTCCTCACCATCATCTTCACTCTCGTCTCCGTAGTCTAGTTTATCCCACTTCGAGTAATCAACCATTGTTATTATAAAAGTATTTTGTGTATCGCTCTTCTTCCCGTGCGTCGTGGGCCACAATACCATTAATTATGAATTGTGGTGTACTGAAGACAATCGCGCAAAGAAGACACAACAAAATGACACATTTTCGCGTCAAAAAAAGTACACGCACACAAGAATAAAACTTTGGGAGAGAGAGAGAGAGGAAAAGAGAATGTATGATGTCGATGTGGAGCGTTCGTGAGTCAGACGACGCGGAGGAGCAAAACTGGTCGCGATCCCACCACCCGAGGAGGCGTGAATAAAAATCTTTCTTCTCTCTTCTTCTTCTTCTTCATCGTGCACTATCACGACGACGATGACGAGCAACGGGAGCAGGGAAATTACAAAGAAGAAGAAGAACAAGACGACGACGACGCGTAAGAACCGTAAACTTTTAGAGCATTTGAGCTTAAAAGCTACCACGACTACTCCGTCGAAATCTTCTTCGCACCCTTTCGATGTGGACGCGAGCGACCACTGCGAAACTCCTTTTCAAGCGTACAAAGATATCGAACCCTTTCTGTTTCGAATCGCTCTGAGTTTGAAGAAAACGAAGGCGAGTTTAAAAATATACGACCCGTATTTCTGTGAAGGATCTGCGAAGGAACATTTGAAACGACTCGGTTTTGAAAGCGTTCACAACGTCAACGAAGATTTCTACGAAAACATCAAGAAAAATACGATTCCAGAATATGACGTGTTGCTTACCAATCCTCCGTATTCGTCAGACCACTTCAAGCGAATATTGAACTTCTGCGGGGCGAGCGAGAAACCTTTCTTTCTTCTTCTCCCAAATTTTGTCTGCCGTAAAACATACTACGCCAACGAAATAACCAGTCGAAAGAAAGAACCGTTGTTCTTAATTCCGGACGAGCTGAAACCTTATCGCTATTGGGCGCCAGGAAGGAAAGGATTTGAAGAGCGGGCGAAAGGAACCACGCCTTTTATAACGTTTTGGTATCTCGAGTTTGGTGACGCGATTGACAAAAACGAAATTCGTGGTTGGTGGCTCAAGAAATACTCGCCTCATTCGAGATGCGAACTTCCCGCGCCAGAAGAAAGTCTACCGCAACAGCAACGTTTGCAAAAACGCAGCAACCCAAACAAAAGAAGACGAGAGAAAGCGCAGAATAAAAATATACTGAAAGAGCCAAGAGAAAATAGCGGCAGCATCTACTACGACCCAAACGTTGCCCAGAAAAAGAAGAGGAAGAAGCTAGAATCGAAAGAAAGAGTTTAAAGAGTAAAGTCAGAGAGGGCTGAGGAAGATTTACTTAAGTGCTTGTGCGTTTGTTTGTGTTCAAATTGTAATTAAAAACGTGCGTTTTTCATCTACACGCTGCTCAAAGCGTTTTTCAACAGAAGAGTTACAAGAATGAGTTCTCTTTTCCATGCATTTTTTTTCACACACATCGGCACACAAAAAACATTTTCATGAAGAGGTACCTCCTCGCGCAACGACGCCTTCTTCGGGCGGCGCTCTCCTCGACTACAGAAGAGGGGCATCGCCATCTGACGATACGGAATAATGTCAATATTCTTGCGCCTTCACGACAACGAGGTATGAGGAACTCATTTAAGACGGAGACGACAACAACGACGACGCCCATGATGAAGCAGGAGCAACACCAGCAGCAACAACAGCAGCAGCACGACAATCACCTTCTTATGAACACGATGAGCGCCGAAGCGTCCGGGGAGAAGACGCTCAAAAACGATGCGGAAGAAGAGGAGGAAGAGGAGGAGGAGGAAGAGGAGGAGGAGGAGGAGGAGGAGGAGGAAATAATCAAAGAGGGGATGAGAGAGGAAAGAGTCTTAACGCAAGAAGAAAATCGGTTCATAGACGTGGACGAAGACAAAGACGATATAAAAACAAAAGCGAGTAATGATGACCCGTATCGACGTCTCACTCATTTATATTATACGCTCGAACGGTTGCAGTACCAGTTTCCTTTGCATTACCGACACCCTATTTCAAAACATTGGGAACTGGTCGACAAAACGTTCAAAGTCACCGAGGAATATTCGAAGTTGAGTCCGCCTAAAAGAAAGCACGTGTGGTTGAATACGGTTTCAATTCTCTCCAGATTGGCATTTCACGAAAACGGATACAGAAACCATATAATTTTCGATGATCCACCATGGGGAGCAAAGAAACAAAGTCAATTCGAGACAAGGGTAAAATTTAAAGTCTGCGCCGCGCACGCTGTGACGAACATTCTGTTTTTTTTTGTGTGCCCGTCCCTTTTCTTTGGAACGGAAATATTGTTGCGCCCGGAAGGTGTGGACGGATTCCCTCAAATGCAAAATTTGGCAAAGGTTTTGAACGAGACGTTTCCTTCAGTCTTTGAGAATGGCCTCACCGAGTTTTTTGCCGGAGTAGCCGCAATTCTTACCTATGTGTTCCGTAATCAAACGGAAAAAGTGTATCTTACTTTTGCGAGTTTTTCTGCATCCTTCCGCAACGCGGATATGATGAAACGTATTTTACAAATCAAGTTGTAAAACAGGTAGATAGATTAATGATAAATAGACAGTAGATTAATAGATAGATAGTACCGTGGATTATTAGATATTACATTGCTCTTCACGCGACATTTTGCTCTTGCTTTTTCCCATTCTTTTCCCATTCTGATCCATCCGAACTTTTCCCGCCGGCGCCATAAGGAACAAAAGCAGGTCTCCCCTCCAAGCCTAACTCTTTGAACAAGGCAGAATCTTCGTTGTCGTCGTTATTCGGGGTCGTAAGTAACTTATCTCCCGTAAAAACAGAGTTGGCTCCAGCCAAGAAGCACATAGCCTGAGTCTCGTCGGACATGTTGATTCTCCCAGCCGATAATCGGACGACAGTTCTCGGCATTAAAATGCGTGCAACCGCAATTGCTCGAACCATTTCCAAGCCTGACGGAGCAGATAGATTTTCGAAGGGCGTTCCTTTGACCGGGACCAGAGCATTGATAGGAACGGACTCTGGATGTTCCGGTAAACTTGCTAAAACGTGCATCAAAGACGCTCTATCAGACTCTTCCTCCCCTAAACCGAGAATTCCGCCGCAGCATACAGATATACCAGCGTCGCGAACTGCAGCTATGGTATTCAGGCGATCTTCGTACTTGCGCGAAGAAGTAACTTTTGGATAATACTCAGGGGACGTGTCTAAATTATGGTTGTAAGCAGTCAACCCAGCTTCTCTTAATTTCACGGCCTGATCCGGCGTGAGCATGCCTAATGTTGCGCACACTTCCATTCCCAAATCCTTTACCTGTTTAGTCATCGTAAGTACGCGTTCAAATTGACCTTCACCGACTTGGGAAGGTCCCCGCCAAGCCGTGCCCATACAAAACCGCGTCGAGCCCGCAGCTTTTGCCCGTTTTGCAGCCTCGTAAACGTCATCAATTTGCATCAATTTCTCTGCTTTAAGTTCTGTTTCTTTCTTCCACGAGGAAGATTGCGCGCAATAGTTGCACGTTTCCGGGCACCCTCCAGTTTTTATAGAAAGTAACGTGCACTGTTGCACTTGTTTGGGGTCGTGGTGCATCCGATGAACGGTCGCCGCATCGAACACGAGCTCTAATAAAGGCCGGCTGTACATCTCTCTAATCTCTTCTTTCGTCCAATTATTTCGCACTTCTCCGAGAACTCTTTTTGCGTTCGATGCGGCTGGCGCCGCGAGCTGTGAAGACGTCGAGAACGCTCCGCGAGTGCTGATTGGTTTCGTTAATTTCGAGGAGGAGGAGGAGGAAGAGGAGGAGGAGAATTCCGCCGCCCGGGGCGAAGAGGACGAGGAAAGCTCAACCGTTCGAAAGAAGATTCCATTCGAACACTGTTTGAGACCGACGTAAGCGGCAAAATCAGCGCCGAGCGCGTTAAGTGTGCGCCTCGCGAGTTGCCGACCCGACATCTTCTCTCTTCTAATTAAGAGAAAGGGACGGAGGGCCAGAATAAAATAAAGTTGTTTTTGGTTTGTTTGAGTGAGTTTTCCCTCAAAAATCCTCTCAAATCTGTCTACTCGTATTCCTCTTCTCTGCCCAAACAGATTTCGTGGGGGGGTTGGATAAAAGCGAGGCACAAGATGCCGTGAGTGACGACGAACAATGCAAACAGATGTACATCGCATACGCTGCAGCAGGCGGCATCGCGAAGATGTTTGCAGACTCGGAGGAGAGAGCGAAACGAGACGCCGCGTAGAAGAAGTTGAAGAGTTCGTTATTAAGATTTCCCATCGAAAACTCTTGGGAACGGAAGAAGAAGAAGAAAAAGGAAAAGAAGAAAACGACAAAGAGGATGAGTTTGCAATCGACCCGTACTTCTTTGACGATGGATATTCCGTCGCCGCAACGACTGGTTTTGCTAGAGTTTGGGAAGGAGCGAGCATTTTCACAGATTTTCTGGTACAGGAGTGTCCCAACCTGACTTTGCGAAAGAATGTCGTGGAGCTTGGAAGTGGTGTTGGATTGTGTGGAGTAGCAGTTGCAATCGCTAATGAAGCGAACGTCACTCTCACCGATCTCCCATCCGTTGTTGAGGGTGTTTTAAGGCAAAATATTACTCAAAACAGTACTTCTCTCACAGAAAATGGTTGGCATCGCGTTATCGGCCCACAAGGTGGCTTGGCTCGAGCGGTCGCCTTGAACTGGGAGAAACCCATGGATTGCCATCATTTGACTGCGTCAGAAAAGTATATAGATGCTGTTGATGTCATAATTGCGGCAGAATGTATTTGGCTCGCCGACTTATTGGATTGTTTCTGCGAAACGTTGAACATTTTGTTTGAACGCGAGAAAAAATTGCGCAGTCGAACGCCGCAGTGCTTCATTTGTTGCCGCGACCGAAGTAGAAAAGATTCAAAAGTGAAAATTTTCGCCAGCGAAGAGATGGTAGAAGCAGCGTTCAGTAGACACGCGTTAGCGTTCGACGTCATGCGAGAATTTCCAAGTACAATTGAGCAGAATAGATGCGTAAAAATTTATTCATTATCGAAGAAATAAAGAAAAACTGTGTGCCAGGACGTGGTGCAGTTCATAGCTTTTACGCTCCTTGCGGATGAGGATATTTTATCTTACACTAAACATTGACACGCACTCGTTGTCACTACTACTGGAAGATTCATACTTCACTTTTTTTCTTAATAGGATTGCCAAAGAGACTTTTAATCATATCGAGACTCATCATTCCTTGTTTTGAATCTATGCTTGGATCATCGAGCGCCTTTCGTTGTTTAAACGTTCGAAGCAGTCGTGACTTTTCTTGCTTTTCTCGTAGCTTCGCCATTCTCATTTGCTCCTCGGGAGATTCTGGTGCGGAATCAGGATTTTCTTCCGCGCGTTTCTTTCGACGCTCTTCCATAGATGCTATCATTTTGGCCTGTTCTACTCGCGCCATGTAAAAGTCGCGTTCTTTTTTGGCCATTTCGAGCTCGAGTCGTTGGCGCTGCTCTCTAGCCGCTTTCTGATACTCAATCTCCTCCATGAGGTTATCCCATTTGAACTTTGGGAGATATCTAATGTTCCATAGATCAGAGTAGTGCGCACTTCTTCTTTTACCACCAACGGGTTGTCCATTGAGCATTTCTGCCGCGCTTCGAGCCTTTTTTTTATTCTTAAACTCAACCCATCCTTCGACGAACTTCTTTCCTGTATTGCCTTTGTATTTCTTTCGCAAAGCGCGCTGTTCAGGATCTTCTGGCGCTAAATACATACGTTCTAATTTACCGAACTTTTCGAGGAGTTGGCGCAACTTTAGAGGCTTCATGAACGGTGGTATGCTTCCTAAATACACCACGCCTCTCTTCTTCAATTGTTTGTGACTCTGTTCTATTTCCTCCTTGGAAACGACTTTTTTTCTCTCCTTCTTCTCTTCGTGGTTGAAGCCGCCAAGTTCAACAAAATCCAATTCTTCTTCTTCTTCTTTGACGCGTTTGCCAGCCTTTTTCTTCTTCCTCTTCCACTTTTCGTCCGCATCGCGGCGCGATACGCGCTCATCTGGCAACGCTTCATCATTCTTATCTTCTTCTTTGTCTTCTTCGTCTTCCAATAAATCGTCTCCTTCGGTAAAGTTCTTCTTCTGTTTCTTCTTCGTTTTCTTCCTCGTCCTCATTTCGTCGTCCTCATCGTCTCCCCGGGAACGACGACGATGGAGAAGATGCGGACTCCGAACGATATCCATCCTTTGTCTTCCTCTTCTTCTTCTTCTTCTTCTTCGACTTCTCTTTCTGCTCGTCCTTCGTCTTGGTATTCAAGGCAAAGTTGGTTTGTTGTTGTACACGAGTTGAAGTTGTGTGAAGTGATGAACTTTTTCTCTTCTTTTTCTCTTCTTTTCATCTGTCTTTTCCTCATTCTTCTCATTCTCCTGCTCCTGATTCAGCGCGCGTTTCCGCTATTTTCTTAATTTCCTTTCTGCGAAAAGCAAGGAAAATCTACCATCTGCGACATGTCCGCCAAGCGTCAAAAAGTAAGCGAGGAGGATGCGAGAGGAGGAGATTCACTTCACGTTCTCGGTTCCGTCGTGTTTGATATCTTATTCTCCCCGAAGAGTTTGCCAACTCCCGGGACGACTGTCTTGAGCGAAAATGTAAAAAAAGCGCCCGGAGGCAAGGGAGCAAATCAAGCCTACGCTGCCGGGAAAGTGTTGTCATCATCATCATCGACTTCGTCTGTTTCATTTTTCGGTTGCGTTGGAGAAGACGAGTTTGGTGCAAAGTCTTTGGAATCCTTACAAAGCGTCGGCGTAAATACAGACCACATCCAGATGAGGAAAGAGAAGGCAACAGCGATAGCTTCTGTGGTTATCGATGAAAAAGGGGAGAATCAAATTTGCGTCGGGTCGAGTGCCAACAACTCGACCAATGCAAAAGAATGGATAGAAATAGTTGAAAAGCAAAAGGAAAAGCCCGCAGCTTTGCTTTTGCAAATGGAAATACCTCCGAGTGAAGTGTTTGCGGCAGTTCGATATTGTTCTGAGAACGGTATAATATCGATTTTGAACGCTGCGCCAGCTGATGAATCAATTCCAACAGAAACGCTAGAAATGTTAAATATTCTGATTGTAAATGAGCACGAAGTTTTGCAAGTTCGCGACTCTGTACTGCGAGAAGGATACGCTATGTCTATTCCGAGAATTTATTCCAACGGCAATACCGATGGTCCCGAGCTTTCGACAGATGTTGTTGCCCAAGATCCTCGCGCAGTTGCACATCAACTCGCTCAGTCGTTTCAACTGATTGTAATCGTTACTCTTGGAGAAGAAGGGTGCGCAGCAATCTTACCCGTTCGACCTACAGAGAATGATGCTTCAACTGGAGAAGAACGCGATGCGATAGATACAATATACTCAAGTGCATTGAAAAACTTGAAAAACGAGGAAAAAATTGTAAGTGCCGTGGGAGCTGGTGATGCATTTGTTGGCGCCTTTTGCGCGTATCTGGTTGAGAAGCGCGACATTCACACGTGTTTACGAGCGGCTTCAGCATGCGGAACTTTAGCCTGTTTATCGAATGGAGCAAGGGATGGCGTTCCGACTCGCCAAGATCTTGACGAGCGCATGCACGACGTTGAGTTACTAGGAGTATGGGGCAAACTGGGCATTTCTGAGGAAGCTCTGAAATGTCCAGCTGTAGACTGGTGTCGATTGAAAAAGAAGTAGGAAATTGTCACCAATCATACAGTACAATGCGGTCGTCGTAATTAAACTCTCTCCAAAATACTTCTGTGTGTGCATATATCTACTCAGTCAGTGGCTCATCTCTCCATATTCGAATATGTCAGAGTGTTTCGCTACAAATTTTGCAACTTTCGGAGCTTCCAAATCGTCGCGTTTCAGCTGACTCTCGTTTGGTTCTACATCATCGTAATAGTGATACTTAAGTTTTGCTCTATCTGATGTGGGCTTGTTCCATCCTTTGGCGAATCCCCAAAGAGTAACTTTTTCGCATCGTTCTAAACCAAAAAGCAAACCGTAGAAACCGTTCGAAGCGGCGCCATCTTCCATGGTGTCCAAAACAAGCTGATGAAAGTCTCCATCGATGACATAGATATCACCATTGAAGCGCTTCTTAAAGTTTATGAACTTCTGCATGGTTTCCTCTACCGTGACGTGCTGTAGAAGTATCTCTTTTTTGCTTTCGTGAAACCCGAGGTGTTGCGTGTTCAAGAACCTGATAGTTGTTTTGCTCCCGACGTAGTCAGACAATCCATTCGTCGTAGGTCCTCCGTTGAAGCGAATCACTGCATCTGCTTCATCTATGTACTTACCATACTTCTTTAACTTCAAGGACCCGCCGTTACCTACGATCGCGCACGATTTGTACTTTTGAAATCCTTTGAAGCGCGTATCGACGACTGGAAACTCGTGAAGAAGCTCTTTCGTGATCCGAGCGACTCGTTGCCAGCCTCGTCCGCGAGGAGGATCTGCTTTCGCCGCTTCTAAGTCACATCCCCGAGGAGGGCTATCTGAAAGACATTGTGACATGTACTTAGCGACTCGAATAGGCGAATTCCGTGCAAGTTTCGAATATTTTTGCTGCGTCATGATAAAGTCTCCGTTGAAGCCATCTTTGAACATGTTTCGAAACAATCGCGTTCTCTTTGGTCCTCCGGAACCGGAACCGCCATTTGAACTACTCCTACTGCTACTGCTGCTGCTACTGCTACTGCTACTGCTGCTGCTACTAATTAGACTACTGCTTTCATCATCACCATTTGCAATGTCATCGGATGACAATCGAGACACGGAGGAGCGTGAGAAGGAGTTTGATATTCTTTCTCTTTCGATGCCATTCTTCATATAGCTTCTCTCATCTTGATTTCCAAAGCGAACATCATGTGCCCCCGTGGTTGCTGAATGCTGCAGAGAAGAGGACGTCGATTTACGTGGAGTAATAAGAAACCCGACGAGAATGAAGAAACCGAAGAGGCACAGAAGACGGAAGCGCGTTCTTTTACCCGCGCGTTTCGCACCCGGCATTTTTACACCCTGAAGGGCAAAAGGAAGTGAGGAGAAAGAACAACGATTTTTT
>Ga0181600_10004503_pt1 | contig 10561 bp, 7 predicted proteins | sample 041ome_2_FD_132982 | JGI IMG/M metagenome (GOLD analysis project Ga0181600, IMG submission 132982) | Coastal salt marsh microbial communities from the Groves Creek Marsh, Skidaway Island, Georgia - 041406US metaG (megahit assembly) | ecosystem: Environmental > Aquatic > Marine > Intertidal zone... | reverse complement strand
GGGCGGTCAAAGAGAGGACCTCGGCGACGCACCGCGCGCAGACGGTGCCCACGCCCCGCGCGCTGAACACGCAACGCTGGCCGTGGCCGCGGCGCACGTGTAGCGCGGGGTCCATGGGTACGCCGAGGGAGGGGGCGCGCGGGGGGTTTTGAAAAGAAGGCTTTCGTGAGAAAAGCACCAACCACGTTTCAGGATTTGCCGGAGTCGCGGTGACGACGCGGCGGCGGCGGTCGTGGTTTTCGGCGCCGCTCACAACGCGCCACTCGCACATCTCAGGCGCCGCGAAGGCCCCTCCGGTCCATCACGGGACGCGTAGGTACCGCCGCGACCGATGTCGGTGGAAGACCTCGAGCGCCGCGTGCGTCTGCTGTGCACGGATGAGCTCGGCGTCGTGCGCGTCGCGGAGGCGGCGGGCCGATCGAAAATCGACGACCTCGCGTTCGCGAAGCGATGGGGCGACGCCGACCGAAGCCGCCGCGTGGTGCGGTGCCGCGCCGGCGAGGACGGCGACGGCGACGGCGACGCGCTGGGTGGACGGGGCACTTGCGCCGCCGCCGGCTGGCTGGCGCTCGGCCGCAAGGACGGAACCGCGGAGGTCATCGACACCGCCACCGGGGGCGACGTCGGCGGCGGCGCGCTCGACATCGGGGGAGTGCCGGTGGGCGTGCAGGTCTTCGGGCCCGGCGCCGGCCGCGAGGGCGCGCGGCTGGTCACCGTGACGGACGCGGGCGAGGCTGCCGTGTACGGTGCCGCGTGCGACGCCGCCGCCGGCGGCGACGGAAGCCTGGCATCCCGCCTCGCGCCCCTGCGCGTGGTCCAGGAGTGGTCGCCCGTGTGCGCGTGGAAGGCGTGCGGCTCGGCGCGCGTCGCGCGGGTGTCCCCGCGGGCGCGGCTGCTGGCGGTCGGGGGCGAGGGCCAGGGCAACGATTTGAAACTCTACGACGTGGAGACGCAGAAGGTGCGGTACAAGGCGAAGCCCCCTCCCGAGAACTGGCTCGGGTACCGCGCCCCCCCCTTCGTCTCCGCGCTGGAGTTTGTCCCCGGCACCGACGGCGCGTGCGTTTTGGTCGGCACGGGCGAGCGCCGCGTGCGTCTGTACGACACGCGAGTCGATAAGCGCGCGGTGGTGGACCTCGAGGTGGGCGAGACCACCGTGACGGCGCTCGCGATGAACGCCAGCGGACAGCTCGCGTTCGTGGGGAACGCCAAGGGGCAGCTGCAGACGGTGGACCTGCGCGCGCGCGGCGTCTTCGCCAAGTTCAAAGGCGCGCAGGGGAGCATCCGCGAGATCGCGCCGCACCCCGGAGGCGAGGCGCTCGTCGCGGTCGCCGGGCTGGACCGGTACCTGCGCGTGTACCACACGGAGACGCGCAAGTGCCTCGGGAGCGCGTTCATGAAGCAGGCGCTCAGCGGGTGCGCGTGGGACGTCCGCGGGCCGGAGACGGAGTTCGCGGCGGCGGCGGCGGAGGCGGCGGCGCGCCGGCGCCGGGAAAAGGCGGAGAAGCGCGAGCGGAAGGCGGCGGGGGGCGCTGAGGAGAAGAAGGCGAAGAAAAAGGCGACCGAGAAGGCTTCCCGCGAGGAGGGGAAGGGTAAAAAGCTGAAGCGGGCCTCCGCGGGCGCGGAGGGCGGCGTGCCCTCGAAGAAGAAGAAGAAGAAGAAGGCGGTCGAGTGACCTGTTGAAACGGCGCGTCATACTCTACTAGCTCTAGCTAGCTAAGCTACGGTGTTTGACACACCAGCCGCGTCTCGACGGGTTTGAAAAACGCGCACGGCTTCCCGCCGTTCACGGAATCGCACGTGTAGTAGTACTGCACGCGCGTGGCCCCCGGGGGGTCGGGGATTTCCCCGTCCCCGGGGACGTCCCCAGTCGCGCGTGCGAACGCAGGAACCCCCGCGTCCGCGCGTCTCGTTTTCAGCACGCACCTCCGCCCGCACAGGCACGAGGGCGCGGTCGCGTCCCACGCGTCCTCCTTTTTGCGAAACGTCAAGCTCACGCGGCTCGCGCGCTCGCCCGCTCCCGCGCCGCCGCCCGCCGCGCCGTCGCGGAGGATCTCGTGCGTCCAGAGCTCCTGGCACCCCGGGAGCATGACGCACACGGAGTTGTGTGGCAGCGGGACGTCCACGGCGCAGTCGTCCGAGCCGTCGGGGTTCCGCGGCCACCGCGTTTTCAGTCGGAAGACGCGCGCGCGACCCAGCGAAACGCCGGCGATGACGGCGTCGGGGCCGAGGGACGTGAGGCGGTCGGCGTGCGCTCCGACGCGGTCCGAACCGTCGCGGTACAGGTTCGCCACCGCGTACGTCGGGGACCAGCGAAAACGCGTTTTCGCGTCCAGATCACGCGTCTCGTTCGCGAGAAGAACGCCGCGAGAAGAACGCTGCGAAGAACGCGGTGGCGAAGAACGCTTCACACCCGTCGTCGCGGCTTCGCCCGCCGCCCTCGCCGCCGCGCGCATCAAGTCGCTCGGCGCGCGCAACGCGTTTTCTTCGTCATTTTCGTTTTCTTCGTCGTCGGCGACGCCCGCCTCGCCGCCTCCCGGTGTCATCTCGTACACCGCGGTGAGCCTCGGCGCTTTTCGGGCCTCGCCGGCGATCCACCACTCGTCCTGCGTCCAGGTCTGGCCCTCCACCAGGAGCTCGCGAAGCAGCGCGTCGGCGTCCTCCGCGGGGAGCGCGCGCTCGGAAAGGAACAGCGGGAAGCGCTTGTGCACCTCCTCGAGCGTCATCGGGTGCCACGGTTTGCCCTTCCCCAACCTGGCGCGACACACCACTCCTCCGGTGGACGGCTTGAGCTTCGCGAGAGCGGACGGACGGTCACGGTCGAGGGTGAGGTTCGTTCGCTCGGCGGATGATCCGCCTCCCGTCGCTTCCCGCGAAGACGGTCCCGCCGGCGACGCGCGTCCTCGGGCGTCCGCGGGGTCTCGGGAAGAACCGAGGCATCTCTCGACGTGCGCGTTGATGTCGTGCTTCGGGACCTGTGCGTCGCACACTGGGCAAGCGACGTACCTGGACTTCGTGTCCGCCAGACGCCGCTGGGCGAGTGCGGACGTCGCTCCGCCCGACTGCCGTCGTTTCATCCCCGGACGACGCGACGCGCACGGCAGGGACGCACGCGCCGCGCGCATCGGCGAGTGTCGTTGTGATGCAGAGTCGCCGAAACGCGCGTCGGCACTTCCGGGGATTTGTGAAGTTTCCAGTCAGCATGTGTGAAACACAACGTTCGAATGGAAACGCCAAGGTCCCCCAGACCCCAGCGCGCGACGGGCGCAGACGACGCTGGGTCTCCTGAACTATGCGTGGCGATAGCGGAGTCGATCGCGCCGCGAGCGTGATGGAGTCAGCCTCGAGGTGCGCGCCGAGACCACCGGACACGCGCGCGTGATCTGGAGATATTCCGTTTTTCGTGTACCGTTTCGTTGTTGCCTCGGCCTTAGCGTCCCCCGTCTCCGAGCCTGACCGCCACGCTCCCTCTCCCTCGCTCGCAGGTCCTCCTCGAACGTAGCGTCCGACGTGGGCGAGACGGTGAAGGACCTGGCGCGGTTCGCCCCCGCGGCATCCATCGCCGTCGCGTCCGCGTCCGCGTTCGTCATCACGGCCCGCGTCGCGAGGCGCGCGGCGTACGCGGCGGGCGTGTCGTGCGCGACTCCCGTGCTCGGCACGCTGTGGGGCATCGCCTCCGTCGGCGGCGCGAGCGCGCTCGCCGGTCAGGTGGCGCGGACCGTGCTGGAGTGGCCGAACGGCGCCGTGCCCCAGGGCGTGCCCGGGTGGGGGGGCATGACCCTCGGGGGCCTGCGACGGCCGCTGGAGACGTTACACGGCACGAGACAGTTTGAGCACGACGCGAGCGTCGAAGCGGTGAAGGATGCCATCTTCGGCTCGCTGGCGTACGCCGTGCTCGGGCGCGGCGTGCAGTCCGCGCTCCCGAGCGACATCTCGCACCCCGGCGCTCTGGCGAAGCGCTCGATGCGCTCCAGCGGCGCGCACTACGCGACGGAGGCGCAGAGGCGCACGCTCGCCGGGTGGCTGCGCCGCGACGGGTGCCACCACTGCGGGTCGCGCGTTGGGAAAGTGGTCGGTGATCACATGCCGCCCAACAAGATGGCGTTCGGGTCGGCGGCGGCGGCGCAGGCGGCGCGCGAGGGGTCGTGGAAGACCAGGCTGTGGAACTTCCTGCGCATGGTCCCGAAGCAGAGGTTGTACCCGCAGTGCCGGCCGTGCTCGGACGTGCAGTCCACCGCGGTGCGCACGGGGAAAAAGATTCTCGTGCGGCACAACGGAGGCGCCAAGGTGGGCGCCGCCGTCGCCGTCGCCGTCGCCGCGAGGCACTACGCCATGAAGCACCACCCGGAGGAGTACGGGAAGCTGCAGAAGAAACTCGAGGGGTTCCCGCTGCTCATCACGTGAGACGCGATCGATCGATTGGCCGTACAGCGAGGAGTACCGAGGCGGAGTACCGAGGCGGAGTCGGAGTCGGAGACGGACGTAGTCTGACTTGTATTATTAATACGTACGCGTGTACCATCATAACATACTACGAACTCGTTCTATCAATACACCTATACGAGCCTAACTACTTGAGCGCCTTGACTTGCTCCACGACGAGCGCCTCGAAGGTTTCGCGCACGCCCCCCTCGGTCTGCTCCATCGGCAAGTGTGCGGCGCTCGGCAGGAGCTCGAACCGCAGGTTCTCCGGTCGAACGCCCGATCGCGCCAGCGCGTCCCGCAGACTCGACGCCAGCCGCGGAGGCGTGGTCTCGTCCTTCGCGCCCACCACCACTAGCGCCTTGAACGGCTTTTTGTCCTTCAAATCATCGTCCTTCAAATCACACAGCCTCGGCATCTCGCGCCGCAGCCGCGCGCCGTCGCCGCCGAAACCGCCGAGTCCGGCGCGGAACAGCTGCAGCAGCCCGACGTCCCACCCCTCGGCGAGGGTGGGGCGCACGTACGCGTCGCGGGTTTCGCGGTCCAGGTCGCCGTACGTCGCGCCGCTCTCCACGGCGGCGGTCTGGCGGCGCACCGAGCCGCGCACGACGTTCAGCCCGGGCCCGTTTTGCGAGACGAGGAAGCGGAACCACGCGAACCGAAGCGCGCGGTCCAGTGGGAGCTTCAGCCCGCCGCCGCCGCTCGAGTTTAGGGAGCCCGTTTTCGTTTCGGGATGTTCGGAATCCGCCTCGCCCTCGGGCGCGTCCCCGACGAACACGGCGGGCGCGATCGCGAGCAGCGCCGCGCACCGCGGCGGGTCGAGCAAAGCCGCGTCCAGCGCCACGGGCGCGCCCGCGGAGTGGCCCAGCAACGCCGCGCGCTCGACGCCCAGCGCGGACATCACTTTCAAAGTCAGCTCGGCGGCGCCCTCCGCGCTGTACACGCGGTGGAACGACTCGGGCCTGTCCGGCGGCGGCGGCGGGCGCGACGTCAGTCCGTACGGCGGGCGGTCTATGGCGATCGTGCGCACGTTTGCCTCCGCCGCGACGCGCGGAAGCAGGTGCCGGAACGAGTACGTCGAGCCGTTCGCGCCGTGCATGCACACCAGGGCGTCGACGTTTTCGTTCGCGCCCGCCGCCGCCGCGGAGGAGGCGGGCGGGAGGCTCTCTTTGTAGTGCACGCAGATGGGCACGCCGTCCATCTCGACGGTGACGAACTTGGAGTCCGCGTCCGCGAGCGAAGAGGGGGGGACGAGGCCCTGGAGCGGTTTCGGGTCCGGCTCGGAGAAGGGCTCCACCACGAGCTCGTCGAAGTCCTTCTGGACCTTCGTGCGCCCGGCGTCGAGCAGCGACCGAACGAGGTCCGCGAGCAGATCGTCTTTCGACGCGCGCGCAACCGTCGATCGACGCGAACCGCGGGTCGGCGCGCGGCGCGCGGCGCATCGCGCCGCGGCGCGAGGCCCGCGCCTCGAGGGCGTCGCGCCACTCGGACGACGCGGGGAGCACGCCGCGCTGTCCACGGCGTGAAGCATCGCGCGCATGTCGGTGGACGCGCGCGTGCGTTATGATGATGCCACGACAGTCGACGTGGAGACGTCAGAGCAAGCGCGTGTGTGACAAGTCAGCGGACGAGCACTTCCCACACATCTTCGAAACACTTTTTCGGCTTTCCCGAGACCCGAGGGGACTTCAGAGGCGCGGGCGCGGCGTGCAATGCCCGCGCGTCCCCTCCCCGTGGATACCGCGGGTGATGGCGACACCCCTCCGACGCTCGCGCGGAGAGAAGAGAAGCGCGCGCACGTCCCCCGCGAGGAATGGCGCAGGCTTCACCCCAAACCCCCTCGCGAAAAAGGTTCGGGCGATGATTTCGGGGCGAAAGGAGGGCCCGCGCGCGCGCGCCTCGTGCGCGGTGTTCTGCGCAGCCAGGCTGAGCTGGAAGTGGCGAGCCCCCGCAACTTGAAGCTGTGGGGCTTGGATTCGGTGGAGGCGTACTTCGAGACCGAGGACCGAAGGACACAGGCTAAGGTGTCGTTGGACGCCTTGCTTCGGAATCCCGAAATCTCCCCGGCTCGAAAGCACGACGCCGCGGCGCGGCACCACGTCGTCTGGGGCCGCTCGACGTTCGCCTGCGCCGAGTGCTGGCTCTTGAAAGGGAACTGCGTGTGCCGGTCACTCGTCAAAGCAACGAAAGCCGCTCGTGAAAGCAGCGAAAGGTCGCGTGTTGACCGCGATCGGGTCACGATGTCTCCGCCGTACGCGCGGGTCGTCGCGTACGCGCACCAAAACGAAGTGGCGCGCGGGAACAGCACGGGGAACTTGATCCCGGCTACTTTGCCGTTCGGCGAGCTGCTCGTCGCAGGTTTGGCGGAGCACGAAGCGCGCTTGGAAAACGTGTTACGCGAAAACGAGGGGCGCGTCGCCGTGCTGTGGCCGAGGCCGACGATGGCCTTCGCGGAGATCCGCGAGCGCATGCGCGACGCGCGCGAGACGGCCATCTCGCGAACGAAATCACCTGCTGCAGATAGTCTCGACCATGTGCCTGTGGACGCGCGCGTCGGGTGGACCTTCGTCGCCGTGGACGCGACGTGGAACTCGGCGCGGAAGATGGTGTCTCGCATTCCGGCGAGCGTTCCGAGAGTAAGCGTCCCCGCGGAAGCGTTCCAGGCGCTCGCCGAACGCGTGCCGCCACTCCCGACGCACGACTCGCTTCTCGGGCCGGTGCGCAAGTACGACGCGAAAGGCGCGAAAGGCGCGAAAGGCGCCGAAAAAAACGGCATGGATGATTCGGGCCGTCGGTCGACGTTCGAAGCCGTCCTGGCGTCGCTCCTGGCGGTGGGCGCGCTGGACGAGGACGCGTGCGCGGCGCTTCTGCGGAACGTCAAGGTCAAAGTGAACGCGGTGCTCCGGCAGAAACACATGCCCGAGGCGTACGACCTTCGTGTTCCGGAAGGGGAAGGGGGAGACGCGGAGACGCTGGCCGGCGCGTTCGCGAACGTCGCGGTGTGATCGTTTCCACAGAAAACACATTTCCGAGAAACCTCTCGAAACCGTTCACTAAAAAAGCCTCGGACCGTCGGAACGCCCGACGTCACAATCCCTCCGCGCGGCGTCCCGCGGTCGCCATGCAGGCGTCCCTCGCGCTCGCCGCGCGTTTCGGCACGTGCGTCGCCGGGACGTTTCCCTTAAAGCGCGCGTGTCGCCACCCCGGCGCGCTCACGCCCGGGCGTCGCCCCCCGTCCCGTCGCGCGGCGTTCGCCTCGACCGCCGACGATTCGGTCGGCGGCGGCGGTTCCGCCTCGGCGACGAAGGCGTCGCCGGGGGACACGGAGGGCGTCTCGAAGCGCAAGGGGGGCAAGCGCGACCTCGCCGAGGCGTACGGGGACATCCGGGCCATCCTCACCGACCCCACGCGCTTGGTGCGCGCGGTGGCGAGTGGCAAGGCCAGGGGCGCGACCCCGCGGTGGCGCCGGCTGGAGATGCGACCCGTGCTGCTCAAGAAGGGGGGCGTCAAGCTGCAGGTGGTGAAGTACGACGAGCGCCAGGCGTTCACTTCCAACCACGCGTACGCGGGGGAGCAGAGAGGCGCCCGGCGGGACAGCCGGTCAGGGAGACGCGGAGGTGGAAAGAGCGACACCGGAACGTCGGAGAGCGCCATCAAGGCAGACGCGTCGGCGGCGGCGGATGAAGCGCTCGCGCTCGGCTTCGGGTCGTGGCGCGTCGAGTCGGTGGACGCCGTGACGCAGGTGCGCGTGACCAAGTCCGGCGAGGCGCAGTGGCACCAGACCGGGCAACTCCTCGCGAACGCCCGGGGCGTATCCCGAAGTGGTTCCGACTCGGGGAGCGGCATGCGGGTGGCGGTGGCCAACGTCGCGTCTCACGATCGCGAGAAACCGCGACTGCTCTCGCCCTCGGACCCGTTCCTGCGCGCGGTGGGCGTGAGCTCGGCGGATGGGTCGAGCATCAAGGCGAGCCGCCGGGACAAGTACAAGCAGGTGGAGGAGTTCGTGAAGCTCGTGAAGCTGGCCGTCGAGGAGGCGCAGACGGGCGGGCACCTCGCGACGCCCAGCCGCGAGGCGCCGGCGCGGCTGGTGGACCTCGGGTGCGGCAACGCGTACCTCACCTTCGGCGCCTTCGCGCACCTCAGCGCCGTTCCACATGCGCCGTTCCACATGGAGGTGGTGGGCGTCGATATCAAGAGGCAGAGCCGCGAGACGAACACCCGGGTCGCGCTGGACCTCGGGTGGGACACGTCGTGCGTCTTCGTGGAGGGCACCATCGCCGACGCCGAGGTCGCGGGCGCCTTCGCCACAGCGCGCGAGACGAGCGAGGCGCGATCCGCGGTGGACGTCGTGCTGGCGCTGCACGCGTGCGACACCGCGACGGACGAGGCGCTGGCGCGCGCCGTGCGATGGCGCGCGCCGCTCACGCTGGTGGCGCCGTGCTGCCACCACGACCTGCAGGTGCGCATGAAGCGCGCCGCAAAGGCGGCGGAGGCGGGCCCGCCGCACCCGCCGCTGGCGCGGCACGGCATCCTGCGCGAGCGGCTGGGCGACGTGCTCACGGATGCGTTTCGCGCGCACGTGCTGCGCTTGCTCGGGCACAGGGTGGACGTCACGGAGTGGATCGGGGGCGAGCACACGCCCCGGAACACCATGATCAAGGCGGTGCGCACGAACCAGCGCGCGACCCGCGCGCTGTGGGCGGAGTACGACGCGCTCGTGGAAGACTGGGGCGTCACGCCGCGGCTGGCGGAGATGCTCGCGCCCGAGCTCGAGGAAGCGCGCGCGGAGGCGATGCGCGCGGAGGAGACAGTTTGATGAGCGACTGTACGTAGCTTTTTTTTGCTATACGACCTTCGTAGATCGCCAGCTAGCTAGATGTGTTTTGTGAGGACACGTGATGCTTCGCGGAGAGCGCTTTGGCATCACGAGAGCGCACGCACACGGCGAAGCGAAAACGTGCGTCGCTCTCGTCACAAACATAGTACCGCTACTGTAGCTCCCTCACACGTAATAAGGTGGGACTTCTTCGCGGGTAGCGGGACTCGTTCGTTTGGCCGTCTCCAACTCGCAAGCCGAGGCTCGTCGGCGCTCGCGCTCACACCCGGTCCGCGTCCGCACGCTTATCGTCGTTCTCGTCGAACTTCACCCACCTGAACCCGCGCTCGGCCTGCACCTTCCTGTGCACGAAGATGCCGACCACCGTGCCCACGAGCCCGATGACCAAGATGGAGATGAGCGCCGCCGCGTACGTAGGCATCTCCGTGGACTTGGACGTCACGGTGACCCGCGACGACGCCGGCGCCGGCGTCGGCGCCGCGGGGGCCTCCGGCACCACGCCGCTGTACGTCGCCTCGACCACGCCCCCCTCCGCCACGGTGTGCGCGCCCGGGTCGGGGCAGGCGTAGTAGTTCGACGAGCACCGGTTCGCGGTGCACATCTCCGGGGAGCCCGCGTAGAACATCTTGTACTCGAAGGCGTCCCCGGACGACCTCTTGCACCCGCACGTGCAATCCTGGTACGTGGCGAAGGTGAAGGAGGCGGTGGCGGTGTTCGCGATGTCGCTGTTCGGGTCGTTCGGGCACTGGTAGAACTCGGACGCGCACGCCGACGCCGTGCACCGCTCCGGCGAGTTCGCCATGAAGGTGTACGGCTGCATGCCGTTCTGGCACGAGCCCACGTTGCAGCAGTGGCACGTGCAGTCGTGGTAGGACGCCGTCACCGAACCGCCGGTGTAGCACTCGGGGCGCTCGGTGATGCACTTGGCGGACGTGCACGCCGCCTCGGAGCCGACGGCGATGTCGTATTTGGTCGCCTCGGCCTCGGCGGACACCGCGCACGCGCACGTGCAGTCTGTGTTGACGTCCTGGCCCGCGTTCTGCGCGCGCGCACCCACGATCGCCAACGCGAAAAGAGCCACACACATGGCGGCTCCGACGCGACCGCCGCGAGCGGCGCGGACGCAGCGCATCGTGCCTTTTCTTTTTCGAAGGACGGCGGGCCGGTGGTCCGCGGTCGAGTTGGCGCGGATCGGAAGCTACGATTCGGTCCGCAGGCGCGCCTGAAGGTGTGCGCGCGGCAGCGCGGGCGCTCGAGGTCACCCGATAACGTCGCAATCGCGAACTTTTTGGCGTGTGCCGATCT
>Ga0181600_10004499_pt1 | contig 10567 bp, 7 predicted proteins | sample 041ome_2_FD_132982 | JGI IMG/M metagenome (GOLD analysis project Ga0181600, IMG submission 132982) | Coastal salt marsh microbial communities from the Groves Creek Marsh, Skidaway Island, Georgia - 041406US metaG (megahit assembly) | ecosystem: Environmental > Aquatic > Marine > Intertidal zone... | reverse complement strand
GTGAGCACTTGGGGGCCGCCGCTGATTGCCGCCGACCGGATGACGATCGGCACGCTCGCCCAGCAGCAGCAGATGCGAACAGCCTGCATCGGCAAGTGGCATCTCGGCTGGGACTGGGAGATGTCGAAAGAGGAGCGGTCGCTGATTGCCGGCTTTCCGAAGCCGAAGAATGCCCAGGCTGTCGAGCCCATCACAGACGCTCATCGCAGCACATGGGAAGCGGTGTTCTCGAGAACGATCCCCGGCGGGCCCGCCACGCGTGGCTTCGACATTTACTTCGGAACGGATGTGCCCAACTGGCCGCCCTACTGCTTCATCGATCAGGACCGCACGGTGGGGATTCCCTCAGAACTGCTGCCTGCGGCCGATTTTCAGAACAATCGGGCGAGCGTGCAGGGCCCCGCTCTGGAAGGCTGGCAGCTTGAGAAAGTGCTCCCAGAGCTCTCCGCACGGGCTGTCGCCTTCCTCGAGGACTGCCGCCAGGACGACGCATCGTTTCTGCTGTATCTGCCACTGACCTCGCCACACACCCCCTTGGCGGTGAACGAGCCATGGAAGGGAGCGAGTGGCCTAGAGAATGCGTGTGCGGATCTGGTCATGGAGACCGACGCGGTGGTGGGTGAGGTGCTGGCTGCCTTGGAGCGGAATGGCCAGACCGACAACACGCTGGTGGTGTTTACCAGCGACAACGGGTTTGCCCCATATGTCGGCGTGGCAGACCTCGAGAGTCGCGGGCATTTTCCTAGTGGGCCGCTGCGGGGCTACAAGGCCGATGCGTGGGAGGGTGGCCACCGCATTCCGTTTGTCGTGCGCTGGCCTGGGGTGGTGAAGCCGGGCACGATGTGTGACCAGTTGGTGCACCAGGCCGACCTGCTGGCCACGTTTGCCGACTGTTTGGGAGTGGAACTGCCCGACACGGCGGGCGAAGACAGCGTGACACTGCTGCCTCTGCTCACCGGCAGCACGGAGCCCGTGCGTGAGACGGCTGTGAGCTGCTCGATTAAGGGTGTGCCGGCGGTGCGGATGGGAAGCTGGAAATACATCCCAGCTCCGGGCTCGGGCGGCTGGGCAAAAGGTGGCGACCCGCAGCAGCCGGAGCAGCTCTACGATCTTGCTGTCGATCTTGGCGAAACGACCAACCTTGCTGGAAGTCAGCCCGAACGGGTGGCAGAGGCCAAACGGGTGTTGCGAAGCACGATCGACGGTGGCCGCAGCACACCGGGTGAACCTCAGGCAAACGATGTGCCCGTCACGATGGCGAAAAGTCTCACTCCGTAGGCTTGGGGCGTTCGAGGCCTGCTGACAGTTTTGGAATCGGCTGCGAGAGTACGTCTGCTGCTGTCCATCCCGCTTTGCGAAGGTCGCGGAGTGCGAGTCCGGCGGTGCGTTTGGCGAGCCGCTGGCCGCCGGCATCACAGATCAAGGCCTGGTGGCAGAAGGCTGGTGGCTCCCAGCCGAGAGCCTCGAAGAGCAGCAGCTGCCGGGCCGTGCTGGTGAGTAGGTCTGCTCCACGCACCACCTCCTCAATCACCATGGCGTGATCGTCAGCCACGCAGGCGAGTTCGTAGGCTGCCAGATCGTCGCGGCGCCAAACAACGAAGTCACCAAAGTCGACGCCGGCGGTTCGCACCACCTCGCCCGCTGCGGCGTCATGAAAGCGGATCGCCCGTCCGTCGGGTACACGAAACCGCCAGGGCACGCCCCCAGGAGCACTCGACCGTTCGCGGAAACGCGGACGCAGCGAGATGGGAAAGATCGGCTCACTCGGCTCATGCCCAGGCAGGTCGTGTGGGGCGACCGCTGCTGCTTCCACGTCGCGTCGGGAGTGCGGTGAGGGATAGATCGCCCCGGCCGCCTCCAGCTTCTGCCACACCTCTCGATACCAGGCGGACCGCTCACGCTGACGGTAGGGGCCATGTGGACCACCACAGTCGGGCCCTTCGCTCCACGAGAGGCGAAGCCAGGCCAGATCTTCGAGAGCCGCCTCCACAAAGGCTTCCTGACAGCGTGGGCCGTCGAGGTCGTCGACCCGTAGGACCAGACCGGCGTCTCCGGCGCGGTTGGCTGCTGCGGCAAACGTGCGGGCATGGCCCACGTGCAGCAGGCCGGTGGGCGTGGGAGCGAGCCGCCCACGCAGACCGTGCCGAGGTGTGTCGCTCACCACAGCCACCAGGCTCCCGTGCTGACGACGTAGATCCCCAGGGCCAGGTTGGTCGCGGCGTGGGTGGTGATCGCGTCAATCGGCCGCCGGGTCGAAGCTGCCACACCTGAGACGATTCCAAACCAGCCGGCAGCGGCGATTGCCTCGCCAGGGTGGGTGAGCACGGCATACACGGTGCAGGCAATCATCGAGGAGGCTGTCAGCATGCCGAATCGCACCTTCCAAAACTCCTCGTCGATCACGTACCGCATCAGGAAGCCGCGTAGGAAGAGCTCCTCAGCGATGGGTACCACCAGCACGAGGCCTGTGAATCGCACTGCAAGGAAGGCCCAGCTGCCCGCCTCGCTGAGAAATGGGCGAAATGGATCGAAGCCGGCACGAGGGGCCATCGCGGCCCAGCCGGCCTCCCGCTGAAGGGCCGCGAGCACGATCCAGGGGATTACCAACGCCACCCCCAGCAGCGGCGGCCACCAGGTTGGACGGCCCAGCCAGGGCAGCACATCCCGAGCCACAATGGCCAGAGCAAGAAGGCTCACCGCGACCCGCGCCGTGTACAGCAGCGGGTAGTCGCCCTCACCGAAACCGAGCCAGTTGGCAGGCTCGCCGGCAGACGGTTCCAGGCTGCCACACAGGAGGAACACGACCAGCGGCAAAAGGCAGGCCAAAAACGGCCTGCTCGGGCCATTGTCGACGGCCGGCGGGGTGACTCCTTCCTCGGTGGGCGAGGAGGGGGACGGAGTCGGCGAGGAAGGGCTGTTCATAGGGGATTCTGCATCCATCTGTCACGTTTCCCGGGCCGTGAGTATATTCGCTGGACGTTCCCACCTTTCCTTTCCCACCTTCCCCCACGCCACCCCATTCCGGGGTGAACGACTCCCATGGACCTGTCGAAGCTTCGCAATATCGGTATTTCCGCCCACATTGACTCTGGCAAGACCACGCTCTCGGAGCGAATTCTCTTCTATGCCGGCCGAATTCACCGGATTCAAGAGGTGAAGGGTGGTGGCGACGGGGCCACCATGGACTATATGGACCTGGAGCGTGAGCGTGGGATCACGATCACTTCGGCCGCCACAAGCGTGAAGTGGCACGAGACGGCGATCAACCTGATTGACACCCCCGGCCACGTCGACTTCACCGTTGAGGTGGAACGCAGCCTGCGTGTGCTCGATGGTGCGATTCTCGTGCTCTGCAGCGTCGGTGGCGTGCAGAGCCAGTCGATGACGGTTGACCGTCAGATGAAGCGGTACAAAGTGCCACGTCTGGCTTTCGTCAATAAGATGGACCGCACCGGGGCCAACTTCCCTCGGGTGGTGCAGCAGCTGCGTGACAAGCTGGGTGCCGATGCGGTGCCGATGCAGCTGCCGATCGGCAAGGAAGACAAGCTCGAGGGTGTGATCGACCTCGTGGCGATGAAGGCCCTCTACTTCGACGGTGATAACGGCGAGCATGTGCGGGTGGAAGACATCCCCGAGGCCCTCAAGGCAGAGGCGGACGAGGCCAGGCACAACCTGCTCGAAGGCCTGTCGATGTACTCCGACTCGCTGATGGAGAAGCTGCTCTCCGAGGAAGAAATCAGTGATGACGAGATCCACGCCGTCGTGAAGGACGCCGTCCAAAACCAGTCATTTACACCGGTTTTCTGCGGCAGTGCCTACAAGAATAAGGGCGTGCAGCCGCTGCTGGATGCGGTCGTTCGCTACCTGCCAAACCCAGAAGAGCGAACCGTCGTTGCCAAGCAGTGGGACAACCCCGACGAGACGTTTGAGCTCAAGCCGGATCCGACCAAGCCAACCGTTGCCATGGCCTTCAAGATTGTCGACGACCCGTACGGTCAGCTGACCTTCATGAAGATCTACCAGGGCACAATTCGCAAGGGTGAGGGCTACATCAACCAGCGAACCACGCAGAAACAGCGTTTTAGCCGCATTGTGCGGATGCACGCTGACAAGCGGGAAGAGGTTGATTTCGCCGAAGCTGGCGACATTGTGGCCATCATGGGCGTTGACTGTGCCAGCGGTGACACGTTCTGCGACACGCCGAAGTTCTGCGTGCTGGAGAGCATGTATGTGGCCGATCCAGTGATCAAAATGGCGATCACACCGACCAATCGCGATGGGCTCGACCGGCTCGGCAAGGCTCTGCAGCGATTCATTAAGGAGGATCCCACCTTCCGTGTTTCCACCGACGATGAGACGGGGGAGACCGTGATCGCCGGCATGGGTGAGCTTCATCTCGACATCTACGTTGAGAGAATCCGCCGAGAGTTCAAGGTCGACGTGGAGGTTGGTGCTCCGAAGGTGAGCTACCGCGAGGCTCCCACGCGGCTAGCCAGCTATGACTACAAGCACAAGAAGCAGACGGGTGGTTCGGGTCAGTTTGCCCACATCGTGGGTTCGCTCGAGCCAATGCCGGAGGACTGCGAAGAGAACTTCACCTTTGAGGACAAGGTGGTCGGTGGCCGCGTGCCTCGGGAATACATCCCGTCGGTGGAAAAGGGCTTCCGGTTTGCCATGGAGAAGGGGCCGATTGCCGGCTTCCCGATCGTGGGTGTGAAGTCGGTCCTGTCTGATGGCTCCTACCACGACGTTGACTCGTCGGACATGGCTTTTCAGATCTGTGCCCGGACCTGCTTCCGAGAGACGTTCTTGCAGACCAAGCCTGTGCTGCTCGAGCCGATCATGAAGATCGAAGTTGAGGTTCCAGCCGACTTCCAGGGGCCTGTGACCGGTGAACTCAACAAGCGGCGTGGCCTGATCGTCTCCACGGAGACCGAGAGCGAGATGACCACGATTATCGCGGAGGTGCCACTGGCTGAGACCTTTGGCTACTCGACCGACCTGCGAAGTGCGACGCAGGGCCAGGGCGTGTTCACGATGGAGTTCGCCAAGTACCGTGCGGTGCCGGGCAACATCCAGAAGGAGATTGTTGAGGAGCGGAAGGCCGCCGAGGCTGCCAAGTAAGAGGCTCCAGCGAGTCGCTTCACGGCGGATGCAAAAAAGCAGGGCCGGCATCGGGTTTCGATGCCGGCCCTTTCTGTTGCATTGAAGGAGAGGTTTTCTTCAGGACCTCCGACGCGTCGCCTCAGGGCTCATGTGGCCCAGGAAGCCTCCCCTGGGGCCTCTGAGACACCTTTCCTAGGCCTCTCGGGGACTCTTACTGTCCCATGCCCGGAGGGCCCGCCGTCACGTCCTTGTCGCCAGACTTGTAGGCCTCCGCGTCAGAAGCGGGCACCTCTTCCATCTTGGGACCGGTGAAAAACACCTGAATCTTGCCACCGACGCCCTCGGTCTCAATCACAACCGCCTGAGCCACGCTGCCAGTATTTGGGCGGGGAGCTTCTGGGCGGATGAAGAAAGGCTTGCCGTCACGCTCGGAGACAAACAACTCATCGAGGCTGCCAGACGGAATGTCCATCGTCTTCTTGAGGTCTGCGGGGATGTCGCTCTGGATAAAGGCTTTGAAGGTCTCGGCATCCGGTGGGCCTGCACCATTCTTGTTTTGATAGAAGGAGTAGGCGTTGGCGAGACGTTCGCCGTTGTTCTTATTGGCTTCCTTGAGGATTTCGTCACCATCCGGGCCACCGCCGCAGCCTGCGAGGCCAGCAGCGAGCATTGTCGCCGCGAGGGAAAGGGTAAGCCGACGAGACATGATGCCAGTCATGCGAATGGGTGCTCCACAGTCAGGGGGGAAACGAGCCGGTGAGTTGAAGTGACGAGCAGCGGCCGGTGAGGCAAGGGCTCATCTGATGGAGGATTCTACGGGAACCCTCCCCGAGAGGATACAAAAAGGGCGGCTGCCGGCTCTCCGACAGCCGCCCAGTTGTGTGCTCGAGGTCCAGTGGTTGATTGAAAATACCGTTGATTTTCAACCAGGACCCTGGCGTACGTTCAATCGAGATCTGAGTTGCGGCCCATCTTGTCGGCCCGCTTGCCGACCTGGTTCAGGGCAGTCAGATCCACGTCGTAGTTGATTGAGCGGACGCTGCCATCGCCAAACACAGCCTGAAAGCCGGATGGGTGCGATGAGCCAAACCCTCGCTCGTACTGGTCCGACGGAGGATTTGCCCGGCGGGCCGTGCCGCTAGGAATCGCACCACCGACGGCGTCGCTGATTGGCGGATACGTTCCGCAACGCATCACACCATAGAGCTCACGAGGGTTGAACTGGCCGTACTCTTCTGGCCAGACACCCGAGAGGTACTCAGTCGTGCGGACAGCCTTCTCTGCAGCCAGCAGCGTGTGCGACGTGCCGTCTCGGATCGAGCCCATCGTGACGGGCGCCATCTTCACGAAGTTGCCCGTGCTGGGATCGGAGTAGCCACCGGCTGAGATGATGCCCTGGAACTGGACGCGGGCACCAGGGTTTGGGTGGAAGAAGTTCGGCCGTGACACATTCACGTCATCATTCATGTAGCCGGCATAGTCGGCATAAGCCTGGAGGACACCATTCTTGGCAACCACTCGCCGAGCGCCTCGGCCTGGGCAGACAAAGGGAGCCACGGTGGATCCGTCGAGCGACTGGGCGGGGTCGAGATACCCGGCGCCATTGCCACGCAGGGACTGGATTGCGGTTTCTTCCAGCTGCGGAAGAATGGCCCACATCCATGTCAGTGTGTTCACACCGTAGTTGTCACGATTGGCATTGAGAGGATCCCAGTAGCCGTACTTCGGACCGTCAGGCTTCACGCCTGTCGAGGGAAATGTCTGAGTGCTCGACTCATAGTTGTGAACCGCCAAACCGATCTGCCGCATGTTGTTTTGGCAGCTGGAGCGACGGGCGGCTTCGCGAGCAGCCTGGACGGCGGGCAGCAACAGCCCCACCAGCACGCCAATGATGGCGATCACAACAAGCAACTCAACGAGCGTAAAGCCCGCCGACCTGCGCGGATCTGCCCGGAAAACGCGGGCTGACAATGCTCGACTCATAGGTTCAACCTCTTATGACTGAGTGACGCTCGCGTGCGTATCCCTAAAGCACCCTTCGTCGGTCGAGAAGGGGAGGATGACGCCCACTGCGCAGGGAAGTGAATGGAAGGAAGAAAATAGTGGAAGGAAACCCTGCCCGCCTTCTATTCTTGCACGCAATTACCTCACTCTGTCAAGGGGTTGGTTGCGTCGGGACACTGGTTTTTTGCGGCTTTTTAGGATTCGAGCGGTTGTGGCGTTCGCAAGTCCGTCGCAGAGCCTTCAAAGGAGTCTGCGATGGCGTCCCACAGCAGTAGACGGCTCTTGATCGCCATCTGGGCGGCCTGAGACGCTTCGGCCCAGGTTTCCGCATTTTCACCGCAGATTCGGGCAATCATGCGGTGGCACATCGGGCCGTGGTGCTCGTCGTCATGGGCAATATGCCGCTCGAGGTAGTAGCGGAAGGGGCCCCAGGAGAGGGTGTCGTGGTCCGCGAGTCTGGCCACAAACTGCCGAAACATGCCGGGAATCACGTCCTCGCGGCCGAAGGTGAAGGCTGCCACGATGGCTGGTGTCGATTCCGTAGCGATCACTTCGAAGGACCGGCGAACAAAATCAGCTGCGGGGCCGGGCACGCCTGCGGCAGTGAGTGCCTGTGACAGCGGGGTTCCGCCTGAAAGCAGACTCAGGAGCCGTTCAACCGGCTCGGTATCGGCTCCAGCTGCTCGCATTGCCTCCAGGTACATCTCGAAATGAGAGGCGTAGCCGCCGTCTGGAAGGGCGTCAGACTCCTCGTCGAGCACGATCTCGTTGATCAGCCGCCGGGCTTCGGGATCAGCCGTGGGCAGCCAGGGCACGCTGGTGCAGGTGAGCCGCTGCTGAACAGCCTTCAGCAGGCTCTGAAAGTCCCAGACCGCATAGACATGGAACTCCATGAACCGCCGCAGTTTGTCGGCAGAGTCGATCGTTTCGTAGAGCCGATGGGCGAGCAGGCGGTCACGGGTGTCGCCGAGCTGGATAGGGGGCTCGAGCGAAGGCTCAAGCTCATCATCGAGGGCTGCCGCAGCCGCGTTCATAGAAATCGCCTTGCTCAAAGCTAGAAAAAGCTAGAAATCGTCCGGCGGTTTGAGAGCACGTGCCGCATTTCAGGCAGCCCAGCCCCTTCCGACGCCTTTTTTCTATAGCGCACAACCACCGCTCAGGCAAGCGATTCGACAGGATTGGGGTGGGCGGTGGAGCGTTGTTCACAGCTCCGCGTGAGGGTGGCTGCGGCGATCAGATTCCTTCGCCGAGCTCCTCGGGGAGTTGGACAGCGGCGTTCGTTCGAAGCAGTTTCGCTGTCTGGTGGGAAACCAGTCGCAGGCCGAGCAGCGACAGCCGCCCCTCGTGCCGCAGCAGCCAGCTGGCAGATTCTTCGTCGAGCGTTCGCAGGCCATTAAGCTGAAGCACGCCTTTGTGGTGGGCGAAGTGTTCAGCATGCTCCGTGGTGATTTCGGTGAGGGCGTTGAGCTGGAGGTCGCCAGCGTGGCGGCAGAGGTAGGCAGCCGCCGCGGGCGTCACGAGCGTTGCGGCGTTGAGCTGCAGGCATCCGGCATGGTCGCCGAGCGGCCGGGCGAGCTTGCTGCGGACGGCTTTGATGCCGTTGAGCCGCAGGGTTCCCCGGTGTCGGCCGAGCTCTTCGGCCGCCGCCAGGGTGACGACCGACACATGATCAAGATCAACATGGTCGAGCAGGGCCAACGCCTTGGCATGTCGCCCGGTGAGCACGTTGCGAGCCGCGTCGGTGCCGAGTTTGAGGCTTTGCGAGTCGCCGAGTTCACCGAGATACACCCGATCGCGTGCCGATGCAGACTCGCGGACCAGTCGCTGCCGCATGAAACGGCCAGCGTTCAACAGCATCGACTCAAACGAGATCAGCTGCAGCAGCGAGGCCCCGCCCACAAGAATCACTGCCACGGCCAGAGCGATGCCGGCGATGGGGAGCAGCCAAAAAGCGATCGCCGCCCCGGCAATCCCCAGCACCAGGCCTAACACCGAGAGCAAGGAGACGCGTTGGGGGCGGCCTGTGCCCGCCTCTAGCCTTCGTCGCTCTGCGGGTTTTGGGGGCTGGTGGTCGACCTTCCCGTTGGCAGGCAACGTGTCGTGCTCGTCGGCACGGGGCTGCTGCCTGAAGGTGCCCGCCACGTCGAGGCGTTCCTCGCGGCTGAGCGCCAGGTTGTTGAGGCTCGCGGCGGTGAGTGGGTGATCGTCGCCGAGCGCTTCGCGGCGGATCCGCACGGCCCGCTCGCAGAGCTGTGCTGCCTCGTCGTACCGCCCAAGATCGCGGCAGAGGCCGGCCAGGCGATCGAGGCTTTCGGCAACGTAGGGGTGGTGCTCGCCCAACGTCTGTTCACGAACGGAGAGCGATCGGCCGAGCAGATCCTGGGCTTCGTCGTAACGGCCGAGTGTGCGGTAGAGGAAGCCGAGGTTGCAGGCGCTGGCTGCGGTGTGGGCATGCTTCGCGCCGAGGACCGCCTCGCGGATGGCGAGGGACCGCGAGCAGAAGGTGACGGCATCGACATACCTACCTTGCTTGCGGAGGCAGGTGGCCAGGTTGTCGAGGCAGGTGGCGGTCTCGCGATGCTCGGGTCCGTAAGCCCGCTCGCTGATGTCGAGCGCGTCTCGATACAGCCGTTCGGCCTCGGCATACTTCTGCTCGGCCTCCAACGCCCGGCCCGACCGCCGGGTGGTTTTCAGCCGGATCGTTGTGGCGTGTTCGAGGGCATCATCCGCCTGGCGGTAGCGACCGAGCGCCCGCAGCACCACGACCTGCTGCTCGAACGCTGCAGCAACGCGGGTGTCGTCTTCTCCAAACTCGGCAACGGCGCGGTCCGCCGCCTCGCGAAGCGAACGCAAGGCTGCTTCGTGGTCGCCGTCGGCTTGGAGCAGGGTGGCTTTGGCAATCTCGCTTGAGAAGAGTGTGTCAGGCATCGACCATCTCCCATGGAGAGGTGAGGTCGCCTTGTTATGCGCGGCCGCTCAAGGCCGAGGGCCTGAGAACTCTTCCGGAGAACCTTCCCGGTGCTCGGGCGGCAGCACGTTCCCCCAACACTTCTCATTTTCGCACCGTGACGGCGGTGGTCAAGCAAACGGCGGGCGACGATGGAGCCGAAAACGAAGAAAGCGGTGGGGCGTTGCCACCCCACCGCTTCCATGTTTTTGCTCACGAGTGAATCGCACGGCCGGAAACCGCGGGCAACTCGCTGAATATCAGCGGAAGTCGCCTTCGCTTAAGGCGTACGGAACTGGAGCGCTTCCGTAAGTTAGCCAGCCGTTGACAAGAACGGAGTTCGTGTTGTAGCTACTCCCGTTGTACTTGCTGTCGGATGTCACGAGTTGAGCGTAAACATGTGGGGCAACTGAATCCTTCAGGAACTCCGTATGTCCGTCGCAAGAGGTCACTACGACGCCGCCCGGATGGCCCGATGACGGCTGCGCACGATAACTTGCGTCGGATGCT
>Ga0181600_10004490_pt1 | contig 10581 bp, 9 predicted proteins | sample 041ome_2_FD_132982 | JGI IMG/M metagenome (GOLD analysis project Ga0181600, IMG submission 132982) | Coastal salt marsh microbial communities from the Groves Creek Marsh, Skidaway Island, Georgia - 041406US metaG (megahit assembly) | ecosystem: Environmental > Aquatic > Marine > Intertidal zone... | reverse complement strand
GGCGTTATGCGCGGATTTTCCGGTTTTGGGTCTGCGCTGATGATTGTTCCGGTGGCATCTGCCTTTCTCGGCCCGCAGGTGGCAGTACCGGTCGTCACAGCCGTTCATGTTGTGACCAGCATACAGCTTATGCCGAGTGCGCTGCGCGACGTGGAATGGGGCCGTGTCATGCCGTTGTCCCTGGCGGGGTGTCTCACGCTTCCTATCGGGGTCTGGGTGCTGGCGACCGAGGAGCCGGATTTAATTCGCAAGGCTATATCTGTCCTGATTATCTTCTTCGCGTTCATGATGATGCGGGGCTGGCGATATACCGGCAAGATCAACGGCTGGGTCATGGGTGCCGTGGGGCTTGTCGGCGGTTTTATCACAGGCGCCGCCTCGGTCGGCGGCCCGCCGGTGATCACATTCCTGATGGCCGGCCCCTTTACAGCGGCGCAGAACCGCGCGTCGATCATCCTGTATTTCCTGTTCGTCCAGATTATCGCCATGGGAATGTATTGGGTTGGCGGGTTGCTGGTCGCACAGATAATCGGCGGGTGTCTGATCATTATGCCGACCTTGATGACGGGTATGTGGATTGGTCAGCGGTTGTTTGCAAAGATATCGGAAGAGGCCTTCAGACGGATTGCGTTGGTTTTTCTGATGGTGATCGGCATTGCCACGCTCTTCCTGTAGGCTGCTCGTATGATCTTCCAGGAATTAAGTGTTTGGGAAATTGCGGCAATCGTCGGGGCATTTGTTGCGTCGGGGCTTGTGCGGGGTTTCAACGGGGGAGCCGGTGCAAACTTTATCACCGCGCCGGTCGTCGCGCTGATACTCGGTGCCCGCGAAGCGGTGCCGGTGATTATCCTGCTGAATCTCATCAGTAACATTCAGGTTATGCCGGGTGCGTTGCCGCATGCGGATTGGCGTCGCATGCTGCCGGTCGGGTTGGCAGCCATGGTGATGACCCCGCTCGGCGCCTGGGTGCTGATCGCGGTTGATGAAGATGTCATGCGTCGCATCGTGGCGGGAACGTCGATTTTGCTGTCGCTTGTGCTGCTGTCGGGCTGGCGGTACCGCGGCCCGCGTGGCCTGCCGATACGGATCGGCGTTGGCAGTATGGGCGGGCTGATTACCGGTTCGGTATCGATGGGCGGCCCGCCGGTCTTTCTGTATCTGCTGTCCGGTCCCGGGAGCGCAGCCGAGCAACGCGCGAATTTCCTGGTTTTCGGGTTGCTTGTGCAGCTCGGCGCGATTTTGTCCTATGCGGCATCGGGACTGATTTCACTCCAGCTGTTGATGCTGAGTGCCGTATTGTTTGTGCCGTTTACGCTTGCCTGCTGGGCCGGGATGCGCCTGTTTGCCCATGCGTCGGAGGCACAGTTCCGAAACCTGACCTTGGGCGGTATCGCCGTTCTGTCGCTGATCATAGCCTTTCTGTAGCCCACGGCACCCGGTACCTTGCCTGATTGCAGGACAACGGTCAGAATTCGGAAGGAAACTGTATGTCTGCAGGCTGGGACAAAGGCTTTATCGGAGATCTGACATGGCGATCAAGGAACTCAACCACATTAATATCCGTACCGACCAGATGGAGGAAACGAAGGATTTCTTTGTCGATGTGGTCGGACTTGAAATCGGCTTTCGGCCGCCTTTCGATTCTCATGGGTATTGGCTGTATTGCGGTGATGTACCGATCGTTCACCTGTCGCTGAGTGATCCGGACGGAGACCCCCGGACAATAGCGTCGGGCCGTGGAGAAGGGCTCGATCATATCGGATTGTTCGCGCAGGATCTTGTCGCGACTGAAAAGACGCTGGCGGAAAATGATGTCACGTATAAGAAATGTCTCGCTGGTGGCGGCCGGCTCGTACAGGTTTTCTTTCTCGATCCAAACGGTGTCCAGGTCGAACTGGCCTTTGAGTCCGCGGCGGAAGGCGTGACCAACGATAATTTCGTGCCGGTCGATGCGGCTGGATTGGGCGTCTAGCCGTCAGCAGATGAGGCATTCGGTCGCGTTGATCGGTTCGTGGTAGCGGGCGACATAACATGCTGAAGAATTTCGTGAGGAATATTTGAAATGAGCACTTCCCAGGCAGTAATACTGGCTGATCTCCCGGATTTGTCCCGTTATCTGGAATTCAACCTGCTTCCCGATTCCGACCCAGCTCCGGTGCTTCGCGATCTTGCAGCCCGGAACCCGGGCGGGAGATGGTTATTGGTATCGGTTCGGGCCTTGTGAGTGCTTTGAAGGGGTCCGTGCCGGGAATGCGGGCCTTTCCGGCGATGAGCGGTCCGGGCGTCGAAGTTCCATCCACCCAGGCGGATGTCTGGTGCTGGATCAGGGGCACAGACCGGGGCGAAATTACCCATTTGGGTCGGTCGGTGACGGCGCAGTTGTCGCCCGCCTTTGAGCGCAGCCGTCTGGTCGATGGTTTTAAATTCGATGTAAGCCGGGAGATCGGTCGGGATCTCAGCGGGTATGAAGATGGTACCGAAAACCCAAGTGGTGACGATGCCGTCGAGGCCGCTATTACGCAGGGTGCCGGCGCGGGAATCGACGGATCCAGTTTTGTCGGTGTTCAGAAATGGGTGCACGATCTCGATCATTTCCAGAGCCTGTCCGGGGATGATCGGGACAACATCTTTGGCCGGCATATGAGTGACAATGAGGAATTCGACGAAGCACCGGAATCGGCGCATGTGAAGCGCACGGCACAGGAAAGCTTCGACCCGGAAGCGTTCGTCGTGAGGCGCTCGATGCCGTGGTCGGATGAGACCGGCGAAGGCCTGGTATTCGTTTCCTTTGGTAAATCGCTGGATGCGTTTGAAGCGCAGCTCAGGCGCATGACGGGACAGGAAGACGGGATCATCGACGGATTGTTCAGGTTCACCCGTCCGGTATCGGGCAGCTATTTCTGGTGCCCGCCGGTGACGGATGGCCAGTTGGACCTGACGGCATTGGGGCTTTAGGCGAGAATCCGGGCGCCACTGCATTTTCAATGAAAATCCCGGGATGGGAAAAGCCGGCGCGGCCCCCGGCGTGATTCCGGGATAGGGCTTTTGACCTCGTCGGCGCGGGCGAGGTTGTTTTCATAGGCGGCATTCGAACCTTTGCGCAGGTCGGGGGAGTCGAAATCCGGGCCGGCGAGTGCGCGCAGGCGGTGGGTCATGTCTTCGAGGTGATCGGCGATGACATGGGTGACGATGCCTTCGCGCTGCAATCTTCCTGTCACTTTTATCAATCGGGCGGCCATGACGACGCCACGGAAACGCTCGAACGTCTTTGGCCAGATGACGAGATTGGCAACCCCTGTCTCGTCTTCCAGTGTGATGAAGATCACGCCGCTGGCGGTCCCCGGGCGCTGACGGACCAGGGCCAGACCGGCGACGGTCACACGCTTGCCGTCCTTGGTGTGCAGCAGGCTGTCTGCGGGGACGGCGCCTGTTGCTTCCAGTTCGGTGCGCAGAAGCCCCAGTGGGTGTGTTTTCAGGGATAGTCGCAAGGCGGCGTAATCATGGGTTACCTCTTCGCCGATCGCCATTGTCGGCAGGGCGACTTCCGGGTCCTCGCGGTTTTCTCCGGCTGCGAACAGGGGGAGCGGTTCAGGTGGTAGCGCGCGCACGGCCCATAGGGCATCGCGGCGGCGCAGCTTCATCGAGGCATAGGCGTCTGCCCGCGCCAGGCGTTCCAGCACGGGCGCGGGCAGACGCGCAAGGCGGTTGCTCTCCGATGGGTCTGTGAAATGTCTGCCCAGGGTTTTACGGGCATCAATCAAGGAGCGGGCGCTGTCTTCGCTGAATCCCTTGATCTGGCGGAACCCGAGCCGAAGCGCGCGGTAGGCCGGCTTTTCCGGTTCAGGCCGTCCGGGCTCCAGCGTGTTGTCCCAGTCGCTATGGTTGACGTCGACCGGCCGTACTTCGACGTCATGCTGACGGGCATCGCGTACAAGCTGCGCGGGGGCGTAGAAGCCCATGGGCTGGCTGTTGAGGATGGCCGCAGCAAAGACGTCCGGATAATGGCATTTCAGCCAGGCGGAGACGTAGACCAGCAGGGCGAAGCTTGCTGCGTGGCTTTCGGGAAAACCATAATCGCCGAACCCTTCGATCTGGCGGAAGCAGCGTTCGGCGAAATCGCGCTCGTAGCCTTTGGCGACCATGCCTTCGATCAGTTTCTGCTCGAAGGTATGGATTGTCCCGGTATGCCGGAACGTCGCCATAGCGCGGCGCAGTTGATCCGCCTCCGATGGTGTGAACCCTGCGGCGACGATGGCGATCTTCATCGCCTGTTCCTGGAACAGCGGCACGCCATGGGTTTTTGCGAGCACTTCGCGGAGTTCCTCGGATGGGAAATCGACTGGTTCTTCGCCGTTCCGGCGGCGTAGATAGGGGTGCACCATGTCGCCCTGTATCGGACCCGGACGAACGATGGCGACCTCGATGACGAGATCGTAGAAGATGCGCGGCTTCAGGCGCGGTAGCATGGTCATCTGCGCGCGGCTTTCGACCTGGAAGACACCGACGGAATCGGCCTCGCACAGCATGTCGTACACGGCGGGGTCTCCCGTCGGGACGGTGGCAAGGTCGACCTTGCGGCCGTAGTGCCGTTCCAGCATGTCGAAGCCTTTGCGAATACAGGTCAGCATGCCCAGTGCGAGCACGTCGATCTTGAGGATGCCGAGCGCATCCAGGTCGTCTTTGTCCCATTCGATGGTTGTGCGGTCCTGCATTGCGGCATTGGCAATGGGGACGAGCTCTGACAGGGGCCCGCGGGTAATGACAAAGCCGCCGACATGCTGTGACAGATGCCGGGGAAAGCCGGTCAGCTCGGCGGCGAGGCGGATGGCGAGAGACAGGCGTGGATCATCGGGGTCGAGCCCGGCTTCGCGGATATGCTTTTGCTCCAGCCCGTCCGACCGCCAGCCCCACACGGTAGCGACCAGCGTGGCGATGGTGTCTTCTGTCAGGCCAAGGGCCTTGCCGACTTCGCGGACGGCCATGCGTGTACGGTAATGGATGACCGTTGCGGCCAGTCCGGCGCGCTCCCGCCCGTATTTCGTGTAGATGTACTGGATGACCTCTTCGCGCCGCTCATGTTCGAAATCGACGTCGATATCCGGCGGCTCGTTACGTTCAGCTGACACGAAACGTTCAAACAGCAGGTCAATCTCGGTAGGGTTTATGGCCGTGATGCCGAGGCAGTAACAGACCGCCGAATTTGCCGCTGAGCCACGCCCCTGGCACAGGATGCCCTGCGACCGGGCAAATCGGACGATGTCGTGGACAGTCAGAAAGTAGGGGGCATAGTTCAGCTCGTTTATGAGTTTCAGCTCATAGTCGATCTGGGCGCTGACTTTTTCCGGTACGCCGTCGGGGTAGCGGGTTTTTGCGCCTTCCCGGGACAGACGCGCGAGTTCCGCCTGCGGTGTAGTGCCGGGTGGGGCCTCGTCATCCGGGTACTCGTAGCGCAGTTCGTCGAGCGAAAAGGTGCAGCGCTCGGCGATGACCATCGTCTGCATGACAGCTTCCGGATGTCGTCGGAACAGCCGTGCCATTTCTGCCGGTGGTTTGAAATGGCGCTCTGCATTGGCCATGAGGCGGAACCCGGCCTGATCGACGCTGCAGTGTTCTCTGATGCAGGTAAGCACGTCCATCAGGGCCTTGCGGTCCGGCACATGCATCCGGATGTCGTTGGTGGCAACCAGCGGGATGTTTACCTCGACCGCAAGCTGGGTGAGGGACCAGAGCCGTGCGGTGTCGTCGCCATGATAGCGGCAGCGGGCGGCGATCCAGACATCGCGGCCCAGGACTTCTCTCAGGCGGTGCAGATGGGCGATATAGGCGGGGTCGGGTTCCCGTTCCATTTCCCGGGGCGGCAGGGAAATAAAAAGCTGGCCGCCCGAATGGGCAAACACGTCTTCGAGGTATATTTCGCAATCGCCCTTGGCCGCGCGGCGGCGCCCCAGGGTGATCAGCTTTGACAGTCGCCCATAGGCCGCCCGGTCGGTCGGGAAACAGAGCAGGGACGGCGCATCCCGCAGGTCGAGACGGGCGCCGACGACAAGCTTTATCCCCGCCTGCTTCGCCGCCTGGTGGGCGCGAACAACCCCTGCCAGAGTGTTTCTATCCGCCACCGCCACTGCTGCCAGGCCAAGCGCCGCTGCCGTTTTCGCCATCTCCGCCGGGTGCGAGGCACTTCGCAGAAAGGAGAAATTAGTGGTGACTTCAAGTTCTGCATAAAGGGACATGTATTTGTTGAATGGAAATTCCGGGCATGGTGGAAAAACACGGTGTCAGCTTTGATGATTTTCCGGGTTTAAACTTCAGCGGCGAGGAAGGACGGCAGAAGCCAGTTCAGGGAATATCCGGTTTTCTGGCGCGATACCGGGTTGAGCCGCTGGCGGCGATCGTCCTGCCAGCGTGTGGGGGCGGTCGTGATAAAGGCCTGCGTTTCTTCCAGGGCGGCTGCGTCGTGCAGATCGCATTCGTCATGTACCTGCTGCCAGATCATGTTCCCGGGGGTCTGCTGCATTTTGTTGATCTCGCGGGCTGAAAACGATTTGAAAGTCCGCAGGATGGTGGCGATGCCGTGCGGGGCGTCTTCCTCGATCTCGATGATTCCGTGGATGCGGTCGGGCATCAGGGTAAAGGCATCAAGCCTGATATTCGGGAAAACCCGCGACAGGTTGTGCCAGTGTGCTTCGGTTGTCCGCCCGAGGGCGTTCGCCCGCATGCCCCGCCGGGTAATCCTGCCGAGGCGGGTCTCCTGCCGGTGCGTGTATATGGTGAAGAAATAAAGACCTGCTTCGGATTCGGGATTGTTCGTTTTCATATCTGTTCTCCTGTTGATGTCTTTGTTCAGCCGAATACGCCGTGGACGTACCAGTGGGGTTGAGCGCCGGGTCTGTAGACGCCTTCGCGGTAGACCCAGAAACGGCGACCGCGACGGTCTTCGACGCGGTAATAGTCACGAATTTTGTCCTGGATGGAGGCGTTCGTGGCAGCCTGTGTGATGTCGGTTCCATCGCTGCCGGAGTCGTCTGCGGCCTCATCCTGCTCGTTGTCACCCAGGCCGAGCCCGAGCCCGTCATGCCACCATTCAGGGGCTATGCGTTCCGGCCCGTCGGCATGTTCGATGCGGAATACCTGTTTGCGCCAGCGGAACATGACGGGTGGGTCGTCCGGCACCGGTGCGACGGCCTCAACCTCTTCGGGTCGGGGGAGGAGCCGAAGAGGACGGGGCCGGGTTAGCGGCCGCTTCAGGGGAGTCGCGGTGCGCCAGGGTGCGGCCGGTGCCGGACGGGTTCGTGCTGTGGCGGGTGTGGTCATGATCGCGCGTTCGGGGATATGGCTTTCCTGCAGGGTCATCTGTACGACGTTCTCGCCGCCGAGCCGGTTGCTGAGCCTGTCGGTCAGTTCGGCGACGCCGGCATCGTCCTGCTCGCCGCGCCTGTCGAGTGCGGCCTGCCTGGGCGAGAGTTTCTCGCTGGTGCTGGCGGTCAGGGTGATGGCATCGATACCGAACGCCGCTTCGATACGGTCGAGCTTGGCGGTGAACAGCCGGGCAAGATGTCCGGCATTACGGCTGGCGCGGCTGGTGCCGGCTTCAATCCGGGCTATCGTGCCGTCCGGATGATAGAAGGCGAGGGTCAGGCGGCGCGCACCGATCCCGTCGGCCTCTAATGTGGCGGCAAGGTTGCGGGCAAGGTCCCGGACAGCGAGGACGATATCTTCCGTGCGGCCAATAGGTTCCGCAAAGGTCTGTCGTGCATACCATGGGCTGGACACGGCCAGTGGAGAGACCGGCTCCGGCCGGTCGCCCAGTGCCTGGTTGAGGCGGTCGGCAACCTCGCTGCCGAAACGGTCGACAAGGGCGGTGCGCGGGATGGGCATCAGGTCGCCGATACGTCGAAGACCCACGGCCTGAAGTCCGGCGATGGTTGCCGGTGCAAGGCGCAGTCCGGCAACCGGCATGGCGGCGATCACGTCCCGTGCCCTTCCCCTGGCAACATTTGTCCACCGTTTGCGCTTGTAGGCGGTGTAACGGACCGCGGCCCAGGCAGCGCCGGGGGTGTCGGCAATCGCGGCGCAGGCGGTGAAACCGATAGTATTGAGGCGGCTGATAATATCGCGCATCAAGGCGTCTTCGCCGCCGAACAGGTGGGCGCAGCCGGTGACGTCGAGCCATACGGAGCCCGCGCCGCCGAAAGCGTGACCGCTGCCGTCTTCGTCCGGTGCCGTCCACGGGCTGAACCGTCCGCACCAGTCGCTGAGTTGGGTCAGAGCCCGGTTTTCCGCTTCGAAATCGGCTTCGCTGGTTTGCAGGTCAGGCAGGATTGCACGGGCATCGGCGAGGGTCATGCCCGTGCGGATACCGGCCTGTTCGGCGACTGTGTTGACGGCGTGGAGGACGAGTTTCCCGCCGGCGTCATCGACCAGCGCTAGCGGGCTATCCAGCCAGTCTTGCCGCAGACGGCACAGGCGATCGGTCGCAAATTTCGGCAGCCAGAGAGAAATTACCCGTTTCATCGTTCCACTCCATCATCCAGTTCGCAGCAACACCGCCCCGGCAGCGGAAAAGTTCCGCCCGCCATCGTGCAGTGCCCAGGCCCGAAGGGCCGTTAGAATCCAGGCCCGAAGGGCCGTTAGAGTCCAGGCCCGAAGGGCCGTTAAAGGTGAGATCAGTCGTGCCTGGTCGTTTTTGGTCGTTGTCATTCGCCCGTTCCGTGATCTCGCTGATACCCGTATCCCGGGTCGCATGTTCCACCGCGTCGAGCCGCCAGCGGGTGACCGCCGCGCTGGGAGTGGGTTTGTCCGTTTTGGGACGGAGCATCAGGGCCGTCACGCCGGTTTCCTCGGCGGCAAGCTGTAGCCGCCGGCTGGCGGTGAGGGACATGTCCGTTATTTCTCCGATAACAGCGGCGACCCGGCCGCAACGCAGCCCTTCTTCCATCGCCCAGAGCGCATCTGTGTCGCGCCGGGGGCGGACCAGAATCATGCGTGCCGGATCGATTCCGAATTGCAGCAGGGCTGGGCCGTAGAGTGCGCCCGCATCCAGCGCCCAGGGGCGTTCACACCAGAGGATCGCGTGATTTTCGGTGTCGCCCGCCAGGCGGCCCGCCAGCAGGGCGCAGAACGCCGTGGCAATACCGGCATCATCCGCGAAGATTTCGTGCAGTGCGCCCCGCAGGAGCCCACCGCCGGGTAGATGATCGTCTATCGCATCCACACCGAAGGGCAGGACCTGCTGTTTGGTCCCGGTCAGCTTGCCGCCAAACCCTTCGAGCTGTCGGATCTGTGCCTTCAGCTGTTCCAGAGATGTCGGGTCGCCGACCGGGTGACTGGTTGAATGCCTGATGGAAGGCCCGGTGGAAGGCCCGGTGGAAAGACTGTGCGGGAGGTTGGCCGGGAGATCGGCCAGAATCTCTCCGTTTCCCCGTTTCTGAGGGGGAAGGGAGCGGTTCCTGGCGCTTCCGGAGAGCCTCGGCATCGTCTGTTCCAATGTTGTGTGAGAACACATGTTCTTGTTTTGTTCTAATCAAGAATGAGAACATCGTCAAGCAGGATTTTTGTCCTATCTGATGGAGACGGTAACCGTTGTCATTCCCTGCCCGCTTCCGATAAAACCCCCTTTCAGAAATACGGAGAATATCTTTGTCATCCAGCGATTCAGGGTCTGCCCCAAACCTCGGCCTCGAACCACAGTCAGGCCCGGATTCAGGAATTCGGGCCCGGATCCGCAGGTTGGTTGAACACCAGACTTTTCAGAAATCGATCATGATCCTGATCGTCATCAACGCGTTTACGTTGGGGGCGGAAACGTCGCCGACGGTGATGGGACTGATCGGCCCGGAATTGCTGGTCTTCGATAAGGTCGTGATCGTGGTTTTCTGTGTCGAGCTGTTGTTGCGTATTTACGCACATGGATTGTCGTTTTTTCGCGGGGCCTGGAACATTTTCGATTTTGTCGTGGTCGCCATCACGCTCGCCCCGTCGAATGACTCGCTTGCCGTTCTCCGTTCACTCCGCGTCCTGCGTGTTCTCCGGCTGGTATCCGCTGTGCCACGGCTGCGCCGGATTGTGGCCGCCCTGCTGCATGCCGTACCGGGTGTTGGCGCAATCGGTGCCCTGTTGCTGCTGGTGTTCTATGTCTATGCGGTGATCTGTACCAAGCTGTTCGGTGCGGCTTTTCCCGACTGGTTCGGCAGTATCGGCGATTCCATGTACACGCTGTTCCAGATCATGACGCTGGAAAGCTGGTCGATGGGCATCGTACGTCCGGTGATGGAGGTCTATTCATGGGCATGGTTGGTCTTCGTTGCATTTATTGTGATGTCGAGCTTCACCGTTCTCAACCTGTTTATCGCGATCATCATCGATTCCATGCAGACTCTGCATGAAACCGAGCAGCACGAGACTGTCGACGAGGTCAGTGGTGTTGTGCATGACGAGCATCGCCAGCGGGCAATGGAGTTCGAGGAGTTGCGGCGTGAAATGCAGGAAATAAAAGAACTGCTGAGGGAACGGAAGTCATAGGCGCGGCTGCACCTGCCGGAGCGCCAGCTCAGAACATTGGCGCGAGGCCTTCGTAGAGCAGGC
>Ga0181600_10004487_pt1 | contig 10584 bp, 9 predicted proteins | sample 041ome_2_FD_132982 | JGI IMG/M metagenome (GOLD analysis project Ga0181600, IMG submission 132982) | Coastal salt marsh microbial communities from the Groves Creek Marsh, Skidaway Island, Georgia - 041406US metaG (megahit assembly) | ecosystem: Environmental > Aquatic > Marine > Intertidal zone... | reverse complement strand
TGCTGGCAGAGCGGCTGGGGATGGAGCGTCGCACGCTGGAACGGCTGTGCGGGCGCGACTTCGGTTTCCCGCCCAAGCTGCTGCTGCGTCGGCAGCGTTTCCTGCGCAGCCTGTCGCGCTTCATGCTGGAATCGCGGGAAAGCTGGTCAAAGGCGCTCGACGTACAATATTTCGACCATGCCCACTTCGTGCGCGACTTCCGCAGCTTCATGGGCCTGACGCCCACCGAATACGCCGAAGCACCGCATCCGGTACTCGACAGGATCATGGCGCAACGCATGGCGGACCAGGGCGTGGCACCGCAGACGGACATGCCCACGGTACTGCGCTACATCGTGAGTCGCGATTCCACCGGTTAGGGCTTGGAGGCGCAGCGCTTGCCCGCTAACAGGCCCGCCAAACCAATTGTCACTTACCGGAAGCCATGTCCGAACTCGAAACCATGAAAACCGATGCGCTTTCCCGCATCGTAGCCGTGCAAGACCTTGATACGCTGGAAGCGCTGCGCGTCGAATTCCTCGGCAAGCAGGGCAGCATATCCGGCCTTCTGAAAACGCTCGGCAAGATGAGCCCGGAAGAGCGGCAGGAAAAGGCGCCCGCAATCCAGGCGTTGCGCGCGGCGGCTGCCGATGCGCTGGCGGAAAAGAAGGCGGCGCTGGAAGCGGCAGACCTCGAAGCGCGCCTTGCCACCGAGACCGTGGACCTTACGCTGCCGGCTCCGGAAACGCCGCGCGGCACGGTGCACCCGGTGAGCCAGGTGATGGACGAACTGGCGGAAATCTTCGCCGACCTCGGCTTTGCCGTTGCCACCGGCCCCGAGGTGGAGGACGACTGGTACAACTTCACCGCGCTCAACATGCCCGAAAGCCATCCGGCGCGCGCGATGCATGACACCTTCTATTTCCCCGACACCGCGCCCAAGGGCGGCCGCATGCTGCTGCGCACGCATACCTCGCCAGTGCAGGTGCGGACCATGATGGCGCAAGGCGCTCCGCTGCGCATCATCGCGCCGGGCCGTGTTTACCGCTCTGACAGCGACGCCACGCATACGCCGATGTTCCATCAGGTTGAAGGGCTGGTGATCGACAAGGACATCCACCTCGGCCAACTCAAGTGGACGCTGGAAACCTTCCTCAAGGCCTTCTTCGAAACGGACGATATCGTGCTGCGCCTGCGCCCGTCCTATTTCCCTTTCACCGAACCCAGTGTGGAAGTGGACGTGGGCTTTGCAATCGATGACAAGGGCAAGCGCGTGCTTGGTGGCAGCGGCGATGCGCCGGGCCATGGCTGGATGGAGCTGCTCGGCTCCGGCATGGTCAACCGCCGGGTGATCGAAATGTCGGGCCTTGATCCTGACCAGTGGCAGGGCTTTGCCTTCGGCGTGGGCGTGGATCGCCTCGCAATGCTGAAATACGGGATGGACGATCTGCGCGCCTTCTTCGATGGCGATGTGCGCTGGCTGCAGCACTATGGCTTCTCGGCCTATGACCAGCCGACTCTTTCCGCTGGCGTGGGAGCAGGCGCATGAAGTTCTCCCTCGAATGGCTGACCTATTTCCTCGAGACTGATGCTTCGGTCGAGGAGATTTCCGCAAAGCTCAACGCCATCGGGCTCGAGGTGGAAGGCGTGGAAGACCCGGCAGAGAAGCTGGAAGGCTTTCGCGTGGCGCATGTCCTCACCGCAAAGCCGCATCCCGATGCTGACAAGCTGCAGGTCCTCACCGTCGATACGGGCGAGGGCGATCCGCTGCAGGTGGTCTGCGGCGCGCCCAATGCGCGTGCCGGGATGAAGGGCGTGCTGGGGCAGGCTGGTGCTGTCGTGCCTGCAAACGGCATGAAACTGCGCAAATCCGAAATCCGCGGCGTCGAATCGAACGGCATGATGTGCTCGGTGCGCGAGCTGGAGCTGGGTGAGGATCACGAGGGCATTATCGAACTGCCCGAAGATGCTCCCGTGGGCACCGATTTCGCCACCTACCATGACGCATCACCGGTGTTCGACGTGGCGATCACGCCCAACCGCCCGGATTGCATGGGCGTATACGGCATCGCGCGCGACCTTGCCGCAGCAGGCCTCGGCACGCTGAAGCCGCTGCGCGATGACAGTTTTGCAGGTGACTATCCCTGCCCGGTGGAAATCCGCACCGATGACCCCGAAGGCTGTCCGGCATTCTACGGCCGCGTCATTCGCGGGGTGAAGAACGGTCCCTCGCCGGAATGGATGCAGAAGCGGCTGATCTCTGCCGGACAGCGACCAATTTCGGCGCTGGTGGACATCACCAATTACATGATGCTCGCCTTTGGCCGTCCGGCGCATGTCTATGATCTTGCGAAACTTTCCGGCCCCGTCGTGGCGCGCCGTGCGAAGGATGGCGAGCAGGTCCTCGCACTGAACGAGAAGACCTACACGCTCGATTCCAGCATGACCGTGATCGCTGACGACAACGGCGTGCACGATATTGCCGGCATCATGGGTGGCGAACATTCCAGCGTGCAGGACGATACCACCGACGTGCTGCTGGAAATCGCTTATTTCAACCCGGATTCCATCGGCGTGACTGGCCGCAAGCTGGGCCTCGCCACCGACGCCCGCACCCGTTTCGAACGCGGGGTGGACCCCGCATGGCTCGACGGCGGGCTGGACGGGCTGACCGGCCTGATCCTGCGTTTCTGCGGCGGCGAAGCGTCCGAAGCGGTGCGCGCCGGAACGGCACCGAGCGATGCCAGAACGGTACCCTACGACCCCGAACTGACGCAGAGGCTGGGCGGCGTAGCCGTGAGCGAGGCAGAACAGCGCCGCATCCTTGCCGCGCTCGATTTCGGCGTGTCGGATGACTGGACCGTCACCGTGCCGCTGCGCCGCCACGACATCGAAGGCCCGGCTGACATTGTCGAGGAAGTAGTCCGCATTCACGGCCTCGACCATGTGGAGAGCGTCGCGCTCACCGGCAATGTCGGCGTTGCTGCGCCGACTGCGACGCCTGAGCAGGTGCTGGAGCGCAAGGTCCGCCGTGCTGCTGCCGGTCGCGGGCTGAACGAGGCTATCACCTGGTCCTTCCTGCCGGTTGCGGAAGCCGAACATTTTGCCGATGGCCAGAAGCTGTGGGTGCTCGACAACCCGATCAGCGAGGACATGAAGGCCACGCGCCCCTCGCTGCTGCCGGGCCTGATTTCCGCTGCCAAGCGCAACATCAATCGCGGGGCTTCCGGCCTGCGCCTGTTCGAGATCGGCCGCCGCTATCTGCGCGCCAAGGACGGGGCTAGCGACGAGCATCCCACGCTGGGCGTGGTGCTGGCAGGCGAGAAGGTCCAGCGCGGCTGGGCTTCCGGCAAGGCGGTGATGTTCGATGCCTTCGACGCCAAGGCAGAAGCCATGGCGCTGCTGGCAGAGGCCGGTGCGCCGGTCGACAAGTTGCAGGTGATGGGCGAGGCGGGGCCGCAGTTCCACCCCGGCCAGTCCGCCACCTTGCGGCTCGGCCCCAAGAACGTGCTTGCCCGGTTCGGCGCGCTGCATCCGGCAACGCTGGAAGCCTTCGATATCGATGGCCCCGTGGTCGCGGTCGAGATCTTCCTTGATGCGATTCCGGGCAAGAAGGGCAAGACCGCTTTCGCCCGCCCGCATTATTCGCCGCCTGCGCTGCAAAGCGTGATGCGCGACTTCGCCTTCCTCGTGCCGCAGGAAGTGGCCGCAGGCGATCTGCTTCGTGCGGTGCGCAATGCCGACAAGAACAACATCGTCGATGCCCGCATCTTCGACCTGTTCGAAGGCAAGGGCGTGCCCGAAGGCAAGAAGTCCATCGCCATCGAGGTGACGCTGCAACCGGCTGAAAAGACCTACAAGGACGAGGAGATCAAGGCGATTTCCGATGCCGTGGTCGCTGCTGCTGCCAAGCAGGGCGCAGAATTGAGGGGATAGTGAGCCCTTCCGTTCGCCCTGAGCTTGCCGCAGGGGCGCTTTCCTCCTTCATGAAAGGGCAGGGCTCCCGCAGGCCCGGCTCGAACGGACTTTGATCATGACCTCCCATCGCCGCCCGTTCGCGTTCGTTTGTGCGCTTCTGGCGCTGGCCCTCGTAACGCCAGCCCAGGCACAAACCCGCCAGGACATCTCCGAGCCGAAAAAGATTTCCGCGCCTTCAAAGCTGAGGGACGGGGAGGGCGCGCTGCAGCTTTCTGTCAGGACGCAGAAGCAGTTCGTCGAAACCGCGATCTTCTATCTCGCGCAAGTGGATGAGGCGGGCAGTGACACAGGAACGATCCTGCGTTTCGAACGCGGCGCTGGCGTGCCCATCATGGGCAGCAACATGATTGACGAAAAGCAGCAGGTCTATCGCGTGCTCGCCGGACGGTACCGGCCATCGCCGACACCGTCGCCTGCGACCAGATGCCCTTTGCCCCCGGCGTCTATTGCCGCAAGGGGTTTGCCAGCTATCCGGCAGGCCGCCTCGATACATCGGATGCCTTTATCGACGTGCGCGAAGGCGAACTCACCCTCGGCGGCGATTTCATCGTCGAATATACCGGCGCGATACCTGCTGCGGAAACCAGCGTTTTCGATATCGAGGACAGCCCCGCAGACTGGGGCCTGCGCTGGCGGCCTTCGCGCGACGTGGCATCACATTTCGAAGAATTGCCGCAGATCCAAGCTTCATCGCCGCCCGCCATGCGATCCCGCATCGAATGCAACCAGCGCCCGGACGGTGTCACGCTCTATATTCCGTTCACCTGCTGAGCACGATCCGGTGGACATTGGCCGCTTGCAGGGCTAGCCGCCCGCCATGTCCAATCGCCGCACCTTCGCGATCATTTCGCACCCTGACGCCGGTAAGACCACGCTTACCGAAAAGCTGCTGCTGCAAGGCGGCGCGATTCACCTTGCGGGCGAGGTAAAGGCGCGCGGGGCAGCGCGGCGCGCCCGGTCTGACTGGATGAAGATCGAGCAACAGCGCGGCATCTCGGTCACCTCCTCCGTGATGACCTTCGAGAAGGACGGCATCACCTTCAACCTGCTCGATACGCCGGGGCACGAGGACTTCTCCGAAGACACCTATCGCACGCTGACAGCGGTGGACTCCGCCATCATGGTGCTGGACGCCGCCGCCGGTATCGAGCCGCAGACGCTGAAGCTGTTCGAGGTCTGCCGCTTGCGCTCGGTCCCGATCATCACGCTGATCAACAAGATCGACCGCGAAGGCCGCGATGCCTTTGAGCTGCTGGACGAGATTGCCGACAAGCTGGCGCTGGACGTATCGCCGATGAGCTGGCCGGTCGGCATGGGCGGGCTGTTTGAAGGCGTCTATGATTTCGAGACGGGTGAGCTGCATTTGCCCGAAGGCGATTCCAAGGAATTCCTCGGCAAGACGGTGCAGACCGATGGTCCCGATGATGCGAAGCTGGCGGAATACCTTTCGGCAGACGGTGTCGCCCGCGTGGCCGAAGAAGGCCAGCTTGGCCGCGAAGGCTATGCCCCGTTCGATTTCGAAGCCTATCGCAACGGCGACCTGACGCCGGTCTATTTCGGATCGGCCTTGAAGAACTTCGGGGTGGAGCAGATCGTCAATGCCATCGCCACCTATGCCCCCACGCCGCGCCCGCAGCCGAGCGAGGATGGCGAGATCGAGCCGACGCTGGACGAGGTGACCGGCTTCATCTTCAAGGTACAGGCCAATATGGACCCGAACCACCGCGACCGCATCGCCTTCATGCGGCAGGTGTCCGGCACCTTCAAACGCGGCATGAAACTGACTCCGTCTGGCCTTGGCAAGCCGATCGCGATCCATTCGCCCATCCTGTTCTTCGCGCAGGACCGCGAGATTGCCGATACGGCAGAGGCTGGCGACATCATCGGCATCCCCAACCACGGCACCTTGCGCGTGGGCGATACGCTGAGCGAAAAGAATCAGGTCCGTTTCACCGGCCTGCCCAACTTCGCGCCGGAAATCCTGCGCCGCATCGCGCTGGAGGACCCGACCAAGACCAAGCAGCTGCGCAAGGCGCTGGATGACCTTTCCGAAGAAGGCGTGATCCAGGTGTTCTATCCGGAAATCGGCGCGCAATGGATCATCGGCGTGGTCGGCCAGCTGCAGCTGGAAGTGCTGATTTCGCGGCTGGAGGCGGAATACAAGGTAGGCGCGCGGCTGGAGCCGTCGCCCTTCGCCACCGCGCGCTGGGTGCGCGGCACCGATGCGGCGCTGCGCAGCTTCGAGGAGTTCAACCGCGCCAACCTCGCCAAGGATCGCGACGGTGACATGGTGTTCATGGCCAAGAGCCCGTGGGACGTGAACTATCAGGCGGAAAAGAACCCCGACCTGACCTTCTCCGCCACCAAGGAGAGGTGACAAGCTGACCCGCGCGCCACAGGTAACCGCGCATGGCCGAATTCTTTGACGAGCTGAACGACAAGCACGTGGCGATGATCGCCGCGCAGCCGGTGTTCTTCGTGGCCACCGCTGCGGAAGGCTCGCGCATCAACCTCAGCCCCAAGGGCTATGATGCCTTTCGCGTGCTCTCGCCCACGCGCGTTGCCTATCTCGATCTTGGCGGCTCCGGTAACGAGACTAATGCGCATTTGCTGGCAGACGGGCGGATCACGCTGATGTTCTGCAATTTCCAGCAGCCTGCCCAGATCCTGCGCATTTACGGCAAGGGCAATCCGGTGCTGCCGTGGGAAAACGGGTGGGGCGATCTCGCCCGGCATTTCACACTCCTTCTCGGCACACGGCAGATCTTCGATATCGAAGTGGAGAGCGTGCAGACCAGCTGTGGCTATGGCGTTCCGCTGATGACACTCGACAAGGAGCGGCTGACGCTGGTCAAGCACCATGCGCAGGCCGATCCGATGGAATGGGCGGGCAAGTACAAGCGCCGGCGAGAAAGCATCGATGGCCTGCCGGCCCGCACTACGGACCGCTTTATTGCGGGCACCATGCCGGAAACAGGGGACTGAGCTTCTTCGCGATGCACCTTACCTTTGCCAGCTACAACATCCACAAGGGCGTGGGCCTCGACGGCAGGCTCGATGCGGACCGCATCATTCGCGTGATCCACGAACTCGACGCCGATGTGATCGCCCTGCAGGAGGTGGACCGTCGCTTCGGCGCGCGCGCTTCCGTGCTGCCGCGCGTGATGCTGGACGAGGCGGAATATGACATTGTGCCGGTGCGCATGCGCCCGCGCTCGATGGGTTGGCACGGCAACAGCGTGCTGGTGCGCAAGTCGATCGAGATCGTCGATGCCGCGCCGATCACCCTGCCATCGCTGGAGCCGCGCGGCGCGGTGCATGCCCGCTTCCGCAAGGAGGGGCGCGAGTTTGATGTCGTGGGGATGCATCTCGACCTGTCCGGCCTGCTCAGGCGCAGGCAGATCGAAACTGTGTGCGAGGTGATGCGCCACGGCACCGGGCCTGCTGTCATCATGGGGGACCTCAACGAATGGTCACCCCACGGCGGTGCGCTGCGCGCCTTCGGCAAGGCCTGGACCGTGCTGAGCCACGGACGGTCCTTCCCCGGCAGCCGCCCGCTCGCCCCGCTCGACCGCATCGTGCATTCCGCGCACTGGCACTGCCACAAGGCCGAAGTGTTCCACAATTCGCTGGCGGTCAGCGCCTCCGACCACCTTCCTGTACGTGCCCAGCTGGAGCTGCGTGCCTAAAAAATAGGCAGATGCACAAGATTCAGGCTCGCAATTGCAGCATCGGGCCGTCGAAAAATACCTAACAAACGGCAAACCCCTCTATTTCGGTTTTGGCACGGCCTTTGCATTGCTTGCCAGTGGCCGGGATTGTCCCCGGTAAGCAATAGGGGTCAGTGATGAAATTCATCATCGCCATTATCAAACCGTTCAAGCTCGACGAGGTGCGTGAAGCACTTGGCGCGCTCGGCGTGGCGGGCATGACCGTGTCCGAAGTCAAGGGTTTCGGCCGGCAGAAGGGGCAGACCGAGATTTATCGCGGTGCCGAATATTCGGTGAACATGCTCCCGAAGGTTAAGCTCGAAATCGCAGTCAGCGACGAGCTTATGCCCAAGGTCGTCGAAACCATCCAGCAAACCGCCAGCACGGAAAGCATCGGCGACGGCAAGATCTTCGTTCTCGACCTCATGTCGACAACGCGGATCCGCACCGGCGAGACCGACGAAACCGCGCTGTAAGCAGGGGACATCACTGAGATGAAGAACATTATCAAATACGGCGCGCCCGCCCTTGCGGCCCTCGCCATCGCCACGCCGGCGTTCGCCCAGGAGGCTGCGGCTGACGCAGTCGGTGGCGGCACCGCCTACATCCTCAACACGCTGCTGTTCCTGATCGGCGGCTTCCTGGTCATGTGGATGGCCGCGGGCTTCGCCATGCTCGAAGCTGGCCTTGTTCGCACCAAGAACGTGTCCACCCAGTGCCTCAAGAACATCGGTCTCTATTCGATTGCCGGTCTGATGTTCTGGGTCATCGGCTACAACATTGCCTATCCGGGCTTTGATGAAGGCAGCCTCGGCCTGTTAGGCATGGGCGGCACCATCTATTCGATGCAGGGCGTTGGCGAAGCCGACCTCGACACCGGTTATTCGGTGGCATCGGACTGGTTCTTCCAGATGGTCTTCTGCGCAACCACCGCCTCGATCGTTTCGGGTACGCTGGCTGAACGCATCAAGATCGTTCCCTTCTTCATTTTCGTCACCGTGCTGACCGGCATCATCTATCCGGTCGTGGTGAGCTGGGAATGGGGCGGTGGCTACCTGGATAGCGTGCACGGCTTCTCCGACTTCGCCGGTTCCACCCTGGTGCACTCCACCGGCGGCTGGGCAGCCCTGATCGGCGCCCTGATCCTCGGCCCGCGCCTTGGTCGCTACGGTGCGGACGGTTCGGTGAACGTGTTCCCGGGCAGCAACATCCCGCTGGCAACCCTGGGCACCTTCATCCTGTGGCTCGGCTGGTTCGGCTTCAACGGCGCATCGCAGCTCGCGATGGGTACTGTTGGGGACGTGTCCGACGTGTCCAAGATCTTCGTGAACACCAACATGGCTGCTGCTGCCGGTGTGGTTGTCGCGATCATCGCCACCCAGTTGCGCTACGGCAAGGCTGACGTCACCATGGCCCTGAACGGCGCCCTGGCCGGTCTGGTTGCCATCACCGCAGAGCCGCTGGCTCCCACGGTTGGTCACGCCATCATCATTGGCGGCATCGGCGGCCTGCTGCCGGTCATCTTCGTCCCGATCCTCGACAAGCTGAAGATCGACGACGTTGTTGGCGCCATCCCGGTCCACCTCGTGGCCGGCATCTGGGGCACGCTGATCGTGCCGTGGACTGGCGACGCGACCTTCATGGGCCAGCTCGTCGGTGTGCTGCTGACCATGGTCTGGGTCTCGGTTGCTTCCGGTATCGTGTGGTTCATCCTCAAGGCTACCATGGGCCTGCGCCCTTCGGCCGAAGTGGAAACCAACGGTCTCGACATCCACGAAATCGGTGTCGAAGCCTACCCGGGTCTCGCCAACCAGGCCTGATACTCACCAGTTTGGCGGGGGTGGGCTTCTCCTCCTCTCCCCCCATCCCCGCCTCACTTCGTTCCTCCTGCGAACGTACAAACTATGGGCCGGAGCCAGCCGCTCCGGCCCTTTTTTGTTGCCTCCGCCGCATGGCCGTTCATTATGGGTGTTCAGTTGTCACGGGTCCGCAGCGGGCCCGTTCGCCGTTTGAAGGGGGAATGTGATGAAGATGGTGATCGCGGTGATCAAGCCGCACAAGCTTGAAGAGGTGCGCGAGGCGCTGTCGGGTATCGGCGTGGCCGGGCTTACAGCCACCGAAGCTAAGGGCTTTGGCCGCCAGAAGGGCCAGACAGAAATCTACCGTGGTGCCGAATATGCCGTGAACATGCTGCCAAAGGTCCGGCTCGAAATCGCCACCAGTGACGAGCTGGCCCCGCGCGTGGTGGAAACCATCCGCAGCGCCGCCAGCACCGGTACGATCGGCGACGGCAAGATCTTCGTGCTCGACCTCCCGGAAGCTGTTCGGATTCGCACCGGCGAGACGGGTGAACTGGCTCTCTGATATGCTTCGCCGGCACTGCTTTTTGTCGAAGTTGTGGTGATTTGGGTGCTGGGCGCGGCTCGGCGCGCTAAGTGCGACGTCCTGTGCTATTTTTACAACAAATTCACTTCGCGGGCGCAAAAACTGGCACGCTCAAGGCGTAAGCTGCATTTTTTCAGGAACCTGTTGCAGCCGCGCGCATTCAAGGCTTGAGCGAAACATGTAAGATGTTTCGCGCGAAATACGTGGCGGATACAAGCTTGCGGTTGCCAGAGATTACAGCTGCAATTAAGAAGTCCGTTGCAGATTTTAAGGGAAATTATAACATGCGAAAAATTGCGCTCTCCCTTGGCGTTGCGGCAACCGCTCTTGCGGCGCCCGCGATGGCTCGGGACGGAGAGGGATATTTCGGCGTCGATGCCGGTGCCGTCTTCCCGGATGAATACAGCCTCAACGTGCCCGCAACCGGCGCACCCGATGTTGTCATTGAAAGCGAGACCGGCTGGGAACTGGCCGGCGTGCTGGGCTATGACTTTGGTCCGGTCCGCACCGAACTGGAAGGTGCCTACAAGGA
>Ga0181600_10004486_pt1 | contig 10587 bp, 7 predicted proteins | sample 041ome_2_FD_132982 | JGI IMG/M metagenome (GOLD analysis project Ga0181600, IMG submission 132982) | Coastal salt marsh microbial communities from the Groves Creek Marsh, Skidaway Island, Georgia - 041406US metaG (megahit assembly) | ecosystem: Environmental > Aquatic > Marine > Intertidal zone... | reverse complement strand
TTGGCTTGAGGGGGCTCGGGGTGGTCCAACGTCGCTCCACCGGGCGTTCGCTTCGGCATCCCTGCCTTCGCTCACTCGAGGTTTCTCGCTTTCGCCTTCCAGGCTTCGCTCGAAGACCCACGCCGGTGGATCGGCGTCGGACCACCCCTCGCTAGTTGAGTGAACTGGAAGTCCGACTTGCGGATGGGGGCCGTTGGCGGCCCTTCCCGGAAGAGTGTGGGAAGGGCCGCTTCGGCGTTTGCTTACGGAAGTCGCTTGACCTGGATGTTGCGGTAGTGGACTTCACTGCCAGGATCATGGGCCTGGAGAGCGAAGGTGCCGCTGGAGAGTTTGTGATCGCCGCCGCCACCAGGGGCAGCGCCGGTCACGCCGTCTGGCTCGACATACTCAAAGAGCACCTTGCCGTTGATGATCACGGTGATCGCCTTGCCCTTCACGATCAGTTCCTGAGTGAACCACTCGTTGTCGTCTGCAGGAGGAGTGAAGTTCTTCACGAAGTAGTAAATGCTCCCGGTACGGACGGGATCACCCTGCGAGTTGTTGACCTGCATCTCGTAGCCCTTGGCTGGCCAGCCCTCATCTTGCCACTCGGTGTGAAAGAAGATGCCAGAGTTGGCGCCCGGCTTGGTCATCACTTCCGCCTTGAAGTGGAAGTTCTTGAACTCGGCAGGCTTGTTCGGATCTTTGCCGACATAGAACAGATGGCTGCGGTCACCGCGGCAGACAATCTCGCCGTCAACGAGCTTCCAGCTGTCGGCGTTTTCATTGGCCTTCCAGCCGTCCATGCTCTTGCCGTCAAAGAGCATCTCGAAGCCATCGTCTGCAGCGAGGGCAGGGGAGGCGATCACGGCGACCGCCAAGAGTGTGAAGATGGCCCGAAGACCGGATGCGAATCGTTTCTGCGTCATGTCATACCTTCCACAAATGATTGGGAACGCGCGTGTCGATCCTGTCGAGGCCGCCATGCCGACGCGAACGCGAGCAGAGGAGCACGAGAGAGGACCGCACGCCGGGACGGAACCTCCGCCCCCGCAGGCCAGATCGTACGTTGGCATCGTGCCGACCGCCAGAAGCAGCTGTCAGAGGCGATCGCATCGAGCGGCTGTTTGACTCGACAGCTACAGAATCGCCAGCGGATCTCGCTTGGCTTCGAGGGTGCCACGGGTGACACCAACGCGGTTTGCGGCCTTGAGCTGCTGCCAGACCTGTCGGCCTGAGATAGTGCCTGCCAGCAGGCTGCGATACGCCCTGAGGATGTCGCGAATCTCAGACGCCGACTCGTCCAGCAGCTCGACGCGAAATCGCCGTACACCGCGTTCGAGCAGGCCCGCCACGGCCTCCGCGGCACTCTGCGGGGTGGCATTGAACAGCGTGTTTCGGCAGCCAACGTCAGCGGTCAGAAGGTGGTCGACACCCAGGCGGTCGCGAAGCTGCACGCGATGGTCATCGCACGGACGGCCACAGCTGGTTTTATCGGTGCCAGGGGACAGCACCGCGCAAAACACGCAGTGCTCCATATGAAACATCGGCATGTGCTGATGAACCACGATCTCAAGCCAGGCTGGTGGTGTGGCTGCCACAAGGGCCAGCAGCTGCTCGCGGTTGCAGTCGTAGGAGGCGGTCACCGACTCGAGGCCTTCAGCGATGAAGAAGGCGGCCGAGCGTTCGTTGGTGATATTGAGGGAGAAGTCGCCGACGACTGCAACGCCCGCATCGCGGAAAAAATGCAGGCCCGCCAGATTGCGGATCAGCACCCCATCAGGCTGATACTTGGCCATCGTGCGGAAGATGCCCGTCTCGCCAGGCTTGTGAATTCGTGGTGTGGCAATCAGCAGGTCCGCATCGACCTGGCGAGCCCGTTCGATCGCCTCGCGATACTGACGAATGTCAGCAAAGTCGGCGGCGAGCTGACGTTCTCCCGTAGCGAGCACCGTCTGCAGCTGCTCAAGCGACCGCACGAGGACTCGCAAGGAGGGCAGGCCTGGGGCTGCGATCGGCTGCTCGGGCGATGAGCGAGTTGCCTGGGGAGGTGTGGCCGGAAGTGCAGGCCGCTGCGTGTGGGCGGCCGAGGCTTTCTGGAGTGCTGCCACCAGCTGTTTGCGGACAGCTCCCAGCACACTCAGCGGGAGCATCGGCCGACCGCTGATGTCACTGACAACGTTTCGAAGAGCGAACGCGGTGCCACCAAGTCGGCCGAACTGTCGTCGCAGCACGATGTCGTCGAGCGGATGCTTGAGCGCCTCTTCTGCTCGTTCTTGCGAGACCACACGGCAGGAGGCGCCAGCGGCCGTGGTGGCGACGACGACGAGTGGCTCGCCGATGGCTGCTGTGATCTGCAGGTCCACCGGCTGTTGACGGATGACCGCATCGGTCGCAAAGGTCTTGCGGAGCCGCATGGTCAGCTGCGGATCGTCGGTCTTCCAGACAGCCTGGCCGGCGGCGATTCTCGTGAGGTCGATTGCATGCGTACCGAAGGTGAGTTCTACCTGACCGTGTGTCACAGGAACCGTCTCAGACCGGCCGTCGGAAAACACCTCGTAGACCCGCCCACCTGCTGCGTCATCGCTGGTTGCACCGCAGTCGAAGGCCACGCCATCACCGCGTTTGATGCCACTGGCAAGTCCCTTTGTGAGTTCCACTACCACACGGGTGCCGCGGACAGCCACCACGTGGCCGAGATGAACGCCCCGCTTCGCACTGCTCGTAGCGGGCACCAGTCGCTTGTGGTTAATGCCGGCCAGCCAGCCGGGTGAGAAGCCGCGTGAAAACGAGAGCTCCATCTCCTCAACGTCGGTGGGAGTGATGCTCGAAGCGCCCCCGGCAATCGCCTCATCGATCGCGCGGCGGTAGTGGCGGGTGATATTGGCAACATACTCCGGCGTCTTGAGCCGGCCTTCGATCTTCAGCGAGCAGACGCCGGCGTTGATCAGGTCACCCACCAGAGCGTAGGCCGCGAGGTCTTGCGGTGAGAGCAGGTATTTCTGCAGGCCGAGGTCGACTTCTTTTCCATCACAGACCACCTCGTACGGCAGTCGGCAGGCTTGGGCACACTGCCCGCGGTTGGCACTGCGACCACCGAGTGACTCGCTGGTGAGACACTGGCCGGAGTAGGCCACACAGAGAGCCCCATGCACGAAGACTTCGAGAGGCATCGAGGTTTGCTCGCGAATCGCCCGGATCTCTGCGAGCGAGAGTTCTCGAGCCACGACCACCCGCTGCATGCCGAGTTCTTCCGCGAGGGCGATGGTCTCACTACTCGTGAGTGTCATCTGCGTGGAGGCGTGCAGTGGCAGCTGTGGGCAGATCTCTCGCAGCATCCGTGCGCTGCCCACATCCTGAACGAGCACCGCATCGACCCCCGCGGCATCGCATGCCCTCGCCACTTCCGCAAACTCATCGAGTTCGTCAGAGAAGACGAGCACATTGAGCGTGGCGTAGCCTGCAACCCCACGACTGTGCACCAGCCGCATCAGCTCAGGCAGATCGTCGATGGCAAAGTTGGTCGCACGGGCACGAGCGTTGAAGCCGCAGTCAAGGCCGAAGTAGACCGCGTCTGCTCCGTTCTCGATCGCCGCCCGCACACAGTCCCAGTCACCCGCCGGAGCGAGCAGTTCGGGGCCTCGTGGCCGCTGTGGGCCGTTGGAGTTGGTTGCCGTCACTCGTCGTTGCCACGCAGGCGGGCGAGCACGGTGTAGTCCTCAAGCGTGGTTGTATCGCCAACCGTCTCGCGGCCTGCGGCGATGTCACGCAGCAGCCGTCGCATGATCTTGCCGCTGCGGGTCTTGGGAAGCGCGCTGGTGAAATGCAGGTCGTCAGGCACGGCAATCGCTCCGATCTGATGTCGCACATGCTGGCGGAGTTCAGCCTTCAACTCTTCGTTTGGCTCGCCATCGCGAAGCGTGACAAACACCGACACCGCCTCGCCCTTCACTTCGTGTGGACGTCCGACTGCAGCTGCTTCGGCCACCGTGGGATGGCTGACGAGTGCGCTCTCAATCTCGATCGTGGAGAGCCGGTGGCCGGCGACGTTGAGCACGTCGTCAATGCGGCCCATGATCCAGTAGTAGCCGTCGGCATCCTGCCTGGCATTGTCGCCAGCGAGGTAGTTGCCCGGCACCTTTGACCAGTAGGTCTCGCGGAACCGCTCGTCATCTCCCCAGATGCCCCGCAGCATGCCAGGCCACGGCCGGTCCATCACCAGCCAGCCGCCATGCCCGTCAGGCACAGGCTTGCCTTCGGCGTCAACAATCTTGGGAGAGACGCCTGGAAGTGGCAGTGTGCAGCTGCCCGGCTTGGTGGGTGTGCATCCCGGCAGTGGGCTCATCATGATTCCACCGGTTTCGGTCTGCCACCAGGTATCGACGATCGGACACCTCTTGCCGCCGATCACCTCGTGGTACCACATCCAGGCTTCGGGATTGATGCCCTCGCCAACGGTGCCGAGCAGCCGGAGCGTGGAGAGATCACGTCCTTCAATGTGCTGCATGCCCCACTTCATGAAGGCGCGGATCGCCGTCGGAGCGGTGTAGAAGATCGAGACCTTCTCCTGCTCAATGATCTCCCAGAAGCGACCTTCGTGCGGAGCGTTGGGAGCACCTTCGTAGATCAGGATTGTGGCACCTGCGGCCAGTGGGCCGTAGGTCACGTAGCTATGGCCGGTGATCCATCCGCAGTCAGCGGTGCACCAGAAGATGTCGTCGTCTCGCAGATCAAAGACCCACTCTGCGGTGGTCTTTGCCCAGAGCACATAGCCACCGGTGGTGTGCTTGATGCCCTTCGGCTTTCCGGTCGAGCCACTGGTGTAGAGGATGAACAGTGGCGACTCTGAGTCCATGGGAACCGCGGGTGTGTCCCACGGCATGTTCTTTACGAGATCGTCCCACCAGATATCCCGCCCCTTGACCATCTCCACGGGCTGGCCGGTTCGCTTCAGCACGATCACATGCTTGACGCTTGGAGACTTCTCGAGAGCCTCATCCACATTGGCCTTCAGTGGTAGCATCGAACCGCGGCGCCATCCGCCATCCGCCGTGATCACAGCAACCGCTTCGGCGTCGTTGTTGCGTTCAGCAATCGCTTCGCTGGAGAAGCCACCAAAGATCACGGAGTGGACCGCCCCGATCCGAGCGCAGGCAAGCATGGCGATCACCAACTCGGGCGTCATCGGCATGTAGATCGAGACAACATCTCCAGCCTTAATCCCAAGGCTGGCAAAGCCTGCCGCCGCCCGGCAGACCTCCTGCTGCAGTTCGTGGTAGGTGAGGACCTTTCGTTCACCTTCCGGTTCGCCAACCCAGATAATCGCAGGCTTGTCGCCATGGCCTCGGGCGATCTGGTGGTCAACGCACGCGGCAGAGGCGTTGATTTTTCCATCGACAAACCAGCGAGCCACCGGTGGCTGCCAGTCGAGCACCTGGGTGTAGGGAGTGCTCCAGGGCAGTTCACGGGCCCTGGCGTCCCAGAATCCATCAGGGTCGTTCCGGGCCTCGTCGTAGAGCCGCTGGTAGTCCTCGAGGGAGCCGATGCGGGCCTTGGCGGAGAAATCACCCGGTGGCGGAAAGACCCGCTCTTCCTGCATGACGGTGTGGATATGCCCCGATCCAGCGTTCGAATCGCTCATAGACTCCCCCTGTTACAAAAGTTTTGACGGAGTCTAGCCACAGCCCCATGGGCTGAGCAACGAGCCGCGAGGGCTCCGGGCTGCGTGCGACGTGGCCCGTCCGTGGTATGCGTGTTGGGCCTACTGCCGACGGAGTCGCGCAAAGAGCCGCCGATAGTCGGCGGGCCGTACGGCAAACACCGATCGCTCCGCCTCCTCCGGATCGTCGACCAGATCCTCCTCGACGACAATGACGTCGGCATCAAGCCGGTCGCCGTCCTCGTCGTAGAGAGACGACTCTTGAAGGTCTGCAGGCTCGAGAGGGTCGGCATCGCTCAGACCGTCCGGCCGATATTCATACTGGTCCTGCCATGAGCGTTCCTCGGCTGCCTCCCACTCCGACGGGGCGTCTTCATGATCGGCTGTCGTCGCCGAAGCTCGCGGGCTGGGGGATTGATCACTTTCCCATTCGGCATCCTGCGGCAGCGGATCATGCTGCCCCATCCCACGCTGCACGGCCGCCTCGTCACCAAACTCCTCACACGCTGCCAGATCATCAGCGAGCCCGCCCCCCTGGCGGTTCGTCACCTGTTGGCAGCTGCCGAAGTCGTCGGGACCTTGAGCGAGATGCCGTTCCACGGCTGCTCCCGCCTCGTCCTCAAACAGTTCATCGAAAGGATCCTGCGATGCATCGAAGAAGAACTCGACGTCAGGACCGTGAAATGGATCGATCGCTGGCGAGCCGGTCTGCGGGGACGTGTCGGTTGCCGGCTCTCTCCCGCCTGTGAGCCGGTGCGGACCATCCGCTCGAACCTCTGCTTCCGTGTCAGCCAAGGGGGAGTGTGCATCCCCCCAGTCATCATCGGGCCAGCCGCTGTCGTCGAGGGAACCAAAGCTGATCGTCGCAGGCTCGGCGGTGGGCTGCGGAGGAACCTGTGGCTCGGCAGCAGTGGGCTGATCGGCGAATGTGAGAGACTCCGGTGAGGGCAGACGCTGGATCTCTCGCCATGCTGCTTCGATGTCTGCCGGACGGAGTCGCTTGGTCTCTCCAGCGGCAAGGAGAGCATGGTCACAGATCTGGTTTATCAGGCGTGGCACGCCGTCGGTGATCGAGAACAGCGCGTCATCACAGCCCGTCTCAAACCGCGACTCCCAGTCGAGGCCGGCCTGGCGGCATTGCGAGCGTACGTAGCTGCAGGTCTCAGCATGGTCGAGAGGCTCGAGGACCGTGCGGACCACGATCCGTTGAGAGAGGCTCTCCAGTTTTGGATTGGCGAGCCGTTCTTCGAGTTCGCGTGTGCCGGCAAACACGAGGTGCACGGCGGGCATAGGCGTTTGAACCGTGGAAAGCAGTCGCAGCTCTTCCACCAGCCGCGTTGGTAGCGTCTGTGCTTCATCAACAAGCACAACGAGTCCTGAACAGGTGGCTGCCAGTCCGCGGACACGCTCGATGACGCTCATCCGCAGGTCACCTTCTTCCAGCCCGCGGTACGACTCACCTATGTCTGCGAGCACCGACTGCCAGAGGGCGCGTCGCGTGCAGATCCGAGCACCCGAGAGAAACGCGACATCGAAGTCGTCGCGAAGGTCATCAGCCAACTTGGCCAGCAGCAGCGACTTGCCAGTCCCGGCCTGTCCGATGACGACCCCAACACCTTCCGCGCGACGAACTCCCCGTTCGAGTTCCTCCCTCGCTGATTCCACAACGTTGGCAGGGAAGTAGAAGCTGGGCCTGGGAGCGGCGAGGAATGGACGGCCTTGGCTGCGGTGCTGAGGTGAATGCATGGCGACTCGGATCCAGGGACAAGGTCAGTGGTCGACAGAGTGCATCGACGTATAAGTGGTGTCGACCAGACGCGGCTCGATCCTGCACCCGAGTGCCTCGGCAGGCTTTCCGAAACCGGAACACGTTGCCGGATCGGACCGATCGCTCCGGAAATGCCGTATGTCGCCGGGTGACTGATGTTTTGCTGATACGGGGTGCGCTCGGGGTGGTCCAACGCCGCTCCACCGGGTGTTCGACTCGGCCCTCGTGGCCTCGTCTCACTCGAGGCGTTCTCGCTTTCGCCTTCCGGGCTTCGCTCGCTCGCCACGCCGGTGGATCGGCGTCGGACCACCCCTCGCTGACTGGGGGGGAAGAGGCCTCGTCTCACTCGAGGCGTTCTCGCTTTCGCCTTCCAGGCTTCGCTCGCCCGCCACGCCGGTGGATCGGCGTCGGACTTCCCCTCGCTGGTTGAGGGCTGTTGGTGTTGCGGGATGGGTAGGATGAGTGGCGAGTTGCGAGTGGCCCATCGGTAGAGGAGCGTTGGCAGCGATGCAGTTGTTTCGGATCAAGATCTGCGGGATCACGCGGGCGGAGGATGCCCGTGCGGCGGCAGAGATGGGGGCGGATGCGATCGGGCTGAACTTCGTCACGGGCTCGCCGCGGTGCCTGGGGGTGGAGGAGGCGAGGCGGCTCGTTTCAGCAATGCCAGAGAGTTTGGTCCGGGTCGGGGTGTTTGCTGGTGCGTCTGTGGAGGCAATGCATAAGCTGGCAGAGGCGGCGGGCTTAGATGCAATTCAATTGCATGGCGAGTTGTGGCCTGCCGCTGAAGATTGTGGGCAGGCGACCGTGCCGGTTGATCCACCGCAGAGGTGTGCGGAGTTGCGACCACTGCCTGTGATCCGGGCGGTGCACCTGGGAGCAGCGGAGGGACCTGAACCCAACCGGCTGGCTGACGCCAACCGCTGGGCTGAGGAGGCGAGGAAGGCAGGTGCTGCTCCGGCGATGCTGCTGGTAGACGCGAGTGTTGCACGTGAAACAGCCGCTGCGGCGCGTGGAGGAACAGGCCGCACTGTGGACTGGGCGGGCGTTGCAGCGGCGCAGGCAGACCTGCCGGTGGCGGTTGCTGGTGGGCTCAAGCCGGAGAACGTGGCGGAGGCGATCGCTATGAGTTCTGCAGTGGCTGTCGATGTGGCCAGCGGTGTTGAGTCTGCTCCGGGGCTGAAAGATCTCGAGAAACTGCGGCTGTTTATCAGTCAGGCCGCGGGCGTGCTCCCACCGCTGGTGAGCGGCTGAAGCCTTCTCGATTCGTCTGGTTGGGACTCGGCTCGGCGGGGGGTGCCCGCTATGATAAGACGTTCGAAGTCGGTGTTCGGCTTCGTCGCTCACGGCCGGAAACGCAGCGAACTGCGGCCGGCCTTTCGACTGCTCGTTTTTCGCTCGAAGGAGGTTTCTGTGGCCCACGTCGACACCCGCCTGCCCTACAAGGTCGCCGACCTGTCTCTGGCCGATTGGGGCCGCAAAGAGATCATGCTCGCGGAAAACGAGATGCCAGGCCTGATGGCTCTCCGCGAGAAGTACGGTCCACAGAAGCCACTGGCAGGTGCCCGTATCGCCGGCTGTCTGCACATGACCATCCAGACTGCCGTGCTCATCGAGACCCTGACCGAACTCGGCGCTCAGGTGACCTGGAGCAGCTGCAACATCTTCTCAACCCAGGACCACGCTGCCGCAGCGATCGCCAAGACGGGCGTTCCGGTCTACGCCTGGAAGGGAATGACGAACGAGGAGTTCGATTGGTGCATCGAGCAGACGCTGTTCTTTCCCGATGACCAGCCGCTCAACATGATCCTCGACGACGGTGGTGACCTCACCGCGATGGTGCATCAGAAGTATCCAGAACTGCTGGGGGACATCCGTGGCCTCTCCGAGGAGACCACGACGGGTGTGCATCGGCTCTATCAGATGGCCGAGCAGGGTGAGCTGAAGCTGCCGGCGATCAATGTCAACGATTCGTGCACGAAGGCGAAGTTTGACAATCTCTACGGCTGCCGCGAGAGCCTCGCTGACGGGATCAAGCGGGCGACTGACGTGATGGTCGCCGGCAAGGTGGTCGTGGTCGCCGGCTACGGCGACGTCGGGAAGGGCTGTGCCCACTCGATGAAGTCGCTGGGTGCTCGCGTGATCGTCACCGAGATCGACCCCATCAACGCCCTTCAGGCAGCGATGGAAGGCTACGAAGTGACCACGATGGAAGAGGCCGCCTCCCGTGGGCAGATCTTCGTCACCACGACCGGCTGCCGCGACGTGATCCTCGGACGTCATCTCGAGCTGATGCCTGAAGACGCGATTGTCTGCAACATCGGGCACTTCGACCTTGAGATCGACGTGGCCTGGCTGGAGAACACCAAGGGCATCACGAAGACCGAGATCAAGCCTCAGGTCGACCGGTACACGCTCCCCTCGGGACGCAGTGTGCTTGTGCTGGCGGAAGGCCGGCTGGTGAACCTCGGCTGTGCCACAGGGCACCCGTCGTTTGTGATGAGCACGAGCTTCACCAACCAGGTGCTGGCTCAGATCGCCCTCTGGCAGCATCCCGACGATTACGATGTCTCGGTGCACCGCCTGCCCAAGAAGCTTGACGAGGAAGTGGCTCGGCTGCACCTCGACAAGCTTGGAGTGAAGCTCACCAAGCTCACCCCAGAGCAGGCCGCCTACATCCATGTGCCCGTCGAGGGGCCGTTCAAGCCGGACTACTACCGGTACTAGTCTGGCCAGAAGCGTTCTGGGCCAGGCCGGCCCAGGACATGCTCTGATACTCAAGCGGGGGTGTCGCGTCAGCGGCACCCCCGCTGTCGTTTCAGGTTGCCTGGTTTCACGTGGAACAGGGGACGCTCGGGGTGGTCCAATGCCACTCCACCGGACGTTCGTCTCGGCCATCGTGGCCTCGTCTCACTCGAAGCGTTCTCGCTTTCGCCCTCCGGGCTTCGCTCGCTCGCCACGCCGATGGATCGGCATCGGACCACCCCTCGCTGAAGGCTTGTGAAGTGGCCTTGGTTGGCCCTGTGGGGTCGAGTGATGGCAGCGTCTGGCGATGAGGCGAAGGGGACGGCGGGTGCTCGAGGAGCGTTCGAGTTTTTCGCCACTTCGTTGAGCAACGAACATCCGTCCCAGTCACCGGCGAAAAAGTCCTGCGACGAGACATCTGCCGCCCCGAAGCCGGTGG
>Ga0181600_10004485_pt1 | contig 10588 bp, 1 predicted proteins | sample 041ome_2_FD_132982 | JGI IMG/M metagenome (GOLD analysis project Ga0181600, IMG submission 132982) | Coastal salt marsh microbial communities from the Groves Creek Marsh, Skidaway Island, Georgia - 041406US metaG (megahit assembly) | ecosystem: Environmental > Aquatic > Marine > Intertidal zone... | reverse complement strand
GGTGGTGCGTCGCGACGTTTCGTAATTTGATGGCGCGCGGCGCGTGGCTCATGAATCCATCATCGTTCGCGTTCGCGTTCGCGTCGGCGTCGCTCAGCGGCGCGCGATCGGCGAGCGGTGACGTGGGCATCGTGTGCTTCGTCTCGGGATGCGCGTTCGCCGCGCGCGCGAGGCGCGAAGTGACGCCGGGCGAGCGATTGCGCACTCGGAGAGACAAATCGTCTCTTTTTCGTGCTCGTTCCCCTCTCTGCAGTTTGACGCCGCGAGTAGTGTTACAACGTTACAAGTTTGGGGTGGACCACGCGTCGATGACTTCGGTGCGGCTGCGCAAAGAAGGCGTTCCCTCGGCACCGCTCGGCGTGTAGGAGCCAATGCCGACCGTGGCGAGGAATTTCTTGGTGTTTTTGATTGGGCGGATGCGGCGAGGTTTCTTCTTCTTCCTCGAGAAGCGTCGCGACGGCGCTTTTCGACCATCGCCGCGCGGTACTTCGATGTCGACGTCGACGTCGTTCCATCCGGTGCGAAAGAGTTCGGCCTGGGACGTCTGCGACTTAATTCGGTCGTCGACGGCCGTCTCCGACTCGGAATCGTGCTCGGCGCCGCTGGAAGTTTCTGGTTTGGGCTTCGGGAGCAAGTTGGCAGTTTTCTTCAACCGCTCCGCGACGCGCATGAAGATGGACTGCGTGTCATCGATCTTGCTCTCGACAAACTTTCCTCGAAAGCCGACGAGCGATTTCAACACGCTCCATACGATGTGGTTTTTAAGCTCTGACGTCAAGTCACGCCAGCGACCGGAAAAGTTTTCGTACGCAAAGGCGTCGACGCCGAGTTGCAAGTCTCTGAACGCGCGTGATTTGCCTTCGTACGTCATCTTCATGTGCAGAGGATGAATTCTGAAATAGCGCAAAAGTACGGTTTTGTGATCAATACCCTTTTCGCCCTTTTTCGCATGCACGTCTTCAAAATCTTCGAGAACTTCATCTTTTTCTTCGTTCCAACGCCATCGTCGCCGATGCTTTGACGCCGACATCTCCGACGGCAATTCAAGCGGCGTCAGATGCACACCCTTTGCGTTTATAGATTGCGCCCGAATCAAGCTCTCGCGCGGCGACATCTCCGCATTCTTGGCGAGCGCCGGACGCCTGTAAACATTCTCAAACGCGTCGTGATCGCTGGACTTCGTCATTGGAAAGAGATATTGGTAAATCATTTTGTACTGCGAGTGCTTGATGTCCACCTCGAACGGTTGCACACTCAGCTCCAAATGGTCGTATACCGGTTTCTCCGGCGCCGACCCCGCGCGGATGGAGAAAAAGTCAATCAACGGCGCGTCGTTACGCGCGCGTGATTCGTGCACGCTTCCCGGTGGAATCCAGCGAGAAAACATCTGATCGACGCAGCCTTCATCGAGCGACACCATACTTAAACCGTGCAGCTTAAATCGCAGCATCCCAGAAGAGTCAACCTGGCGTTCGCGCGAAAGCGACAGTCGCGAGAGCTGAGCGGAGATGAAAGGACTCCCACCCTGCCACAAAGTCCAAGCCGCGTGTTCGATTTCGAGACTTAATCGAATCGCGGAGTGCCGCCGATAGAGCCTATCGTTCTCTTCGGCTTGATGCACCGCAGCGAGGACGCGCAACTCAGCCTTCTGCGCAGCGGACCAAAGGACATCGATTTCACGAAGGACTTTCTGCTTTTCGCTCGGCGCCAGAGCGACCGCGCGGCGATAATTCTTCTCCATACTCTCCACCGCCCAGCGAGCGGCCATCAACTTCATCATCGGTTTCGCGACGATAGCTGAAGATTCAAGCGCAACCGTGTCACTCAACGTTCGATCACGACTCATCAAAACCTTTGAAGCCTGAAAGCTCGGTCGAGGACGCTCCAAAGCCGCTGGTGTCAAGAATAGGCTCGCCATGACGTCGATCAAAACAACGTACTGGCTCGAATTCATTTCCGCGACGATTTCGGGAGAACGCATTGAAAATTGGCTCACCGCTTCCCCTTTGGTCTCGCTCGCCGTGCGCTTACCGAAAGCCTGAACATCAGCCTCCGTCGGCTCGTTGTACGCGTACAACTCGGCGTCGGTTATGCGACTTTGCGTCGCTGTGACGGCGTTTGCGTGCTCAAAAACCATCGAACCTGGAGCGAAAATGCGTCGCAAGAGCGAACCTGATTCTTTGCGACCGTCGCCACTTTCGAATACGTCGTCACGAACCAAAGAAGTATGTATGCCATCCACCGAAGAATGGTTTTCCCGCAACCACTGCACACCGGCGTTTAAGTCGACGTTCGTCGGCGCCACGTACGCTTGAACTTGTTGTAAAGATACCGTGACGAGACGACGACCCGTCGAACCGCCGTCGTCCATTCGTCTACCAACCACAAGTCCGCCTTCGGCTGCGAGTAACATTCGACCAGCGGCATCTTTGCCCTTAAAATTGATTTGCGGAGCGGTGATTTGAATGACGAAGAGCACAACAGCTTCCGTCGCACGTTTCGGTGATTCGTAATTCTTTTCGAGCGTCTCTTCCGCACTTAGCGCGTGCAAACTTGGTCCATCGCCCATGATATCGTCTAATTCACGGCGACGTCGACTCACTCCCGACAGTTTATCCGCTGACTTTAGGATGCGATTGAGCTCGGTCCAAGTCGGCTCGCGTCTTTCCGTCTGCGCCGCCGTCCAAATGGCCTTGATCCAGCCGAGGATAGCGTTCCGCTGTTCGGCTTCAATTAAGATCCGAGGAGCGTCAACTTCGATCTGAATGCCCTGGCTGGCCACTGAATCTTCATTGCGCTGAGTAATCTCGAGTCTTTTCGTGTCTAATACCAACGTTGGATCCGTGGACGTCGGGCGCGAAGCCGATCCATCATCTGCCTGTGACGGGCTCTTGGCGCTTCCTTGCAACATCTCTTTGACGACGTCGTCGAGCTCTGCAAAGTTCAGTCTGTTGGTAATAGATCCAGCGCGAAGATTAGCGAGGCGACGTGGACTCGATCCCTTACGTTCGAGACTGCCGTCACGCTCAGGCACGTGGAATTGCGACGAATCTGCTCGCAGGGTGAATTCCACCTTGGTCCGAGGCGCTTTTTTCGCGACGCAATGCACCGATTTGAGACAGAAACACGCCCCGTACGCATTAGCTGTCTCGTCGCTCGAAGCGTTCACCACATGAATGACGCTCGAGGTGATGACAGTGTCGATGCTTGCGAACAAGTCAACCAAACTTATCGATTCTGGGTGTTTTACCCGTCGCGGGGCGCCCCACGGTCGCAAGTTCCAGATCGACCGCAGCGCGACCATTGGCTTCTTCATCCCATGTTCCCATTGTTTCATGAACTCAACGTCATCTGGTGTCAGCGCTATGGTCGGATTCGAATAGTGGCCCTGGTGTTCGAACGATGGCACGTCAGTGGTAAGATTTCTCACGTATTCGACGAAGCGATCCATGGTCGCGGCGTTGACCATTTTCGTGACGAACTCTTCCATGGACGCCAGATCGACATCGAGATTCACAAAACAAGCACTTGAGCGCGTCAAATCTCTGGAGTAAAGCTCCTTTCCAGTCGTTGAGTCGTGTCTGTAGTGCGTACGATGACCATCGCCGCCATCGAGGAGGGCTTTGAATTCGTAATCTGCCTTGACGCACATGACCGGGAAGATGACCAACTTATGCTTCGGCGATGGTTCATCCGCGCGTGGCGTCGAAGCTTCGGTACAGTCTTCATCATCTTGAATTCTTGATATCGTGAAGTTCGCGCTACGAATGACCACGTTGCGCGGCTTCATGTCGAACTCCCACATGTCGGCGAAAATCTCTAGCTCGCTCGCAAACGAGTCTCCCCCGTGCGCGCCGAGATGCTCAATCTGTCCTTGACTATCCACCTTCGCACCGGACTGAATCATCGTTATACGCATTAATCCGCGCCACTGACTTCTCAAAATATCCCACCAGGGCATGCTCGGCGGTCTGGGATTGTTTCGATCGTATTCCTTCGTCGGCGGACGTCCACCTCCGCCTCCTGGAATGTGCTTGTGCAGGCGTGGAAGGACGAGTCTCGTCGTGAGCTCTCGCGACACATTGAACAAATACGGCTCAATGCACGTCGCCACAAATATATCAGCTTCTTTGATGTCAAAAGTCGCATCTGTGTACCACATCGCCGTCGGTCGCGAAGGCGTGTCAGGTCCGTTTGTCTTCGCCCATCGTCTTCGTCCGACAGGGAGGGCAACTTGTCCCGTCAATATGCGCGGGGCGTATTGTCTAGCCTGCACAAATGTCCCTGCGATCGTGGCTTCACTACACATGAAAATAGGACGTGCGGTCAAATCCGCCACGCAGACGCGCATTTCGGTTACGCTTGTGTGCATCGTCAAAACGTTTTGCATCTGCAAAGACACAGAATCGCTATACGGAGCATCCACACGACGTACGTGCGCGCCTGCTTTCGCTGTGAGCTCATCACCATCGCCTTTACCACCTCCCCACACTGCCGTAGAGGTGACGCTGCCTATATCCATGTGCAACGCGGAGCCACCGCCGTTTGCTAAGAATTCCTTATGCTGGAGATACGTCGTGGTGATGCTTCGCATCGCCTCTTCAGTGGAAGACGTAAACTCCGCGGCCGCGATGCAAGATCCCAATGCAGCTTGCTTTGCACGCATAAAACGCTCCAAATCATTCGAGTCTTCGACTTCAATTTCGATACTGCTGACCTTGACATTGATTTCAGTCGCCGGTTTTGACGGAGACGATTCGGCGCAGGCGGGTAAATTGGCAGCCAACGAAATTCGCTCCTTCTTTGCGCGCTTCCCAGTCGTTTTCACGACGTCGGAGAATACCGCTTCGCCTATAATCATGGCTACCATGGCGTCGCCGAGGTCTAAGTTTGCGGGAAGCATGAGCTTTGCCTTCTCAACCACAATTTGAAACTTGCGGCGCCTGGCGATGTCTTCGGCGTCTTCGTGTGTGATCGCTGCGACATGAGGCAACGTGCGTTCGCACTCGTCTTGAGTTACGGAGATCAATTCTAACTCCGTTATCGTGTATCCGTTCATACCAAAAGTCACATCTCTCACGCAGCACGTTTTTTCGAGTGGGCGCGCGTCCATAAGTCCAAATGATACTTGCGCGCACGCGCCCGGCGTGACAAAGAACGAGCCGCTGACTTTGCGCACGTCAAACGAAAGATCCAATTTTGTTTGATCCTTCGAGGCGTTTTGCGTACCGTCAGTCGACATCTTTGCTGGCTTTGCAGCCTTTGCCAGGTTTGAAATTTCTAGTGCGAGAAAATGCGCATCCGGTTCCCAATCAAATTCGACGCCTTCCACGGATACTGCCGCGCGCTTGTTGGCGCCTTGTTTGTACTCAACATCGAGACTTCCGACTAGCATCACGCGGTTGTTCTCTACCGCGACTTCTTCGTAATTGACTCGTCCGACCCACCGCGAATCTTTCTTCGCCTCTTCGGCTTTGGCGCGTCTTTGAATGGTGTCGTACATAGAGACTGTGAAACCACCCGCCGCCATTCTCGTTAAGTTTGCCTCCGGCTGCGACATCTCTGCGAGCGGACAACTTATGTCGAGCGCGCACTCTACAGGCTCATCGCCGCGCGAGTTTTGCGGTATCTCACCGAACGTCGAGTAAGGCGTCATCGTGCATCGAGCGCGCATCGCTGTGTCGACCAAGATGACGCGTGTAGATTTCTTCACCTTATTTGAAGACGTCGCCTTGTCAGACGAATCGCCTTTTGCGCTCGCCATGGTTGCCTTGGCGCGCTTCGCGACGGCATCAATCTTCTTTGCGAGTTCACCTGCTTCGTTCATGTTCAAATCGATGGTAGTTTCCGACAACTCAACCGCGTTTCCGGCAGCTTCGGATCGCGCAACGCTGATGGCTTCAATCTGCACGACGGGGTGGTAACCGGGAACCGTCACTTGTACGCGTGACATCGTGCACACGCCGCGCTTGTCTGACGCGCTCGAACTAACTAGCATACACGTCCCTTCATCGACTAAATTTCCATATCGACCACGAATCTGCTCGGTGAGAAACTGACACGATGTTGCCCCGTGCTCGTCGTACATTCTCGCGCATAGCGACGTTTTGCACATCATCTGCGCATCGACGACGTCCCACGGCGCCGAGTTCTTTTTTGTGTTCGTCGACTTAGTGGAGCCGTTTCTTGATTTCGTTTTCTGCGCCTTTAACGCAGCGACTAAATCTGCCGCATCGGCATGGTGCCTAAAATCGCACGAATCCACCGTAAACGTTGCGGTGGCGGGCAATTTGCCGCCGTCGCCGAGTGCTTTCTCTGAAAGCGACAAGAATACCGAGGCACTCGGCGCGTTGATGAGAGCTAATGTCTGATGCTTTCCATGCACTAATTTTGCATCCACCACGGACATATTCACCTCTGCCCACGCGTCCGCCTCGAACGCCGTGGAGGCAAACGGCGAGACGACTTGCTGTTGCTTTCGAAAGAGACGAAATCCCTTTTTGGACGCGCTCACTCTCTCGACCGAGAATTGCATATGCGTCATCACGCCAGTCAACGGTGCTTCCTGGTTCTTATTCTCCATCACGACGCGTTTAAATTCTATCTTGCATTTCCTCGGCACTTTGAGTAGACCCCTCACAGCCTTGTGCGGACCTTGCTGTTGTTTGACGGTAATCGGCGCCAAATCTGTTTTCGTCTCGATCTTCTTCGCTCGCTCGCCAACACGCTTCACGAGAGACAAGGTCGAACCACTCAATCCCGCGTGCACAGGTACGATAGTTTTCGTCTCGGAATCAAACTCCGCGACGAGGTTCACGTTGGTGTCTGTCATGCTCCAACCATCCTTGCCTCGCAGCATACGTGCCGTGATGAGGAATTTCAGCGAAGCTCCGGCCGTGCCAGACGCTTCAAACGTGAGTTTATCACAAAACAACATGTCGACGTCATCATCATCTTCTTCGCGCACCGTCAGCGATACGACCGTGATGTCGACAAAGGACGCGATGCCCTTCATCAATCTCCACTTGCCGCGCGTCATCGCCTTCTTTTTAGTGTTCGTCATTTTTGCGCGACCTAAATCAGACGACTGCTTTTGCAACCCATCCTCCGTATTTATGTCGGCTTTACTCCGCGTCGTAATTTCTACGCCCGACACCACGAACGCCGCCTTGAGCGATCCGACGCCAAAGCGTATGAACCGTCTTCGTCCGCTCGCCGGCGTTCCATCCGATGACGGACTATCGTTACCACGAGGCGTCATCTCCGCGAACCCATCATCACTTTTACTTCTGGTTTTACCATTCGTTTCACCCACGCGCGGCAAATCATCCCGTAAATGCTTCCCGCTCGCCTTGCGCAACGCGAAATTCAACAACCACGTCACGATGGTCGACGCGTTCCCCACGTACGCAATCTCCGCAATCTGCACCCTACGCAGCGCCGTGCCGGGCTTGTTAAAGCTCACGCTCACTCCACGCACGCTCGTGATCCCGAAACTATCGATACTCAATCGCAACCCGCTTCGATTGACGAAGCTCGCCTGTCGTCGCCATTCGCGTCGTCAGTCGACTGTCCCACGTCGAGTAATCATTCATCGATCTTCCGCCGCCATCGTGCGCCGTCCGTCCTTTCGCGCGTCGCATCGACGTAAAGGAAATCGCGCGACCGTTTCGAGGCGTCGAAGCCGCGCAATGACGCACCGCGAGTCCTATAAACCAGGGCAACACCGTTCGAAGCACCCAGTGAAGCGTCAGCGCGATCGACGTCGCACCGACGATGAACAACGCGATGATGACGCGAACGTCATTCAACTGCGTCGCCGCTACGATGGCGTCCCCCATCGCGGCCCGTCGGCGCGCGCGCGAGGCGTGTCGGGGACGCGCGTCGCACGATGGGGGACGACGGTTGGTAAGGCGTCGGGTTGAAGCGCGAAGACGAAGACGAGCGTACAAATCATTTCGTTATGTTACAATCGTGAGCGAGCGCAGGGTGGAAGACGGTGCTACGTAGCGAAACATAACGAGGCGTTCGCGTGTTCGCGGCACTTGGCGGCGGCAGCGACGGTATCCATGTCGAATCGCGCGCGCGCCTTGGCGAGACGAGCGTACGTCATCGCCGCGTCGCGATGGGCGCCGAGCTTGGCGTAACGCTCCGCAGCGCGCTCGAGGGCATCGATGACGCGAGATGCGATCGATGCATGACCAGAATCGACGGTCGTGGCGATGAGCGCGCGCGCGCACGCGACGTACGCTCTGGCTTGCAAGCGCAAATCGTCGCTCGATAGGAGCTCAAGCGCGCGCGCGTCCAACGCGTCGCGCGCGAGTTGCGCGTGCGAGTTTCCGAGCTCGAGCCAAGACTCGCACATTATGCACAAGGCACGCGTTTGAATCGGCTCGACACCACTTTCGGACGCTTCGAGCTCGAGCGGTAGAGCGCGCATCAACGCCAACGTTGGCGCGCCGGCGCTCAGATGCGTCTCGGCGAGTGAGATTTTGGCCCACATCGCCGCGTGCTCGTCCTTCACTTTCTCGGCGTCAGCGATGAGTGCGTTCAACTCTTTTTGGGCATCATCGAAGTTCTTCATCAGCCTGTCCAGGTTTGCGTTCATCCGCCTCGCTTCAAAGTACGCCGCGTTGTCTGCTCCCGACTTCGCGTCGATGACGGCGAGCATGCGCTGAGCGGCGCGTCTCGCGGTCGCGTACGAACCAACGCCTACGGCGCGGTCGTAGTGTAGCCTTAAAAACGCCAGGGCAGAAAACTTGTTTTCGCATCCATCTTTGCCGAATATTTCTTCGACGTGTCGACACACTTCGTCGGCGGCTTCAACGCCTTCGCACTCGCTCGCCGCAGCGATGAGCGTCGCGCAACTCGTCGCGGTTTCATCCGCCGAGGCTTCGCGATCGAGGTAAAGCTGACGAACAGCGTACAGTCGACCGATATATTTGCACCCATACGTGCTCCAACCCTCCGCAGCGAGCGTAGACGCAGTACCCGTCAAGCTCCTGAGCGCCGTCGCCGTGGCGCTCAGCGTGTACCCACACGTCGGCGTCGACGCGAAACCTTTGGGCGGTGGGTACAAATCGTTCCCAGCGCCGAGCACGCCGTCACCCGATGACTCACGCGCTAATGCTAACGACGCCGCGGATGCGGGCGTGGCGGAGACGAGTTGAGTGAAGTGTCGCGTTAACTCGATGTCGACGAGGTTTCGCGTCGCGAGCGCCGGCGTCGTCACGATGTCTACGCCACCTCGAGCCGCGCGAGACAAGGCACCACCGCCGGGCGCGTGCGAATGTGACCCAAGTGCCCGAGACGGGTTGTCGATCGCGTACTTTGTGAGTGCGAGCGAGGCGTAGGCGATGAGATGCGGCGACGCCAGCTCCGCCGCTTGCGCCGTCAATCGTCGGAGCAGCGTCGGCAGTTGCTCGTCTTGGTGCGACGCTCGATGACTCGACGCGTCCAAAGGTGCTCGCGATAACAATGCCGTTGTGAGCGCGAGAGCGTGCGCCAACGACGCCTCGTCACCATTCTGCTGCGCCGTGCGCACGGCTTCGGAAATCGCAAACGTCGCCTCGTCCGCGTGCGAAAACGCCAGCTGCGTGGACGCGAGCGCCAATAACGCCGTCTGCAACCGCTCGCGCCCGGCGTTGGCGCTTTCAAACCCGCCCACTAAAACGTTATCGCCTCCTAAATCCGCTCTCAACTCGTTGTGCTCGCCGCTGATGTCAAAGTGTCGATGTAAATGCTCCACCGCCGCTGGGTAATCTTTCCGTCGCAACGCCGCTGCGTGACGCAAGTAGTGCAGCGTCGGCACTTCGGGCGCCAAATCCCGCAGATCCTCGAGCGCTTCCGGCGGTAAAACTCGATCGGCATCTACGGCGTGCGTATCGTACGCCTCGACGGCGCGCGTGACGAGCGTCGTCAGCACATCCGGCGCCGCGCACGTTCTCCCGCTCGGCGGCTCGTTTTCGTCGCCTTGGATTGCCCGCGCGACCTCCTCCGCGTACGCCCGCACCTCATCCAGCAACGTCAGCGTCGCCTCAAACGGCAATAAATTAAACCCCAGATAACACCGCTTCAAAAACATCCCGATCGGCGTCCACCCCTCGACGTCCCGCGTCTCGAATCCGTATTCCGCCTCGTAATCCTCCGCGCGCGCGTTCGCCGCCACGCATCGCGCGTCCTCAAAAAACGCCTCCAAATCGTCCAAACTCTCCGACACCTCCATCAATTCGTCCAAAAACCTCTCCAATCCCCATCGCACGATCGCATCGCGCGCCGCGCGTTCCGTCGCGTCTTCGTTCGTCTCGCTCGCCGTCGCGTCTTCCAGCGCCGCTCGCAGCGCCCGCGTCGTCTCCGTCGCGCTCCGTTCGCGCGTCCCTCCGCCCGCGAGCGCGTCGACCGCGCACTTCGCGTGCGCCGCGCGCACGTCGCGCACGCATCGCGCCGGGTCTTCGTCCACGCGCGTCGGCGCGCGCGCGAGGGCGTCCTCCCAGACGCCGGCGCGGCGACCGCCGAATCCGAGCGGGTCGAACGCGACGCGCGCGGCGATCACGGCGACGGCGACGCGGTGCGCGGTGGGCGCGCTTCG
>Ga0181600_10004483_pt1 | contig 10591 bp, 6 predicted proteins | sample 041ome_2_FD_132982 | JGI IMG/M metagenome (GOLD analysis project Ga0181600, IMG submission 132982) | Coastal salt marsh microbial communities from the Groves Creek Marsh, Skidaway Island, Georgia - 041406US metaG (megahit assembly) | ecosystem: Environmental > Aquatic > Marine > Intertidal zone... | reverse complement strand
CCAGAGAAGAGGATAGAGGACGCGGCGAGCGTCATTTGGATTGGTGACATGAACTATCGGCTCAGTTTACCGGATGAGTTCGTTCGTAAGGCTCTCGCAGCGAGTCATCATTCACATTTGCTCGCCGCGGATCAATTGAACATTGAGCGGGCAGCCGGACGTGCGTTTGGCGGTTGGCACGAAGGCGAAGTTACCTTTCCACCCACGTACAAGTATCGTCCGGGCACTAACGTGTATAGTGGCGCCGATGATGGAGACGCCGACGATGTCGATGGAGCTCAGAAGAAGGAGGAGGAGAAGAAGCGGACGCCGGCATGGTGCGATCGTGTGTTGTGGAAGGGTGATTTTGACATTAGTCTCCTCGAGTACGGTCGCGTCGAGTACACGCATTCCGATCACAAGCCGGTGTACGCGACATTTTCTTTATTTGCAAGAGAGGTTGTGCCAGAACGTCTCAACTCGTTGCTCTTTGATTTGAGGAGACGATTGGATCAAGTCGAGATGTCTTCGCAGCCCAAGTGCTCGATATTTAATCCAAACGTCGAGTTCGGTGTCATTCGATACGCTGAGGAGACTTCGGCGAGCTTCAACATGACGAACGTGGGTGATATAGAGGCGCGGTTTGATCTGGTTTCGCCCATACCAGGCGGATCACCGACGCCTGCGTGGTTGGAAGTGCGTCCGATGTCTGGTAGTCTTCTTCCTGGACAGGAGGTGGTCGTAAACGTCAAAGCTTGCATCGAAGGTTCGCGACACCCCGGACCCCAGCAGCGCTCGAACGACGATTTGGTCAACACAGGCGAGTCGATTCTACCCATCGATGCCATTCTGGTTGTTCGTTTACAGGGTGGGAGGGACTTTTTCGTCTCTGTGCAAGGCAAGTACATGCAGGGCGCATTTGGCTCGCCGCTCGAAGATTTACAAGTGTCCATGTTCCCACCGAACGTGCCGAAAATCGCGTGCACTCTCGTAGACTACCTCTTGGAGAATCACAGTTTGGCACCAGGTTTATTTCGAACTCCGTACTCTCGAGTGGGAACAAAGGATGGACTATTCAGAGTGTGCCAAGCCGCGCAGTTGTCTGATGCGGATTTGAGCGCTCTCCAGGTCAATGTCTACGACGTCGGCGAGGCGCTTCTCTCATTCTTCGCCGCGCTTCCGACCCCCATCCTCTCGGGCGACAACATCACCGGCATCATAGATTCTATCTCATCGAACGCACCACCGAGCGTCGAATTCGTTCGAACCTCGCTCAGCGCGCATTTGACTCCGCGCGCTCGAGCAACGCTTCTCCACGCCGCCACGCTCATCAAGCGTCTCGACGACGACCTCGCTCTCACCGGCACCAACATCGATGCCACCAAGCTCATCTCCACCTTTACCAAAGCTCTCTTCAAACCATCGAATGAACCGCCGTCTCGCAGACGACTCGCCTTCGTAGCGGCGCTCTGCGATTGCAGGACTGCCTTTCTCGCACACCTTCTCGAGGTTCAACCCGAGCCCGAATCCAGTGTCTTTGCCTCGACGTGGGCGTTCTTCCAACCCCCACCCCCAGCGGACAACTCGTCGCAATCCACGGGTAACCTCATCGATATTTGATTCAACCGCTCTCTTGCGCCCAAGCGGTCTTTGCAATAGCGTCACAGAAAAACCATAGCCAGACAAACATAACGCGCACAACGCCTTTCGCATTCACACCGCACACGCTCGCGCATCCGGGTCGCGACCACCGGAGGGACCGCTCGGCAGTCCCGCGCGACGATCGACGTCGGGCGCACCGCGTGAAACGACGACGGCGAAGCGACGCGAGGTGACGATCGGGATCCATGGCGGCGCTCGGCAAACTCGCCGCCCTGGCGTTGGTGAACAAGGTGACGAAAGAGCTGGAGAATCACCTCGGAATCGCGGATAAAACGCTGAGTGAGTTTGTGATTAACCTCGCGGATGAAAACGACACGCCCGAAAAATTTCAAACGGCGCTCGGGGCGGTGGGGGCAGAGGTGGATGATGCGTTCGCGGAGTCACTGTTGGCGCTGATTCAGAGGTTGAAAAAAACGTCGGGTTCGCGAGGCGGCGGGGAAAACGCAACGGCTGGAAAGGGTGGGACGAGTGAGAACGCGTCGTCCGCGGCGACGAGGGTTGGGTATGAAAAGTTTCCTGGGTTGACTGTGCACGATGATGAGTCTCGTGCGAAGGAGCTGACGAAGGAGTTGTACGGTGGCAGAGAACCGATTGCGAACGCGGCAGACGACCCGAGGTTGAACGAGCGCGCGAATGCGAGGGAAGAGGCGTCGCAGTCGTATCAGCGCGCGAGTTTTGAACGCACGTTGGACGGGGAGCCGAGTGTGGGAGCGATTTATAGAGGTAGAGTGACGAACGTGATGGATTTCGGCGCGTTTGTACATTTGTTGGAATTCAAGCGCAAATTTGAAGGCTTAGTTCACGTGAGCGCTGTCTCCGATCAGCACCTGAAGACGGCAAAAGACGGCGTCGGTAGAGGAGATAGCGTCTTTGTGAAAGTGTTGAGTAGGAACGGGACAAAAATTTCACTGGCAATGAAGGGTGTCAATCAACTGACGGGCGAGGAACAACGCGCCACTTTCGGCGGCGGTCGCAGTAACCCGGCGCCGAGGAATTTACCTCCTCCACCGCAGATGGGATCCTCGCTCAAGGGATTGTCGGGCATCAACCCAGCTGCACTCGAAGACGCAGCCATGGCCTCTAGGAAACGCCCGGCGAAGAGATTGAGTTCGCCTGAGTTGTGGGAGGCGCGTCAGCTCATCGCGAGCGGCGTTCTCAAAGTGCAAGACTACCCGCAGTTCGATGCCGATAACGATGGTTTACTCTCGTACGAAGAGGAGGCCGAAGAGGAAGTAGACATCGAGATGAATGAAGAAGAGGCACCGTTCCTGAAGGGCCAGACTGCTCAGAGTACCGGTGATGTGTCGCCCATCAAGATTGTCAAGAATCCGGATGGGTCCATGCAGCGCGCGGCGATGACGCAAGCCACGCTCGCCAAGGAGAGAAGAGAGCTTCGCGAGCAGCAGCAGCGTAGTGACGCCGAAGAACTTGGTCAGGCTATCGCTCGTCCATGGGAAGATCCCATGGGGCGCCAGGGTGATGCACTTCTGAACGAGGAGGCCCGCCAATATGGCAGAGGGCAAGTGCCACGCGACATGCCGGCTTGGAAGGCAAAAGCTCTCGGCCAAGGCGAGCGCATGGGCCAACCTCAAACGATGCCCATTCACATGTTGCGCCAGACGCTCCCAATCTACAAGCTTCGTGATCAGCTCATTCAAGCTGTTAACGAAAATCAAATTTTAGTTGTCATTGGCGAAACGGGTTCCGGTAAGACGACGCAGATGACTCAATACTTAGCAGAAGCGGGCTATACGTCGCGCGGTAGAATTGGCTGTACGCAGCCCAGACGGGTCGCTGCGATGTCCGTCGCGAAACGTGTCGCAGAAGAGTACGGTTGTCGATTAGGAGAAGAGGTTGGTTACGCTATTCGCTTTGAAGATTGCACGTCGAAAGACACTGTGATCAAATACATGACGGATGGTATGCTTCTTAGAGAAGCCCTCTTGGATGATCTGTTGACGCAGTATTGTTGCATCATGCTGGATGAAGCCCACGAAAGAACTATCCACACGGATGTATTATTCGGTTTGCTGAAGAAATGCTGTGCAAAGCGCAAAGACTTGAAGATTATCGTCACTTCTGCTACGTTGGATGCCGAAAAATTCTCGACATACTTCTTCGACTGTCCCATCTTCACAATTCCTGGTCGAACTTTTCCTGTCGAAGTACTTTATACGAAAGCTCCAGAGAGTGATTATTTGGATGCAGCTCTCATCACGGTGATGCAGATTCACTTGACGGAGCCGGAGGGTGACATTTTGCTCTTCCTCACGGGTCAAGAAGAAATTGACGCCGCAGCGGAGATTTTGTTCGAGCGCATGAAAGCATTGGGCCCCGCGGTGCCTGAACTACACGTGCTACCAGTCTATTCAGCTCTTCCTAGCGAGCAACAGACTCGTATCTTTGAGCCGGCGCCCCCGGGAAGCCGCAAGTGCGTCATTGCAACGAACATTGCCGAAGCGTCTCTTACGATTGATGGCATCTTTTACGTCGTGGATCCGGGTTTCTCCAAGCAAAAGGTGTACAACCCGAAAATCTCCATGGACTCGCTCATTGTTGCGCCAATTTCACAAGCCTCCGCTCGTCAGCGAGCGGGTCGTGCCGGTCGTACCGGCCCGGGCAAGTGCTACAGATTGTACACTGAGAGTGCGTTTAAGAATGAAATGCTCCCGACGTCCATTCCGGAAATTCAGCGCACAAACTTGAGCATGACGGTGTTGACGATGAAGGCGATGGGCATCAACGATTTGATCAACTTTGACTTTATGGATCCACCGCCGCCGGCGACGCTCGTCACGGCTTTGGAACAACTGTACAACCTCGGTGCGCTCGATGAAGAAGGTTTGCTCACAAAGCTCGGTCGCAAGATGGCAGAGTTCCCCTTGGAACCGCCCATGAGTAAGATGCTTATCGCGAGCGTTGATCTCGGGTGCTCTGAAGAAATCTTAACCATCGTCGCCATGCTCAGCGCCCAGAACATTTTCCACCGTCCAAAGGAGAAGCAAGCGCAGGCGGATGCGAAGAAGAACAAGTTTTTCCAAGCCGAGGGTGACCACTTGACCTTGCTCTCCGTGTACGAAGCTTGGAAAGCCCAAGGTTTCAGTACCCCCTGGTGTTACGAAAACTTTTTGCAAGCCCGTTCGCTCAAGCGCGCGCAAGATGTGCGAAAGCAGCTCTTGACAATTATGGATCGATACCGCCTCGGAACGACGAGCGCCGGGCGCAACTACAACAAGGTGCGCAAAGCCATTTGTTCTGGATTCTTCTTCCATGGCGCCAAAAAAGACCCACAAGAAGGTTACAAAACCATTGTCGAGCAAACCCCGACGTACATCCACCCTTCTTCCGCCCTCTTTCAGCGTCAACCAGACTGGGTCATCTACCACGAGCTCGTGCTCACCACCAAGGAGTACATGCGAGAGGTGTGCGCCATCGACCCCAAATGGCTCGTCGAGCTCGCCCCGCGTTTCTTCAAGGTGAGCGATCCGCGTCACATGAGCAAACGCAAAAAGAGCGAAAAGATTGAGCCGCTCTACGATAGATACAATGATCCCAACGCCTGGCGTCTCTCCAAACGCCGCGGATAAGACGGCGCGCCCGGAGCGCCTCGCGCGAGTTGCAGTGTTAACACCCGACGAGAAAAAGAAAGTTCACAATTCCAGAAAAAAAAACCGAAAATATCGTTTCGTTTCTTCGCGCGCGTTTTCAATCGGGACCCGAATGACTCGTCAATTGACGAGTCAACACGACCGATGGACTCTTTGGTTCACGTTGGCGCGGCGCGCCGCTGGATCGGGTGATACGACTCGGATCGTATCACTCGCGAATTTCGTAACGTTCGTTTGGTTTGTGCGTCGAAGTCGGTCATTCGCCGACGAGGTGGAGGAGGAGCGCGTTCGTCGTTTCGTTCACCACCGCGTCCGTTCACCACCGCGGATAAGGACGCTTGAGGCCGAGGACGCGCGTCGCGTCGTTCACGTGGTCGCAAAGCGGGGTACGCTAAACGGAACCGAAGTGGATTGTTTCGCCGCCGATTGACAATTTTCGTGTGAATCGGAACGGCGGCAGCGATTCGGTCGGAACAGGAGAGGCGGGAGATTGCAAAAACGTAAAGGGAGCGGTTCTTATTCTTTCCTTCTTCTCATAGCGTGAGTTTTCGGGCGTTGGCGTTCGGAGGTGTCGCCATGTCGGACACCGCTACGGATGTGTCAAGCGGCGCGTACACGACGCCGCAGGATTTGGCCTCGCGACAGCCGTGGAGCGCGAACGCGTGGGTCACCGCGACTATTGTTAAGGATGATGGATCGGCGTGTCCGTGTCCGGACGCGTGTAAGTCGGATTGCGCGGTGCGAAGCTCGTGGTTGTTTGATAGCGCCGCGACGGATTTCCGCACAATTCACCTGTTGCAGGATGACTCCAAGCCACCGAGCGTGAAAACGGGGCAGACGAGCAACAACGTCGTCACGCTCGATTATTCAGGTGGTGCGGAGTCTGGTGGCGTCTTGGCGAACAATTGTCCGCCGCTCGATTACATGCAGTGCATCGAGTGCGACACGGCGAATGGCTACTACCCCACCGTCGTCTCTGGTGAGTACTCCATTGAAGGGATCCGAAACACGGGTACCGGCGTCGCGTGTTACTACGTGGAAACTTGCAAAGAAGGTGACTCATGCGACACGACCATCACGCTCAACGATCTGGGCTCGCTCGTCGGTGTCTACGCCGGCGTTTTTGGGGTTCTGTTGCTCCTCTTCGTCGCGCTGCGCAAGGTTGGATGGTTGCGCATGGCGATCGATTCCGCGGCTTACGTCGAAAAAGGTAACCCAAAGTTTCCGCCGCGCGAAATTCCTATTCCGATGCCGCGCGAAACGCACCGGTTTGCTTGGCTTGTGGATGCTTGGAAGCGCGATAACCAGTGGATGAAGGAGTTCACTACTCCCGATGAGTACATGCTCGTGCGCTGGTTCAAGCTTGCGTCGCGTTTCTTCTTTCTCTCGTCCCTCATGTGCTGCACGATTCTCATGCCACTGTACGACAACGATACTTCGGTCGAGACGAGCGGAAGGGTGATCGATGCGCTCGATAATGTGGGCATTTCCAAGTACACTCTGCTCAATGCCCGTACGTCGTCTTCGTATGGAGCGTGCATCGCCATGACATGGATCGTCTCTCTTTTCTTGGCTGCCTTGATTCATTTCGAATCGAGAAAGTACATCACCATGATGTGGAGCGTTGACCCAGATAAGACGGGCATCAAAGCGAACGCCATCGTCGTCAAAGACATCCCTCTTCTCACCACTGCGCCCGTCCCGAACAAGCTTGCAAAACTTGGAGCGGCAAATATCAATAGCTTGCAAACTAGAAGCGGGACCGTGAAGAAGATATTCGAAGAAGACGAAATTGGATGTCTTCAAAAGTTCAAGCATCTCATCACGGACGGCACGATTCAAACGCTTGAAGATCAAAGCAAGCTTCGTCTCCTTTACAAGGAAGAAACTATGAACTTGCTCTTGAACAAGTTTGAAAGAGTTCTCGGAAAGGATTGCATCGCATTCAAGATGCTCGCGTCCGACACTCGTCGTCTCGATGCCGCGGCTCAAAAGTGGGCAGCGGCGCGAGAAATGGTAACGCAAACCATGCAAGCGATCGATGACTTGAAGGATATGGAAAAGTCGGGAACCATCACCAACAAGGAGCGAAAGCAACTGTCCAAGTTTGAGACCATCGAACTCGATGACCTCAAGCGCAAGGAAGCTCTCGCGTTCGATGATTTCATCAATATTCGTGACGAGTACATCAACAACCAAGCGCCTGCTTCGAGCGCCATTGTCGTCTTTGCTCGTCAAATGGACGCCGTCATCGCTTCTCAGATTCAAGTCGACTCAGTTCCGGGACAATGGGTGACTGAACAAGCTCCTGGTAACTCTGATGTTGTGTGGCACAACCTTGCGTTGACGACCGTGGAACGGGCCAGAAAGACTACGAATTCGGCAATTTTTGCATTCTTCTTGTGTCTCTTTTTCATGTACCCCGTGAACGCCGTTATAGCCGCCATGTCGGACGTGAAGGGAGACATTGTGAGTGTCTTTGGCGAAGCGGTGTACAACGTCATCGTGTCGATCATCTTGACCATCTTCTTGGTGATCGGCCACGTCTTGAGTCTTGTCGTCAGCAGACGCACGGGTTACGTGGCCATCAGCTCTATGGACGCGTTCGGCGCTTCCATGTACTTTTGGCTCTTGATTCTCAACCTTGTTCTCGGTAACTTGAGCTCGACGCCGCTCTGGGAGGACATACTCGACTGGATCAGAAAGCCACACTTGTTCACTTACCAATTCATCCTTCGACTCATGAACACGAGCAGTTTCTTCCTCCAGTTTATCATGCTTCGCTGCGCGACTTCGCCAGTGTTGGAAATCATTCACCCGCCTGTGCTTCTCGGTTTCGTGACCAAGTGCTTACTCTACAGAAGCCGCGCCCGTACGTGGCCAGCTTTGGCAAAGCGTTTGGTTTGGGCTCAGCCCACTCCGACGCCGAGCCACCGTGTTCCGGCGCAGGCGATGCTCGTCTTTTTCATCGGTACTATTTATGCGGTCGTCGCGCCGATTCTTCTTCCGGTGTGCAGCCTCTTCTTCTTCTTCTTCTACATTTTCTGGAAGCACAACATGGTCTATCACTACATTCAGCAGTACTCGTCGGGAACTTCGATGTGGATGTGGCTGGTGAACAAGATGTTCTTCAGCTTGGTCTTCATGCAGTTGATCGTTGCGTTCGGTTTACCGACGCTCGGTTTCGACACGATGAGGTACCGCGTCTACGTGCTCCCGCTCGTCTTCCTGACCGCCGTCAAATGGGCTCAAATCAACGTCATGCTCAAGCAAGCGCTCAAGGTGCCGGTGTACACCGCTCCGGTGAAGGAGGACAAGGATGAGGGCTTTGGCGATGCTTCTGGTTCCGAATCGCGCGCGAGTGAAGGAGAAATCACCGTCACGACGACCAAAATCTCCCTCCCCAAGTTGAGGAAGCAGATCCGCGGCGTTGTGCCCAACGAAGAAATGCGCTCGAGCACTCGCAAGCATCAAAACGTCCTTGCGAGCTCGAGAGAGGCGGGCAAGGCGGAGATGGAGTACAAAATCAAAAAGGGCATCTGGCAAACCTACGCACCGAGCGTTCTGTGGCCGCTCGCCGCCGAAAAGTCCGCCGGTTCTATTTTCTTGCGTCGCTGGAAGCAAATCAAGGCTCGAAAGGCGCAAGAGGCGGAGCTCTTAAAGAGCGTGGAGCATTTACCCGAGTCGGACGCGCGCAAGCAAGAGGTACGTGCCGACCTCGCTCTCAAGAAGCAAATGCGAGACAAGGCGGCCGAAGCTGTGCTCAGAAAGTCCACTTCGCCGTATCTCAAGGAGATTCGCGCCAAACGCGCCGCGGCAGAGGCTGCTGCGGCCGAGGAGGAAGCAAAGACGGAATGAGAGGAGACGTGGCGTTTCGTCATCCATCCACGTCTGCGCTTCGGTTCGCGGGCGTGCGCGCGCGCGTCAGGGTAGTCGAGCTATCTACGACCAACCTGTCCATGTTAATATTACAGAGCTACCGGTACTACTTTACGATTTCCCTTTGTCTCCCTCTACAATAATCAATTCGATATCGAGCCAGACATCTAGTCGTCGCGCGCGAGGCGTTTGACACCCGCGCGACTCCCTTGCCGTCTGTACTAAACTAAATCACCGTGGGAAAGTACGCCGCGTCGCCGGCATCCATCCACGCGTCGAACGCCGCGTTAATCTCCGCCTCGAGTCGCCCCACCTCAACCGCGCCGACTTCCCCGTACAACTCTACTTTTCGCACCCACGCGAGCGCCGACGGCCCGACTCCGTCGGCGGCGGCGCGTGCGTCGTCGTCGCCGCCGCCGCCATCATCTCCATCGTCACGCACCCTCGATCGCCGCACGAGCGCCTCGACTCGCATCGCCGCTTCTTCCGCCCGCGGTGCTCTCCCCATCGCCGCCGCGTTCCCCCCGCGTCCGCGTCCGCGTCCTCCTCCTCCTCGGTCGCCCGCGTTTCGCCGCGCTCGTTCCTTCGCCCTCGCCGCGCGCATCTTTTCCGTCGCCGCGAATCGCGCCGCCCACGCCGGATCGAGTTCATACGCGACGTCGTCGTCGTCGTCCTCCTCCTCGTCCTCGTCCTCCTCCGTCTCTCTCCACGGACGCCGCGTCGTCGCGGCTGACGAATCGTCACCCCTCCCGACGCCAACCTCCTCGACGAACCGTCCCGTTTTCGTCGTCGTCGTCGTCGTCCCCGTCGTCGTCCCCCGTCCTCCTCTCGACGGTCGACGCGGCGGGTGTTCCCACAACTCTGGACGACGACCCGTCCCTCGGTCGTCGTCGTCAACCGTCTCGGTCGTCATCCATCCGACGGAGTGACGACGACGACGACGACCGAGGGACGCGCGTGCGAGGTGTGCCAACACCCCCCGGGGTGTACCACCGAAGACTGCGTCCGTCCTCCCGAACCCGTCCCCGGGTGGGCGAAGCACCGCGGGTCAGTAAATGAAACTTTTGCCACGACAAAGTCTGAGACGTGCTGCTACGAGTCGCCCCGGTACGACGCGTCGTCGCGGAGAAGGGCGTAACACCCAGCGAGAGCCACGAGCGCGGCGAGGGCGACGCCACCGGCGCGCCGCGGGTCCGCGACCAATGGGAAGGGTTTAGCGCGCCCGGCGACGCTCGCGGAGTCCCGGACGCGAACGAGTCGGCGCGCACGAGCGCGTGGAAGCAAACAAAAAGTGTAAACATTATATTCAGACAGTCAACTAACTCGAGCGATCACCACGGGTCGTCCGTTTCCTCAACTGGACGGGGGTACTCCGTCTCGTCGCACTTGTAGAAGATTTCCAAGTATTTGACCGTGCCGTAGCACGGATCACCAAACATAGCACCATTCGTCACGGTCGGGTT
>Ga0181600_10004482_pt1 | contig 10596 bp, 8 predicted proteins | sample 041ome_2_FD_132982 | JGI IMG/M metagenome (GOLD analysis project Ga0181600, IMG submission 132982) | Coastal salt marsh microbial communities from the Groves Creek Marsh, Skidaway Island, Georgia - 041406US metaG (megahit assembly) | ecosystem: Environmental > Aquatic > Marine > Intertidal zone... | reverse complement strand
GTTTTCTTCCTGAATGACGACAGAAAAAAAGCGCACGGCTGAAGTTTTGACGCGGGGATGAAGGATGAGGAGCAAAGAAGCGTCGATGCGTCCTGCGCTTCGAAAACTCCAAATCCAAATTGGACGCGATTCGGTGGTTTGCATCAACCGAAAACGGCAACCGTCGTTGTTCCACCATCGCGACTAGGGACCGTGAGAGAAGAAAATTTAACGTCAACCCCTATTTCGACTTCATCGAACGCATCCACGGACGCGAATGCTCTGGACGGAGGAAAACCGCCGAGAAATGTCAGCGCGGATATGCCACCACCTCCCGCGCGAGCTACAATTAAGCCTGAGATTTGGAGCGACGATGGATATTTCGACGAGAAAATTACAGTTACGAACGAACGAGAGGAAGCGTTCCGTGTGTATCGCGCTAACATCGTCTCAAACGTTAAACGTGATAACGATGGAAGCACGTCGCCAACAACAACGTTGGTGTGTTTACACGGATGTCCATACTCTTCGCTCTCGTGGGCCCCGTTCGTGAAAGAGTTTAGGAAGAAGTGCAAAACACAAGCAGAGGTTGAGATATACGCCGTCGACTTGAGAAACCACGGGGAATCGTTATCGACGCGCGACGGCGGGAGCGACTTCAGCTTAAAAAGAATGGTAGAAGATGTCGCGATGATTCTCAAGCATACGTTTACTCAAACCAAAAAAAATCGCAAATGTGTTTTAGTCGGCCACTCGATGGGTGCTTCCGTAGCGAGCTCTCTCGCGCATCGAGAAGACGTGTGGACGAGAGAGGATGCTCTTTTGAACGTAGATGATAGATATAGAACATCACTGGCTGGTCTGATTGTTGTGGACGTCGTCGAAGGGTCAGCGTTGAAGGCTTTGCCAATGATGTCTTTACAGCTTTTGAACCGTCCAACTTCCTTCCGAACGATGAGAGATGCATTCCGGTGGTCTTTGGGCTTTGGAGGAACGACGAAAAATGTGGATTCAGCGAGGATATCTTTCCCTTCGCAGTTAAAGCAACAAAACAATGGCAATAGTATTAGCAATAGTGATAGCAATAGCGAGCGAACGGAAGTCTCGTCTCCGTCCTTTACTTTCAGATGCGACGTCGTAAAAACGGAACCGTATTGGAAAGAGTGGTATTTAGGTATGAGTGAGAGATTTTTGAGCGCGAAAACTTCGAAGGCTCTTCTTTTGGCAGGCACGGATCGATTGGATACGCCATTAACGATAGCGCAAATGCAAGGTAAATTCCAGATGGTTGTGTTTCCAAACAGTGGTCACGCGATTCAGGAGGATGAACCAGAGAAGTTCACACAAGTTGTCCAAGATTTCTTGACTCGATATGTACAAAATTGATCAATGTAAAAAAAAAATCTTTAGATGCGATTCGTCTAACCACTATATATCATCATTCTAAAACGTCAAATATTCAAAACAACAACACAACCAAATACGCGTCATCGGCGTTAAATGCGTGCAAAGTTCACGCATTGCACTTACGGCAATCACAGTGTTTCTCAATTCTTCCTCAAAAAATACCCGGGATGACTTTAAATGGAACGATAGAGCAATATTGCTTCCAGTACGTTCCGTACTTTGCGGCGCACCTTCGGTCGTCGCGAACGGAGCGATCAAACAATAAAATCGTCAAAAAAATAACGTACGAATACGGCACAACCTTATCAAATCCAGCCGGTACCGTCCAAAAGAACGAAGCGGCAATCTCTGGCAAATAGTGAAAGTGCCTAGAAATGGACCACCACCCGGAGGCTAACAACAATGACGTTTTCGATTCGCCTTCTATGGTTTCGTACTTCGCTTTGATCATTCGTGGTTTTTTGCCCCACACGAGCATATTTCCTTTGGTTCTCCTCGCTTCTTGTCGCTGACGATCAGAATCGTAATTGATCCAAATGGATAACAAGCCCGCAGCGACGATGGTGCAAAATCTTGCCCTCCCGAGATGCACCGCCGGATTGACGGAAGAAATATACAGCGCCGGAGACACGTACAAAGAAGGCACCCAGACCAAACAACCCCAGCAAATGTAATATCCAGCTCTGTCGTGCATGATATCCATAGAATTGAAGTATCCAGTTTCCCAGTAAAAAAATTTCGCGTTGTACGTGCACATTAGAATGACGCACGCCAAAACGGAATCGGCGAGGAATCCATCGCGTTCATATTGATAGCACGCAAACACGACGGGCAAAAGTGCCCAAGCCATCATCCCAAATCTGCAATTAGTGAACTGTTTCACGTTCAAACGACCGAATTTCGGATACAACTCGGTGCCCCAATAGAAATCGTACAGAAAAGAACCGTTCGTTCCCGAGTCAGAGTCAGTCGGGAAATACAAACCTTTGAACGTGAGGAAGAGACAGAAAAAGATGGCAAACACAGACATCGCGAATAACATCTCTCCGAACAAATCGTACACAATCTTTGGTGAGGTCAATCCAAAATGCCAAGCGGCGAAGAATCCCACGTACGTCGTGATTAAAGACAAAACGCCGTTCGCTTTATATTCGGGAATATTCCCATTCGCCGTGACTGGTCCGAAATGTTTTTTACCAGGTAAATATAACTGCAACAACGCTTCGAACGTCGCGTAGGAGAGTAAATGCGCGATTGCTTGTTTAGACGGCCAAGGGAGCATGTCTTCCAAGTACCCTGTGAATGTTTTCTTGGATATGCTTGAAACGAGATTGGAAACGCTTCCGTTTCGGTTAACGAATACATCCCAAATCATCACCGCTAAGAAAGGCGTCGTTGCGATTAACAAGATGATACCGGTGGCGTTGATGAAAGCGCCGTACTTATCGGCATCACCACCAGAGCCCCAGTGTTTCTCTTGCGTGGTCTTTTTCTTATTCCTCGTCGACGTCGTCGTTTTCTTTTTGGTCGACGCCAACGACGATGACTTTTGCCCTCCTTTTTTGTTCGTGGGCGGCGGAGATTTCCGCGACGATGGTCTTCTGCTGCGACTCGATGAACGCGTCGCGCGAGCGGAGGAACCACCAGCAGCCATCACCGCGCGCTTTGTCGTGTGGTGGTGCTAAAGTAACACTCCGGACGCTCCAAAAGAAGTGGCGTTTTGTGCGTGTCGAGTGCGTGTGTATTCTCGCCGCGACGCGATTGCTTATTTTTTCGTTTTTGAAAAAAGCAAAAAAAAAGGTCGCGCGACGCCACGACGACGACGACGACGACGACGACGACGACGACGACGACGACGACAGGAAGCAAAGCGACGCACCGCCATAATCAAAACACAGTAAAAAACACGCGCGAGAGAGTACCCGTTACTGAATTCACACTCGGAGCAGTATCGCGCGACGGTAACGCGTAAAGTCGTGGTGGCGGTGGTGTAGGTGTTAGTGGTGCTGGTGTTACTGTGGTACCGTGGTGATAGTGGCTTTGACGGACGTTTTCATCATCGTCCTCGAACGCGCGCGCGGGGAGCGGAGCGGAGAAGAAAAAACAACGAAAAAAAATGGAAACGGAAGGAGGAAATGTCTCGGCGCAACCCGGATCACTGCCACCGATGTCCGCCGCAGGAGGAGGCGCGTTCGCCACAATTAACGTTTCGCCGTTCTTATGGTAGGTTATCATGCATTTTACACTCGCAATCTTCTCTCTCGTTCTCGTTTAGTACGCGAGTTGAACGACGAGAGACTTCGTCATTTTTCATCATCTTCGTCGTACGTCGTCGAAGATGAAAAAGAAACGAAGAGGGGTGCCTTTTCCTCTTTCTTTTTCCTCCTTTTCCCACAGACTACAAAACACAATAAACTAACACGGGCGTAAAATTAATTTCTCCTCATCACACAATCCTCGTTCGAAAAATTCGATGCTAAAACGCAAACAGGAAAACTTGGAACTTGGTGTCGAACCCCGCAAACGACGACGTCATCTCGTGGACGGCGAACGGCAGAACGTTTACGGTGTGGAAACCAGATTTGTTAGAGGAGAAGTATTTACCGGAAACGTTCAAACACTCAAACTTTGCGAGTTTCGTGCGACAGCTAAACAACTATGGTTTTCGCAAATGCCACTCGGATAGATTCGAATTTGGAGTCACTGGTTTTGAGAAGAATAAGCCAGAGTTGTTGACGACGCTGAAAAGAAACGAAGCGCCTCGAATGAAATCGAAATCAGAGTTTGCAAAAGATGTAAAGAGAAAAGAATCGAAAACGTCGATGATGAAAGCGACGCCGACGTCTCCACGACCAGGACGAGCGCTGCCGGATTCAAAATCAGAAGGGATAGAAGGGACAGCAACGACAGTGACCGGAAGAAGAGGTGGTGGAAGAGAGAAGGGTGCGCCAAGTGGTGGTCACACGGCTCTGGAACTTGGCGCGTTTGGAAATTTGACCGAGGAAGTCGATCAACTTAAACGCGATCGAATGGTTTTGTTGAAAGAAGTCATGCGTTTGCGTTTAGAACAAGACGACACGGCAACTCAGATGCGCATGATGGAACAAAGAATACAACAAAACGAACAATTTAGCGCGCAAATGCGTTCGCTCCTGGAAACGCTTCAGCAGAATCCGAAGCTCGCGATGGAGTTTGGAGAGCAACTCAACAACGTTTCGCGATTTGCGCCGCGCAAACGGCGTCAATCCGTTCCTTTGTTGGGAGGTGGAGAGGGAAACGAAGGAAATGCGATGAATGGCAATTATAACAATAATAATGGGAATAGCGACCATGAATCGCAAATGCTCCTCGAAACGAGCTCAAATCACGCGAATAACTTGCGCTTGCAAGAAATTATAGACGAACAAGAGAGAGAACCGAGTCCGAAGATGTTCCCAAATGGGAACTTCGCACTCGTACCTACACCGGACAAGGACACTGGTTTGGCGCAGTTTACGTGGCAAGAGATCATGGATGCAAATGTGCCATCAGATACGTCCACCGAGAGCTTACGGCAAATGGTTGAAGGCATGTCCAACGAGGATGAAGTTGGTAAAGACCAACAGGCGTTTCTTTCGAGCATTTTGGAGAGAACGAATAGCGGTCTCTCGAACGACAAAATCGCTCAAGAATTGGGAGCCGTGAACGAAAATTTGTTACCCTCGGCGCGCAGTCTCGAAAACCAATTGAGTTTGTCCTTTTTAGATTCAGAGGAAATGACAAACTTGGTGAACGATATAAAGAAGTTGTCCCAAAAGGAAGGCAGCGAAGAGGAAGCAAAGTAAACGAAATATACAAGTAGCGTAGGGCACTGTAATTGTGCTCGATAGCGACACCAATATAAACAAATTAGCATTGTTGTATTACACGTCAACAAATAAAGCAAAGTGGTATAATATATATTCATGCCTATATCGTATTTAACACGCGTGCGAACATAAATTTATATAGGTGATGTGAGTAAGAAACGTTGCCTCTCTGAGAAACAACCTCGTCGTAAAAGTGAGCGTAAGTTCGTATTATTTTCGTTAAAATTCATTACAAAAAATATCGCGGATTACCGCTCGAAAATTCGATTTAATTCAGAGAGAAAACATTCTGCAGTCGGCGTTGTCACTGTTGTTGTTATCGCTGTGTTCCTTTCTTTTCGTCTCCTCCATTGTTTACTTGGCGACATCGACGTTCGTGAACTCTTTCCAGACGTCTAAAGATACGCGTTTGGTCATGGATTTGATTTGCGAGTTCGGTCCGAGCTCGTACAATTTCGTTTTACCTTCGCTCACCAGGTTCTTTAACGTCGCTTCCCAAAGCACCGGGGAGACGAGTTGTTTCGTCAGCATGCGAACGATAGATTCCTCGTTCATTTCCGATGTCGCGAGACGAGTGCCGAGAACGTTCATAAAAATGGGAATCTCTGGTTTCGAAATCTCAATCGTCTCCAGGACGTTTTTAAGATTTTCGGCGGCGGAGTCCATGCGCGAGGTGTGAAACGCGCCCGAGACGGATAAATACGCAACTTTTAACGCGCCTTCGTCTTGTGCCTTCTTTTCTACTCTCGAAAGCGCTGATTTATCGCCAGAGACGACTCTTCCTTGCGGGAAGAGGTAGTTTGCAATCTCCAAGACTTCGTCTTTCTTTCCCTCGCTCTTGACGTCTTTGACGATCTTCTCCAACTGTTCGTCTTTCAAGCCAACAACGGTGAGCATGCCGTGATCGCCCACTTTCGCGGCAGCGGCCATAGATTCGGCGCGAACTTTGACGACTTTTAAACCATCTTCGAAAGAAATTGCTTTCGCGAAGACCAAAGCGCAATACTCGCCCAAGGATAAACCGGCGACGGCGCTCACTTTCGACTCATCGAACGAAGGATCGTCGAGTTTCAATTTTTCCACCGCGGCAAGTCCCGAGAGATACAACGCCGGTTGCGCGTACACGGTGTCGTCGAGCTTTTCTTTCGGCCCATTGATGCAAACGTCCAAGATGTCGTATCCAAGAATCTCTTTGGCTTTTTCACACATCACCTTCACTTTTGGAATGTCCTTGCAACTTTTCAACATGCCAACGCTTTGCGAGCCTTGACCTGGGAAGAGGAACGCGATCGGGGAATTGTTCACGGTCGAGGGATCGATGACAGAATCGTCCGTCTTTCCGTCTTTCATCGTGATGTTGTTGAGTTCGCCTTTCGCCTCGGCGATTTCGAGCTCGATTTGCGCCTCCAGCTCTTGACGCTTCTGGCGACGTTGCTCTTTAAACAAGCGCTTTTCCTCCAACGCTTTTTGACGTCGGCGATTTTCGGGATAATCCGGCTTGTAATCGTGCGCCCAAGTTTGCACGACGTCCAAGCCGTAATCGTAAAGTGTCCACCAGCAGCCAAGATCTTGATGGCACCTCGGCTTCTTCGGGACGTCGGCGTACTTGTCGATGAGAAATTGTAAACGCTCTCTCACGTTCTCGTCTTGAATCGAGACTTGAATCGGAGTCTTCAACCCAGGATCCAAATAAGGGTCGTAATCGTTAGTAGTGATCGTAGGATCGGCACCTTCGGAGAGTAAATACTCAAAAATCTCGAGATACCCGTCGTATTGCGCGAGATACGCCGCTCGATGTAACGGAGTGTACCCTTTACTGTCCCTTTGGTTGACGCACGACGGAACGTTTCTCACGATATGATGGACCATGTCGAGTTGTTTGTACGTCGTGGCAAAATGGATGGGACCCCCCGCGCCGTTATCTTGCGTCCAGAAATACGGATCGGTCTCCATAATCAATTCGGCTTGTTCCGGATCTCCGAGACGGAAACACGAATAAAACGCAAAGGGCTGAAACTTTGGCTGAGGAGGATACCTCCCGGCACCTGTTGTGATGTTTTTGTGACGATTTGAACGCGAGAAAATGAATGGATTGAGTTTGCGTAACGTTTTCGCCGCACACGTTTTCGTTCGTCGCATCGATCGTATAAACCGCGGATGATGAGACGAGAAACGCGCGAAGAAGAACGCGCATAAAGAGAAAAAAAAAAAGGGAGAAGTAACGCTTCTTCTTCAAATGTGATTTGTGTCCGGCCCTTGGGGCGGGGAGAGAGAAAAAAAATGAGACAAATAAAAAAGGACTCCGGTTTTCAGTCGCGAGCGACGAGATGAACGATCGATCGTTTCTTTCTTCTAGAGCGTACCGGTCATGTCGCGCGGCATATTTTATGCTTTCGGTTCTCGCGTTCGACGAGAGTGTTTAAGTATTACTGGAAGCTTTTTTTCCCACTGATGAGTGGAGAGTTTTCACTCAATTATTTTTTTTTCCCTCGAAAAAAGAAAAGTCGACGAGAATTATATTTCCATATGAATACGAGTACAAAAAAGGCGAAAGTGCCGTAAACCGTCCTAGATCAGCTGAGATTTTGGTTGCAAAACTACTTGAGGAAGCGCAAAACGAAATTGACGAATTGACGAAATTGGGCCCCATAAGATCTCGAAGTGTTGTATGCAATGCGTGTGTGTATTTGATGTGACTTCAACCTAGTTTCTCGACGGTTCCTTTGCCAGAAAGCACGTCAAATGTGAAAAAATTGCAAATGGGCTCTTCCGCGTGCGAAATTGCTTTGATGACTTCATTCGCGAGTAATCCACCAACGATAGCCGCAATAGCAGGCATTTCTATCCTATTATCTAAAAAAAGCGCTAAATCGTTCAAAGATATACCGTCGACGAGTTTATCACCACCTTGAAGTTCTTTCGTCATGTGCTCGCGTACTTCATCGAGAGATGGCGTTGTGTCCAAACTCGATAATTCCATCTGCTTCAACGCGCAAAAGATCGGTGCAAACTTACAACTTCTTTTCGATTTAAAGCTCCCAAATGACGTCCTCTGAATCGCATCATCGAGAGATACGAAAGATTTAGTCAAAAGAGCCGTTTCCTTTTCATCGTTGTTGTCATTATCGCCATCTTTTTTTTTCAGGACGTACTCGAACGCGTCGCCGAGGTCGCTGAAAAAGTAGCCGTGGTGTGAGCTACATTCCGTCAAGAAAAACGCTATTTTTCGTTCGCGGCATAACTCGTTCAATTGCCTTATGATATTTGCGCGCACTCTTCGTCCACAGCATATCACAACGTCGTAGTTATTATTAACACCAAGGATTTCGCTCGCCACGTCTTTGTCTTCAAAGTCTTCAATTTTGAAATTTTCAGCAGCCGAAACTTCGCCGAAAGGATTCATCTCTTGCAGCGATTTCGCCGCCGCTTCCGCGACGGACAGCTTGTTCGCGCTGTCTTCCAACGAAACTAAGAAGTTTATTCTCTCTTCTTTCTCCTTTGCTCTTCCCTCACATAAAACGACTTTAGACACGCCGGCAAGAACGATGTTTTTGGCGCACTCGAGATTATTAGGGGATGCTCCAATCACGAGGACTTTTGCTTTTGCAATCTTCAATTGCGTCGACACTCCCCAAACTCTCAACTGACGATCGTACATCTCCGCTTGCGCGTCGGTGAGTTTAAAGTTGTTGACGTGATCGTCGTCATTCATCTTGCTGCGTTCTTTTTCTTTCTCTCAAACTTTGAAGTCGTGTTGAGAGTGAAAGTCTCACTCAAGAAGTGAAGAAGAAGAGCAAGAAGAGCGAAACAAATTTTCAAAAAAGAAAGCTCTCGTCGTTATTAATGGACACGCGCACAAACGCAGAGCGAGAATACACACACAAACAAACGCGCTCTTGGTGCAATCTTGCATAAGCTCGAAGAAGATATGGGTTTCACCGGCGCATCTGTAGGCAAAAAATCGGAAGATATCGACGTCTACTCGTCTTTCGTGACAAACTTTCTTTCAAACGCGTGCTGGGACGTGCAGTTCGACGAAAAGAATTCGCGCGAGAAACTGAAAGCGGAAACATCATTCCTTTTTGCCCTTTCCAATGTCGCGAGAAGGCACAAAATGCGTGAAGTACCGCATCACAAAATATACGTGTGGCTTTTAGATATCATCAGACGCGATCGGTCTGGGAGCGAACAGCCTCTTGACGATATGAATTGTATTCGGAAAGCAGTCCAAATATTGAGAGATTTGTTTGACGCGAATCCGAATATAACGTGGAACTCGCGAAAGAGAGAGCTGACGACAAATATTCACGCTTGGACGCCATTGGACAGCGAAGAGAGACAAGGAAGAGATAGTGCGAACGCATCGTTGATGTCTCCCAGAGGTAAAACGTCCACCACGGTTGGCTCTCTCGGTGCTTCACGTGGCATCGCAGATAACGAAGATCAAGGACAATTCAAGAACACGAGTTTCTTTGTTTCTACGCACCATCGAAGAACCGGTCCGAGGGAGGATTGGAAGTCCTTTGTTTCGCTCGTAGAAGAGAGCATGTACACACCGGAGCAAATTGAGAAGATTAATCGTTCTTCCCGCTCAACCACCGCTTTACGGAAATCCAGAAGAGGCGATGGAAAAGGTAAAGAGAAGAACGAAGGGGATGAGGAAGAAGAAGAGACGAAAGTACCGTGTTCGTACGATCAGTGCTTTGGAGCGACGCTTCTGTTGGGACACGTGGCGCACGTTCTTCAACACGACATGGTGGTTCGAAAAGCGTACGCGACGACGGAACTTAAAAAGAATTCGAGAGAGTCGCTCGAAAATGTCCTCAATATTTTCAAAGAATCTTTGGTATGCAGACTGTTCAGCATTGAAAAGAACGACGCGAAGCAGCAGGCTGAAGTTTTTAAAAAGCTCGCGCAGTGCGTGATGCGTGGATGCGTTGAAGACGAGTGTAAATTAGAAAAATTACTAAAATCGAAGATATCAACGCCAGAAGATTTGGCGCGCTTTAAACGTCTCGACGCATCGACAAAAGAGCTTTCGAAATCTGCCGCTTCCATCATGAGCACGTTTTTGTCATCGTTATGGGCATTGAAGGAAGCAAATTCTGCTTTGCTAAAACAACGACAAGAAGAACGGGAATCAAGCGCGTCTTTATCTCCCATTGGTTCATTTGTAAGCGCGCGTCAGACTTTTTTGGACAAGGTGGAAGTTGAAGCATTTAACGCAATCAAGGATGTCGTTCTCAGTGTTCTCACTGATTCGAACAAGAAGAACTATGGTGGGTGTAAATTTGCGTCAAATTATTTACGTATGCTTGGAGACGAAAGCGTTATTTTAGAAGTGTTTCGCCAGTTGGTTCTT
>Ga0181600_10004478_pt1 | contig 10598 bp, 11 predicted proteins | sample 041ome_2_FD_132982 | JGI IMG/M metagenome (GOLD analysis project Ga0181600, IMG submission 132982) | Coastal salt marsh microbial communities from the Groves Creek Marsh, Skidaway Island, Georgia - 041406US metaG (megahit assembly) | ecosystem: Environmental > Aquatic > Marine > Intertidal zone... | reverse complement strand
TCTAAAGAATTCACTATTTATTCCTCAAAAAAACCGAGTTTGTATACTTATGAGATTATAAATGAATATTCACATGAAATAACTTCATATACACAAGGCTTAGAGTTTGATAATAATGGTCATCTTTTTGAAAGCACAGGTCAATATGGGTTTTCAACACTTCAAAAATATGATTATAAAACTGGAAATATTATCAATAAAATATTTATTGACAATGCATATTTTGGTGAAGGAATAACGATATTAAATAAAAAAATCTTTCAATTGACTTGGAAAAGTAATATCGGATTTATCTATGATGTAAATGATTTTAAATTGATAGATTCTTTTGCTTACAATAAAAGTATTGAGGGATGGGGATTATGCAATGATGGTGAATATTTATATAAATCAGATGGTAGTGAAAAAATATGGAGATTGGATCCAAATAATGCAAAAGAAATAGATTTTATTAATGTGGTTACAAATAATAAAGTCATTAATAAAATAAATGAATTAGAATGGTATAATAATAAAATTTATGCTAACACTTATCAATTCAACAAAGAAGTTGGTTTAATAGTTAATCCTAAAACAGGAAGTGTTGAGGGTGTTATTGATTTTACTGGACTAAAAGAAAGAGTTAAACAGCATCCAAAATTAGATGTTTTGAACGGAATAGCTTATAACCCTATGAGTAAAACATTTTTTATTACAGGAAAAAATTGGAATAAATTATTTGAAATTAAAATCGTAAAAAAAAACTAGTTAAAAAGAGGTCTTCCGCTCATTAAATTGTTAACCTTTTTTCTAACTTCATAAATAATTTTTTCATTTTCATGATTTGAAATAACCTCGTCAATTAATTCAACAACTTTTTTCATGTCACTTTCAATTAATCCTCTAGTGGTTATCGCTGGTGTTCCAAATCTAATACCCGATGTAACAAAAGGGGATTTATCGTCAAAAGGAACCATATTTTTATTTGCTGTAATGTCTGCTTTAACTAAGGCCAGTTCTGCATCCCTTCCTGAAATATTTTTGTTTCTAAGGTCAATTAACATCATATGATTATCAGTCCCTCCTGATATAATATTATAACCTTTATTGACAAATTCCTCAGCCATTGATTTTGCATTTTGACGAACTTGGATCATATAAGACATAAAATTATCTGAAAGAGCTTCACCAAATGCTATAGCTTTTCCAGCAATTACATGTTCTAAAGGACCACCTTGATTACCTGGAAAAACAGCCATATCCAACAATGAAGACATTTTTTTTAATTTTCCACTTTTAAATTTTAAACCAAACGGATTATCAAAATCTTCACCCATTAAAATTAAACCACCTCTTGGACCTCTTAATGTCTTGTGAGTTGTTGTGGTAACAACATGACAATGAGGAATGGGATCGTTTAATATTCCTTTTGCTATCAATCCAGATGGGTGTGAAATATCAGCTAAAAGAAAAGCATCAATAGAATCCGCAATTTCTCTAAATTTTTCAAAGTCAATATCTCTTGAATAAGCTGATGCGCCTGCAATTATCATATTAGGCTTTTCCTTTTCAGCTATTTTCATGATATTACTATAATCTAATCTTCCAGTTGATTTGTCAACTCCGTAAAAAACAGGGTTATACAGTCTTCCACTAAAATTTACTGGAGAACCATGAGTCAAATGACCACCATGTGAAAGATCAAAACCTAGAATTTTATCACCAGGATTCAAAAAAGCATGATATACTGCAGTATTGGCTTGTGATCCAGAATGAGGTTGAACGTTTGCGTACTCTGCTCCAAAAAGCTCCTTTGCTCTATTTATTGCTATAGTTTCAATTTTGTCGACAACTTCACATCCACCATAATATCTCTTTCCAGGATATCCTTCAGCATACTTATTAGTTAAAACTGAACCAGTCGCTTTCATTACATCTGGGCTAGTAAAGTTTTCAGAAGCAATTAGCTCTATGCCATTTAACTGTCGTTGTTTTTCTTCTGTAATTAGCTCAAAAATCTTATCAGTATTATTCATTTTTAAATTTTGATCAAATTTAATAACCAATAATTGAACCAAATAATTTATTTCATTTAATTATTAATAAAGAAATTAACAATTAATATTAATTAAATCTTTGAATTTTATTTCAGAATGAGAGGCATCGAAAAGAAGTTTATTAGATTTTATAAGTAAAACTTGAGGAGACTCATGATTTAAATTATATAAGTGAGATAATTCATTTGAAATTTGACGTTCGCTTATAACGTTTACCAAATAAAAATTATCAATTTTTGATGATGGAGCATAATCGTATTCAAATTTTTTTAAAACAATTCTACTAATTATACATCTTGGTGAATGTTTAAAAACAATTGAAGTTTGATTATTCTGATATATTTCTTTTGGGTCATCAACTGATAACCATTTAATTTTAGACATAATTTAAATATACTTGTAACTTTGCAATGTGAATAAAAAAATAAATATATTAAATAAAAGAGCAAAATTTGAATTTAATCTATTAGATCAATACACTGCTGGGATTGTATTGACAGGAACTGAAATAAAATCAATTAGACTCGGTAAAGCTTCAATCACTGATAGCTTTTGTGAATTCAATGAAAATAATGAGTTGTTTATTATTAATATGTTTATTGATGAGTATGAATTTGGCAATCATTTTAATCACAAAACTAAATCTCAGAGAAAACTACTATTAAATAAAAAAGAATTAAAAAAATTACAGAAGGATTTAAAAAACTCCGGTTTAACAATTGTTCCCCTTAAAGTTTTTATTAGTGAAAAAGGATATGCAAAAGTCATAATATCTCTTGCTAAAGGAAAAAAAATGTATGACAAAAGACAAGTAATAAAAGAAAGGGAAAATAAACGACAACTTGATAGAATAAAAAAAATCAATTAGTATTTTTAAGCATAGGAACGAATTTAAAATTTCCATATATTTTCTTATCAAAAGATTTCTCAGATTTCCTTTCAACAACTGTCATTTTCTGAATATCTTTTCCAATTGGAATGACCAACTTCCCTCCTATTTTTAGTTGTAAAAGTAATTGTTTAGGTAAAATTTCAGCTCCTGCAGTTACAAGTATTTTATCAAACGGTTGATGTTCTGGTAAACCTTTATATCCATCTCCATATTTAATATTTATTGTTTTGTAACCCAAATTAGTTAGGTTTTTCTTAGATCTTCTATATAACTTATGTTGTCTTTCAATTGAAAAAACAGAATCTGCTATTTCCATTAAAATTGCAGTTTGATATCCAGAACCTGTTCCAATTTCCAATACCTTATCTTTTTTATTTAAATTTAAAAGAGACGTTTGAAAAGCAACAGTAAAGGGTTGTGATATAGTTTGTTCTGAATCAATTGGAAATGCTTTATCTATATAAGCATGAGTTTCAAAGTCTTGATCAATAAATAAATGTCTTGGCACTTTCAAAAGTGCATCTATTACAATCTTTGATTTAATACCTTTTAAAACAAGTTGATCAACTAATCTTTTTCTTGAACCTTTATGCTTACTTGAATCTCTCAATATTATCTAAAATAATAAATAAGAATTGTATTTTTGAAAAAAAATATAATGATAAATACTGGAGTTATTGGTATAGGACATTTAGGATCAATCCATTTGAAACTTTTAAAAGAATCAAAGGATTTTAACGTTATTGGATGTTATGATAAAGACAAATCAAAAAAATCTAATACAGACCCTGAAATTAACTTTTTCAATGATAGTGATAAGTTAATTTTGGAATGTGATGCTGTTTTTATATGTTCTATCACCCCCTCACATTTTGAAATAGCAGAAAAATGTCTAAAACTTGGAAAACATGTTTTTGTAGAAAAACCGATAACAACTACAGTTAAAGAAGCTAAAACATTAGTAAGTCTTGCAAAAGAAAATAATCTAATTGGTCAAGTTGGTCACGTGGAAAGATTTAATCCCGCAATAACCTCAGTAATGTCAAGTATTGATAATCCAAAATTTATTGAATGTCATAGGCTTGCAGAATTTAATCCCAGAGGTAACGATGTTTCTGTCGTTTTGGACTTGATGATTCATGACATCGATATTGTGTTAAAAGTTGTAAAATCAGAAGTAATTGATGTTAAAGCAAATGGAGTTAGCGTAATCAGTAAAACACCTGACATTACTAATGCTAGAGTTGAATTTAAGAATGGTTGTGTAGCTAATTTTACAGCAAGTAGAATTTCACTAAAAAATATGAGAAAATCAAGATTCTTCCAAAAGGATGCATACATTTCAGTTGATTTCTTAGAAAAGAAAAGTGAAATAGTTAAAATCTCTAATTATAATAAAAATGATAACTACGCCATGATAGTCGAAAATGCTGAAGGTGAAAAAAAGCAAATTTATTATTCAAATCCAGAAACAAAATCCGTCAATGCAATTGTAGAGGAACACAAGAATTTTGCAAAATCTATAAAAAACAACCTTAATCCGAAAGTATCTTTTTCAGATGGGCTTAGTTCTTTGAAACTTGCAACACAAATAATTGATAAAGCAAATGAAAATAGACAATAATTTAAGGTCTATTATTGACAATATTCCTAAAAAAGTTACTCTTGTTGCTGTAAGCAAAACAAAACCTATGGAGTTAATAAAAAATGCTTACGATTGTGGACAACGCGACTTTGGTGAGAATAAGGTACAAGAGCTAGTTAATAAATATGAACTCTTACCAAAAGATATTAAATGGCACATGATCGGTCATCTTCAAAGAAATAAAGTTAAATATATAGCTCCATTTGTTTACTTAATTCACAGTGTTGACAGTGTTAGATTGCTCAATGAAATTAATAAACAAGCTGAGATAAATAATAAAACTATTAGTGTACTTCTTCAAATAGATATTTCTGACGATAATACTAAGTTTGGTTTTAGTTTTAATGAAATCGATACCTTACTGAATTCTGATTTAATAAATGAATTAAATAATGTAAAAATTGAAGGCCTTATGGGAATGGCTAGTTTTACTTTAAACGAAGAAACTATAAAAAATGAATTTACTTCATTAAAAAATTTATACCATAACTATAAAAAAAAATTAAACTTTAAGATCCTATCGATGGGGATGAGTGGTGATTATAAAATTGCTATTGAATGTGGTAGCAATTTAATTAGACTTGGAAGTAGTATTTTTGGCAACCGATAAATCGTATAAGAATTTGTATTCAATAATAGACGTCGAAACAACAGGGGGAAAATATAACCAAGAAGGGATAACCGAAATTGCAATTTATAAATTTGATGGTGAAAAAATCATAGATCAATTTATAAGTTTGATTAATCCAGAAATTACGATTCAACCTTATGTACAGCAATTGACTGGAATTAATGATAAAATGTTGGTTAATGCTCCTAAATTTTTTCAAATTGCAAAGCGAATTCTTGAAATAACAGAAGATTCAATTTTAGTAGCTCACAACTCTTCTTTTGATTATAGAATGATAAAAATTGAATTTGAAAGATTAGGTTACGATTTTAATATACCTCAACTCTGCACAGTCAAATTATCTAAAAAATTAATTCCGGATTTAGAATCTTATAAATTAGGAAACTTAGTTAAAAATTTAGGTATTCCAATTTCTAATCGACATAGAGCATCTGGAGATGCACTTGCTACTGTTGAACTGTTTAAGCTTTTGCTTTCTAAAGATTTAGATAAAGAGATATTAAGTAAATCAATAATAAACAAAGAAAAAAAAATAGTAAATAAATGGCAAAAGCTTATTCAAGGTCTTACTAATGAAATAGGCATATATTATTTTTATGATAATAATGGTAAAATAATATATATAGGTAAAAGTAAAAATATAAAGAATAGGGTTAGTCAACATTTTACTGGGAAATCAACTAAATCATTAAATATTCAATTAGAAATTGATGATTTGTCCTCAGAAAGAACTGGAAATGAACTGATTGCTATTTTAAAAGAAAATGAAGAAATTAAAAAACATAAACCCAAATTTAATAGACTCTTAAAAAAATCCGTTAAAAAATTTGGATTAGAAATTTGCGAAGATAATTTCAGAAATAAATTTTTGAGAATAGTTCATTTTAATGAATTTGAAGATTATATTGAAACCTTTTCCTCATTAAAAGTTGCAAATAAAAGACTTGAATCGATTAAAAATATTTATGGAATAACAGAAAATAACCTAAAAAATAATGTTCAAATTGATTTATTTGTAAAGGATAATAGTTTCAAATATCCCAATATGTTAATTATTGACAAAGGAAGAACTGTAAATGAAAAAAGTGTTATTTTAATTAAGGATAATATATATATTGGATATGGGTATTTTAATTTAAATCACCAAATTAACAATATAGAAATTCTAGAATCTCTGATAGTTAAAAGTGAATACACAGATAACTCAAAAGAATTAATATTAAAACATTTTCGAAAAAAAAGTTGTGAAAAAATAATTAATCTTGATTTTAAAAATTGAAAAAGCTTATCACTATTTCTGGACCAACAGCATCAGGAAAAACTGATTTAAGCATTAAATTAGCTTCATACTTAGAATGTTCAATTATATCCTGCGACTCAAGACAGTTTTATAAAGAAATGTCTATAGGAACTGCTGTTCCAACAAAATCGGAGTTATCGAAAATTAAACATTATTGTATTCAACATAAATCAATTTTTGACACTTATACAGTTGGTGATTTTAGACATGAAACTCTTTTATTATTAAAAAAATTATTTCAAAATAAAGATTATGTTATTATTACAGGTGGATCTGGATTGTATATGGATTCCATTGTTAAAGGAATAGATTTTTTTCCTGAAATAAATAAAAATGTTCGAGAAGAACTTAACTATAATTTTAATATAAAAGGTGTTACATATTTACAAGAACAATTAAGTAGACTAGATCCAATTTATTTTTCAAATGTTGATAAAAACAACCACAGAAGGTTAATCAGAGCATTAGAAGTGTGTATTAGTTCAGAAAAGCCTTACTCTTCTTTTCTTAAGAAAAGAAAAAATGATTATAATTTTAATATTGAAAGTTTTGCAATAAAAACTAACAGAGATGTTTTATATAAAAAAATTAATACTAGAGTAGATAAAATGATTGAAGCAGGTCTAATTGATGAAGTGAAAAAATTATTTAAACATAAAGACTTAAATCCATTAAATACCGTTGGTTACAAGGAAATTTTTGAGTTTATTGAAAAAAAAGTTTCTTTAGAACAATCTATAGAAAAAATAAAACAAAATACAAGAAGGTATGCCAAAAGACAGATAACATGGCTAAAAAACAAAGATTATAAATGGATTGATAGTGATATAGATCTTGAGGAGTTTATTAAAATGATTAACTCAAATAACTAACCACATTAGTATTGATTCTATTTTTAATTTCAGATAGATCAACCTTAACAAATTTTTCTCCTGTTATTTGTTCATAAAGTTCAATATATCTTTCTGAAATAGTTGAAATATATTGATCTGTCATTTCCGGGATTTTTTGACCTTCTTTTCCTTGAAATCCATTACTAATCAACCACTGCCTAACAAATTCTTTTGACAACTGTTTTTGGGGAAGATTAGAATTTTGTAATTCAACGTAAGTATCCTTATAGAAATACCTCGAGGAATCAGGAGTATGAATTTCATCAATTAAAACTATTTCACCTTTTGAATTTTTACCGAATTCATATTTTGTATCCACTAAAATTAAGCCTCTCTCATTAGCGATTTTAGAGCCTTCCTTAAATAATTCTCTAGTATACATTTCTAATTTTATATAATCTGACTCACTAACAATATTTTTAGAAATAATCTCCTCTCTAGAGATATCTTCATCATGAGCTCCATTGTCAGCTTTTGTTGTTGGAGTTATTATTGGTGTATGAAACTTGTCGTTTTCTTTTAAGTTATCATTCATTTTTACTCCACATATAGATCTTTTCCCTGAATTATAAAGTCTTGCTGCATGACCAGACAAATATCCTCTAATAACCATTTCTACTTTAAATGGGACACATGCTTCACCAATTGAAACGTTTGGATCTGGAGAATCTTTTAACCAATTAGGCACAATATGTGAAGTAGCTTTTAACATTTTACAAGCTATTTGATTTAAAATTTGCCCTTTGTAAGGAATACCTTTTGGGAGTATTACATCAAAAGCAGATAATCTATCAGTAGAAATCATTACTAATGTGTTATTCTTTAGCTTATAAACTTCCCTTACTTTACCTGAGTATTTTGATAATTGATTTGGAAAATTAAAATCAGTATCAATAAGTGTATTCATATAAATTAATTAGTGTGTTCACTGTTTTTATAGGCTTCAATAATTCTTTTTACAACTTGATGTCTAATAACATCCGAATCATCCAAATAAATTATTTTAATTCCTTCAACATTTTTTAAAATCAAGTTAGCTTCTTTTAAACCTGAAATCACTCTTCTTGGAAGGTCTATTTGACCCGGATCTCCATTAATCATAAACTTAGCATTATTTCCCATTCTAGTTAAAAACATTTTCATTTGATTATGAGTTGTATTTTGACCTTCATCAAGAATAACAAATGCATTATCAAGAGTTCTTCCTCTCATGTAAGCTAACGGAGCAATTTCTATTATCCCTCTTTTCAAATAATCGTCAAGTTTCTCTACGGCTATCATATCTTTTAGGGCGTCATATAAAGGTTGCATGTAAGGATCGAGTTTTTCTTTCATGTCACCAGGTAAAAAACCAAGACTTTCTCCTGCTTCAACTGCTGGTCTAGTTAATATAATTTTCTTAACAAGTTTATCTTTTAATGCTTTAACTGCAACTGCAATACCAGTATATGTTTTTCCAGTTCCTGCTGGACCTATTGCAAAAACCATATCATTGTCTTCAAATGCCTCTACTATTTTTATTTGATTTATTGTGTGTGCTTTAATTTTTCTTTTCCCTACACCATATAAAATAACTTTTCCATGCATAGAGCTAATAAGCTCGTCACCATTTCCTGAAATTATAGCATTTATAGTTTTATCATTAATGCTGTCGTTATTTTTCATAACTATGATTAATGAATCTAATCTGATTCTTAGTTGAATAATTAATGAATCTTCACCATTTGCAACTATTCTGTCCCCTTTTGGGATTATTTTAAGTTTGGGAAAATTATTTTTAATTACTTTAATAACATCATAGTTCTTTTTATCAAAAAAAACTACTGGATGTATGTCTTTAATAAAATATTCTAGTTTTTTCAAATTTACTTATGATAGTGTTAAGCGCATATTGTAAATTTATAGAAATTTTAGTCTCAAAATTTAATTTTATATTAACAAAATGAGTGTAATTACGTTGACAAGTGACTATGGTATTAAAGATCATTATACTGGATCAATCAAAGGCGCTCTATTTAGCGAATTAATTAACCCAAATATAGTTGACATATCTCACCAAATTTCACCATTTAATATTGTTGAAGCAGCATATATTATTGAAAATAGTTACAAGAATTTTCCAGAAAATTCTATCCATATTATTGGAGTTGACAGTGAAAAAACACCAGAGCAAAATCACATTGTAGTTAAATTAGATGGTCACTATTTCATTTGTGCTGATAATGGTATTTTATCTCTTTTAACAAATAAAATTAATGCTGAAAAGATTATTGAAATAAATGTACACAATGAAAATTTTTCTACATTTTCAGTTATTGATGTTTTTGTTAAAATTGCTGCACATATATACAGAGGAGGATCAATAGATTTAGTGGGAAAAGAAATTTATAAGCTAAGAGAATTATATAATATTAATCCCATACTTAATGAAAAAACTAATGAGATTATTGGAAATATTTTATATGTAGACAATTATGAAAATGTTGTAACCAATATTACAAAAACTACATTTTTTGAATTTGGTAAATCTCGAAAATTTGAAATTAATGCTAGAAACTACGTTTTTAAAGAAATTGTTGAATCTTATAGCCAAGCTATAAGATTTGATGTATTGAAAGAAAATAGAAAAGAAATAGGAAAAAAAATAGCTCTATTTAACAAATGTGGTTATTTAGAATTGTCAATATATAAAAGTAATCCATTGACATCCGGAGGTGCATCAAGTCTTTTTGGTTTAAATTATAGAGATGTAGTGTCTGTAAAATTTGAATGAATCTGTTAATAAGTTAGTTTTATTTTTTTACTATAATCTAATATCTTTAATTATTATTTAATTACTATGAAATTTATAACATCAAGCTCATTATTACTCAAAAATATTCAGATTTTAGGGGGTATTTTGAACACCAATAATACACTGCCAATTTTAGATTATTTTTTATTTGAAATTTCCGAATCTAAACTTAAGATAACAGCTTCAGATTTAGAGACTACATTGAGCGCAGATATTAATATTGAATCAGAAAGTAATGGATCTATAGCTGTTCCTGCTAAATTATTAATTGACACTCTAAAAACATTTCCAGAACAGCCTTTAACCTTTAATATATTAGAAAATAATACAATTGAAATTAGTTCAAATCATGGTAAATATGCCTTAGCTTACGCTAAAGGAGAAGAGTTTCCTAAAACATTACCAAT
>Ga0181600_10004473_pt1 | contig 10604 bp, 16 predicted proteins | sample 041ome_2_FD_132982 | JGI IMG/M metagenome (GOLD analysis project Ga0181600, IMG submission 132982) | Coastal salt marsh microbial communities from the Groves Creek Marsh, Skidaway Island, Georgia - 041406US metaG (megahit assembly) | ecosystem: Environmental > Aquatic > Marine > Intertidal zone... | reverse complement strand
CCAAAACAATCTAAAATATATTGCAAAGGTTCTTGTAAATTTGGATTAAGTATTCTATTGGCAATAGTATACCCGCCGTCAATATCATAACCCCAACGTCTAAAATCATTTTCTTCTAAGACGTTGTTGCCTGACAAACGGGTAGTTTTTCTAAAGCCAAAGTCTGCTGGTTTTGCTTGTACAATCAATTCAGAAACTGCCTGATCCCAATCTGCGTCAAAACGCTTAATTGGAATAACGGCTGGGCAGTCGCTATCTAGACTTTCTAAATCGCTGACAGTTTCTTTGAAATGATATCTACTAGTCGCTTTGCTAAACTCATATAGACTATTGTAGTTTTCGCGGTCTACTGGTGGTAAAGTTTTTAACTTTTCCCATGTATTTCCTGGATTTCTACTATACTCTACACGATATTCCTGCATGTGTTTGTTTATGCAGTCTGTTTAGCAGGTCTTCCGCGACGTGGTTTTAAACTAGGATCCATTTCATATGCTTGTTCCCTAAGGTTTTGCGCTTCTGCTTCAAATGTCTCTGCTTGAGATAAGAAACTTTTTGCAAGATCAGCATCTGTAGGAGTCGCATCAGCAGTAGTTGCTTTTGGTTCTACATATTCACTTACTGCTTCAGTTACATCTTTACCCGCAACATTGAGTAGATTTGGATCCTTTACAGGTTGAATTGCTGGTTTATCACCATTTTGTTCACGGACTAGTCTGTTAAGTTCGTCCAACATAATACTATCAGTATTATTAGGGGTCATCTTAACAAGGGACGTAGGAACCTTGACTAGAAGTTTTCTGGCATGCATTGCTTGTAGCATATTTGAACCATCTGTGAATACTGCTCTTTGTGCATATTCATAAAAGTTCGCCGATTGCTGGGCACCTTGGCTTTCTACAGAATTGATTACATCATCATGCATCCAATCTTGTAGGGCATCAGTGTCTACAATTAGACAGTTATCTGGTTCATTTGGAATTTCACGGAATACTACAACACAACGTCTGCCTGTGTTTGTGAGTTGTCCTACATGTTTTATATTTCTTGCCATTTTATTTTACTCCTCTGAAGTTTCCTCTTCGGTCGAGGTTTCTTCTGTTACTGCTTCACCTTCTGGCTTAGGTGGAGTTACGGCTTGAATAATAGCCGCTAATTTTTGAAATGCTGCGCCAACTGTTTGTACTTCTGCTGCCTTAAACGCACCGCGCTGAACAGCCAAATCAATAATGTTGGCAGTTAGTGTAAGATCTTGTAATGTCAAAGATACAGAAGGTTGTTCTACTGTTGCTTCTTCATTTCCTTCAACTTCGTTATTTTCAACTTCAGTCATTTTTTTCTCCTTTGAATTATTAACTGTGTATATTATTTATCTTTATATTATGACGACTTACCTAGTTTCATCATATAAAGATTTTTTTCAAATTGTGTAATATCTTCTTTTACTTCAAACCATATTTGAAATAATTTATCACCTTCGACTCTTCTAATGTGATATAAGCCAGACATATCCTCCATCAATGCAGACCAATTAACTTCGTCTCCGTTAGGAACTATAATTAATCTACGATTACGCATCATACGCATTAATAGTTCTGTTCCAGAAATTAATTGTAAATCTGTCTCGCTCAAACTCCCACTGTTATTAAGTAGTTTAAGATTTTCCATTAATTATGCTGCCTCATAGTGGATAGTCATACCAAACGGTGCTGTAATACGTTTTTGTATATCTCCATGAATAACAAACAATGTATCACAATAATCTGGGTTGCCCCATGATCCCCAAGGATAACCATCAGTAAACATGATCAACTGATCAGGCTCAATACCTTCTTGTTCCATAAAACTATACACAATGTCAAAGTCAGTACCACCGCCACCAGCAAGATCGTATTCTGTAATATCACGACCATCATCGCTAGTAAACACATCAACATTATAAACACCAGTATCAAAACACAATACAGTAATACGATAGTCATTGTACTGTTGCATGATACCCTGTACCTCACTGAGCATATCACGAGCAATATGATCACCAATTGATCCGCTCATATCTAATGCAACAACGAGATCTAGTTGTTGATCTTTATCCATACCTGGAAATAAAACTTCACCTGACCGTCTACTAGGACGCATAAATGTGAAGTCATTCTTAATTGAACTTTCAAGTGTTACACGCAATACATCAGTCCAACTAAGTTTAGGAGCAACTAGTTCATTTACCATACGTTTTACAGCATCTGGAACATCTTTACCAGCACCCTGAGCTGCTTGTATAACAGCCTGTTTAATTTCGTCTTTGAGTGCTTTCTTTTCTTCTTCACTCATACCGCCTGGACCATCTTCTTCACCCTGGCCTTCTCCGTCAAAGTGAAAGTCCATACCAGCAAGTTGTTCTGTTGCATCTTCTAGCAACATGTCATAAATTTCATAACTGTTAAAGCCACGGTATTTGTAATCCAAACACGGCTTACCACCGTTAAGTTTATCCTCACCAATTACCTTGCCAATAGACTGATCAACAAGTTCAATATTAATATTGTAATCACATGCAATATTGTAAAGCACAGGTTGCCTGTCGCCTCGTGCTTGCATGTGATCATATACACAGTGTAATACTTCGTGACCTACAAGAAAGTCTAGTTCAGGATCATCTAGACGATCAATAAACTCACGATTAAAAAAGAAACGTCTACCATCTGTACCAGCCGTAGGAATGCTTTCAACTTCCTCTAAACGTAAACGAGTAGCAAGTTGGCCAAAGAATGGTTTTGTAAGTAACAACCTAACACGACTTGCCGTGATACGTTCTTCTGCTGTTTTCATAGTAGACTCCTGCCTTATTACTCTATTATTATATGCTACTGTTACACTCATGTCAACCTTTATCTACATATTTCTGGCAATGGACGACCTCTTTTATAGAGATATTTACAACGCCTACGCTCTCTGTCTGTCATACGATCCCAATATGCATCTCGTCTATAACTATGATCTCGGTAATGTCTATCATAATCATTTGTATAGTAACGATGTACATGCTCTGTACCATCGTGGTAGTGTCTTACTTCATGTACTGCTGAAGATGCTTCAACATGTTGCACTTGAATAGCATGACAACCTGAAAGTACTACACTTAATCCTGCTAGTAATAAAAGTTTCTTCATATCAACCTCCAAAACTTAGTTTAAACAACATTGCTTCTTTTGAGTTCTTAAACAACACATTGTGACTATCATCTGGGCAAGCATGTTTAATTATATCCCAATCTTGCATATAACAATGTGTCTTACACCACGCCTTTGCTCTATCGTAACCGCCTTTAATGTTTACTACTTCTGCGTTTGGTTTCCATTTACGTTTGTATTCAAACACATCTTGTGGTGTCCATTCTTTACAATCTAAACCGTAAAGTCTAATGTTTGTTCTAATGCGAGGAGGGTAAAGGGAGAGCTCAACACTCTCCCCTTCCTTCAGTTTAGGCGTCAAGTACGAGTCGACCATAACGTGTAAAGTACTCCTCAAAACGCTCAATCTTAGATTCTTTTGGAACCATTTTATAGTTTTGCATCGCAATACGTGATGCCATAACTACCATTTCAGTCTCAAAATTATCCATCATGAAACCAATAAAGTTGCTAAATGCTTTGTGGAATGGCTCCATGTCTTTTGCCTTCTCACAGTTAAGCATCTTTTCACGCAACTCATAGCACAGGCTAGTAGCAAGTGCATACATAGCACTAACTTCTTTAGTTTCCATTTTCTTGATCTTGCCAGCCAACACTTCAGTTGGGTTAGGCAAATCACCAGCCACTTTCTTGTGCGCCATAAACTTAACAGCAGTACCCTCGCCAATACAACCTGCTACAAGATCAGTAGTAAGTGACTCTGTAAGATCATCATCTTCAAGCAGTTCACTAACAAAAGTCCAAGAACGTGGAGTAGCGAACCCACGTGATGAACTTTGTGGATCAAAGTTATACAAGTCGTTTTTAGCAAAAGTAATGTAACCAACAATATCTGCGTTGATGTTGTTATCAACTGCCCAGTTAAACCAGTCATCGAAATCTACACGCAATTCAAAGTGTACAAAACGATTCTCAAGTGGCTTAGGCATACGGTATGCCACACCCTTGTCAGTTTCACGGTTACCTGCCGCAATAAGAACCACGTTGTCAGGCAGAACATATTGCCCAATTCTGCGATTCAAAATAAGTTGGTAGGCGGCAGCCTGAACACTCGGTGCCGCCGAGTTGAGTTCGTCCAAGAAGACGATCACAGTATCATATTCCTTGGCAACATCAGCAGTAGGTAAATCGGCAGGGGGGAGCCATTTCATTACGCCTGTTGCTACGTCTGGAACAGGATACCCACGAAGATCGGTAGGCTCAAACAAAGCAAGACGCATGTCAATAACTTTAGTTCGACCGAGTATCTCCGATTTCGCGATTCCTTCAACTAATTCTGATTTACCAATACCTGGAGGTCCCCACAAAAATACAGGACGCTTCTTTTTGAACGCCTTGGTAATAAGCGTGTTTGCTTCACTAATCCGTACAGTACGGGCTTCTGTGATTGCACTCATAATATAGTCCTCTTGTCTGTTAACTTTTTCTCAACTCTTATTATTATGTTAGCACCGAAGCGGCTTACTGTCAACACTTTTTTTCATTTTTTTAAAAAAATTATACTAAAACTGTTCTGTCTCGCCATAAGTTATCAACCCAGTTGACAATAATGCTTATTCTATCGTGTTCAAGAGGTGGTAAACTGTGCTTTTCTGTACCTGTGTTTACAAAAAACCAACCGTTGTTAAATTTGGCTGAACTCTTTTTACTATTAAATGTAGTACTAATATTGGAATCTGTCAAGTAAATTTGCATAGTTGTGTGTTTTGCTGGATCATCTACATGCTCTTCCAACCAACTTCCTTTTGAATCCAAGCATAACTCAATACGTGAACTATGATTAGTGAAATCATTATCTGTGAGAGTACTCAATTCTTGCTTTAATTCTTTACTATCTAGTATACTACAGCATTCCTTAAAACTAGGTATATCATACATATTCATAAAGATACGATTGGGTCTGCTTGTTCTTTCTTTTTCAATTTTATAGAAATCAAACTGTTTACTATCTTCTAGTATTCTATGTGGTAGATCATTACTAAAAAAATTTTCAAAAGACCATAATTTGTAATTTACATCTACTCTGCTATACATTACCATAAGTTTCCACCATCAAAATATAAGTTATCTTCTGTAAGAGTGAAAGGACCTGCGGTAATACTATTTTCTGTTAATTTAATTGCATTCATGAAACGCTCTGTCTCCTGTGCCATTCCCCAGAAAAGACTTTTTGAATTTTTTATTTCAAATCTTTGGTAGGTATTGTCGCTTGTAAAACCGATGTCTTTTACATAACTATTTACACCATTTATAAATGTTGTCATAAATGCTTCGTGGTTCTGCTGTGTGTCTGTTACTTTATAATCAGCCAAATACACTAAACTTGTATCCCAATTTTTATAATAACATCGTAGTTGTGTCGGATTTGTTATTAGATTGTATTTGAGATCTGGACGTTTAATAATGTAGTCAGGAAAATCCCATTGAACAAATAACTCTTTTATTCCTATTGCATCTAATATCATATATCTGTCAGCCCCAGGATGAGGAACAAAAGTATCTTTAGTTTTGAATTGCATCTGTAATGGTGCAAGTAACCCTTCCTTTGCAATACTACTTCCTATAACACACCACTTATGTAGTGTAAACAATCCATCAAAATTATTATCTATATTATTAGGTGTGGCATTTACATAATCATTGTCTTTTAATTCGTTAATGATATCTGTATATGTTTTACTATAATATTGTTGTTTATTTGTTTTTGCTATATCGCATAGTTGTTCTAGGGTTAACAATGTCATATTAACCCTACGTTGTTTTAAATATTCTTGGATTTCAATGTCAGTTGTTAGTTGTTTGTACTTGCTCAATTTTCAAACCGCACTTCTTTAAAAATTCAATACCACCTGCACTTCTATATTCTTCACCGTAATATACTTCACTAATTCCTGCTTGATAAATCATTTTAGCACAATCCATGCAAGGACTATGTGTAATAAACATAGTTGCACCTTCGCCACTTTCAAAACTACGAGCAAGTTTACTAATAGCATTTGTTTCAGCATGTAGCACTTCAGTTTTAGTTACAAGTCTTGTGATATTATCTTCTACTACTTCGTCTTCACAAATATTATCCCAGCCTGCCGGCATACCATTATAACCAATACTAATAATGCGATCATCTTTTACAACAATGGCACCCACGTTTAGACGTTCTGCTGTACTCAATTGAGCAAATCTCTTTGCTACGTCCATATATGCTTCTTTAAATTTATCTTTCATATTTGTTCCATTCTTTAACTACATATTCAGCGTATAATCTATATGATTCGTAACTAATATTGTAATTGTACTTTTTTATATATTCCTCCCACTCTTCGTGGGTCATTATTACATTGTTCTCTTCCATTATTTTTTAAGTCTAGCCTTTTGTTTAGGATGTAATATCTTATAGTCACTAATTTCATATATTCTAAATCCAGAATAAATTCCGTCTAACTGTGCAAAAAAGTCTAAAGTTGTTGGATGCCAAGTGGTATTATCATAATGAGTAAACATAAAACTCTGTATTTTATCAAATGCTTCTATTGCCTTTTTAATTTTCCAATCTTCTTTATACTCTCTTGCCTTTACTTTTGCTCTAGATAGTTGCATTGATGCATTTAATTTTAAGTTATTGGGCATGAATACACAACTCATTTGATGCGGCGGATCTACAAATGCAACATGTAATTGCAAATCTTCATTAACTATATAATCCACAAGTGGGTTAAAATCCATCATTGTTAAACAGTTTACAGTTATTGTTGCTACTATTTCTGCATGTTCTCGCAATAGCGAAATGGTTTCTGTAACTGCTCCCCAATTACTACCATAACGAAAATATGAGAAGTATTTTTCACTTGTGTCTAAACTAACAAAAACTTTTACATGTTTAAACTCTTGCCACATTTCAATGATATCTTCATGTGGCATTGTTTTAAGACTACTGTGATATATTAGTTCTATATTTTCTTTATTGGGTATACTTCTCAATGCATCTAAATGAGAATCAATATAATATAATGGATCCCCACCATCAAACGTAACAGTACATAAATTAGTTAAATTTTTCAGTAAGTCAGTCAATAATTTGGTTGAATCATCATATGCTATATCTTTAAGAATTTCTATTTCTTGTAACTTTGCCCATCTGCTACTATTAGATTCATCACAATGAGAGCAGGCATTAGAACATAATGCGTGTGGGGACACCTTTAATGTTTTAGTTTCTGAAACATCTACATTATCAGTTATATCAGATAACTTCCAGTTTCCTTCTTGTAAAACATCATTAATATAAAATTTACCAGTTTGATGTAATACTAAATCATTCTTTTCCATCTAACCACCCCTGTGCGCCAGCAAGTCTAGCCATAAATGCATCCTTTTGCGTAAACAAAATTAGATATTTGCTATCTATATAATAAGGATATGTCATTTTTCTTAATAGGTTTAAAGTATTTCCTGCTGATTTACCTGGACTTTCAAAAGTCCAGTGTTCATAATATTTACACATCATTGATCTGCCTCTTTTTGTAAGTCTTAATGTATGACTGTTTAGAAACAAATCTTTAATATTATGTTCTGTTTTTGTTTGTTGATTTAGACTATTTGTTATCTTACGTTGCGTTTCATTAAACATCAGACCTTGTGATAATTTCACCCTGTGATAATCTAACTACAGTAAATTTGTTAGATTGAAATAGTTTATTGAGTCTATCTGCCAAATTGAATGCATGTCCGCTATTACTAAAACTTACTTTTTTATATTTAGGACCTGGCGTGTTTACTAATGTATTAAGAATACGGAGATTTATAGGTTTACCTTCAAAAAATACGGCATAGATAGCAGTGGCTTCAAGTATCTGTTCGCTGTTATACTTCTTGTCTACTTGTTCCATTATAATATTGGGCTTTGGTCTTGCCATATGAATCTCCTTTATAGTAGTATTTATTTAATTTGAATATAAAGGCACTATATCAGGTGTTAGACCTTTGATATCTAATCTATTAAGTTTATAATTTAATACTATAATTTGATTAAAATCACGCAAAACAGTAATAGCAATTACTTCGTCAGCCTCCTTCCCTAAAATATTTTCTAACCATATGACAACATGATGTGCTCTATTACTATCTACTTTTAGAATGATATCATTGTCTTTGAACCCTGCTTCTTCTGCTTTTCCATCCTTGGGGACTTCTGCTATTTTAATATAGGAACGTTTCTTCACATCACCTTTGTTAAATTCATCTTGTTTTTGGGCTTCTTCTAGAGTAACTAAATCTATAGTAAAATCATATTCTGGATATGTAACAAATCCCTTTTTCATAATTTGATCAATACTGCGTTGTGCTTGCCAACCAACCACAGCCAAACTGACACCAGACCAACTTTTACCCGGGCTTAATAGCATAGTATTAACTCCAATGACTTCACCTTTATTATTAACCAATGGGCCTCCGCTATGACCTTGATTAATCATCGCGTCGTGTTGAATCATAAAATTAAAAGGAGCATTGGTTATTCTATCTTTACCAGTAATAACACCTTTACTGACACTCCAATATTGACCAAGACCGTGTCCAACAGTTAGCACTGCTTGTCCATATTCAATCGCATCTTCCCATGTGTCGCCCCATTTTAAAGCAGTCCACTCTTCATTATCTTTTTTAGCGATTTTCAAAATTGCTAAATCTGTGACTTTATCAATTCCTACTAATTCAGCATCGTAACCCCAAGGCCGGCCAGCCGCCTTCACTTTAAGTTTTAATAAATTGGATCCTAGTTTAATATAACTTTCAATAACATGGTGATTAGTTAATACCCAGGCATGTGTATCTGTAACTTCGATAAAAAAGCCAGTGCCTTGTCCTAAAAGACCGCGACTGGCTGCTTCTTGTTTATATTTTTCGTCAATTGTATCAGTACTAACAATTACTGTACTAAGTATAATTTTATCTGCTAAGTCGACTACTGCGTTGCCAGAAGACCAATATTTTGATTGGTATGTAGCAAAAGAAATTAAGGAAATAAACCCAAGAAAACTAATTACTATCGATACGATTAATGTTGTTTGTAGTGTTCTTCTTTTCATCATCAGGAGCGTTCCGTTTAGATTTTTTAATCTCAAGGTTCGCTTCCCACTCTGTGAGAAAAGGCCCCCTACTATTGTACTTATCTAAAGTAGATAGTTTTGGAGCGACAGCCCATTGCCAACCAGCACTTCCTGTAAATTCTATAATCCAATAACCAGCAGCATGTAATGTTGTACTAGTTGTTGATTTCTTAAATACAGGAAAGTCATATCCTTCTACTTCTACAGCAGAAGTAAATCCGGTAGGTAACCCTTTAACTAATACTAATTCTTTTTCACTGTTACTGGATTCTTCAATTACAAATAAATCATCAATTGAATCTAATATTTGACTCTCTTCAGTAGTTTGATCAAAAAAATCAAACTTTTCATCATCACGTTTTCGTAGTGTGCCTACTTTTCCGTACTCATTATTAACAATCCAGAATTTATCTTTGATAACCTGTTGTGCTTTATACATTGCTATATGCCGCATTTAGATAATTAGCGTGATCAGTAGCATTCTTACTAACATTATCAAGTCTATATTTACCACAGAACTTCATAAAGTGAATACCAACCTGTGCTACTTTATCTTTTTGTACTTGCTCTACAATAGTAGCATCTAACTTTTGCTTAATATCATCTGGTTGTTTAGTAAGATCAATAAGCGTCAGATTGCGTTCATAGTCATCTAACACACGATGTTCTATATTTTCGTGATCTACCCAACGTTGTAACATAAAGTTATTCCAATTATAACCTTTGTTGCCACGATCCTCGAATGCTTCAATTAATCCTACCTTATTCTTAGTGCCTTTCTTACGAGCACCAGGAAATGCACTAAACACGTTATCACTAGTATCACCACGTATACACTTTTCAAATAACAAATATGCAGGATCGCCTAGTTGTTTGGGCTCTTTTGTTTTCTTATCAATTACAGGATTACCTTTATCATTGAATATACCTTCAATAGTAATCAGTTCACCAGTAATACCGTTATATTGTTTTACATTACTCGTAAGTAACTGATAGTAATCGCTATCGCTACTAACAATAATATGATTGTCGCTAGGATGGTTATGAATCCAGCGGGCGATGAAATCATCTGCTTCACATTCTTCATGTTGTAATACCGTACAGTTAGTTTTGTTAAGGAAAAATTTTTGTAGATCTGAAAAAGCGTCCCAGAACTGTTGATCTTCAATTTGCTCTCGTTCTGTTTTTGCCTGAAATGCGGCTGTGCGATTACGCTTGTAAGGCTCATAAAAGTCTTTACGCCAACTACGACCTTCCAATGCAATAACAACATGACTGCCTTGTTGATTACGCCATACTTTATTAATACTAT
>Ga0181600_10004468_pt1 | contig 10608 bp, 6 predicted proteins | sample 041ome_2_FD_132982 | JGI IMG/M metagenome (GOLD analysis project Ga0181600, IMG submission 132982) | Coastal salt marsh microbial communities from the Groves Creek Marsh, Skidaway Island, Georgia - 041406US metaG (megahit assembly) | ecosystem: Environmental > Aquatic > Marine > Intertidal zone... | reverse complement strand
GGGGGAAAGAGCCGCCGCTCGAGTAAACGCGCGGCGAGAGAGGCGGAGGAGACGCGATCGTGGTTCGGGCTCTTCTCTGCGCCGCGCGGCGCGTCCGACGACGATTACGGCGAGATCGACGCGGACCAGCGTCGGTGGGCGGGCGGGTGGAGCGAGCCGTCGTCCGCGAAACGACGACGCGTCGGGAAAAACGGCGATGGCGCGAAGAGAACCGAAGCCGGGTACGACGAGACCACCGGCTGGATGCGCCTCGACGACGACGACGACGCGACGACGGCTTTCGGCCGAACATCATCGTCACCGCGTCGCCCTCGAGGGCGTTCGTTTTTTTTCGCGCGCGGCGTCGTCGCGGTGGCGCTCGTGTCGTTTTTCACGAGCGTCGTCGCGCTCTGCGGTTCCGCCGTGGCGCGCGTCGCGGACCGCGCGGGCAAAGGCGGCGTCGGGTACTCGCGGCGCGACGCGACGTTCTTCGGGGAGACGTCGCGCGAGCTTCGGTTCGCGGTGGCCAAGTCGTCTCGGCGCACACGCGCGCGGCTGGAGAGATGGTTCGCGCACGCGCAGACGGTGCTGATGGAGACGTTCGTTGCGGTGGCGGAGATGCGGCTCGGACGCGCGGCGGCGGCGCTCGCCGCCGGCGCGCGGAAAATCGAAACGTCCGCGTCGTTCGCGTCGCTCGCGCAGGTCTGCGTCTTGAGTCACCTCCTTTACGAGTCCGCCGAGCAAGTCGCGCGGTTTCTCGAAATCCACTTCGAGTTAGAACTGGAAAGTCCAGACCCATCACGGAGAGCGGGATCACCGTCTCCGCCGTCGGGTCCGAGTTCCTCGATCGACCACGAGTTCCTCGCCGGGATCCCCTGGCTCGCGTTGGTCTCGGCGGCGCTCGTGACTTTGGCGCTTCACGGCGTCGCGCCGCGGCGGTGCGTGGCGCTCGCGCTGGCGCAGGACGCGGCGTTCGGGCCGACACTCGGCGCGGCGCGAGCCTCCGCGCGCGCTTGTTTGTTTCCGTTTCGAACGGGCGACAAGTTATCGGAAGTCGGCGCGGTGGGCGACGCGCTTTTGCTCGCCCTGAAACGGCTCGCGTGCTGGACGTGCACTTTTGTGGTCCTGTCGCGCCTGCGCCGCCGCGAGCGGACGCGCGTGCGGCGGAAGGTCTCCACCGGCTCGCTCGACGGTTCTTTTTTGGCGAGCGACGACGACGACGACGACGATGAGGATGAGGATGACGACGACGGCGACGTCGACATCTCGCGCGCGCGCCACCGGTCGCCGAAAGCGCCGACCGCGGGAAGAGTCGTAAAAACGCAGAGCCGCGGCGCATCCGCGGCGCTCCTCGCGTCGCGCGCGCTCGTCGCGGCGACGTTTGTCGCGGCGTGCGCGGCTCGGGTGTACGAATCAAACGACGTTTCTCGCGACGATACCGTCATGAGCGACGCGCTGGTTCTCGTCAAGCTCGTTTTGGCCGTGCCTCTGGCCGCCGGGTACGAAGTCGAGACGACGTCGCGCGCGGCGGCGGCGTGCGTGGCGCTCGAGGCGTTTTTTTTGTTCGACCTCCGCGACGCGCGTCGACGCGCGCACGTCGCCGCTGACGTGGCGTGCGCGGGGGGACTGGTGCTTGTGCGCGCGATGGGGGGAGGGAGGTACGCCGCGGACGCGCGCGGCGCGTCGAAGAAACGGGAGTGAACGCGCGCGTCGGACGCGTCCGGACGGGTATCATATTATAGATAGCGCGACAAAAGACGTTTGCGTCCAAGCCCGAAAAACGCGCTTTCCGGAAGCCCGCTCGGCGATAAAAATTGTGAAACGTTTTTGAGAGTCAACGCCGAGATGGCGCTCGTTGTCGGCACCACAACGAGACGCGCGTGGTGATGACGCTCGTGGGTCTGCGCGCGGCCGGCGACCAGCTGCGGCTGGCGCGCGAGTTCGCCGTGCTCGGGGACTACGACACGTCGCGCGTGTACTACCAGGGCGTGCTGTCGCAGGTGTCCAGGTACGCGCGAGGCCCGTCTGCGCGTCCTGCCGTTGGCACCCTCGCCCGCGCTTCAGATGCGCGCGCCGCCCGACCCCCCGCGCGCGTCCTGACCCGCCCTGACCCGCCCCCGCGCTCGCGACCCGCAGACACGTCGACGCCGTGGACCGGGACGAAGACGCGACCGACCCGTACCGCAAGGTACGTCTTCCCGCACCCTCGCACGCCGCGCGTTTTCGAAATCCGCGCCTCCTCCTCGCGGCGTCCCGCGAAGAGCCTCATCGAAAAGAGCCTCCTCGAAACGAAAAGAGCCTCCCGAAGTCTCGACTCACAAAGAAAACCGCAAACCGCCATATGCGTTTTCCTCCGCGCGCAGGGCAAGTGGCACCGCGTGCGCGCGCAGCTATCGGACGAGTTCAAGTCCGTCTCTGCGCTCGACCTCGAGCGCGCCGTGTTCTCGACTCGCCCGGGAAGCGACGCCGCCGCCGACCGCGCGCGGGGCGCCGCCGCCGTCGCCGCCGCCGCCGCCGCCAACGCGTCCGTCCCCGCGAGCCGACTGGACTTTAACCCTAAACCCACGGCGGCGGCCGCCGCGGACCTGCTGTGGGGCGCGCGCGCCGACGGCGCGAAATCCGGAAACGGCGCCGACGTCCGGCGCTCGCTGGACGACCCCGACGTCTGGCGCGCGCCGACGCCCCGGGACCCGCCGAGCGAGCCTCGGCGCGGAAACGCGGGCCACGCGGGCTCGGGCCGGGCCGGCGCGGCGCGCGGCCGGGACCTCCCCGCGTGGGCGCGGCGGGGGGACGAGAGCGGCGTCGGGGACGCCGGTGGTGGCCGCCGCGGGGGCGGAGGCTCTGGCGGCGCGGCGGCGGGCTCGCGGCGCGACCGCGGCGATTCGCAACACGCGCATCGCAAAGCCACCGGGCACGTGAACCCCGATCGTTTGGGTCGCGGCGGGAGCGCGCGCGACGCCATCCACGCCGCGCGCGAGGGCCGCGATCCCACTCACCGCGGCCCCGACGGCGAGCTCGCGGAGGGCCTCGAGCGCGAGATCCTCGACCGGTCGCCTTCGGTGCGCTGGGACGACATCGCCGGTTTAGGCGACGCGAAGCGTCTGCTGGAGGAGGCGGTTGTGTTGCCGCTGTGGATGCCGGAGTACTTCCAGGGCATCCGGCGCCCGTGGAAGGGCGTCTTGATGTTCGGCCCGCCCGGCACGGGCAAGACCATGCTGGCGAAGGCGGTGGCCACGGAGTGCGGTACTACGTTCTTCAACATCTCCAGCAGCACGCTCGCGTCCAAGTACCGCGGCGAGTCCGAGCGCATGGTGCGCATCCTGTTTGACCTGGCGCGCGCGCACGCGCCGTCCACCATCTTCATCGACGAGATCGACGCGCTCTGCACGTCGCGCGGCGCCGCCGGTGAGCACGAGGCGTCGAGGCGTGTTAAGTCCGAGTTTTTAGTTCAGATCGACGGGTGCTCCGCTGGTGGCGAGGACGACGGCGACGACGCGCGTGGGAACCGAGACGGCGGAAACGAGCCCGACGGCGGACGCGCGCCGGGCGCGTCGAAGCAGGTGATGGTGCTGGCGGCGACCAACTTCCCGTGGGACATCGACGAGGCGCTGCGTCGCCGGCTCGAGAAACGAATCTACATCCCCCTCCCTGACGCCGACGCGCGCGCGGCGCTCGTGCGCATCAACGTGAAGGGCGTGGACGTCGCGGACGACGTCGAGGTGGACACTATCGCCGCGGAGATGGAGGGGTACTCGGGGGACGACATCACCAACATCTGCCGCGACGCGGCGATGAACGGGATGCGGCGGAAGATCGTCGGCAAGCGCCCGGAGGAGATCCGCGCCATGTCCCGGGAGGAGGTGGCGGCGCCGATCACCATGGAGGACATGTCCCAGGCGCTGCGGCGGATATCGCCCAGCGTCAGCAAGGAGGACGTAGAGAGGCACCTGGAGTGGCTGCACGAGTTCGGGAGCACGTGAATCGCGTCGGACGCGGTACGTTTTGCGCGGCGTACGAAAACGGTTAGCCGCCGCGGATTTGTAACACAGGAGCGTCGCGCTTCCGCCCTCTACCCCATCGTGGCCTTTCTCAGGTTTTCCCGGAACGATGCCGACGTCACCGCCAGCACGGGCCACAGGCCGATCATCATCGCCTTGTTCTTCTTCGTGAACGAGGTTTTGTCGTAGTTGAGCGCGAAGCGGATGGCGACGAACACGTACATCACGGCGAGCACGGGTGCGGAGAAGAGCCCGCCGATGATGGGGATGGGGAGGCCACGCGCGACGACGGATGCGCCCCGGTCGATCGGGACACGAGGCGAGGCGATGGCGCGCGCGCCTCCGAGCGGCACGTCCCCTCGCACGTAGGATCCGCCGAACGACGCCCCGCGCGAGCCCAGCGCCGACTTCGACCGCGTCGCCTCTCGGCGAGAAAACGCGTGCGCGATGGGTGCTGACGACCGCGCGTTGCGCGAGCGTGCGGGAACGCGAAACGCGACGTTGACGCTCGAGGCGACGGCGCTCATGACTCGCGAAGGTAGTCGGTGACGTGCACGCCGATCGCGGCGTACCGCGCGACGTGGTGTGTGCTCCGAGGCTCGGGCGGCTTTCCGAAACCTCCGAGTCATCATCAGGCAGTCAGGACGACGGCGAAAACGGAGCTAGTCTACGCGCCGTGCTAACCCCTACGTCATCTCCACACTATCTACCGCTACCGCGTCACTCGGTTCCGTCGTCGCGCATCAGCACGCGTCCCGGAGGGATCTCCCGCGCCACGAGTCCGAACCGACTGGGCGGCCAAAGCACCGCCGGCACTCGAGCGTCAAGCAACGCCACCGGGACGACGTCGAAGTCGTCCGCGTCCGCGTCCGCGGTTCCGTCCGCGGTTCCGTCCCTGTCCCTGTCTCCAGCCCCGCGCGTCCCCGCTTTCGCATCTGCGGTCCCGCGCCATTTCGTCCCCGTGGTCCCCGTGTGCCAGGTCTCGCGTCCCAAGAACCCCCGCGTCTCCACCACGCGCTCCAGGCGGCAGTGCCCCTTGGGGATCTTCTGCACCTCGTCCGAGTCCGCGGCGGTGACCCAGTCCCCCTCGAGCGCCACCAGCCTCCGCACCGCGCGCACGTTCGGATCGCTCGGGGTCTTCAGGTACACCATGTCTCCCCGCGCGAAGGTCAGCAGGCGCGTCGCGGTGCGGTCCAGGACGACCCACGCCGCGTCTCTTCCCCGCGAGGAACTCGGGCCCACTTCGGAAGGCACCCCGCGCGCTCCATCGGACGCGCGGCCAGCCTCCGGTCGGCCGACGGGAAGGTCCGCGGCGTCCGCGCGCGCGACGGTCGCCACACAATCGTTCACGGTGATGACCACGGGCACGCTGAGCGCCACATCCCGCAGCCGGCGGAGCATGGCTCGCACTGCGGGCGCCCGAACTCGATCCTGCGTTTTGGTTGGCTGAGACACGTGTGCTTCGTCTGAAATCTCTGACAACGAATTCTTCTCGGGTCTGTCGCGCCGCGCAGCGCGCGCACAGTACCCCGCGCGCGCCGGTCGCGTCTTACCTCCACGACTCGGCGATGCGAGCGCGACGCATCGCGGCGTTCGCGCTCGCCGCGCTGTTCCTGTGCGCGCACGGATGGCTCGTCGCCGCGCAGGCCGGCGCGGTGCGACCCGTGGGCGACGTGGTAGACCACGCGCTCCCCCCGGCCGGCGAGGCGGGCGCGTCGGTCGATCCCGAGGGCGCGCTCGAGGCCCTCCCCGCGGAGAGCATGCAGGGCCTGTTCAACTGGGCGATCGAGAACTCCGACCCCGGGACGCTGCGCGAGATGGCGGAGCGAGCCGAGCGGGGCGCCGGGACGGGCGACGACGCGTCCGCGACGGATGCGCCGGCTCCGGCGAAGCGCGCGGCGACGACGCCGAACCGCCGCGAGCTGACGCGGGAGGAGATGCTCGCGAAGCGCGAGGACGTCAAGGAGGCGCTCGAGCTGCTCGCGTCCAACCCCACGGAGCAGCAGTTCATCAAGCAGGCGGTGGAGATGTTCGCGGACCCGCGGCGCTCGGAAGCCGACCGCGCGCTCGCGCTTGAGGAGATGGAGGAGCTCGTCGCGCCCATCGACAACGCGAACGATCTGCACGCGCTCGGCGCGCTCGCGCCGCTCCTGGCCGTCGCGCTGGACGTTTACGGGGACGCGCCCGATGCCGTCGCTGCGCGTGCGCTCGGCGTGCTCGCCGTCGCGCTCAGCAACAACGAAAAGGTGGCGGACCTCGTGCACAGTTGGCGCTTCGAGGAGGCGGAAGAAAAAGGAGGCGAGCCGCACGGCGTCGTGTGCGGCGCGGGGGCGGGAGGCGAAAAGTGCGCCTCGCGCGATCCTTCCGAGCCGCGCGACAGCGTCGCGGCGCGGCTCGGGAGGATCGCGCTCGGGGAACCGACGGACGCGAAAGACGCAACCGGAAGCGACAGAATCTCCCCCGCGCGTCGCGCCAAGGCGCTCCGCGCGCTGGCGTCGCTGACGCGGTCGCATTTCCCGTCGCGCCGCGCGCTCTTCGCCGCCGGCGGCGCGGACGTGTTCGCGGCGCTGTTCGACGCCGAGGACGAGAAGACGCGCAAGCGCGCGCACGCGCTCGCGGCGGACGTCTGGACGCGCCCGGACGTCGCCGGCGGGCCCGCGGCGAGGGGTTTCCCGCCGGGCCGGCGGGACGAGGAGACGCGCATGGCGCGCGACCTCGCCCCGCGGCTGGTGGCGGCGCTCGGCGAGGGCTCCTCGGACGCGCGCGAGAAGGCGATGGGCGCGCTGGAGGCTGCGCTCGAGCGCGTCGGGGGCGAGGCGGGCGCCGCGGCGCGCGACGCCGCGGCGAAGGCGCACGCGGGCGAGGCGCTGGCGCGCCTCTCGAGGTTCTTCGAGGAGGCCGCCGCCGCCGAGCCGGACACCGCCGAGCACGCGCATTCGCTGGCGCGCGCCGCCGAGCGGCTTGCGGGGACGATGCGCGCCGTCGGGAGCGCCGGGCACGAGGAGCTGTGAGACGTATCTTGTTTCGCCGTGAGACGGCGTGACAAGCGCGTCACGTCCCATAAACACACGTCGTGTGGGGTTTTTTAACGACTGACGGCGCTACTACGTATCGCGTCGGGTCGATATCACAACCGTTCGGCGGTACCGCGAAATCGTCTTCGCCGGACCATCTTCATCTTTTCTCTTCGCGCGCGTTTCGTCTCGTCTCGTCACCGCTCGCGCCGTTCATCCTCCGACTCTCGCTCAGAGGCGGTCGCGGGGGCCGAGGGGGGGGGTCTGCTGGGGCCCGACGGTGATGGGGAGGTTGGCATCCTTGGCGCCCTTGCCTCCGAAGATGAGGCACGCGGCGGGGCCCGCGAGCGCGAGGAAGGAGTACATCGCCTCGCGGCGGCCGAGACCCTGCGCCGCCTTCTCGAAAAACTCCTCCTGCTGCCCGGGGTACCGCGCGGTGGACTCCTGGCCGTACACGTCCCACGAGCCGGTGGTCGCCTCGGGGTCGTTCAGGTCGAAGTACACGGACTCGTCGCCGTACTTGGCCTTGGGGGTCACCGAGGCGCTGCGGATTTTGAAAGGGACGCGCGATGGGAGATGAGGGTCACCAGGGTCGAGGGGGTCAGTCGCGGTTCTCGAAAAAGCGCGAAAAAACGCACAGGCTCTGTGAAGAGACGCGCGGTCGTGACTGGACCCGCTTCTCTCATCTCGATGTCGCCCCGTGGTGCTCGCGACGGGAACGACGCGGCGCAGGCGGTGGCGTTCGCGAATCGACCGCGATCGCGGTCCGCCGCATCGCGACCGTCGCGCTCCCTTCGCCGCGTCGGTTTCGATCGCGTCGTGTCGCGCGCTTCGCACGCGGCGTCGCCCGTTAGGGCACACCGCGCATCGTTCGTCGGGAAACATCCTCGAGCGCGTGCGCGGTGCCGGCCGGAAACGTACCGAGCGGTGCGGCGCGCGGCGGTGGGCTTCGCGGCGACCTTAGCGCCGACGAAGGTGGAGGTGGAGGCAGAGAGGCAGAAGGCCATCTTTTCTGTTTGGTGCTTGTGAAGCGAGTGCGGGAATGGACCGCGCGTCTCGCCGCGCGGGCTCATCACGTCGCGGCAAAACTCGTTCGGAGCACGGCCAAAAATCGATTCGCCAAAACCACCTCAGCCAATGAAATCGTTTCACAACCGTCGCGATTCGGCGATTCGGGGGGCGAAACGCAAGCGCGTCTCGGTTAGCCTGGCGTGCGTGAACGCGGCAGAAATGGGCCCCGAAAAATGCAGACGCGAGAAACGTGCGTCTCGGATGGGTAACAACATCGGGCGCGGCGGCATGAGCCGCCCCCCCCCGCCCTCGGGCGAAGGTCCTGGGGCGAGCGATGCGGCGGATGACGTGCCCTACGTCGACACGCTCGTGCGCGAGTACCTGCTGTACCGCGGGTGCTCGGGCGCGCTCGCCGCGTTCGACGCCGAGCGCGGCGAGGGCCAGGCGTTCGACCGGGCCGACCGCGTGGCGGAGCTCATCTTCGGAAGACACGTGCCCCGCCTGGACGCGGTCGGCCTATCGCGCACGCTCGGCCTGCTGCGGGACCGGTACTTCAGCCGCCTCGACGCCTCCTTCGCGCCGGCGACCGCCGAGCTGGAGACCTCCATCGCGCGCCTGTTCGTGGTGACCGCGGCGAAGGCGCGGCGGAAGGACAAGATCGCGGAGCTCTTCGAGGCGGAGGGCGAGCGACTGGTCGCGGCGAGCGGAGACACACCCGAGTCTACTAACGAGTGGCACCGCTGGTTCGCGGTTCCGTACGTCAAGCGACCATCGAGTGACCCGAGGTTCGCGCCGTACTTCGAAGACGCTTGGGCGGACGCCGTCGTCGCGAGCGCTAGGAATTTCCTCTCCGTCGCGTTCGCGGCGGCGCCCGAACCCGCCGTGCTCCGCTTCGGCGCCGCGCGCCGCGAGCGCGCGCTGTTAGTTAACCGCGTCGCGGCGCTCGAGCGGGAGGTGGCGCTGTTACGCGAAAACAAGCGTCACGAGGGAGTGTCCCTCGACGCGGCTCGGACTGTCGACACCACGGAAGGCGATGGTGTCAACAGCGCGTCTCGCGGCGCGTCTGGCGAAGATGCTTTCGAAGCGCGCGAAGATCCTTTCGATCGCGTCATCGTCGCCGACGGGCGAAGCAGTCTTCGAAAAGACTCCGACAAAAGCGCTTCGTCTTCGTTCGAGATGGCGGTCCCACGGGACCGCCATCGGGACAAAAACATACGAGATCCGCATCATATGCGCGACGCAGTGACCGCAGTGACGTTCACGCGGCAAGACGCGTTCTCGCTCCACGCGCCGAGGCCGGTGGCGCACGCCCGCTTCGCCCCCGGCGGCGCGCTCGCCGCCGGCGCCGGCGACGACGGCGCGATCCGCGTCTGGTCCGTCGACGACGACGCGCGCGACACGCACTTTAGTCTGCAAAATGGTGTCAACGATGGTGTCAACACGAATGGTGTCAACACGACGTCCGTCCTGGCGTCGCTTCACGTGGGCGAGAACGCCGTCGGCGCGTTGGCGTGGGACGTGGACGCTTTCAATCGGAACGCGCGCGAAGGCGCCGGCGGCGTGCTGTACGTGGGCACGCGCGACGCCTCCGTGCGCGCCTGGGACGTGGACGAGCGCGCCGTGGTCGCGGACGCGGCGGGGGATGAGTCCTTCCCGCACTGCGAGGATTTAAAGTGCTCGCCGTGCGGGCGATGGCTCGCGCGGAGCGCGGCGACGCGGGACCCGTGGGCGCGCGCGGGACCCGGCGGCGCGCGCAGGTCGCCGCTCGGCCGCGTGGAGGTGTGGGACGCGCGCGCGCTGACTTGCGTGGCCTCCCTGCCGCTCGGCGCGGCGGCGCCCTGCGCGCACGAGCTGGCGTTCAACCACAACGGCAAGATGCTGGCCGCGGCGGGCGCGGACGGCGAGATCCGTCTGTTCGACGTGAACGCCGCGCGGCTGGTCGCCAAGTGGCGCGCGCACCCCAAGGGGCACGCCGCGACGAGCGTCGCGTTTTCGTCATCCGCGGCGGACGCGTGCGTGTTCGGGGTGGGGACAGACGGCGTCGTCGCCGAGTGGAGTCTGCGCAGTCTGCGCGCGAGCCTCGGCGCGGTGGACGTGCGCGACGTATGCGGCGTCGACACGCGGACGCGGCTGGCGCTCGACCCGGCGGGGCGGGGCGTGGCGCTCACGTCCGCCGTCGCCAACGGCGCCGTGGCGGTGCTCGAGCGGAGAGACGGGAATCGCGCGGCGGCGAACGACGGGGACGCCGCGCCTTCGAAGGCGCCGTCCGGCGCTCGCGGCGGCCAGGCGGTCTCTTTGCCGGGGAACGGCGCGGCGGCGCGGTGCGTGGACTGGCACCCGACCAGGAGTGCCGTGCTCGCCGGGTGCGTCGACGGCACGTCCATGCTCACCACGCTGGAGATGTCCGTGAGCGAAGGATAGACGATGACACGTAGTACAACTTGTAGTCGATACGGGTCACCGAACTGATTTCGGCGTGAGGGCCGTTCTATACAGAATTCGTGATTTCTGAAATTGACCCCGAAATTCGATAATTTCGCCCTGCCGCTCGCGCAATTTCGACCCGCACCTTTCTATACGAGACTTTCGCGGGAACTCTGGCCACG
>Ga0181600_10004456_pt1 | contig 10619 bp, 9 predicted proteins | sample 041ome_2_FD_132982 | JGI IMG/M metagenome (GOLD analysis project Ga0181600, IMG submission 132982) | Coastal salt marsh microbial communities from the Groves Creek Marsh, Skidaway Island, Georgia - 041406US metaG (megahit assembly) | ecosystem: Environmental > Aquatic > Marine > Intertidal zone... | reverse complement strand
TAAAATTCTAGGGTATCTTCTTCATCAATGAGTACCGTGTATTTCTCGTAGTTGGTTCTTGTACCCACAGGGAAATCACCAAATCTCAATGAAACACCTTCTAAAAAATACCATAATGCGTGGGCGCATAAATGAGCGCTTTGTCCTCTTTGATCATACTTAGGATTATACTCAAATAGACCTAGTTGACTCACCGTATCGCTCATCCCCGCATAACGAATCATAGCGCAAAGTTCATTACCTGAAAATCCATGCGGAGAGGTATAAAAAGTTCCTGGATTATAACTTTGTCTTACTGCATTGATGTCCACGCTCACTAAATCCGCTTCACGCAACAACGGCTCAGTATTATTGATGTTTGCTTGTGCATCACCTAATCTGAGAGCTTCAAAAAACAATTTATCTATTAGCCCAATTTCGTCCGGGCTATTGAAGTAGGTCTGGTAACCAATATTTGTAAAGTTGTACAGATTATGTGGTTCTTGGAGTACCAAGTGGCTCACGTAGCTTTGGTGGTCTAAATCCCTCCCTTCGCTGCCTACATCAAGTCTTGAGTCTAAAGAGACTACATTCACCATTTTTTCCAAATCGTCATAGGCCCTGTAGTTGCCATAGGTTAAATCTTGAGACCCACCAATGGTAATGGTAATGATGCCTTTACGGAGCATATTTTTACAAAAGTCTGTGAGCAGTTGAATGGTGTCTACATGGCGCTCTCCACTGTAAATATTTCCAAGATCGGCAATTTCAAAATCCCAGTTTCCCTCATGCAATTGGTATAGATAGGGTCTAATGTGATCAGCAGCAGCAGCACAACCGGCATTCCGATAAGCGCGTCTATCCTCTTGAACTCCAACGATAACAATTTTGATACCCTCCAAAGAAGGAATACCGTCTAATTCAGAATGCCGTTTTATTCTATGACCCAATTGGCCGGGCTCTAGAACGGGCAACTTTGAAAGTACACTTTCAGGTACAGGACTTAAGTATTCCACGACTTATATTTTTCTCGTGGTCAATTTACCCTCTTATTTGCGCTTTGCCCTTCTTTTTGTGGGTCCTGCAGCGATAAGTTCTTCACAAGCGCTTCTGTCTAAGCTTTCAGGCTCTTTATCCTTTGGGATTTTATAGTTTTTGCCATCACTCTTGATATAAGGCCCATAGCGACCTTTGAGTATTTGTATGACAGGCTCCTCTGTAAATTCAGCAATAATGTTGTTGGAAGCCTCTTTAAGTTTTGCTTCAATAATTTCAACAGCTTGCTCAATGCTTACTTCTTCTGGAGTATCTTCTGTTAAACTAAAGAATTTCTTATTCCACATTACGTAAGGCCCATACCTGCCTACGTTTGCCTTGACTTCCATGTCCTGATACATACCTACAGTTCTTGGCAACACCTCTTTTCTAAGTGCCATTTCCAAAGTGGCATCATAGAATCCAACTCCCTGAGGTAACTTTTTGAAACGAGGCTTAGTTTCTTCATCTCCATCACCAAATTGAAAGACAAAACCGTAGCGTGCAAGCTTCACATAGACGGGTTCACCTGTATCTGGTTCATCACCCAAAAGACGACTCGCTCGAGCATTTTGAGGGGCGTTTTCAATCAGTGGGTGGAACTCGCTGTAGAATTCTTTGATACTGTCCTGCCAACCTATTTGACCTTCCGCGACGGTGTCAAAGTTCTGTTCTGCTTTCGCAGTAAATTGATAATCCATAATTAAGCTGTAATGCTCAATCAAAAAGTCTGTAACGACTTTACCAATATCAGTAGGAAACAATTTATTCTTGTCCGCGCCGTAATTCTCAGTATCTATTTTATGACTTACTCCATCATCTGTGGCACTATAAATCTTGTATTCTCTGGAATTTCCCTCGAGGCTTTCCTTTACAACGTATTTTCTTTTCTGTACCGTTGAAATGGTGGGTGCATAAGTAGATGGACGACCTATTCCCAATTCTTCTAATTTTTTTACCAATGAAGCTTCAGTATATCTTGGAGCGTGTTTGGTGAAGCGTTGGGTTGCAGTAATTTCAGCTGAAGTAAGCAAATCACCCTCTGATACTGCGGGTAGTTGGCCCTCCAATTGTTCAGTATTTTCTTCGTCTGTTCCCTCTTGGTACACTCGAATAAATCCATCGAAGGTGATAACCTGACCTCGAGCAGTGAACATCTGAGCATCGGGCGCCTTTGTATTGGAAATCTTGATGGTGGTGTTTTCAAGTTTGGCTTCTGCCATTTGTGAGGCAATCGTCCGTTTATAGATCAACTCGTACAGTTTCTTCTGACGGTCATCTGCACCGGCAGTTGCCTTTCCAAAATTCGTTGGTCTAATAGCCTCATGAGCTTCTTGTGCTCCTTTGCTTTTTGTATTAAACTTCCGCGCTTGGTGGTAATTTTGTCCATATTGAGACTCCACGTGTGCAGCAATTCCTGCGAGCGCATCATTACTTAGATTGAAGCTGTCCGTTCTCATATAAGTAATGTGCCCAGCCTCATACAATCGTTGCGCAAGTGTCATGGTCTGACTAACGCTATAACCTAGTTTGCGACTAGCCTCTTGTTGAAGGGTTGACGTTGTAAATGGGGCAGCAGGTGAGCGTTTTCCAGGGCGTTTCTCAACGGATTCAACTTTGTATTGAGTTCCAACACATTGTTCAAGAAATTGACGTGCTTCCTCTTCCTGTAAGTTTTTCGAGACTTCTGCTTTAAAACTGATTTTTTCGTCGGTGAATACACCACTTACTTTGAAGCTTGATGCAGGCACATGCGCTTCTATTTCGCGCTCTTTCTCCACAATGAGACGTACCGCTACACTTTGAACTCGGCCAGCGCTAAGACCACGTTGAATACTCTTCCATAAAACAGGACTCAATTCATAACCAACCAATCTATCTAATACCCTTCTAGCCTGTTGCGCATCTACCAATTCTTTATTGATTTTTCTTGGGTTTTCTACTGCCCTAAGGATGGCACTCTTGGTAATTTCGTTGAATACAATTCGTTCTGTTTTTTCGTCGGTTAAACCAAGGCTTTCAAACAAGTGCCATGCAATCGCTTCTCCCTCTCGATCTTCATCCGACGCCAGCCAAACCTTATCTGAAGCTTTAGCGGCTTTTTTTAGTTCCTTTACTAGTGATGCTTTGTCCTTAGATACGCAGTATTCAGGAGTAAAGTTGTTTTCTATGTCTATGGCCATTCCTTTATCACACAGATCACGGATGTGACCGTAAGAGGACATAACTGAGAAATCATTTCCCAGATATTTTTGGATAGTTTTTGCTTTTGCAGGAGACTCAACGATGACTAGGTTACTCGCCATAAATATGAATTCAGTTAGAAATTTGAGGGCACAAAGTAAAAGCGAAATAAGTAAAGATTACAACAACTTTTTTTGCAAAAGTGTTCTATCCTTTATGTATTACTACGTAATAGAAATTTTATAATCGGACAAATTGTCAGTTTTCATTGTATCTTTGCGAAATCGCAAGAGAAAGTAAAGTTTTGAGCGAAAAAATTATGGAAGGAAAAACTAAACGCGCAAGCGGAAGGGGTCTTTACGCCGAGGGCGATAAGAATCCACATGAGCACGAAGGAACGGTGCTCGAAACCAAGAACCCACTTGGAACAAAAAAGCTGTACATCGAATCGTATGGTTGTCAAATGAATTTTTCTGATAGTGAAATTGTAGCGTCAGTTCTTGGCAAAGAAGGATACAGCACCACACAGAATCCGGAAGAGGCAGATTTGGTGCTGCTGAATACTTGTTCTATAAGAGACAAGGCAGAACAGACAGTTAGAAATAGGTTGAATCATTTTAACGGCCATAAGCGAAACAATCCGGACTTGAAGATTGGTGTATTGGGTTGCATGGCGGAGCGCGTCAAGGGTAAATTACTTGAAGAGGAAAAACTAGTCGATCTTGTTGTTGGACCTGATGCGTACAGGGACTTGCCCAACCTTCTTCAGGAATTGGATGGAGGAAGAAAAGCGGTAAATGTAATTCTCAGCAAGGAAGAAACTTATGAGGATATTGAACCTGTTCGCCTTGGTGGAAATGGAGTCAGTGCTTTTGTTTCAATTACCAGGGGATGTGATAACATGTGTACGTTCTGCGTGGTCCCTTTTACGCGCGGTAGAGAGCGTTCAAGAAATCCACAGACGATAGTGGATGAAGCTTTAGACCTTCAGAAACGGGGATATAAAGAGATCACCTTACTTGGGCAGAATGTAGATAGTTACCTGTGGTATGGCGGGGGTTTGAAAAAAGATTTTGAAAAGGCTTCCGAACTAGCTAAGGCCAGTGCAGTTCATTTTGCAGATTTAATGGCAATGGTGGCGGAATCTGTTCCAAATATGCGTATCCGTTTCTCTACCTCTAATCCACAAGATATGGAGGATGAAGTGCTAGAGACCATAGCGAAATACAAGAACATTTGTAATTACATTCACCTTCCTGTACAAAGCGGTTCGTCAAGAATTTTAGAATTGATGAATCGCGGTCATAATCGTGAAGAATATATGGCTCTCATTGAGCGTATTAGACGAATCATTCCTGGTTGCGCTATATCGCATGATATGATTTCTGGTTTTCCTACCGAGACGGAAGAAGATCATTTAGAAACCTTAAGTCTCATGGATTTTGTGAAGTACGATTTTGGGTATATGTTTTTCTACAGTGAACGGCCCAATACGTATGCTGCGAGAAAAATGGAAGACGACATTCCTCTGGAGGTGAAAAAGCGAAGGCTGAATGAAATTATCAAGTTGCAGAATGCGCACAGCCTCCAAAGGCATGAAGAAATGATTGGTAGCACCTATGAAGTGCTTGTTGAAGGCACATCCAAGAAAAGCAAAGAACAATTGTTTGGAAGGACCGATTCCAACAGTGTTGTAGTTTTTGATAAAGGAAATTTGAAACCAGGCGATTTCTGTCTAGTTAAAATTGACAGATGTACTGCAGCAACATTAATTGGTACAGTCGTTGACCAGAAATAAATTAGTCTAAACTATTCATGGCAGCAGAGGTAAAGAACATTAAACAGCGTTTTGGAATCATTGGAACTTCTTCTTTGCTTGATAGAGCATTGAGTAAGGCGGTTCAAGTGGCTCCTACAGATATCAGCGTATTGGTCACCGGCGAGAGTGGAGTAGGAAAAGAAAGTATTCCTAAAATTATTCATCATCTAAGTCATAGAAAACACAAGCCATACATAGCAGTGAACTGTGGTGCAATCCCGGAGGGAACCATTGACTCTGAACTTTTCGGTCACGAAAAAGGTGCGTTTACCGGTGCCACAGGAGCCCGAAAAGGATATTTTGAAGAGGCAGATGGAGGGACCATTTTTTTGGATGAAGTTGGGGAGTTGCCCCTACCTTCTCAGGTTAGACTTCTGCGTGTTCTAGAGACTGGTGAGTTTATTCGAGTGGGTGCTTCTCGTGCCCAAAAAATTGACGTACGCGTTGTGGGCGCTACCAACGTTGGAATGCTTGAAGCCATTAAAAAGGGTAAGTTTCGAGAGGATTTGTATTACCGTTTAAACACTGTTGAAATTCAGTTACCACCGCTGCGTGAACGCCCGTCCGACATTCATTTGTTGTTTAGAAAATTTGCTGCTGATTTTGCCTCAAAATACCATCTGCCACCGTTGCGTCTTGATGACGAGGCTGTGAGATTACTTGAGCAATATCGTTGGCCAGGCAATATTCGTCAGCTAAGAAATTTAGCCGAACAAATGAGCGTCATTGAGACAACTCGATTGGTAGGAAAAGATTTACTCAAGACGTATTTACCGCAAGTAGATGCATCAAATCTCCCCGCCTTAAGTGGTGCAAGAGTTTCTGATAACAGCGAACATAGTTATAGTAAAGAACGTGAGGCGTTGTACAAGCTGCTATTTGAAATGAAGGCTGAAATCAACGCTTTGAAAGAATCAGCAGCCAACGAAAAGGGTTTAAATGAAAAGATTCAGAACGATTATCCTGTACGCAGTCATGAATTACCAAGACCTTCTTCTACTGGTCAAGAGGTGACTATTATTTCTGATGAGGAACGGGAGCAATTTGACGATAATCATACCATAGAAATTGAAAACTTGAGTCTTGTAGATAAGGAAATAGAACTCATCAAAAAGGCGTTAGAGAAATCTGGTGGTAAAAGAAAACATGCCGCTAAAGAACTGGGAATTTCTGAGCGTACCTTATACAGAAAGATTAAACAATACAATTTGGAATGAGAATCCTAATTCCATTTATTGCGTTATTAGCTCTAAGCTCTTGTAAAGGAGGCTATAGCTTTACTGGTGGTAATATTGGTGATGCAAAGTCCCTGTATGTGGGCTTCTTTGACAATAATGCGCAAATTGTGAATCCTGAAACTTCTCAGCAGGTAACGGAGGCAATCAAGGATATATTTGTTCAGCAGACGTCTCTTGAATTAAATGATGGGCCCTCGGATATGGAGTTTAATGGCGAAATTGTAGAGTATAGTTTGAAGCCTCAGGCAGCAAGAGGGCCTTCGGAGGTGGCCCAGATGCGATTTACCATAGCAATCAAGGTAGACTTTGAAAACAGACTGGAATCAGAAAATGATTTTTCACAACGATTTTCTAGATATCGAGACTATAATTCCGATTTGAATTTTTCAGATATTGAAACAGAATTGTCAGAGGAGATTATTAAAGAATTAACAGAAGATATCCTCAATAAGGCCATCGCTAACTGGTAGTATGAACGCAAAGCAAATCAAAGATTATTTTGAACATCCAGAAAAGATGGATGCATCTGCATTGATTTCTTTACAACAGGCTGTTCAAGATTTTCCTTACGCTGCTGCTTTGCAGATGCTTTATATGAAGGTGCTTAAAAATGAAGACAGTTATCAGTTACCGGCTCAGGTAAAAAGAACGGCTATTTCAGTCCCTGATCCGTCGCTGCTCAAAGCATTTTATGATGCTTCAAATAAGGATGAATTACCTGCCATTACCTTTGACATTGATGCATTAAAGGCTCAAGCAAAAACACAGGATAACAAGAAAAAACCTGCATCAAAAGATTCTAAGAAAACTTCAAAATCAGATACAGATAAAAAGACTTCCGAAGTTGTAATCAAAGAGGAAGAAAAGGCGGAGCCTGTTAAGAAGAAAGTTTCACAGCCGTCCCCAGCTAAGCGTGAATCAGGAAGTTTAGATCACTTGCCTGAGAGTGTGAGAAACGCCATCTTAAGATCTAAAAAATTGAATAGTTCTGCTTCTGAAAAATCTGCAGAGGAAAGCAAAGCACCAACCCAGAAAAAACAAATTTCACAGAAGCAAAAACCTGCGGTTACCGCAGCGGATGATAATTCAACTGCGGATCAATCGAATCAACAAGAAAAGCAAGAAACCAAAGAGGTTAAGTCACAACTAGAGACTGATGAGGTCAAGAGCATTCAAGATAAAGAAGATGTTCGGATTATGCCATTTAGTGAGAAAGCCTCATTTCTAGAATGGCTCAATGCAGATCATCAGGTGGAAGTGAAAAAAATTGATTCAACTCAGGAATTCGCGAAGATTGAAGTAGTTGAAGATGAACAGGAATCGGGAGAGGGCGAAATACGTAAGATTATACAACAGTTACCAAAATTTGAATCTACCACTCCCGATGGCAAAATCAATGTGTTTAATCTTGAGGCTGATGAAGAAGGTAGATTTGTAACAGAAACATTAGCAGAGATTTATTTTAATCAAAGAGTATTTGATAAGGCAATAAAAGCTTACGAGATTTTAAGTTTGAAATACCCGGAAAAAAGTAGTTTCTTTGCCGACCGAATAAGAGCAATTAAGAAAGAAAAGAACTCATGACAGCATTATTCTCAATCCTAATAGTAGTAATATCAATCCTACTTGTCTTGGTAATACTCGTTCAAAATCCTAAAGGTGGTGGTTTAAGCTCCGCTTTTGGTGGTGATAGCCCTCAGATGTTAGGTGGTGTTAAGAAGACGACTGATTTTTTGGATAAAGCAACTTGGGGATTGGTCATTGGTTTATTTGCACTTGTGATTGCTATGAATATGAGTGGAGGTGATGCAGTTGAGGAAGAGGATACCTTGTTGCGCGAGCAAGTAGAAGGGGCGGTTCCTTTCCAGCCAGCTCCTGTCCCGGTTTCAACAGACGCACCTGCTGAAGATATGCCGGTAGAGGGCCTTCCTGAAAGTGTAGAAGAATAATAGTATAGAAAATTGTAAAAACCCGAATGACAGTTCATTCGGGTTTTTTTTTGCTTTTAACTGACAGTTCTTCTCCAATCATAGTACAGTTGGTGTCAGAGTGGCATTAAAAAAGAATTGGCATAAAATTTCGATATAACAACCCAATAATTTAAAAAATTTAAATGATGGCAGATTTAAACATTCGTCCATTGGCTGACCGAGTAATTGTTGAACCGGCAGCCGCTGAAACTACGACTGTATCGGGAATCATCATTCCAGATACCGCTCAAGAAAAGCCGCAAAGTGGCAAAGTAGTGGCCGTAGGCCCGGGTAAGAAAGATGAGCCAATCACAGTAAGCGTAGGTGATCAAGTGCTTTACGGGAAGTATAGCGGAACCGAATTCAAATTTGAAGGCGGTGATTATCTCATCATGCGTGAAGCTGATATAATGGCAATAGTTTAATCCTAACTGATAAAAACGAACAGACATGGCAAAAGAAATTTCATTTGACTTAGATGCTAGAAATAGTCTAAAGGCTGGTGTAGATGCATTAGCGGATGCAGTAAAAGTAACATTGGGCCCAAAAGGTCGCAATGTGATTATTGAGAAAGCATTTGGTGCGCCACATGTAACAAAGGACGGCGTGTCAGTAGCAAAAGAGATTGAGCTTGAAGACAAACTTGAAAATTTGGGTGCTCAAATGGTAAAAGAGGTTGCTTCTAAGACTGCAGACATTGCAGGTGACGGAACAACTACAGCTACAGTCTTAGCGCAGGCTATTTACAATCATGGACTTAAAAATGTTGCCGCCGGGGCTAACCCAATGGACTTGAAGCGCGGCATTGAAAAGGCCGTTAAAGCTTTGGTCGGAGAGTTGAAAAACTTGAGTCAAGAGGTAGGAGATGATAATAGTAAAATTGAACAAGTTGCTTCCGTCTCTGCGAATAATGACAACTCTATTGGTTCATTGATAGCTGAGGCAATGGCCAAGGTAAAAAATGAAGGAGTAATTACCGTTGAAGAGGCAAAAGGAACAGAGACTTACGTTGACGTAGTTGAAGGCATGCAGTTTGATCGTGGTTACTTAAGTCCATATTTCACCACAAATACTGAGAAAATGGTTGCGGAACTTGAGAACCCGCATATTTTGATTTATGATAAGAAGGTGAGCTCAATGAAAGAATTGTTGCCAATTCTTGAGCCTGCGGCTCAAAGTGGAAGACCGCTTTTAATCATTGCTGAGGATGTAGACGGTGAAGCATTGGCTACTTTGGTTGTTAACCGAATTCGTGGATCACTTAAAATAGCTGCCGTTAAAGCACCTGGTTTTGGTGATCGTCGTAAAGCTATGCTTGAGGATATTGCCATTCTTACTGGCGGTCAAGTTGTAAGTGAAGAACGTGGAATGACCCTTGAGGGAGCAACGCTTGATATGCTAGGTACTGCTGAGAAAGTAACTATTGATAAAGACAATACAACCATAGTAAATGGTGCTGGTGAAGCAGATGCAATCGCTGGACGTGTTGCACAAATCAAAGCGCAGATAGAAAATACAACTTCAGATTACGATCGCGAGAAATTGCAAGAGCGTCTAGCGAAGCTAGCAGGAGGTGTTGCAGTCCTTTATGTGGGTGCGGCTTCCGAGGTTGAAATGAAAGAGAAGAAAGACCGCGTAGACGATGCGTTAGCAGCAACTAAGGCAGCTGTTGAAGAAGGGTTTGTTCCTGGTGGCGGTGTAGCATTTGTTCGGGTTTGTTCAGTTCTTGAAGGCTTACAAGGAGAGAATGATGATCAGACTACTGGTATACAAATTGTTGCTAAAGCTATTGAGGAACCACTGCGCCAGATTGTTCACAATGCAGGCCTTGAAGGATCTGTGGTTGTTAGTAAAGTGAAAGAAGGCAAAGATGATTTTGGCTTCAACGCTAAGACGGATACTTACGAGAACATGTACGAGGCGGGTGTAATTGACCCAACAAAAGTGACTCGTGTGGCTTTAGAAAATGCAGCGTCTGTTGCAGGTCTATTGTTGACCACAGAGGCAACGATTACTGAGATTCCAAAAGAAGAACCAGCAATGCCTGCTCCAGGAATGGGCGGCGGCATGGGAATGATGTAATCCTTAGCGATTAGCTAGAAATAGAAAGCCACCCTACGAGGTGGCTTTTTTTTTATCTTTAAAGGAGACCAATGAGACAATGAAAAATAGACTCTTCATACTTCTGTTCTGTGCCTTTTATACAGGTGCGCAAGCCCAGCATAGTTCACTCGATAGAATATCTATAGACGGTGCTGTTTTACCATGGTTCCATACTTTAAATTACAGCGGAACTCTTAATTATGAGTTTGTCAAAACCAATCACATTGGGGTGTATTGGAAGAATTGGTTTGAACAGACCTATTGGAGCGGTACTGGGGAGCGCGAACAATC
>Ga0181600_10004453_pt1 | contig 10621 bp, 8 predicted proteins | sample 041ome_2_FD_132982 | JGI IMG/M metagenome (GOLD analysis project Ga0181600, IMG submission 132982) | Coastal salt marsh microbial communities from the Groves Creek Marsh, Skidaway Island, Georgia - 041406US metaG (megahit assembly) | ecosystem: Environmental > Aquatic > Marine > Intertidal zone... | reverse complement strand
TATCAGAGATAGAGTGAGATTAAGAAGTGCTTTAGAAAATGTAGATTTGGTGATACATGCGGCAGCACTCAAGCAGGTACCATCTGCAGAAAAAAATCCGTTTGAAGTTATTAAAACTAATATCATTGGAGCTCAAAACCTGATAGAAGGTTGTCTTAGTAGCAATGTAAAAAAAGTCATAGCATTATCAACAGATAAAGCAGCTGCACCAATTAACCTTTATGGAGCTACGAAACTTTGTTCAGACAAACTTTTTATATCTGCCCAAAACTATGTTGGCAAAAGAAATTTAAAATTTTCAGTTATGAGATATGGAAATGTGATGGGAAGTAGAGGATCAGTTTTACCACATTTTTTAAATTTAAAGGATAAAAAAACATTTCCTATAACTCATAAATCTATGACAAGATTTAATATTTCACTTAATGAAAGTGTTAAAAGTGTAATATGGGCATTCAAGAACATGCTTGGAAGTGAAATTTTTATACCTAAAATAAAGAGTTTTAAAGTTACCGATTTAGCTAAAGCAATTAATCCAAATTGTAAGTTTAAAATAATTGGAATAAGGCCTGGAGAAAAAATTCATGAAGAAATGATCACTAGAAGCGATTCAATTAATAGTGTTGATTTTGGAAAATATTACGCAATCTTATCACCATTCTCCAAATACCCTTTAGATAAATATGTAAAACTAAAAAAAATTAAAAAAGTAAGTCAAAATTTTAGTTACAGCAGTGATAATAATGGAAAATTTTTAACTACTTCCGAACTTAAAGAAATTATAAAAAAAACAAAAGTAACTCAATAATTATTTAAACAGTATTCTAGCTTCATTGAGGTGATTAATCTGAATATTTAAAACTTTATTCCAAGTATTAATTCCTTTTAAATTTTGATCAAATATAAGCAATATTCTTCTTAAAACTTCACTTGTTGAAAAAAAATAAAAATAAGGAAAAAGTTTTTTAATATCGGGAAATTTTTTTGCAACTTGTTTAAGAAAAATTTTACTAATTTTTTTTTGATCATAAGGATTTTTTATTTTGTTTTTAGTTATTACTTGTTTACAAATTTTCAAACAGCAAAAACTTAATGCAAATCCAGGATTAACTTTTAAACAAGAGTCTATATCCAAAAAAGTGATATTTTTTCCAGATGAGATTAATATATTATGCGGATGTAGATCAATATGAGATAATTGTATTAAATTTTTAGAATATTTAAAGTTAGAATTTTCATAATAAATTTTTTCTATTTTATCAAAATGCGTATTAAGTTTTTTACTTAGAGATATTCCAAAAATTTTTTTCCATTTACTTTTTTTGGATATTATCATTTTAAATATTTTAAGATTTGATTTCTTGTAATATTCTATTTGTTTTACCTTTTTTGATGTTCTAATTTTTTTTAAAGTTTTGAAAAGTCTACCTATAGCTAATGTCAATATTTTGTACTCTTTTAAAGAGCCAGAAAAATGATTTGAGTTTATAAATTTGAATAGAGTCCAATATCGATTATCTATTTTAAAAAAATTTTTTTTATCAATTTTAACAATTTCAGGTGTCTCAGAGTTTAATTCGATAAGTTTCTTTTGCAGATTAAGTGTAGCATTAATCTTTCCTAAATCTTTATTGATTGGCCATTTTTTTAAAAGAAAATGATTATTTTTAATTTTAATTTTAAAATTTTGAGAATTGGCCTCAATACCAATTTTTTTTTTAACATAAACTAAATTACCAATTTTTTTTTTTGAAAAAAAATCTTTAATATTTCTAAATTCTTTTTTATTTAATAGATTTTTTTCGCTCCATGAAACTCTAGTATCAAAAAAAAAGTCTTTTTTAAAACTACTTCTCACAAATAACTTTTTGTTAATCCACCATCAACTGATAAATTAATACCATTTATATAAGCACCATGGTTAGAGCATAAAAATAAAACTACATTTGCTATTTCATCTGGATTAGCAAATCTTTTTGTTGGAATACTGTTTTGTGCAATTTTAATTAAAGAACTATAACTTTTAGAAATTTTTTTACTTTTTTTCAAAAATAGATCTTTCAATCTATCCGTTAAAACTCCACCTGGGCTAATGATATTTGATGTTATATTGTATTTTGCAAATTCATGACAAATGGCTTTATTGAATGATGACAATCCTCCTCTAGCTGTAGCAGAAAGAATCATTTCAGGTGAAGGTTCTTTTGTAACAGTAGAGGTAATTGTTATGATTCTGCCCCATTTTCTTAATTTCATAAATTTTAATACATATTTTGAAAAACGTACTACACTTAGAAGATTGGTCTCGATTGCCTTTTGCCACTGATTTTGATTTATTTCTAATAAAGTTCCCATAGGAGGACCTCCTGCATTATTAATTAAAATATCAACATTTCCAAATTTTTCTTTACATTTTTTAAAGATTTTAAGGTAAGATTTTTTATTCGAAACATCCGCATTTAAAAAAGAAATTTTTTTATTAATTTTTTGCAATTTCAAACAAGCTTTTTTTAGATCTTTTTTATTTCTGGAAACTAAAAAAACTTTCGCATTTTGTTTAGCGAACCCTTTTGCTATTTCAAAGCCCATGCCTCTACTCGCGCCTGTAACTAAAACTACTTTATTTTGAAGTTTTAAATCTAGCATATTCTAATTTAATTTATTTTTGAAAAACTAATTAAATTTAGGAAATGAAGTAGTAAGTTTTTTGATTTTTTATCTATCATTGGCAAAACAAATTTTTTAATTTCACTTAAATAATTTTTTTTTATTTTTAGATTTTTATTATTTCTTAATAAATACAAATTATCAAGCTTATCAAATATTTTTGTAAAAATAACATTATCGCCAGCCTTAGCTAGCCTAAAATAGTAATTTTTTTTGTAGTTTTCTTTATTTTCTCTATTTCTATCAACAGTTAATATTTCTAATTGGCTAACAATTTTTTTACCAAAAATTTTTTTTACAATTTCTTTATCAATATTTGTTGTTTCAAAAATATTATGAAGTAAGCACAAAGCCATTAGATTTGGAGAAATTATTTCTTTAATTTTTGTAGATAATATACAAACTCTTAAAGGATGATAGAAATAAATATAACTTTTCAAGCCAGGATGCTCATAGTGCATATTTTTTGAAAAATTATAAGCAATTTTTACAATATTGTACCTTTTATCTGAATTAATTTTTTTTTTTATTTTTTCCCAATCTTTTTCTGCTTTATAATCACGCTTATTGTTAAGCCATCTTTTTCTTATATTTAATTGATTAACAAAAAATTGATTATTGTTTTGAAAAAAATTTTTCATTATACTTTAGAGTATTTTATTTTTCTTTAATAAATAGATTTCTTGATTAATTTTATCTAATGGCATTGCAATTTTTTTTGAGATTTCAAATATATTTCTTTTTCCATCTGCATATGAAATTAAATTACACCTATCGATGAATTCTTGTTTGTTGAAAATACCTTTTTTTTTGAAACCTTTCTGACTTATTAAAGGATACAAGTTGTATTTTCCAAGTTGTGGTTCACATTTAATTTTTGTTTTAGGGTATAGTCCAGTCTCAAAACTATCAATTATAGATATCAAAATATTAAGACTTTCACCTAAGCTTTTTGAGCTTATTATATTGAGATTATCAGCGCTCGTATGATACTCTGCATATTCACCATATTTACTTCTACTAAAACCACATACAGGTAAATCTATTCCGGGTGCACAATATTGTCTTTCATCTGAACCTCTAAATAAATATGAATATTTTTTTATATTTTTTTTTCCAATAAGAGCTGCACTTAAAGCTTTGTCAGCTAAATTATTTCCGTTTCTAGATTCTATATGACTATAACATCTACCATCTCCAACGCATGATAAATTAAATCCAGCTAAAATATTTTTTTTCATTTGATAGTGATTTTGTGACAAATAGGCAATTGATCCTATTGTTTCAGGAATAAAAATAAATCTATACGTATAATTATTTTTTTTATAGGTATTTTCTAAATATTTTATTAATGCAGACTGCACAACAATAGATGAAAGATTGTCATTAGCCATTGAAGGGTGACAAAAATACGTGGAAAAAAAAATTTCTTTTTTACTTTTGCCCTTAATTAATTTTTCAGCTACTTTGAGGTAACCCTTGCTGTGTTTGGAACTTATACAAACCTTGTATTTATTATCAGTCATTTTTTTTTTAAAATTTTCTGAAACACAAAATCCCCAATTTTTTTTATAGTAACTTGTTACATATGGGATTAAATGAGGCTGATTAGGTTGCGTATATAAATGTCTAAATAATTCTTTTCTTGAAATTGTTTTCTTAATTGGAATTGAATATCCTAATAAATGCAAATTATTTTTTTTAAAATCAATAATTTTTTTATTTTTTAGATTTTTTATATAGGCATCATTTACATTCCAAATTTCAGGAATTGTCCAATCAAAGACTTTTTTTCCAGTTTTAAATTTAATTATCTTGATCTTAATACCTATTTTTGAAATTATATATTTTAAAGTTTGATCAACCCCTGAGCCAGTTAAGGATCTGCAATAAGGAAACAAATCCCTCATCCATAAATACATTTTTTTATTAAAATCATTCATATTTAAATCTTATAATTCGGTTTTAATCCAAATTAAAGTTTCACTCTCAAAGTTTTTATTTTCTTTTGTTGTGTCGTCATGCTCCTTTACAGAAAAACATGCTCTAAAAAAACTTTGATTGTATATTTTTTTGTATGAAAGCATACCTATTTGATTATCAAAATCTCTATCAATTGTAATTTTCAAAGATTTTGTTTTATCACCCAAATATAATATATTTTCAGTTGCACCAACAGCTTGATTTGCTGAAATCAAGTGTGAAATAGCTCGCCCATGATCAAAATCTTTTTTTTTAATTAAAAATTTTTCTAATTCTTTTCCACCATTATTTGTTTCAAAATATAAATTTTTTTTATAAATTTTTGGATTTAAAGTTATGTGGTTTAATCTAACCGATCCGTAAATATTTTTTTTTAGTCTAATTTTATAATAAATACCAATTCTATTATTGTAATTGTCGAAAATTATTTTTTTAAAAATCTTTCCTTTATCAATTTTAAAGACACATTCAATGATAACTATATTATTTAGTTTTTTTACTTTAATATCAGGCTTATGTAAGTCGGTAATTTTAAATTGTCCAAGAGGCTCAATAACCAAATGTCCAGAGTAAAAATCTACCCCATATACAATATCTTTAAAATAACCATGAGGTACATAGCCAAAAATAAACTCTTTTGAAACTCTATGATCGTAAAATTTGTCAATTACACAACCTTTATTTTTATTAAGCATTATTTCAATATTATTACCTTTAATATTTATTGAATTTCTTGAATTATTAATAAAGATAATATTTTTTTTATTTGTTGAGTAGCATGATTGTAGAAAATTTTTTTTTGAGGGTAAATTTTTTTTTTTTAAATCATTTAATTTCAAGAGATATTTTTTCCATCTTTTTGATGTTATGTGTGTTCTAAAATCGCTACTCCATAAGAAACAAAGCTTTTTCCAGCTTACTAATTTCTTCTCTTTTTTTAATTTAAATTTATTAAAAATTTTCCAACAAATTGTGTTAATTTTATTGTCATCTCGACCTGTAACAGCCCACCGAAGTATATTATATTTTGATTGTTTTTTGGTAATGCAAGGAAACTCTGGATTAGTTAAATCAACAAATTTTGATCCAAATCTTTTATTTCTTATTTTTAAAACTTCCGTTGGATTTATGAAGTGAAAATTTTTATCAACCAATTTTTTTATTAAAATTTCAAATCTCAACCATTCATCATAAATAATTTTTGTTTCTGTTTTAAATCTTTTTGTTCTAAAGTTTATAACTTCTAAGTCGCTTGCGTATAAACATAAACTGTAATCCCTAAAATTTTGCTTTTTTGATATAATAAAATTTAAATATTCATTTAAACTTATTTCACCATGAATATATCTTTGAAACTTTTGAAAAAAGATTGAGCTTGACCAAATTAAATTAATTTTTTTTTTATTTTCAGTATAAATTTTTTGTGAAAAATAAAAATATTCATCTTTAAAGTTGTTACCTACCTTAAAACAGTTATCCCAATCCATAATTACATTTTCATAACCATTGGATATGTAATTTTCTAAAATCCCTCTTGAAAAAGCTTGTTCATTTATTAAAGCTGTTTTAGGCTTTATATTTAAAAATTTATGATAAATTTGATTACCAATTTTTAGATTGTAATTATTTATCTTAGCTGGAACTAGTGGACCAATTAATTGCGAATATCCACTACCAATAAAATCACAAAGACCTTGAAAAATTAGATTTTTAAGTTTTTTTATTAATTTTGTGTCTATTTTATTAATTTCTTCAATAGTATAAGCTGAAGCTTCGATGCCTATAGGAATTTTAAGTTTTTCAATTATTTTTATTAAAGGCCAATAACATTCATTAATTACTTTCTCTCTTTCTTTTTCTTCAATAGATGAAAAGCACAAATTTAAATGAAAAATAAAATGAATTTTCAAATTTTTTTCTCCAACTTGCTCTTTGTGAATTTATTCGCTAAATAAATTGCTTTTTCCTTAGATTTAGCACTTGTTATAATAAATCCAGCTCTCATAGTGTGATCGCTTATTTTTTCTTCTTTTATTTCTTTTGTTTCTATAATTTTAAACTTTTTAACAAATTTATTTTTTTTTATTTGAGATTTAATTTTTGATATATTTTTTGGCTTTTCAAAAAAATATCTAATCACTACTGGTTTAATTTTTCCAATATGCAAATCTTCAATTTTAGGATTTTCATTCATTGCAATTTGTATTGCTATTTTTAAAAAATCTATTCCAGTTGCTAAAGGGATTTGGTCACTACTCATCCAACCACCAGAAAGTCTTGTTGCAATTTCTATTATGTATGGTTCCCCTTTATGAAACACTATATCTCCCTTAACAGTACCATATTTTATTCCTAGGCATCTACCAGCCATTACTGTAATTTTAGAAATTTTTTTTAAATTTTTTTCACTAAGGTTAACTGGCTGTTGCCCCCCATTTTCAATGACATGAGGTTTAAATTTATTAAGATATTCATAATTTCTTTCTATCATTCCGGGAGTAAAGCTTTTTTCACCATATATAATTGACTCAGAACTTATTTGTTTTCCATTTAGAAACTTTTCAATCATAATCTTTTTTTTTTTTGAATTTTTTAAACAATAATTATAACTCCAGAGCAGATCACTGTTTTTATCAATTTGCAAAACTCCTCTTGAACCCCTATTATCTATTGGCTTAATAATATATTTTTCTTTTTTATTTTTTAATATATTTTGAAGGTGTTTAAAGTTCTTTATTTCTGAATACCAAGGTACTTTGATATTTGCATTTTTAAGTTTGTCCTTCATCATTAATTTATTTGTGGACAAAATTGAACTTTTTATTGAATTACTTTTGAGATTTAGCTCTTTTGCAATTCTTGCTACAGCAATTGGCGTATCAGAGGCCATTGCAATGACCCCATCAATTTTTTTTGTGTTATCATTAAATTTTTTTGTTATTTTTACCAATTTTTCATAATTATATATGCTTTCGTAAATCTTATAATCAGCATATTTAAAACCAGGTGCAAATTTATTTTTATCAGCAACTACAATTTTCAGTCCCATTTTTTTGGCTTTTTGAATACCTGGCACAGCTTCATGACTTGCATTTAGAATTAACAGAGTCTTCATGATTAAATTTTGAAAATTCTACCGGATTTGTGCTTTGATTTTTCCGAAATTATTTGTAATATTTTTTTTGCAACATCAACAGGTTTTTTTACTGTTCCTACTTTAATTTTAGCCTGTTTTTTTTTATTTATTTCTGTCCTAATCATTTTTGTATCAATTAGGCCAGGCGCGATTGTATTAATTGTAAAATTTTCTTTCCCATAAATATTATTTAAAGATTTTGTTAATGAAATTAAACCGGCTTTTGTTATTGCGTAATGAATTTGAAATTTACCTCCATTTAATCCACTTATTGAGGAAATGTTAATGATTCTTAACCAGTTGTAATTGTGAGTTTTTGTTAAAAAAAATTTAGTCAAAAAAAAGGGACCCCTCAAGTTAGTATTAATCATATTATCCCAGTCATTTTGATTAATTTTAAGCAAATTTTTAATTTGAGATATGCCTGAGTTATTAATTAAAATATTTATCTTTAAATTTTTTTTAAAAAAAAAGTTTAAAGCTTTTTTAATAGAAACCACATTTCTATTGTCCATTTTAAAAAAATTAACATTTACTCCTAGTTTTAAAATTTCTTTTTTTAATTTTATTGCTTTTTTTTTGCTCGTTAAGTATGTAAAACAAATGTTTATTTTTCTTATTGCTAATTCTTTGCAGATAGAAGATCCTATACCTCCTGTTCCGCCTGTAACTAATGCAACCTTATAATTATTTTTTTTCATTACTCCACATATTATCTAAAGTTTCTCCAGCTAATAGCATAGGGGATAACTCCTCCTTGCTGTCCACTAAGCAATGAAGCAACGCGGAACCTCTATAATTTAAAAATTTTTTAAGTTTTTTATCCAGATCTTCCCGTTTAGAGATTGTTTGAGAATAAATACCATAATTTTTAGCTATATTCTCAAAGCTAGGATTCCATTTTTCACCACAAGCAGGATCGTCTTTCCAATTAATTTTTTGAAATTGAGATACAATTCCCAATCTATTATTATCCAAAACAATTATTTTAACTGGAAGCTTGTAAACTTTAATTGAAGCTAATTCTTGCATATTCATTTGGAAAGATCCATCACCCACAAAACATAATACTAAACAATTTTTTTGGATAAATTGTGCACCAATAGCAACTGGAAGATCGTAGCCCATTGCACCATGACCTCCAGAAGTAAACCAAAGTCTTTTTGGATGATCAAAATTAAAATGTCTTGCTGTCCATTGTTGATGTTGGCCAACACCCGAAACACAAACTACTTTTTTTTTAGATGTTAGTTTATCAACTTTTTCAATTATTTCTTGAGGTTTTAGCAAACCTTTTTTTTCATAAAATAATGAATATTTTTTTTTGTAGATTTTTATTTGATTTATCCAGTTATTATTTTTTAAAGTTTTCCTATTAATTTTTTTTTCTAAATCAATAAGTATTTGATTTAAATTTCCCAAAATATTTAAATTACATTTAATTCTAGAGTGTTTTATTTCATCATTATCAATATCAATTCTTATTTTATATGCATTAGCTGCAAATTTATTAACTTCAGTTCCTACTTGTCTAAGATCTAGTCTAGATCCAATAATTAATAATAAATCACAATTTTGTATAGCCATGCCAGCTGCTTGATTCCCTGTGTGTCCATGAAATCCTAAAGAAAGATTATTTTTCGTGGGAAAGCAGCCTAAAGATAACAAGCTCATAGTCACTGGAATATTATTTTTAATAGCAATTTTTCTTAATATTTTTTCAGACTTAGAAATCGAAACTCCTTGACCACATAAAATCAAAGGTTTTTTAGATGCATTAATTCGTTTAGCTAAATTATAGATAATCTTATTTGATATTTTAATTTTGACTTTATTTTTTTTTTTTCTATTTTTTTTTTTTCTATTTTTGATATCCATAAAATCCCTTTGAATGTTCATTGGCATATCAATCAAAACAGGTCCAGGCCTACCACTTGAAGCGATCTTAAATGCTTTATTTACAATATCATAAACACTATTAATATTTTTAGGCTGAAAAGTTTTTTTGGTGATAGAATTAAATAAACCCAAAGTATCTGTTTCTTGAAAACCTTTTTGTCTTATTTTAAGATTTTTTTTCATATCTTTTTGTCCTACTTGACCAGTAAAAATTATTAGGGGGATTGAATCATAATATGCATCAGCGATTGGGGTAATTACATTTGTAACTCCTGGGCCAGATGAAACTAATACAATCTGTGGCTGTCTTTTAATTTTAGAAGATGCAAGAGCCGCATAACCAGCTCCTTGTTCATGTCTACTGACAAACATTTTTATTTTATTTTTTTTTAATAAATCTAAAATTGGAGCAATTGTGCCACCAGGATAAACAAAAACTTCACTAATTTTTCTTTCTTTGAGGACTTTTAATATTTCGGAGGATCCTGATACTTTGTTATTGTCTGATTTCATTAATACTATAAGTCCATAAATTATTGGTTTTTTTTGTTTGAATTTTATAGAAATTACCTTCCCATTTTTTCTTTAACCTTAAATTAAAATTATTATCATAAATTTTTTTAGCCGAGTCCTCCGAGGTAATAACTACAGAATTAAAATTATTAATATTTATTTTTTTAACATCTACGATTTTGTAATTTCCAATTTTTTTTCCTATTTCTTCTTTTAATCCAGAGCAGAATGAAACATTTTTAATATTTAAGATATCTTTTTTTATAAAAGTTTCAGAGAATATCCCGGCACCATAAAAAAGGATTTTATTATATTTATTTTCAACTAGTTTTATTATCTTTTTATCAAAGTTAATCAAAATTTTTTTCTTTATTAATTTTAAATTAATAAATTTTTTTTGAAATTTATTCCATAGCTTTTTTT
>Ga0181600_10004449_pt1 | contig 10628 bp, 9 predicted proteins | sample 041ome_2_FD_132982 | JGI IMG/M metagenome (GOLD analysis project Ga0181600, IMG submission 132982) | Coastal salt marsh microbial communities from the Groves Creek Marsh, Skidaway Island, Georgia - 041406US metaG (megahit assembly) | ecosystem: Environmental > Aquatic > Marine > Intertidal zone... | reverse complement strand
TGGCGGCATCCCAAGAAGCGTTCTGGGATAGCAAGAGCATAAAGTACAAACAACGATATGGTGCGTGTTATCATCATGTGCAAAACAAATAATATCTGCAAATGATTCAAGATGTATCCCCATATCTTGAATAGCTGACTTCGCATCTTTTATAAGAGCTGATTTAAAATCTGGGTCTGTCCATGCTTTCGTTACAACAGAGATACCGCGTGCTGGGTATGTCTCGTCAAAATTGTTGATTTTTCTTTGGATATCTTCCATGGAGATAATGTTTTTATCTGTGAGGATGCAAGCTGTCGCCAGCATGTCAAAATAAAATTCAGGTGGCCCTTCTCCTGATTCATCTTCCTTAAAATCAGATTGATGATGTACATGCTCTACACCGTTGTGAAGATGAGTTATATCTTTTGGATTGGGCAATTCTACAATAGGTACTTCAAAATTTTTTTTAGCAATTTTTTTGGCACTCTCCAATTCTGATCTGGTGAATATGTCTCTTTTAATACAACGCTCTACCAAAGACAGACCAACTCTCATGAAATAATCCATTTTAAAGTAATCATCGCCAAAGGACTCAGCAGTTTTTCGTAACTCATCAAGTTTTACAAGACCTGTTTCAGGTACACATAACACTAAACCGTTCGAAAATTTTTCCCAATATGTCATTCCATGATCATGGGTATCTATCTTTTGGTCTGGCTCACCGCCAACATCATGCGGCCCCATTTTCAAATCATTATGTGGCATTTCTGAATTTATCCTTGGCTTATATTATAACAATCTCATAGAATTACTATGGAGATAATCTTTATATCTGGTCAAGCATTCCCATAGAAAAAACGTGATTAATATGATCCCAGAATTAAGGTATAAGTTGAATGAATTATCTGCAACGCAGTTACTTGTGTTGCTTGATGAGAGGCAAATTACCCCTGATAATATTATAGCCGATTGCTTAAAAAGGATTAAATTACGAAATCCAGAAATTAATGCATGGAAATTTCTAGATGAAGAGATCATAAACAAACAGCTAGAAGCGTTTGCTTCAGCCAAGCCTAAATCAGCATTAGCTGGTATTCCAATGGCTATTAAAGATAATTTTGATACCAAAGATATGCCAACAGAATATGGCACTTCTATCTATTGCGGTTTTCAGCCAGAAATGGACTCAAAAGCTATCGAATTACTTAGAAAAGCGGGTGTTTTATTTTTGGGAAAAACAATTACATCTGAATTTGCCGGCCCCTACCCTGGCCCTACCTTGAACCCGCATGATCTAAGCAGAACACCAGGTGTATCCTCGATGGGATCTGCTGCAAGTGTAGCTGATTTTATGGCTCCTATAGCAAATGGAACGCAAACTGGTGGTTCCATTATTAGGCCCGCATCTCTGTGCGGGATTTATGGGTATAAAGGAACTTTTAACCATATAACAGGTGCTGGCATAAAACACATCAAGCCTTCGATAGACACAGTTGGCCATTTTGCAAGATGCATAGAAGATATTGAGCTGCTAAGACAAGTTTTGAGAAGTGATATAGACATACAAAAATTTGATGCGTTAACACTACCTCGTAAAATCGGAATATGCAAAACGTCTAATTGGCACGCAGCTAGTCATGACACCAAAAAAGCAATTAATAAAACAAAAGAAGTATTTGGCTCTACCCATTGTACTATAATAGATATTACGCTTCCAAAAGAATTTGATAAGGTAATGGAACGTGCGTTTCAAATAATCTATTCATGGGAATTAAGAAATGCTCATCGTGATGAAATTGATGCTCATTTTGATACATTTAATCCGTGGTTTAAATGGGCTATTCTGTATTTACAAGATGTAACATTTGAAGATTATAAAGAGGCATTGCAAGAGGCTGAGCAAACAAGAGCCATTCTAAATAACATTTTTGATGAAGTTGATATCATCATTACGCCAAGTGCAATTGGCGAGGCACCAACAGAATTATTAGAAATACCAAAATATAGTTTTAATCATCTATGGACGCTGATGTATGTACCATGTGTAAACCTTCCTTTTTATCTTGGAACACATGGTCTTCCAGTCGGAATACAAATCATTGGCGCTCAAAATAAGGATTCACAGCTCTTGGGTTATTGCAAAGCTATTGAAAATCAGATGATTAATTATTTTGGCACAAACAAGGTAAGTGTTTTGACTTAAAAATAAACTGTAGTACTTTAAAATTAGGAACGCTCAATCCAGTGCTCGTAAATTTCAATCTCAAGCGTATCTGTTTTAGGGCCTTTATAATTATCCCAAATATCATGCTGGTTAAATATGCACCTGTATAACGGGATAATATCTGCATCTTTTATATTCTCTGCTAATTGTTCTGGATTTCTAAAATTACCACAATAACGCTCGATACGACCAGCCTTACCTCTAATATAGGCTGGTGTTCTACAATGGCCTCGTGACCCTCGTTTTGAAATAATAATTTCCTCATCCAGCCCAAATTTAGGCTTTGGATTAGCTAATCCACTATATGACATTATCTGGAACCCCTACCCCTACTAAATGATCACGAGAAATAAGCTTTGATAATGCTTCCTCGCTCCATCCATTTGTTCCCTCTGGTCTTTGCGGCAAAATAAGATATCTCATATCCGCATTTGAGTCATGTACCTTCACCTCCCTGCTTGCCGGAATAATAATACCAAACTCTTCCAATACTGCTCTTGGCTCATGCACTACCCGCGATCTATAGCTTCGAGATTTATACCAGCTTGGAGGCATTCCAAGCAGTGTTCTTGGATAACAGGAACATAAAGTACATACTACAATGTGATGGGTTTCTTCAGATTGCGCAAAACAAATTATATCTGCAAATGATTCAAGATCAATGCCCATATCTTTAATAGCTGATTTTGCATCCCTTAATAAACGCTCCCGAAAATCTGCATCAACCCAAGCTTTTGTTACAACAGAAATTCCCCTGAACGGAAATACAGAATCGAATTTTTCAATCCTAGACTGAATGTCGCTTTGAGATATGATTTTTTTGTTTTTCAAAATAGCTGCTGTTGCCAACATATCAAAATAAAAATCAGGCGGCCCTTCGCCAAATTCATCCTCCTGAAAATCTGCCCCTTTATGAGTATGCGCTACGCCATCATGCAAATGAACAAGCTCTTTTGGATTTGGCAAATCGATAATGGGAATCTTAAAATTCTTTTTCTGGTTATCTAATTCTAGTTGAAACTCTTTCTCTGAGAACAGAGATTTTTTTTTGCATAATGCCACCAGTGCAAGACCATTACGCTGGAAATATTCCATCTCAAAATAAGCCTCGCCAAACCCTTCAGCTACAAGCCTGAGCTCATCTAATTTTATGATGCCTGTTGAAGAAACTGCCATTCTAAGACCGTTGGAAAATTTTTCCCAGTAAGTCATGCCATGGTCATGGGTATCGATAGTTTGGGAGCTTTCACCCCCCACATCATGAGGGCCCATTTTTAAAGAATCATGCGGCATTTTAACTCAAAACTAATAAATGAACGAATATATACTGCTAGAATAGTAGAATATATATTCAAAAACAGGTCAAGCACACATGATACAGTCACTCCGAACTATTTTTTATTTTGGGCGTTATTTTGGATATTTTTTCTCGGGTGTCGTGTCAGCAGCCTATATTAGGCTGCAAATTTTATTCATAATTCTAAAAATAAAATTCAAAATTAGGATGATAATCGCAACATGTTACGATAGGCTAATATAATACTGAAACTGAAATGATTCTAAAAAGCAAATTTAATAAAGCTGAGGATAATAACATGCCCTTTATTACCACAAATGATGATGTAAAACTCTATTATGAAGAAGCTGGTAGCGGCACCCCTATTATTCTTGCACATGAATTTGGCGGAGATATTAGAAGCTGGGATCTTCAATTCAGACATTTTGCACGGCATTATCGTGTCATTGGCTTTAACGCAAGGGGATATCCGCCATCTGATGTTCCGGAGGATGAAAATCATTACGGTCAGCAGAGAGCCACCAGAGATATTCTTGACCTTTTAGACGCTCTTAATATTAAAAAAGCACATATTGTTGGGTTGTCAATGGGCGGGTTTGCTACATTACATTTTGGATTTAATTATCCAGACCGTGCTATGTCTCTTACAGTGGCGGGTGCTGGATATGGCGCGCACCCTGATGTTCATAAACAATTCTCTGAAGAAACAAAGCAAGTTGCGAGTAGAATTGAAGCAGATACCATGAAAAATTTTGGCGAGCTTTATGCAATCGGCCCAACACGAGTGCAATTCGCCAATAAGGACCCCCATGGCTGGGCATTATTCGCAAACCAATTAACAGATCATTCTACTGTTGGTTCGGCCAACACCATGCGTTCGGTACAGGGGAAAAGACCCTCCTTATATGATTTTGCAGAAGAAATGCAAAAACTAACGATTCCAACATTTATTATGAACGGTGATGAAGATGATCCGTGTCTTGATGTTGCGCTTTTTATGAAACGCAATATACACTCTTCTGCTCTTGTTCTTTTTCCGAGATCTGGTCATCTAATAAATCTTGAAGAGCCTGCGCTTTTTAACCAGCTATTAGGGGATTTTTTGGCCAGAGTGGATGCCGGCAGATGGGAGATGCGAGATGAGCGTTCAATCACTTCAAATATTCTTTGGACGCCTGACGATAAAAACTAGTTTGGATACATGGGTCGAATCCGTTTTTTCAAGATAATAAATATCGGTGATTAAGTATGACATGCATATTTTTAAGCGATATTATAACACCCTTATTTATTTAGATTAATTGTATTTTATAAATCTTCCATAAAAATATAAATGATTCTAAATTCTATTCAAAAAATCAAATAAAGTGAGTTTTCCTCTAATAAATCATCCTTAACCTTAATTTACATTTCTTTTAATTTTGAGCAACTAATTTAACGTGCTTGATATTTGGTCTAATTAAGTCATACTCAATAAGTATATGGTCGTTTAGAGCCTATTATTATTGTAAAAACAAAATAGTATTAAATAGAATTAAAACCCATGGAAACAACTGATAAAAAACAAAGAGGCACCTTATCAGGGCAAGTAAGGCATTACATTCTAACAAAAATTCTTAGCGGTGATTTCGAACCGGGTGAACGCTTGATAGAAATGAAAATTGCACGGCAGATGCAAACAAGTCAAGCTCCTGTTAGAGAGGCAATAAGAGAACTAGAATCAACAGGCTTGTTAGAAACATTACCCAATCGTGGCTCCAGAATTCGTAAAATAAGTAATCAAGAATTATCGGATATTTACGATGTTCGTGCCCAGCTTGAAGGGTATGCCGCAGAAGTGATTTGTCAAAATCAGGTTGAAATTACAGATCAGCTAGAAGACGCTGTTGAGAGAATGTTAGCTGCTGCAACAAAAGAAAATATGATGTTATTTGCATCTATTAATCATGAATTTCATTCCATCATAATTAAAAATGCAGGTAATGAGATATTGCTTAAAACATGGCAAACACTTCATATACAAATCAAAACATTTCTTATCGTAAACAGGCTTGAGAAAAATCTAGTTGAGATGGCAAATTCGCATTACAAAATTATAAATGCGTTTAAAAAGTTTGATGCTGTGAAAGCACGAATTGAAGTAATTAATCATATTTATATGAATCGCCCCGATAACAGCGGATAAACATTATTCGACCTTCAGCGATTTTTTTTATTTAAATAAAAAACTTAGTAATACAACTTATCTATTTGATTTTGATAGTTTTTTAAAATTTCATTTCGCCTTACTTTCAAAGTGGGCGTAAGCATTTTATTAGCCACGGTAAATGCCTCATTGGCTATAATAAACTTCCTGATTTTCTCTGACTGAGAGAGCGAATTATTAATTCGTTTAACAATTTCCGCTAGCTTTGTTTGTTGATCATTCGGCGTTAGGCACTCACTTAGAAATGAGTCAGACGGTGATATAATAGAACAGAGCCACGGTCTTTTATCTCCAAACACAACAGCAGCTTCTATTTCTGGCTCAAGGCACAAAATGGTTTCCACTCTAGATGGAGAGATATTATCGCCTCCAGAATTTACGATGATATCCTTAATTCTGCCCGTAATTTCGATATATCCATCAGCGTGAATATGCGCAATATCGCCTGTATGTAGCCAGCCATCTATCAAAGTTTGAGCGGTTGCCTTCTTATCTCTCCAATAACCCTGCATCAAACAATCCCCCTTAACAAGCAATTCAGATGTATCAGATAGCTTAACTTCCACGCCCTTTACAGCAGGACCAACTGTTTCAATTCTAATGCGCTTTGGCCTATTTGCAGAAATCAAGGGAGAGGCTTCTGTTTGTCCATACCCTTGTAATATTTGAACACCAAGACTTAGAAAAAATCGTCCAATATCAGGATTCAATGCAGCCCCTCCTGAAACGAAATATTTTAATCTTCCGCCCAATCTATTTTTTACCTTTGAGCGCACAAGCAATGTTAAAACTGGGTCAATAGCTCTATCCATTATCGAGATATGTTGTTTTAGAATTTTTGTAGTACCAATGGAAACTGCTTTATCAAATAAGGTTTTTGTTATTCCCCCTTTAGCTATAATGCCGGAATTAATTCGGTTAAATAAAACCTCATATAATCTTGGCACCGCCGTCATTATAGTTGGTTTAACATCTTGTAAATCTTGGGCAAACCTCTCAGGACTATCACAAAACCAAACATTTGCGCCCATTGATAATGGGAGATGAAGACCTGCTGTATGCTCATATGCATGAGATAATGGAAGCAAGGATAAAAACCGCGTTTTATCGCCTGCACTTCCTTCTGCAAGTAAATCTGCCGCCGCTGAGATATTTGCCTGAATAGATTTATGAGTAAGCATTACCCCTTTGGGGGTACCACCAGTGCCAGATGTATAAATTATACAGCAGACATTCTCAGCAGCGATTTTGTCAACAGAAGAAACAAACTCACTATCCAATTGATGAGGGGCTATGTGCTGGTTGGCTAAATGAGGAATAGTAGAAATTTCCTGCCAATCATAACACTCAAAATGTGCTTTTTTCTTTTGTGGTGGGCGCTTATCAAAATAAATTATGGCTTCTACACTACCTGTTTTTATCGCAGCCTTTTCTAGGCTGTCTGCAAGAGATCCAGATGAGGTAAAGATATAGCGTGTGTGGCTATGCTCAATTAAAAACGTATAATCTGACTGGGTAAGCGTTGTATAAGCAGGCACCACAATAGCGCCGACAGACATAATAGCTAAATTAGCAATTGCCCATTCTGAGCGGTTCTCAGAACATATCATAACCTTATCATCTGGGCGTATGCCAATGGAGATTAGGAATTTTGCGATATCCTGTGTTTTTCGAGCTACTTGTTGCCAGCTTAAACCCACCCAGCCACCAGATTTTTTATCAAAGAATAATGAGCTGGTAGGCGCTATTTCCATATTTTTGAAAAGCGTAGATGGAAGATTACTGGCTTGCTGAAAAAACATCGCACCCTCTTACTGCAATAAGCTGAAACATTAAAAATCTTAATATAAAGAATTTTCACAATACCATGCAAGCAATAGAAGTTTCATTCTAATATATTCGCATTCTTTATAAATCTTTTCTAGAATAGATGATTTTTTACCATCATCGTTTCTTTTCTTTATCTGTGATACATTCTAAACTGCTTTTAGAAAAACACGATCTAAGGATGATTAAAAAATGGCCGCACAAAGCTTTCTGGATTTAGTTGGCAATACACCCTTAATTAAACTACGTGCCGCATCAGAGTTAACGGGTTGTAAAATTTATGGCAAAGCTGAATTTTTAAATCCTGGCGGTTCTGTAAAAGATAGAGCGGCAAAAGCTATTATTGAAGCGGCGGAGGCAAATGGCAGTTTGCATAAGGGCGGTACCATTATAGAAGGCACTGCTGGTAATACTGGTATTAGCCTTTCTCTTGCTGGGAACTCACGCGGCTATAAGACAATCATCGTAATGCCTGAGACGCAAAGTAAAGAAAAAAAAGACGCATTGCGCATTGCAAAGGCTGATTTAAGACTTGTGCCTGCCCTGCCCTACCACGATCCTGGAAATTATATTCGGGTATCTCAAGCCATGGCAGAAGAAATGCAACAAGAGACTAATGCGAATGTTATTTGGGCCAATCAATTTGATAATGTTGCTAATCGGAGAGGACATTTCTCAACTACTGGGCCAGAGATATGGGAGCAAACAGATGGCGGCGTGGACGGATTTATTTGTGCTGTAGGCTCTGGCGGTACGCTTGCAGGTGTTGGCGCTTATCTTAAATCTCGTAATGATAAAATTTCAATTGGGTTAGCAGATCCAAATGGCAGTGCTTTATTTAATTACTACGAGAATGGCGAATTTAAAGCAGAAGGTAACTCTATATCAGAGGGAATAGGACAAGGACGCATTACCGCCAATCTAGAAGATTTCAAGCCTGATTATTCTTTCCGAATATCTGATGAGGTTGCAATGCCGCTTTTATTTGATCTTATGTCAGAGGAAGGCCTGTATTTAGGTGGGTCAAGCGCCATTAATGTGGCAGGGGCAATTGAACTTGCAAAGAAGCTAGGCAAAGGGCATAAAATCGTAACAATTTTATGCGATTCTGGACAACGTTATCAATCAAAGGTGTGGAATCCAGAATTCTTAAAATCAAAGAATCTTCCAACGCCTTCATGGATGTAGAAAAAATGTCACGTGTTAAAAATTTAGTAACAGCAGAATGGTTGATTGAAAATCACAAGCGCAGCGATGTTAAAGTATGTGATGCAACTTATTTTCTGGTAACGCATAACAGAGATGCTAAGGCAGAATATTTAGCAAATCATATTGAAGGCGCTATTCGTTTTGATATAGATACCATTAAAGATCCTCATTCTGACTTGCCTCATATGCTACCAACAGCACAGCAGTTTGAAGCGCACATGCAAGAAATTGGCCTTAATAATAGTGATTATGTGGTAGTGTATGATAACTCGCCCTTCTTATCAGCTGCGCGTGCATGGTGGCTGTTGCGCATGTTTGGTCATGAGCGTGTTTTTGTACTTGATGGCGGATTAAAACGCTTTATCGCTATTGGTGGTAAAACAGAATCAGGTGCTGGGCAAACGCTTCCAAAATCCGATTTCAAAGCATCAAACCCGATTGAAACAGATGTTATTTTATTTGATGATTTGCACGAACAGGTTTTATCTGGCAAAGCTGAGCAAATTTTGGATGCGCGCTCGCACTCCCGCTTCATAGGGTCAGAAGCAGAGCCAAGAGCAGGCCTTCGCGGGGGTCATATTCCAGGCTCTTGTAATCTGCCAATAACATCCCTTCTTGATTCAGATACGGGTGAGATTGTATCAGACGCGCAAATTAAACAAAGCGTTATAGATGCTGGCATAGATCTAACCAAGCCCATCATTACAACTTGCGGCTCTGGCGTGACAGCAACAGGGGTTGCATTAGCCCTTAATTTAATTGGTGTTACCGGCATCAAGATTTATGATGGTAGCTGGGCTGAATGGGGCGCATCCCCCGCCCCAATCGCTAAAAATTAACACAGGATAGCGACATTAGCCATTGGTTTTAAAACCATATCACACCCCCCCCAACTAATAGTGTCTACATACCTTTGGGAAACGGTCCTTTTGGAATAAGCCCATATTTATATACGCGAATAATTGTTGTGTATTTATCAGTCTGCCTACTTGCAATTCTATTGCTCTATCTAAACCTTTTCTTATTATTCTAAGGGATAAGAGATTAATGATTGGTAAAGCAGGACACGACAAAAATGCGTGATGCAGTTTCGCATCTAACTTATAATTTTATATATATTTTTTTTGAAGATGGTGATCCCGGGAGGACTCGAACCCCCAACCTGCTGATTAGAAGTCAGCCGCCTTCAAGTAGTGACCTATCGTACCACGATTCGGACACAGAGTAAACCCTATATATGGGGTAACATAAGTAACCCGAAGGTTACTTTTTGCCTTCAGAACTAAGCCACACTGCGAAAGCCCCGGTCATTGCGCCAGTAACTGTGGCAGTCAAAGCTGTTGCTTCTGGTGTGATGGTATCCATGGGGATACTCATGAACCACTCCAATGTCCTGATGTACATAAATGTCATAACGAGCATCATAAATCTCGGTACTAGTTTGTATTCCAATATTGTTGCTGCACTCATCATTTCTTTCCTTTTTTGAACTTATCAAGGCCTTTAATACCCAATGCAGCACTGCATACCAAAAACACAAGATACTGATACCAATCAGGCAACTCACTAAGGCGGTTGAACCCATTTTTAACTACTTCCTCCATTCCAGGGATAAAGACTAGTACCACCGGCACTAGCACTACTATTGTAACAAGCTCGTCTTTCCACGAGCCTTTGGTAGACTCAGCCATTATTAGTTCCCATTTGCTGTCATGGGTGGCTGCAGTTTTCATGATCTCAGCTTTAGCTTCTGCTTCTGTAAGGGCTAGCTTGCTCTTGGCCTCTTGTTTGCTCACCTGCCCTTGTATGAAGCTACCGGCTAGCTGGCTGATTGGTGATATAAGAGCTGTCCACATTAGTTCTGTGCTCTTAGTATTTCTGCA